>VOFF01000742.1_pt1 | contig 376000 bp, 302 predicted proteins | sample 5384061 | NCBI WGS metagenome assembly VOFF01 (sample SAMN12384725, study PRJNA508395) | human gut metagenome | isolation source: healthy gut E | host: Homo sapiens | reverse complement strand
ACAGCTCTCTACCACTAAGGAAGGCAATAAGGAGAAATTCTATATGGCTTCTTTGAAAGCTCCTATTTCTGCAGAAAACTATACAGAAGACGAAGCTAAGGATGTTGAAGCTGGTACTATTGATGGCGTTTATGTAAACTCTGAATATGCTCGTATTGAAGAGCTTATCAAATTGCCGTATTTGGCTAACAGCAGAACTGATTTTGGAGAAACCATAACAGGTGAATTCGCAGACGAAATACAGAATGATGGAAACGGTGATTTCTATGTTCACTATCATGACTCAGTATGTCTGTATGAATCAAATGCAAATGCTTTAGTTGACTATTACCAAGCTTATGACCAACCTCTTGATTTAAAGAAATTGGTAAAAGTTTGTGTTAGTGACAAAGCCAATGATCATGCCGCACATGAGGATTTGGTAGACTACAAGGACTATGGTCTGACATTCCGTTTCCGTCTGGCAGAAGCCGCTTATATTCCTGAAAACGACAATGACAACAAGACTGACCAACAAAAATTTGCAGAAATCGATTCTCCGATGAATGGTAAAATGTCTGCTAAAGTATATGACATCTCTGGATCTGCAACAGCCGTAGGTCGTGAGCCTATTGTTTGCGTAGAATTGATCGACTCTGTAAATGGCAATGCATTGGTTGCTCAACGTTACTTGAAGGTTAAATGGACAATGGAAGGAAAAGAACTGGCAGTTCCGTTCAACCCGGTATTGTTCTCTTGTAAAGTTAAGAACCTTGTCGATACAGAAATGATGAATACCATGATTTACGACAAGGCTAAAGAAGGTGGTATGACAAAGAACGAATTCCATGCTATCTATACTGAATTCATTGTAGGTGAGGGAGCTGGTACAGCTGAAGATTTGAAAGATCCGGAAGAAGGCGTTGAGTCTCACAATATTTTGTGGACATTAAACGAAGAAGATCTTGGTGTGTTCTGGCCTGGTCAGCAAGAGAAGACGTTCACGAAGACTGTTATCTACAAAGATCCTAAGGGTATCAATGCTGATATTACCGTTGTGATGACAAGAACTGTCTATATGCCTGCTTTAAATGTATGGGGCCACATGGGTACATACTGGAAAGGTGAAAAGGAATATAAGATATTCAACATCAACCCGATCGTTTATGGAACCAAAGAATCTAATCCGGCATGGAATGTTGTTGACGGTACTAACCCGACATGTAACATCTATACTGACTTGTTGAACGGTTTCTTGGATGACAGAGGTGTGAAACCTACTGAAGGTGCTGCTGGCGCTATCTATTATACAGATAAGAATGTAGCTAATACGAAGTTCTATTATCCTGCTTTTGGTCCGATGCAACCTGACCACACTATGCCTGAAAATGCTAACGGCATTTACTATGCAGAAGAAGGCGTAAGATTCGTATTCGATAAGGCAAGAATCGCCAACTATACTTATATTTGGAACGATGGTACTGAAGTGAAGGCTGAGTTGAGAAACAATGATACAGAATTGTGGATTAAGGGAGAATTAGCAGCAACAATCGTAAATCACAAGGCTAACCTTTTGAACGCAGACGAGCTGACGTACAACATCAAGTTGCAAGAAGCTGTTCCTGATCATGCTGTTACAGATTTCACTAATCAACCGACAGAAGCTGCTAAGGCATTGGTTGGTAAGATGGTTCCCATCAACTTGGTTGCTGATCTCTGCAATAATGCAAAGAATGTAGGCATTGTTAAGCAATACGAAGCAAATATTATTGAGCCGTTGCAAGTTAAGAAGGGCGAAATCGACAACTTCGTTGACGCCAAGAACGAAGGTAGCTCAATTGATGTAACTGGTGCATTCACTTACTACTCTTGGAATGACAACAAGCAGATTGTGGAAAACACAACTGGTCTGCCAAAAGCATTGTATGACTTCTATCAAGTAAGAGAAGCTGTTTGGCCGTTGAAGGCTGGTTCTGACAATATTCTGGATGTTACTAAGATCAAGACTAACTTGAAACTGACTGACGGTAACTTGGAACCAGAAGAAGGTTATACAAATGGTAAGTTGCCTGCAAACATTGAAATCAGATATGAAGAAAAAGATATCGATGGTGACGGTGACAAAGAAAAAGTCTTGACTTATTACAACTATAGCGGTACTCCGGTTAACAAAGCTTATAAGCTGTTTATCCCGGTTGAATACGGTTATAAGTGGAAAACTCTCATCAATGTTTATGAGATTACTGTAGCTCCTAACTCTGGAACTCCTGGTACACGATAAGTAAAGATCGTTAGATACTGATATATTAAAGGGTATTCCTTAATGGGATACCCTTTATTGATTAAATAAAAACAGATGAAGATGAAAAGATTTATTTATTCTTCAATGCTCTTGATGGGTATCTGTGTGTTAGTAGCCTGTACCGGAAAAAGCAGTAGCCATCCCTTTGGCGGCACTTTTTTTTACGGAAGAAGGAGTACGCTTTGAACTTAAAGCGGATTCAACCACACTTATCCAGTTTAACGACTCGCTGACTTATGAAGGTACTTGGCAAGTCTGTAAAAGTGCAGATAATTTGGAATATGCTACAATTGAGTTTGCCGGATATCCTGCTTACTATTTCCTGAAAGACGGGAAGCTCTATCGTAGTGAACGGGAAATGCGCAATGACGTATTGGGCAGAAGAATCAATTACCCAAAATGATATAAGCTAGATATTCCATACTAGAAACGGCTATTTCCATTTTCCTTCTTAGGAAAACGGAAATAGCCATCTTTGTATATATCGACAAGAAAGAAAGGAGCATCCAGTTCATACTCTTCGTTGCGTATCACATATCTTGTTGCCCAAGCAGCTTTAAACTGCCAAAGGCAGTACTTGGAGAATCAATGCCGACACCTTGTAGAAAAGGAAGACTGGAACCCTCATCTCTACAGCTAAGCCTATCAATACCTTCTTGTCTGTTTCATCCATTGGCGGCTGAAATGAAACTTCTATGCCATCTGTCATGGATTGGTTGAAATGGTGGGAATAAAATGAAAGTGAGTGATGAGATACTCCAGGCGTTCCATAGGATATTGCTGAAGCATAATCCACAATAATCGTGCGGCAAAGTCGGCAGTGCCTGTTACCAACTGCAGGTTCAACTGAAAAACGGGACGTGACAATCCTTTCGTTACTTTGGTCTTGCCGAAACGTCGTGGACTAATAAATATCAGGCGATTTTCACTTGCAAGTATCTCTCTTACTCTTCCCTATTCCGCTACTCTATCCGTAAAGTATTCACCGTCTACAATGGTACTGAATTTAAATGGATTATTCATATTGCGATTTTTTTTCAATGCGACTTTTTTCGCAAATATAAGAAATATATTTGGGGGCATTCTGAAAGACTGGCTAAAATGAAAAATACATTATAAGCTTCTGTTTTTCTTCATTTTATTGTATATACTTGTAAGATAAACTCTTTATAAATAAATTGGAAATGAGCAGAAATGAAATTACCTTACAAGAGATGTTCTCCTCAGTCATCGGGGAACTCCGGGAAGGCGGCAGGTGGGGGACGGCACACATCTACCAGTCAGCGGTGAATGCATTCTCGGCATTCACCAAATGGCAACCGATGCCCATGCGCAAGCTGAGCCCGACCGTACTGAAGAGATTCGAAAACTTCCTCAGGCAGAGGAACTGCAGTTGGAACACCGTATCCACCTACATCAAGACGGTACGCTCGGTGTATCATCGGGCGGTGGACAGAAAGTACATACGGTATGTACCCAGACTGTTCGAGCATGTGTATACCGGCACACGGGCGGACAGGAAGAAGGCGCTCGAAGCATCAGACATCAGCAGCCTGGTAAGGGAGACGGAAAGGAGCCTGCAAGGAGGGACGCTCCCAAACACACAGCAGAGAACAAGGATTTTCTTCGTACTCATGTTCATGCTCAGGGGCATACCCTTCGTGGACCTGGCGTACCTGCACAAAAGGGACCTGCAGGGGAATGTGCTGTCTTACAGAAGGCGGAAGACGGGACGGGCGCTGACCGTGTCACTCACACCCGAAGCCATGCAGATGGTCAGGATGGTGGCGAACAGGAATCCCGATTCCCCCTATCTGTTTCCCATTCTGCAGAGCGAGGAAGGTACGGAAGCGGCATACCGGGAATACCAGTCGGCACTCAGGGGATTCAACCAGCGGCTGGCAGTACTCAGGCAGTGCCTGGGAATGCAGTCGGCACTCAGCACCTATGCGGCCAGACATACCTGGGCCACAATGGCTTACCATTGCGAGATACACCCCGGAATCATATCGGAAGCCATGGGGCACTCCTCCATTACGGTGACGGAAACCTATCTGAAGCCTTTCAGCAACAGAAAGATTGACGAGGCAAATCAGAGGGTAATTTCTTTTGTAAGAAGTGGAGCGTGTATGGTGTAAAAGACGTTACTGCTTTTGATAGGATAGAATAGATTTGTCGCACATTTTCCGGAATCTTCAAACAGAGTTTTGAGGAACGGAATGGTGTTGTCTTTACGGAGCTCACATCGGTTCTATCAATATGCTGTTATTCAATCTTTTGAGCTAAAAATACACACTTCCATTTTTTGAAGGCCTCATTTCATTACTTTCCCACTGTCACTTTTCTGGACTTCCAATCCTCTTTCCAATATCCCAACGAACAGATTTTTACTATTCTGGACAAGCCCCACCTATTTTCTCCTTATTCCCTGATTATTAACGAAATTAACAAGATTTCATTACCTGCGAAGTAACGGAATACTTAGTAACAAAAGAAGTATGCGAAAGGGATTCAAAATGAGAGATTATTCACTTTTTATTTTTTTAAATTTATAAATTTAAAGTTTTCAATTATGAACAAGAAGTTTTTAAGTGTAATCCTGTTCAGCGCCTTAATGGTTGGCACTGCAGGAACGTTTACGTCTTGCAAGGACTACGATGACGACATCAAGGACTTGCAGGAACAAATTGACGGCCAGAAGAGCGATTTAAGCAGCAAGGTTAGTGCTGTAGAAAGCTCAATCAGCAGTTTGCAAGCAGCTCAGGGCAGCTTGGAAAGTGCAATTGCTGCCGCTAAGGACGATGCAGAAAAAGCAGCGCTCGAAGCACAGAACAAGGCCATTGAAACAGCAAAGGCTGAATTGGAAACAGTGAAAGCTGAGTTGCAGGCTGCCATTAAAGCTAGTGCAGATGATGTTGATGCTGTAAAAGCAGCAGTAGCAAATGCAGAAGAAGAAATGTCTAAAATTGTAGGTCGTATTCAGACATTGGAGGCCTTTAAGACTACTACAGAAACAACCTTGGCTAAATTAGCTGAAGCAGATGTAGCTTTGACTGATAAAATCACTGCATTGAATGCAGACCTTGTTGCTTTAGGAAACAGACTGACTGCAGTAGAAGCACAAGTTATTGCATTGGAAAATTACAAAACAAGTAATGATGCAGCTGTATCTGCCAACAAAGACGCTATCGACAAGTTGATTGAAGACTTGGAAGCTTTGCAAGAAGGCGAGTTGACTGAAGCTATGATTCAGAAGATTGCAGAACAAGTAACAGCTGTCGTAGGTGCTAAATTGGATGTAGTATCTGCTGCATTGAATAAGAAAGTTACTCATGTATCCTTATATACGACAATTATGGATGTATATGGTACACAATACGTGGACTTGAATTTAGTTTCTGCCGAAGCTGTTAGAACTTGGACTTTTGGTGACAAACTGGCTGGTGAACCTATTTCATTTAAAAAGGGTGATAAAGAAACATTCGAAGAATCCTTTATTATTCGTGTATCTCCAACAAATGCAACTTTGGATAAAAGCATGATCAGACTAGTGAATAGTCAGATGAATGACCTGAATGGTTTGCTGGAAGTTAAGAATATTGAAGCTTATAAAGAACTGGTAACTACAAGAGGTATTTCTGCCAATGGTTTATGGAAAGTCTCCGTGAAGCTCGTAGACAACTATGATGCAGATGCTTATAAAGCAGCAGCAGCTACTTATGGTAAGGATGGTGAAAAAGATAAAGACATATTGTATGCTGTAATGGTAGGTGATAGTGCTACTGATTTAAGACAAGTTGTGTCTGAATACGGATTAATTCTTGCTGCCGACAATAAAGAGGCTTTGCGCGAATTGACCTTTAATGTAGACAAGACGCCGGTTAAAGAAATCAGAAACCGTTGGGCTGGTGAGGGTAACTCTTACTCGGAAGACGAAACAAAAGTTTCTTATAAAGAACTTGCATGGGATACTGATGAAAAATATAGTCCTTGGGCAGAACCTATCATCAAAAATGATGATGCTTCAAAGATTAATGTAATTGCTGATGCAAAGGACTATAGAAACGGACTTCCTGCTTATAGTGTAAAAGCCGGCCAAGCATTTACTGTAAACTTCAATGAAGCTACTGCCGAAAATGTCCGTGGTTTCTATATTACATTGGATGAAGGTTGTGCAGTAGAAAGCGCTCCTTCTGAAATCAATGCTTGGAAATCTTATGGCGTTAAGGGCTTGAATACAGTTACAAGCGGTTCTTCTTTGGAACTGACTGTTCCCGAAGGAGTTAATGCCGAAGGTGATTATATTGGTTTCCGTGTTTATGCTGTTAACTACGACGGTTCTCTGGTAGATCCTGATGGTAAAGCATTCTATGTATATGTAGGCGAAACAGCTCAGAATGTAGCAAACTTGACATTGACTATGGATGCTAAGATTATTACTCCTCTTGCAACAACTGTATCCAGCAAGACTGATGTATTCTCTACTGCAAACTGGGGACGCGCTCAAGGTGGTACATACAGCATGGTTATTAAAGACGCAGAAGGCACAGATGTAACAACAGATTTCAGCTACACTAACTTCATCTTCAAGAATAATGAGAAAGTTGTGGTTAATTTGTTAGCAGATGACACTAAACTTATTGATGCAGCTACTATCACAAGTGTAGCTACTGTGGAAATGTCCAACGTTGTAGCTTCTAAGATGAAAGACAATATGACTTACACAGCAACTATCACTGCGAAGAATGGAACATCTGGTATTGTAGCAGTTTCTACTATCAAGTTCACGAAGACGTTGCCAGCCTTCCCGGCTACTGTATATCCGTATACCAATATTCTGGTTCAAAATAACTTGAAGATTTATCCGGTTTATAACAATGCCCAAGCAGAATATGACATGAAGAATGTATGGCATGGCATCGCTAAAGATGCAACGGGTACTACTGGATATGCTAATCTGATTTTCTCTGAAATCAACTCAGATCCCTCTAAGGTCGTTGTAGATTACGTTCCTGCTTCAAACATCATCTCTGCTCCTGCTGCTTTGGTTAATCCGAAAGACGAGGCATTTGGAACCAAGTTCCCAATGGCTATTCATTACAATTATGGTAAGATCAGCAACAAGTATAATGCAAAAACTAAAGCTTGGGAAGTTGTAGACCATAATCCGGCATGGGGTACTGATTTCACTGTTGAATTTGGTAACTACATTTACGATTGTACATTCGCTTGGTCTAAAGCTGCTCCTAAGGTTACTTACCCGGGTGCTGTCGGTAAATCAACCTACATCGCATTTAGCGATCTTAAGATTACCGACTGGTATAAAGAAGCTCTTGACTTGACTAAGATGACTACATCTGGTACTAAAGAAAATACTTACATGAAGTCTGTAACCCTGCATTTCTTAACAGGTGATAAGTATGATAGAGTAGATGAATATTATGAATGTGTAGCAGGCGCTACTTATGCCAAATATGATTCTTCGAAAAAAACATATACTACTGTTAGCGATATTAAGGAAGCAACACATATTCAACTGACTTCCAAGTCAAATGCATCACAAGGTTCTGATGTTCCGACTAAGATTCAGTTGGTATTTACGGATAACTTCAATTATGAAGTTGATGTTACCATGAACACTCCGTTCACTATGACGTTCCAACAACAATAATTGAATTGTAGACAAGTTTACGTCCCACGATGTGGGAGGTGAGATAAATTGAAAGGAGGATGTTCGTTTTCGAGCATCCTCCTTTTTTTCTCCAGAAACTTTTTTCTCCTCACTTTGCTTCCACACTTCCACCTACTCAAAACGCCATAGTTTTACCATAACTAACTCACTCTTATTTTAATACATCGAGCAAAGCTTATAAAACGCTTACACCAGTTTCCCCATACCTCTACACCCATCCTACCCATAAAATGTAATACCCATATCCTCCCCTTATCTTCATCCCAAATCCACAACAGCCTCCTCCTCTCCTCAGCGTAAAAAATGCCCCGTTCATTTCATTCTCCCTCCACTTTCCACTATCTTTGTCCCCACGATGAAAAAGTTCGCCGACGTCATATTGCCTTTGCCCTTGCACAGCTGCTTCACCTACTCCCTGCCCGACGAGTGGGCGGATGAAGTGCAAACCGGTTGCCGGGTGGTAGTACCATTCGGGCGGAAGAAATACTATACGGCCATCGTGCGTAACGTGCACTATTGTGCCCCCACCGGATACGAAGTAAAGGAAGTGTCTGCTTTGCTGGATGCCTGCCCGATACTGTTTCCGCGGCAGTTCAAGTTCTGGGAATGGCTCTCCGATTACTATCTCTGCACGCAAGGAGACGTCTACAAAGCTGCCTTACCCTCTGGCTTGAAGCTGGAAAGCGAAACAATCGTAGAGTACAACCCCGATTTCGAATCCGATGTCTGCCTGCCGGAGAAGGAACAGAAGATACTGGACGCGCTCTCTACCGACCCGGAGCAATGCGTGACGAAACTGGAGAAGGAGACCGGCATCAAGAACATACTTTCTGTCATCAAGTCACTGCTCGACAAAGAGGCCATCTTCGTAAAGGAAGAATTGCGCCGTACCTATAAGCCTAAGACCGAAACCCGTGTACGCCTCACCGCCGCCGCCCGCAACGAACACCGCCTGCACATCTTCTTCGACGAGTTGCAGCGCCGTGCCCCCAAGCAACTGGACCTGCTGATGAAATATCTGGAACTCTCCGGCTACCTCAGCGGACGAGATATAAAAGAAGTCTCCAAAGCCGAACTGCTGCAACGCACCTCCGCCACCCCTGCCGTATTCAACGGTCTTGTGGACCGTGGTGTATTCGAAGTCTACCAGCAGGAAATAGGTCGCATAGACAAAGCACTCCTCAAAGAAGTCATCCCCGTCAACCCGCTGAACGAGCACCAGCAACGCGCTTATCACTCCATCTTAGAGAATTTTCAAAGCAAGAACGTCTGCCTGCTGCATGGCATCACGGCAAGCGGCAAGACCGAAGTCTATATTCATCTGATAGAAGAAACCATCCGGCAAGGAAAGCAGGTGCTCTATCTCCTGCCCGAAATAGCTCTCACTGCACAAATCACAGAGCGCCTGCAACGCGTATTCGGCTCCCGACTGGGCATCTATCACTCCAAGTTCCCCGATGCCGAACGGGTGGAAATCTGGCAGAAGCAGCTGTCGGAAGCAGACTATGACATTATTCTCGGCGTCCGCTCCTCCGTTTTCCTTCCTTTCCGCAACCTCGGTCTTGTGATTGTGGACGAGGAGCACGAAAACACTTACAAGCAGCAAGACCCCGCTCCCCCGCTATCATGCCCGCAATGCAGCCATTGTACTCGCCTCCATGTATGGCGCCAAAACTCTGTTGGGCACGGCAACCCCTTCCGTAGAGACCTGGCACAACGCCACTACCGGTAAGTATGGCCTCGTGGAACTGAAAGAACGCTATAAAGAGATACAACTGCCGGAGATTATCCCCGTAGACATCAAGGAGCTGCACCGCAAGAAGATGATGAACAGTCCCTTCTCTCCGCTGCTCCTGCAATACATCCGCGAAGCGCTGGAACAGAAAGAACAAGTCATCCTCTTCCAGAACCGCCGCGGCTTCGCCCCCATGATAGAGTGCAACACCTGCGGCTGGGTACCCAAGTGCAAGAACTGCGACGTCAGCCTCACCTACCACAAGGGGCTGAACCAACTGACCTGCCACTACTGTGGCTACACCTACCAACTGCCCCGCATCTGCCCCGCCTGCGAGGGCACTGACCTGCGCAACCGCGGCTTCGGCACGGAAAAAATAGAAGATGACATCAAAGCCCTCTTCCCCGACGCCCGCGTAGCCCGTATGGACTTGGACACCACCCGCACCCGTACCGCCTACGAGCGCATCATCTCCGATTTCCAGCAAGGCAAGACGGACATCCTGATAGGCACGCAAATGGTGTCCAAGGGTCTGGACTTCGACCACGTCAGCATTGTGGGCATACTCAATGCCGACACCATGCTGAACTATCCCGACTTCCGCGCCTACGAGCGCGCCTTCCAGCTGATGGCGCAGGTTGCCGGACGCGCCGGACGGAAGAACAAGCGCGGCAGGGTGGTGCTACAAACCAAAAGCATCGACCATCCCATCATCCCGCAAGTCATTGCCAACGACTACGAAGCCATGGTAGGCGGGCAGCTTGCCGAACGCCAGATGTTCCACTACCCGCCCTACTACCGCCTGGTGTATGTCTACCTGAAGAACCGGAACGAGACCCTGCTCGACCTCATGGCGCAGACTATGGCCGCCAAGCTCCGCACCGTCTTTGGCAACCGTGTGCTGGGACCGGACAAGCCGCCCGTAGCACGCGTACAGACCCTGTTCATCCGAAAGATTGTCTTGAAGATAGAAACCAATGCCCCAATGGCACGTGCCCGCGAGCTGCTCGTCCAGGTGCAAAAGGAGATGGTGGCGGAAGACCGCTTCAAGTCGTTGATAGTGTATTATGATGTAGACCCGATGTAAATAACTCGTAACTAAAGAAATATGAAGAAGATACTTTTCGTTTGCCTCGGCAACATTTGCCGTTCCTCCTCGGCAGAGGGAGTCATGAAACATCTGGTAGAAGAAGCCGGACGTGCGGATGAGTTTTTAATCGATTCTGCAGGCATTCTGTCCTATCACCAGGGCGAACTGCCGGACAGCCGGATGCGTGCCCATGCTGCCCGCCGTGGATACAATCTGACGCATCTTTCGCGACCCGTACGTACCGAGGATTTTTACAACTTCGACCTGATTATCGGTATGGATGACCGCAACATCGACGACCTGAAAGATCGTGCCCCTTCAACCGCCGAATGGAGCAAGATACACCGCATGACGGAATACTGTACAAAGTTTACCCATGCCGACCATGTACCGGATCCCTATTACGGCGGTTCCGAAGGTTTTGAGTATGTGCTGGACATTCTGGAAGATGCTTGTGCGGGGTTACTGCAGAGCATTTAATCCAGCGGCATTACATGGTACAGCGTCCCCTGCCGTGACTTCTTGTTCGGTATTTCAAGCTTCTTGAGCGTCCGCCCGAATACGGCCACCTTATTGATAGCCAGACGGTCACGCGTCTTTGTCTGCAAGGCGGAAAGAATCTGCATGGGCATCATCCATTGCCCCTCCTCATCCTCTTCTGCCGCGCGGAAATGGCTGTGGAAGAGTTGTTCCAGTGGGGTGAGCTGTTCAAATTCCCGGTTCGTCCGCTTCAAGATGGCTTCATCGGCATCATCCAGCCAGTAGCGCTCACCTTTGGCTACGGCATTCAGAGCCTGCGCATAGAGCTGGCGGTAGTTGATGCTGACATTCGTATCGATGGGACCGGTGACCTCAATGCAGATGAAACGGCGGCTGCCACTGGGGTCGGACAACAAGTCCTTCTGATTGCTGGTGCCTATGAAGGAGGCATACCGCCGCATCTCACGGATGGTGCTGCCGTAGGGTTTGCGCAGGTTGGCAGCCGGTTTCTGCAGCAGATGCTTCAGGAAGCCCTGCTGGTTGATGTTGATTTGATCGAACTCGTCAATGTTGACGAGCAGAAAGCGTCCCAGACTGCGTTCTGCTTCCTGCCTGCTCTTGAAGTCGATGCTGTCCGTATAGCCGAAACGCAGCTCCGGTGGCAGCAAAATGCGGCAAAAGGTGGATTTCCGGAACCCTTGAGAACCGACAAGCAGAGGAGAAGTATTGTTTCCGTGTTGCCGGTCCATTCCACGCCAGTGTGCCACCATGCCCAGGAACCAGCGGTAGAACAGCTCCTGCCAATGAGGATTGTGGCACGGAACGAGGTCGGCCAACGCCCGGATGCGGTCTTTCCCGTCCCAGCGGCCGGTGTCGTAAAGGTATTCTTCGACGGGATTATAGAGTGGTACGTAGTCTGAAGTTAGGAAACGGTTGATGTCGCGGTCCCATACGCGGATACCCTCCTTCAGGGCATTCATGGAGACCGTACTGCGGGCACGCTGGTCAGCAGGCTTGAAATAGAAATGGACGGAGTCGCGCTGACGGTATTCCAAATCATCCAGAACGGTGTTGTAGCGGAACTCATACCGGCGGCCCATAAACTCTTCCAGCCGGAAAACGCTCTCCTGCTCTTGCGTCAGACTGCTCTTTTTCCCGAAGCCTTTAAGCTCTTGATATAGGTTATGAATCGTTTGACGGACAATGAATTCATCCGCTTCCCGGTAATAGTGCATCAATGTCTGGCGGACTACTTCCTCTTCGGGAATGCCTGCCTTGAAACAATGTTCGGCCAGAGGCACCAGCAGTATCCGTAAATCCCCGTCCCGTTTCCAGCCGCCCAATCCGCGGAATGCACGGTCAAGGGCCGACTCGAAGAGTACGGCAAAGGTGTCCGAGGCTTTACTGTCCGGATGCAGCCGCAACAGCGGGTTCTTTTCTGCGAGTTTTCGTTGCCGGAAGTTCTCTTCCTCGGGCATGCTGAGGGGCTGTTCCAGGCAGAAAGGCACAGCGGCAGGATTGTAGTATGGATATCCGTCCAGAGTCATGCGGCAACTCTGGGTAAGGGAAGGTTCTTTCAATGTAATGGCAAACGGCAGCAAGGGCTGGTAGCACTTCACCGCCATACGGTAGGCGTGGGCATGAAACAAGGTGGCATCGCTCTCCCGCTTCGGCGTCGTGCCGTCGGGCAGGGCAAACAATATCCATATTTTGGCACTCCGTCCACTGGAACCGCAGAAAGCGGCAAAGGTCTGTGGTAGCAGGGCGGCTTGTTGTTTTACATATTCCGCTTCGGCAATGCCCGACAGACGGTTTACTTCCAGTTGTACGAGTCCGTTATAGTTCTTCATCCACCGTTCCCCCTCTTGTGTACGGCTATATTCTACGGCGGGATAGATGCGGGGCAACTTGTCTATATGTTCGTATTGGGCGCAAGTGCCCTCCAGTTGAGGAAGGACGGCCCGGAGGGTCGATACATGTCCAGCTTTGGTTTCGGTTTTTAGTTTTTTAATCAGTGCATCCGCTTCCAGGGTGCTGAGGGCTTCCTTTCTGCTCTCTTTTTCTGCTCTAATCAAGGTAATTTTCATTCTGTTTGTCAGCTTGTTTAAGTAAATATAATTCTCGTAAAGATACTACATTGAAGAGCTGAAAGCAAGCATTCTGCGGAATAATTATTAAATGGATACAAGTCTCCACGACTCATGCAGAGAAGTGTTAAAAGCAAGTGAGTTTCTTTGTCGAAACACTGGCATTCCTTTGCTTTTCTCCCTTTGTTTGTCTACTTTTGTATAGGGAATAGATGACGCCTAACGACCATGAACAACTCTGCTTACGGCCATGAAGCAATCGCTTGACGACCGTAAACAGAGTTGTTCATGGTCGTTAGGCGTCTCTCTTTCCATAGCTTTTACGGATGAAGTACGCACCTCGCACCTATTCCGCATAGGGCGCAAACTTATTATATAACAACTTAAAAGACATTGAACTATGGCAATTTTATTTGATTGGTATGAACTTCCGGAACCAAAAGACAAACAGCGGGAAGAAAAGATACTTCATCCACGCATCCGCTTGAACGGCTCTACCACTACCGACGAACTGCGTCGCAGAATTCAGGAACGCAGCTCGTTGACGGAGACTGATGTTTCGGCGGTACTGGATGCCTTGTCGCACGTCATGGGGGAAGACCTTGCCGAGGGGCGGCAGGTGCATCTGGACGGTATCGGCTATTTTCATCCCGTACTGACGAGCACGGAGCCGGTGACCGCTGCGACCAAACGAAAAACCACCAAGATTAAGCTGAAGGGCATCAAGTTTCGTGCCGACCAGGTGCTGAAGAATGAGATAGGTGCCATCAAAGTTAAACCGCTGGGGCTGAATGAGCATTCCCAAAAGCTGAGTGACAAGGAGATTGACAGGCGACTGACGGGCTACTTCTCTACGCATCAGTTCCTTACGCGCGAGAGTTTTCAGGTTCTCTGCGGGATGATGCGTTCCACTGCGCAGCTTCATATTCGCCTGCTTCGTAGCGAAGGCAAGCTCGAGAATGCAGGAAAACTGAACCAACCGATTTATGTACCTTGCACGGGGTATTATGGTAGAGACGAGTAGGTTACGGTAAAACTATAGCGTTTTGAGTAGGTGGAAGCAAAATTTGCTTCCACCTTTTTTTGTTGCTTCCACAGCAGTTCAAGTGCCGATGGATAGGGGGATGCAGGAGGTGGGTGGAAGTGTGGAAGCAAAGTGATGGAAAATAAATTTCTGGAGGGGATTTAGAAAAAGAAAGCAGGAAAGCAAAATTAAAGATTAAAAAAATCCCTGACCTCAAAGAAGCCAGGGATTCTAATGTTATTTCAAGGTTTCTCTAAATAAGTCCTCCATAATAAAGGACTTATTTAGGAATACATTGATTAGCGTTTGTTTACAGTCATGCCAAGTTCGATAACACGTTCGTGCTTGTACATGTCAACAACTGTAATCTTCAATGTAGAAGGAACAGCAGCTGTCGGGTTAGTTGCCTTAGAATTTACGGTGAAACCAGTGATTTTACCTTCCTCGATGTTTACAGTGAAGTATTCATCCACTTCACCGTTGGCATTGGATACCAAGTGGGCTTCCTTAATTTCCAATGACTTTTTATAAGGTGCGCTCAAAAGTGCACTATATTCACTGTCACGAGAGCTGATACCCTTAATATACTTAGCATACTCTACAGTAACATCTTTACCATAAGTCAGTTCTGTGCTATAAGGTAATGTCGCAGTAGCTTTCAAACCAAGGTCATCCTTAGTAGCCCATCTCCAAGTGTATGTATCGTTGTAGATGCAATTGAATACAGTCGGGAAAGAAGCAGCGTCAATAGTGTAATTAACAAAGGCACCATCTTTCTTCTCTGAAGAAATCTGACCATAGTTGTACACTACAGTTGTAGCATGCTGAGTCTTATTGTCAATGTACTTCTCAGCAACAGACAATTTTCCTGCACCAGTCACACCATTGTCAACAGTCTTATCACCGTCTACCTTAGCAGCAGCAAATGTTATCAGATAATCCTTTGCTTCACCCTTACCGAAGTTGAATACTTGTTTCATTTCCATTGTACCTTCTGTAGCCTTCTTAGCAGTCCAATCGTTAGGAATCAAGTAGCAGTTGTAAACGCCTTGAGCATCCAGCTGGTTAGTCTTGATAGAGAATCCTTCCGGCAATGTAGTCGGCAATACTTTCTGTACAGAAATAGTACTTTGTGACAAGAATGTACCTTCAGCATCAAAGAATTTAACGATACCTTCGTAAACCTTGTCATTCTTCATTGTCTGGAGGTCAACTGTAGCTGCTAACTTAGCGTTTGCGATATCTTCAATCTTAGTAGCCTTAGTCTTACCGTCAGCTTTGTAGAATGTGAATGTAGTACCTTCAAGTACTTTCTTATTTTCTTTGATATTAATCTCATTTTCGACATAAATGCTCAAATCGAACTTGTCAGCACCGGCAGGAACAGTGAATTTAGCCAGGCCTTCATAAGCGTAAGTAGTCGGAGCAGCGACATATGCAGTCGGAGTGATTACGTATTTAGCTTCACTGGCTATTTCAGAGCCATTACCAGCCTTCACCCAAACGATTACTGATTGTTCAACTCCGGTATAGTCGATAGTAACCACCTTCAAAGGTACTACTACGCCCTTGGCATAAGCACCACTAATTGTGATATCGAATTTGTTGTCTTTGCTAACAGTTTCTACACCTGCAATAGTCAAGCTCTTGATAGCAGCTTTGTCTGTTGTAGAAAGGGCCTTATTATCAATATCAACAACAACATAGCTACCCATGATAGGGCTGGTTCCTTCTTTTGAAGCAACATTGATTTGGAATGCTTCACCACTTGCTACAGGGTAACATTTCTCAGTATTAGGTGTCGCAGTAGCAGATGGATTTTCATAAGCTGTCAAATCCTTTTTAACTTCTATCGTAGATTGAATAGTTGAGTTCTTTGCAATCTCATCTGCCTTAGTATAAGTTTTCAGTGCTGATTTCGCAGTAATATCATAAGTTGATGTTACAGTTCTTGCATCCTTAGTTGCTGCAAGTGCAAATAGGACACTCTTATTCTCACTTACTACTTTTTTACCAAAAGCTTCGAGATCAGCCTCTTTGTTCAGTTCTACTTTAACTTCGTAGAGACCGTTAGAAACAGATCTGGTCAACAAGCCGTCGTATGCTTCTGTGCTGAGTGTAATATCACTGAGAGCTTCGCCCTTGCTATTGATAAGAGAGAACATCTCGTTTGTCACAACAGCATTTACGGGAGCTACAGAAATCATGAAACTAGCCGGAGTTGTGTAAATCTCATTGGCATTGATTGTGAAGCTGCCAGTAAATCCTTTACCGAATTCGTATGATTTTGCATCTTTCACGCTGGTGTTCGGATTCAGCTTAGCAGGAAGCTGTGCATAGTTCAGTTCCAGTTCCGGATTTGCTGTCTGAAGATCCAGACTTGTGATCATCTCCGTGGTCAAACCTGTCAGTTTCGTAACCTTTTCAGTTAATTCATTGATTGTTGCCGCAAGTTCCTTCTTTGCAGCATCGAACTTTGAATCGATAGTAGATTCCAACTGTGCCTTTACTTTGGCTACTTCATCTTGAGCAGCCTTAATTGCCTCTGTTTTTGCATTGGCAGCATCAAGAGCGGCTTGAGCGGCAGCTTTCTCAGCTTCTGTTGCAGTAGATGCAGCGTCATTAGCTTTCTTCACAGCTTCTTCTGCTGAAGTCTTTGCAGCTGCAGCTTCTGTTTTTGCGGCATCCAAGGCTGCTTGCAAAGCTGCGATTTGAGAAGTCATATCTTCCTTAGTCGCAAGCTTGTCAATTTGTCCTTGCAAATTCTCGATGTCATCATCGTAGTCCTTACAAGACGTAAACGTTCCTGCAGTACCAACCATTAAGGCACTAAACAGGATTACACTTAGAAACTTCTTGTTCATAATTGAAAACTTTAAATTTATAAATTTAAAAAATAAAAAAGTGAATAATCTCTCATTTTCATTCCCTTTCACATAGTTGTTGATTACATGATTTTTTCCGTTACTTCGCAGGTAATGAAATCCTGTTAATTTCGTTAATAATCAGGGAATAAGGAGAAAATAGACCGGTTTTGTTTGGAATAGTAAAAAACAGTCCGTTGGGATATTGGAAAGATAATATATAGTCTTAATCTCCAACATCATAGAAAAGCTGCAATAGAAATTATGAAAATGAAAAAAGTCTAATTTTTCAATTCAAAATTCTATCTCTCAGTTTATTGATTACGTGGGAAACTTTTTGTAAAGCCAATATCAATCCGTTCCTCAAAACTTTGTTTGAAGACTATAAAAAAAAAAACAACAAATTTATTCTTCCTCAAAAGAAGTAACGTCTTTTTTATACTGGATATCCTTCATTTTTTACAAAAAAGAAATTACCGTCTGATTGGTTTAGTCAATCTTTCTGTTGCTGAAAGGCTTCAGATAGGTTTCCGTCACCGTGATGGAGGAGTGCCCCATGGCTTCCGATATGATTCCGGGGTGTATCTCGCAATGGTAGGCCATTGTGGCCCAGGTGTGTCTGGCTGCATAACTACTGAGTGCCGACTGCATTCCTAGGCACTGCCTGAGCACTGCCAGACGTTGGTTGAATGCCCTGAGCGCCGCCTGGTATTCCCGGTATGCCGCTTCCGTGCCTTCCTCACTTTGTAATATGGGGAATAAATAAGGAGAGTCCTTGTCCTTGTTCGCTATCATTCTCACCATTTGCATAGCTTCCGGCGTCAATGACACGGTCAGTGCCCGTCCCGTCTTCCTGCGTCTATAAGACAAGGTGTTTCCTTGTAAATCCCTCTTATGCAAATAGGCCAGGTCCACAAAAGGAATCCCTCTTAGCATAAACATCAGTACAAAGAAAATTTTTGTTTTCTGTCGGGTGTTGGGAGATTGGCCGTCCTGCAGGCTCATCTCTGTCTCCCGTACCAAGCAGCCTATGTCGGAAGCTTCGAGCGCCTTTTTCCTATCTGTCCGTGTACCGGTATACACATGCTCAAACAGCCTGGGTACATATCGCACCATCTTTCTGTCCACTGCCCGGTTGTAAACCGAACGTATCGCTTTGATATAAGTGGACACCGTATTCCAACTACAATTCCTCTGTCTGAGGAAGTTTTCGAATCTCTTCAGTACGGTCGGGCTCAGCTTGCGCATGGGCATCGGTTGCCATTTGGTGAATACCGAGAATGCATTCACCGCTGACTGGTAGATGTGTGCCGTTCCCCACCTGCCGCCTTCCCGGAGTTCCCCGATGACTGAGGAGAACATCTCTTGTAAGGTAATTTCATTTCTGCTCATTTCCAAATTATTTATAAAAAGGTTTATCCTGTAATTATAAATAAATTGAGAGCAAGTGCAAAGGCATCATTCTGAAATCTGCGAAACGGGAATGATGCCGTATCCGACAGCTTATTTGTTGGCTAACGTCTGTTTAGTGGCTGATATACGTATCCTGGAAGAACCGCTTGTTATCATTCAGGCTGCAAGTGGCATCCACTCCGGCTTGTTGCAGGCGTTCGGCAATCTCATTCAGTTTCTTCCTCGAAACCCTTCCGATATAGAACAGACGGTAGCGGTAATCGTTGTCCAGCAATTCCATGACGTGCGTGAAATTCTGTTCGCGGGCAAAGTCGAAGTTTACTTTTCTTAGGTTCTGGTACGGATAGCGGATAGTCCTGCCTACGCTGTGTATGATGAGGCCGTTATTGTCCAACGTCAGGTAGCAGAAGCGGGTCATCAGCATGCTGATGAAAAAAAGACTTAATGCAAACGAAATGATAGCCGGGATGAAGCCCCTGCCACTGATGGAATAATATCCCAATATAAGGAATATCAGGAATAAGACAAAGAACCAGAACATATAGAGTGACGGACGCTGGTATGTTTCTGTGGGAACCTCTGCGACTGTCCGTTCCCTCGGTGCGTAGTTGTCGAAGGGGATTTCTTGGGAGACCAGGTAGCGGATGACCGAGGAAGGGTGACGGAAAGGAGGCAGATAGATTACTTTTTCTTTTCCTTCCTTTAGATGTAAAGTCAGTATGCCCGGACCATATTTGTCTTTCGCAGCCAAGTTGCTTTTGCGGGGAACCTGGTGGTAACGCTTCATGAAACTGAAACTCTTGATTTGGTGCAGTCCGATGTGCTGGCTTTGCAGCAGTTGTTCGGCTCTTTTCTGTTCTTTACTGGTCACTTCCATAGTTCTTATTTTTTAAGTTCGGGATAACTGATGCGGGTATGGTATATAGTCTTCAGCTTCTCCTTGAATACGTTCTTCACGGTGGCAATATCCTTGAAGGTGATGGGGCATTCCTTGAAATAGCCTTCTGCCACTTGCGAATCGATAATCTTGTCTACCAGGTTGCTGATGCTCTCTTCCGTATATTCGGGCAGACTGCGTGAAGCGGCTTCCACTGAATCGGCCATCATCAGGATAGCCTGCTCTTTGGTGAACGGGTTGGGACCGGGGTAGGTGAATGCCTCCTCGTTAGGGTCTTCACCGGGGTGCTCGTTTTTCCAGGAGATATAGAAATACTTCGTTTTCCCACGGCCATGGTGAGTGGTGATGAAATCCTTGATTACTTTGGGGAGATTGTTCTTCTCGGCCAGCTTCAGCCCGTCCGTCACATGGCTGATGACGACTTGGGCACTTTGCTCATAGCCCAGATTCTTGTGCGGATTGACTCCACCCGACTGGTTCTCGGTGAAGAACACCGGATTCTCCATCTTGCCGATGTCATGATACAGCGCTCCGGTACGTACCAGCTGGCTTTTGGCTCCGATACGGTTGGCCGCTTCCGCCGCAAGGTTGGCAACCTGCATGGAATGCTGGAAGGTGCCGGGAACTGTCTCGGACATGCGGCGCAGCAGGCTGTTGTTGATGTTGGACAATTCGACCAGGGTGACATTGGAGGTAAAGCCAAACGTCTTTTCCACCAGGAAGAGCAGGGGATAGGTGAACAGCAGCAACACTCCGTTAATGACGAAATAAGTGTACATGCTTCCGTTGATTTTTGTCAAGTCGTTTTCTGTAATCAGCTCGAAAGCAAAGTAGACGGCAGCGTAGGTCAATATGACGAGGAAGGCTGTCCGGAACAGTTGCGACCGTTGTGAAAGTTCCCTCAGACTGAAGATGGCAACCAGTCCCGCCGAGAGTTGCAGAAGAATGAATTCATGCGGATAGCGCAGGCAGATGGAGCATATCAGTATGGTGGTGACTTGTGCGATGAAGGCCGTGCGTGAGTCGAGGAACACCCGGATGATGACCGGCAGCATGGCATACGGGATGATATAGACATTGAATATGTTGTTGGCAACCATGATGGCCGTCACCACGCAATAGAACATGATGAGGGCGAAGAGCAGGGAGAGGCTGCCCTTGCGCTTGTAGTAATCTTTACGGAACAAGTCGAGGTAGAGCATGAAACACAGCATGAAGATACTGACAAACAATACCTGCCCCGCCAGCATCAACCGTTTTTGCCCGATGGACTCACTGCGTTTGATGGATTCTTTCCGTAGACTCTCAAGGATGTTGTATGTCTCCTGGCTGACAATCTCGCCGCGGTCGATGATTTTCTGTCCGCTCAGTACGATGCCGTTGGCCCATGAATAGTTGTCGAGCATCTCCTTCTTAGCGGTTTCGGTCCGCTGCTCGTCATAGGTCAGATTAGGGAACAGATATTCGTTCAGCGAGCATTGCCGTAGAATGTCCGGGCGGTAGTGGGCGGTATCGGCCGTGAGTATATAGTTATAGGCATCCTTCACCGAATATACCTTGTTGATGTCCTGCTGGTTGGCCAGTTTGTCGTTAATGACCATGATGGCGGTTGTGCTGTCCTTATGCAGTTGGTTCAGCTCTTCGGTAGAAACGATGCCGGCGCGATATACTTCAGAGAGTTTCCTTTCCAGAAAGCGGACGTAGTCGGTGGAGGGAAGCAGGCCGCGCAGGTGGGTCTGATAGTCTGCCTTCAACTTGGCGAGCACACTTTTCTCAATGCTTTTGTCCAGCTGGAAATACGGCTGGAAGGCGGCGAGGATACTGTCTTGCTCGCGTTTCACCACTTCATCGGCCTTATAGATGGGGAAGTCGAAGGTGGCCATGAGCTGTCCGTACTTCCAGGGCTTGTCAATGTCGAACTGGTAGTTGAATTTACCGTCACGTGGCAGAAAATAGACAATAATCCCCACAGTGCCGATGAATATCAGTGCTCTGTGTATAGCAAATCTCTGAGCGAGAACTCTTTTTTTGTATTGAAATAACTCATATCGGCTGAAATTTTTGCGAAAAGTACAAAAAAACATTAGTGTGGAAAAAAAGGTTTAATTTTGCCGTCTAAAATATTCATAAGTAAGGTAGATTATGACAGAAAGAAAGGTCAGAGTCCGTTTTGCCCCGAGTCCTACGGGGGCGTTGCACATCGGCGGTGTGCGTACAGCTTTATACAATTATCTCTTTGCGCGTCAGCATGGAGGAGATTTGATATTTCGTATTGAAGATACTGATTCCAACCGGTTTGTACCGGGTGCGGAAGAATATATCCTGGAGTCTTTCAAATGGTTGGGCATCCCGTTTGACGAGGGCGTGAGTTTCGGTGGAGACCATGGCCCGTACCGTCAGTCGGAACGTCGGGAAATATACAAGAAGTATGTTCAGATTCTGCTGGAGGCCGGAAAAGCCTACATCGCTTTCGATACTCCTGAGGAGCTGGAAGCAAAGCGTGCGGAGATTGCGAATTTCCAGTACGATGCTTCTACCCGCATGCAGATGCGCAATTCACTGACCCTTCCTAAAGAAGAGGTAGACGCGCTGATTGCTGCCGGTAAGCAGTACGTGGTGCGTTTCAAGATAGAGCCGAACGAAGATGTGCATGTGAACGACCTGATTCGTGGGGAAGTAGTGATAAACTCTTCCATTCTTGATGACAAGGTTCTTTATAAATCGGCAGATGAACTTCCTACTTACCATCTGGCCAATATTGTGGACGACCATTTGATGGAAGTGTCCCATGTGATACGCGGTGAGGAATGGTTGCCTTCCGCACCGTTGCATGTATTGCTCTACCGTGCCTTTGGGTGGGAGGATACCATGCCTGCCTTTGCGCATTTGCCCTTGTTGCTGAAGCCCGAGGGTAACGGCAAATTGAGTAAGCGTGACGGCGACCGTCTGGGCTTCCCGGTTTTCCCGTTGGAGTGGCATGACCCCAAGTCGGGAGATGTTTCTTCAGGCTACCGGGAATCTGGTTATCTGCCCGAAGCGGTCATTAATTTCCTGGCTCTGTTGGGCTGGAATCCGGGCAATGACCAGGAACTGATGTCTATGGATGAATTGGTGAAATTGTTTGATTTGAGCCATTGCAGCAAGTCGGGTGCCAAATTCGACTATAAGAAAGGTATCTGGTTCAACCATGAGTACATCATGATGAAACCGGATGCGGAGATAGCTTGTCTTTTCAGACCGGTGCTGGAGTCCAACGGCATAGACGCCTCCAACTATAGCGACGAGTTCCTTACGAAAGTGGTTTCACTGGTGAAGGGACGCGTCAACTTCGTAAAGGAACTGTGGGACCAGACCCGTTTTTTCTTCGTAGCCCCCACGGAATATGCGGCAAAGGATGTGAAGAAGCGTTGGTCGGAAGATACTCCCCGCATCATGACCGAATTGATGGATGTGTTGCGCGGCATCGGAGATTTCTCCTCCAAGCCTTCCGAAGATATTGTGATTGGTTGGATTACTGAGCGTGGCTATCACATGGGAAATGTGATGAATGCCTTCCGCTTGTCAGTGGTGGGCGAGTGTAAAGGCCCGCACATGTTCGACATTACCGAGCTGATTGGCAAGGAAGAGACGTTGGCCCGTATACAGCGTGCTGTTGATGCTTTAAAGTGAATAAATCTTCTTCATCCTTAATCCATATAGTATGCTATATGACTTGGCAATAGCCATCTACGATATTCTGGTGCATCTGGCTGCTCCATTTAGCCGTAAGCCCCGAAAAATGATGAAGGGACACTGGGTGGTCTATGAACTTCTCCGGCAGCAGTTGGAGAAGGACGTGCGCTATATATGGTTCCATGCCGCTTCTTTGGGGGAGTTCGAGCAGGGACGGCCGTTGATTGAGAAAATTCGTGCCAAATATCCGGATTACGGTATTCTGCTGACTTTCTTCTCGCCGTCGGGCTATGAGGTCCGCAAGAATTATAGGGGGGCAGACGTTGTCTGTTACTTGCCTTTCGACAAGTCCCGCAATGTGAAGAAGTTCCTGGATATCGTGAATCCCTGCATGGCATTCTTCATCAAGTACGAGTTCTGGAAGAACTATCTGGACGAACTGCACAAGCGCCGTATTCCGGTGTACAGCATTTCTTCCATTTTCCGCCGCGGACAAGTATTCTTCAAGTGGTATGGCGGTACGTACAGACATGTGCTGCGCGACTTCGACCATTTGTTTGTGCAGAATGAACGCTCCAAACGCTATCTGGCGAAGATAGGTATCAGCCGTGTCACGGTGGTGGGGGATACCCGTTTTGACCGTGTGCTGCAGATTCGTGAGGAGGCCAAACATCTGCCTTTGGTGGAGCTTTTCAAGAACAACACGATGACTTTCGTGGCAGGAAGCTCCTGGCAGCCGGACGAGGATTTGTTTATTGAATACTTTAACCAGCATCCAGAGGTGAAGTTGGTTATCGCTCCGCACGTTATCGACGAAAACCATCTGGTAGAGATTATCCGTAAACTGAAACGCCCCTACGTGCGCTATACCCGTGCCGACGAGAAGAATGTCCGTAAGGCCGACTGCCTGATTATCGACTGCTTCGGGTTGCTCTCTTCCATCTACCGCTATGGCGAGATTGCCTATATCGGAGGTGGTTTCGGAGTGGGAATCCACAATACTCTTGAGGCTGCAGTTTATGGCATTCCGGTGATTTTCGGACCGAAGTATCAGAAATTCCAGGAGGCCATCCAGTTGCTGGAGGCAAAAGGCGCTTTCTCGGTGAAGGATTATGAGGAACTGAAAACTTTGCTCGACCGTATGCTGACAGATGAAGTCTTTTTGCGCGAATCAGGCATGAATGCAAGCAATTATGTGACCGGCAACGCCGGTGCAACGGATAAGATAATGAGTATGATAAACTTTTAGAAAAGTAAAGAGTGATAAAAGCGATAGGGCGGTAAAGGTGATGGAATGGCATCCCTTTATCGCCCTGCCTTTTTGGGGTGCCTTGTCTCCCTTTATTTGTACCAGTCGGAATACATCAGATAGTTGTGTGCAATCTTCTGGTTCAGCTCCTTGGCCTGCTCCGGATCTACTTTCTTGATGAACTTGGCGGGGACTCCTCCCCAGATGCTTCCCGGCTCGATGACCGTATTGCTCAATACCAGGGAACCAGCGGCGACAATAGCCCCTTCGCCCACTACTGCGTGGTCAAGGATGGTGGAACCCATCCCTACCAAAGCATAGTTCTTGATAGTGGCTCCGTGGATGGTCACGTTGTGCCCCACGGATACGTGGTCTCCTATCTCTATGGTCGATTTCTCGTACAAGGTGTGGAGCACGCTTCCATCCTGGATGTTTACTCCGTTCCCTATGCGGATTGAGTTTACGTCACCCCGCAGCACGGTGCTGAACCAGATGCTGCAATCCCGTCCCGTCTTGACGTCGCCAATGACAACCGCATTGTCCGCCAAAAAACAATTCTCCCCGATTTCGGGAGTGAATCCTCTTACTGATTTTATTAATGCCATTTTTTTAGTGATTAGTGGTTAGGTTACTGCATGCTTCCTTCAGCCATTCCCGTTCTCCTTCGTTCAGGCTTGGCGAAAGTGCCTCGTATACATGCTGGTGATAGTTGTCCAGCCATGCCGTTTCCTCTGCCGTCAGCATCTCTTTGATGATACCTTTCTTGCAGATGGGGCAGAGGGTAATGGTTTCGAACTTCAGGTAATTTCCGAACATGCCTTCACCGTCCTTCACGGTCAGCACCAGGTTTTCCGTGCGTATTCCATGGCTTCCGGCTTTATAAACGCCCGGTTCGTTGGAAGTGACCATTCCCGGCCGTAGGGTTACCGGATTCTCATTCATGCGGATGCTTTGCGGACCTTCGTGCACATTGAGGAAATGGCCTACGCCGTGCCCGGTACCATGCAGGAAGTTCATGTGGTATTGCCATATCGGCATGCGGGCCAGTACATCCAGTTGCGCTCCTCGCGTACCTTCCGGGAAGACAGCCATGGCGAGGTCGATATGTCCTTTCAGTATCAGGGTGTAGTCCGTCTTCTCTTCTTCGGTCAGTTTCCCCAGTGCGATGGTGCGGGTGATGTCGGTAGTGCCGTCCAGGTATTGCGCACCCGAGTCCAGCAGCAGGAATCCCTCGGGTTTCAGTGGCACGTCCGTTGCCGGAGTGGCTTCGTAGTGTACGATGGCTCCATGTTCCTTGTACCCGGCAATGGTGTCGAAGCTTTCTCCCATGTAGAGTGGCTGTGCGGCACGGAATTCGTGCAGTTTCTTGTCTACGCTGATTTCTGTCTCGTTGCCTGCGGGAACGGCCTCCTCCAGCCATTTCAGGAACTTCACCAGTGCCACTCCGTCGCGTTGCATGGCTGCGTGGATGCCGGCTATTTCCCGGTCATTGCGGACCGCTTTCAGCAAGGCTATCGGTGAGCGCTCGTCAAGTACCCGGCAGGAAGGGGGGAGGGCGGAATAAACGGCATAATTCGTCTTTCCCATGTCGAGCATGATGCTGCCGTCCGGTATTCTTGTCACAAAGGATTCGGTGTCCCCATAAGCATGGATGGTGACGCCGGCTTCTTCCAGATAGGCTGAAAGCTCTTCCGTTACTTTCTCGGGCTGGATGAAAAAGTGTGTTTCTTGTTCGTTGATTATCAGGTAGCTTACTACTACGGGGTTGCAATGCACATCGTTGCCGCGTATATTGAGTGTCCATGCTATCTCGTCCAATGCCGACACCAATAATACGTCCGTTTCACTCTTTTTCATCTCCCGGCGGATAGCAGCCAGTTTGTCCGGACAGCTTTTCCCGGCGTATTTCATCTCGTGGATAAAGGCGGGTGCTTCGGGCATGGGAGGGCGGTCTGTCCATATCTCATTCATCGGGTCGGCAATGCTCTTTACGGTGATGTCGTTTTTTGCCAGATCCTCTTGCAGGGCTATGGCTTGTGTGGTGGAAAATACCTTTCCGTCTATACCTACAACTGAATTTGCTGTAAGGTTCTCCCGCAGGAAATCGAGGATGCTGGGCGTTTCGGGCAGCATTTCCTTGTATAAGTCGATGCCGTTGCCTTCCAGCTGCTGCTCGGCTTGGAGAAAATAGCGGGAATCTGTCCACAGTCCCGCCTTGTCGCTGGTGATCACCGCCGTGCCTGCCGAACCGGTGAAGCCTGATATCCATTCTCTTGATTTCCAGTACGGTGCTACGTACTCGCTTAGGTGCGGGTCGGTACTGGGGATAATGAAAGCGTCTATGCCTTCTCTTTTTAACAATGCCCGTAGAGCATCTATACGTTGATTGATTGTCTGAGCCATATTTTTATAAATGTAATTAAGTAGGCGTGTAAATGAGTTTATAATCTCTCCATTCTCTGCTTTCAAAGTTACACATTCTCTTTTAAAAATGTGCTATGCTTCACGGATTTTAGCGGATTGGCTCAATAAAAACATCTTTCCCTTTACTCATTCGTTTGATAATTAGGAATCATGGGTAATTTTTTTGCAGAAAGTTTTGTGAATAAAGAAAGTATGTGTAATTTTGCCGCTCAATTTAATCGTGAGATTTTTAAACCATTAACATTTAATTAAAGAAAATGATTGTAGTACCTGTAAAAGAAGGCGAAAACATTGAAAAAGCGCTGAAGAAATTCAAAAGAAAGTTTGAAAAAACTGGCACAGTTAAGGAATTGAGACGCAGACAACAGTTTGATAAACCGTCTGTGACTAAAAGACTTAAGAAAGAACGTGCTGTTTACGTTCAACAACTTCAGCAAGTAGAAGATTAATAATTCGTAAATTCCTTTGAATTATTGAATTCTTTTTCATACATTCGTTGCATGATTTTAGATATGTAGCGATATGTTGTTGACAGATTCTTTTCTTGACTATCTTCTGCACGAGCGGAACTATTCCAAAGGTACGGTTGAGTACTATCGGGCAGATATTCTTGAACTGCAGAGGTTTGGAGAAGAAATGTTGGGAGACTTGACTCCATCGGATGTAGATGCGGAACTTGTTCGTGAATGGATTGCTTCCTTGATGGACAAAGGACTTGCTTCTAATACGATAAACCGAAAGCTGAGTTCTGTCCGGACATACTATAAATTCCTTTTGAGGAGAGGCAAGGTCGCGGTAGATCCGTTGCGGAAAGTGACGGGGCCCAAGAAGAAAAAACCGCTTCCGGTATTTCTGAGAGAGGGTGAGATGAATAGGTTGCTGGATGATATGGACTTTGGTGAAGGTTTTGAAGGGTGTCGCGACCATATGATTATTGAAATGTTTTATGCTACCGGCATGCGACTTTCAGAATTGATAGGGTTGGATGATAAGGATGTCGATTTTTCGGCTTCTCTCGTTAAAGTGACGGGAAAACGGAATAAACAACGTCTTATACCTTTCGATGAGGAGCTGGGACGCTCGATGCGAGAATATGTCAATGTGCGGAATGAAGCTGTCCCGGTTCGCTCGGATGCTTTTTTTGTCCGGAAGAATGGAAAAAGGCTTTACCGCAGTATCGTAGCATGCCTTGTGAAACGAAACCTTTCGAAGGTAGTGACTGTAAAAAAAGAAGTCCCCACGTGCTGAGGCACACCTTTGCAACGGCTATGCTGAACAATGGTGCTGATTTAGGCTCGATAAAAGAACTCCTCGGACACGAGAGTCTGGCGACAACGGAAGTTTATACGCATACTACTTTTGAAGAGCTTAAAAAAGTGTATAATCAGGCTCATCCCCGAGCCTAAAGTAAAAAGGAGGTAAGTATGGAAGTAAGAATTCAATCGATTCACTTTGATGCGTCAGAGCAATTGCAGTCTTTCGTTCAAAAGAAAGTTGCTAAGTTGGAGAAATTTTACGACGATATAAAGAAAGTAGAGGTGTCATTAAAGGTAGTAAAACCAGAAACAGCCGAAAATAAAGAAGCCGGAGTGAAAGTATTGGTTCCCAATGGCGAGTTTTATGCAAACAAGGTTTGTGATACGTTTGAAGAAGCAGTGGATTTATGCCTGGAAGCTTTGGAAAAACAGCTGGTTAAGTACAAGGAAAAGCAACGGAGCAAATAATTTTCCGCTAAAATTTTGCGGGTAAAAAATAAATGCCTAAATTTGCAGCCGTTTCGCTCACACTATGAACGTTACGGTTGCATTTTTTAGCTTGCCTCTTTAGCTCAGTTGGCCAGAGCACGTGATTTGTAATCTCGGGGTCGTTGGTTCGAATCCGACAAGAGGCTCGCTCAAGGATGAGTGGAATGAGTCTTTCTTCACGAGGTGGAGATGATATGAGAACGGAAATCGTCCGGGTAAAGTTCACTCTGCGATGATTTAGTAAGGAAAAGAGTTCTTTTTGTAATGTAGGGGCAAATACCAGAGTGGCCAAATGGGGCAGACTGTAAATCTGCTGGCTTACGCCTTCGGTGGTTCGAATCCATCTTTGCCCACAACTCTTATTCTCCTTGCTGTTATAGCTCAGCGGTAGAGCACTTCCTTGGTAAGGAAGAGGTCCCGGGTTCAAGTCCCGGTAACAGCTCACAAAGATGTAAAAGCTGATTATTAATCAAATAAATAACAAGTAAAGCTATGGCTAAAGAGAAATTCGAACGTACCAAACCGCATGTAAACATTGGTACAATTGGTCACGTTGACCACGGTAAAACCACGTTGACAGCTGCTATCACTACAGTGTTGGCAAAGAAAGGTCTTTCTGAATTGCGTTCTTTCGATTCTATCGATAACGCTCCTGAAGAGGAAAGAGGTATCACTATCAACACTTCTCACGTAGAGTATGAAACAGCTAACCGTCACTACGCTCACGTAGACTGCCCGGGTCACGCCGACTACGTAAAGAACATGGTAACTGGTGCTGCTCAGATGGACGGTGCTATCATCGTAGTTGCTGCTACTGATGGTCCGATGCCTCAGACTCGTGAGCATATCTTGCTGGCTCGTCAGGTAAACGTACCGAGACTGGTTGTATTCATGAACAAGTGTGACATGGTAGACGACGCTGAAATGTTGGAACTCGTTGAAATGGAAATGCGTGAACTGCTTTCAGCCTACGAATTCGACGGCGACAACACTCCGTTCATTCAGGGTTCTGCTCTTGGTGCGTTGAATGGCGTTGAAAAGTGGGAAGAGAAGGTTATGGAGCTGATGGATGCTTGCGACACTTGGATTCCTCTGCCTCCGCGTGATATTGACAAACCGTTCTTGATGCCGGTTGAAGACGTATTCTCAATCACTGGTCGTGGTACTGTAGCTACTGGTCGTATCGAAGCTGGTGTTATCCATGTAGGTGACGAAGTTGAAATCCTCGGTTTGGGTGAAGACAAGAAGTCTGTTGTAACTGGTGTTGAAATGTTCCGCAAGTTGCTGGATCAAGGTGAAGCTGGTGACAACGTAGGTCTGTTGCTCCGTGGTATCGACAAGAACGAAATCAAACGTGGTATGGTTCTTTGTAAGCCCGGTCAGATTAAACCTCACTCTAAGTTCAAAGCTTCTATCTACGTTTTGAAGAAAGAAGAAGGTGGTCGTCACACTCCGTTCCACAACAAATATCGTCCTCAGTTCTATCTGCGTACTATGGACTGTACAGGTGAAATCACTCTTCCGGAAGGAACTGAAATGGTAATGCCTGGTGATAACGTAGAAATCACTGTAGAATTGATCTACCCGGTAGCATTGAACGTAGGTTTGCGTTTCGCTATCCGTGAAGGTGGTCGTACAGTAGGTTCTGGTCAGATTACTGAAATTCTTGACTAATAACCAATATAATCTTAATCAGTTCCCGGTATACATCGGGAACTGATTATGTACAAACGGGAGTAGCTCAGTTGGTAGAGCACCGGTCTCCAAAACCGGGTGTCGGGAGTTCGAGCCTCTCCTCCCGTGCTAATATTTTTGAAATGAAGAAGATTGTAGCTTATTTTAAAGAAACTTACGACGAACTTGTTCATAAAGTGTCGTGGCCTACGTATTCTGAACTTACTAACAGTGCAGTAGTTGTTTTATATGCTTCCCTACTAATTGCAGTGGTAGTATTTGCGATGGACTTCTGTTTCCAGCATCTGATGGAATTTGTTTATCCACATTAAAAGTAAGGAGAAATGTCTGAGATTGAAAAGAAATGGTACGTTTTGCGTGCTATTAGCGGAAAAGAAGCTAAGGTAAAGGAATACCTTGAAGCTGATATTAAAAACAGCGACCTTGGTGATTACGTATCTCAGGTATTGATTCCTACCGAAAAGGTATATCAGGTTCGCAATGGTAAGAAAATTGTGAAAGAGAGAAGTTATCTCCCTGGTTACGTTTTGGTGGAGGCTGCTCTGGTGGGTGAGGTTGCTCATCATCTGAGAAATACTCCTAATGTGATAGGGTTCTTGGGTGGTTCGGAAAAACCCGTACCTCTGAGACAGTCGGAAGTGAATCGTATACTTGGTACGGTCGACGAATTGCAGGAATCAGGTGAAGACTTGAGTATCCCGTATGTAGTCGGCGAGACTGTAAAGGTGAATTACGGTCCGTTCAGTGGATTCAGTGGAATCATTGAAGAAGTGAACACCGAGAAGAAGAAACTGAAGGTCATGGTCAAGATATTCGGACGGAAGACTCCGCTCGAATTGGGCTTTATGCAAGTTGAAAAAGAATAGTGCAGGTGTTACGCTGTAGTATTCTTCATTAATGTTTATATATATAAATCAATTAGAAAATGGCTAAAGAAGTTGCTGGACTAATCAAATTACAGATTAAAGGAGGCGCGGCAAATCCATCACCCCCAGTAGGACCTGCATTGGGTTCCAAGGGTATCAATATCATGGAGTTTTGCAAGCAATTCAACGCCAGAACCCAAGACAAAGCAGGAAAGATTCTTCCTGTGATTATCACTTACTACGCAGACAAGTCTTTCGATTTTGTAATCAAGACTCCTCCCGTGGCTATCCAGTTGTTGGAAGTGACGAAGCAAAAGAGTGGTTCTGCTGAGCCTAACCGTAAGAAAGTTGCCGAGATTACTTGGGAACAGGTTCGTACGATTGCTCAGGACAAAATGGTTGACTTGAACTGTTTCACTGTAGAAGCTGCCATGAAAATGGTTGCCGGTACAGCTAGAAGTATGGGTATCGCTGTAAAAGGGGAGTTCCCGGTTAATAATTAATAAACTTCAATTAGAATGGGTAAACTGACAAAAAATCAAAAGTTGGCTGCAGAAAAAATTGAAGCAGGGAAAGCATACTCTCTCAAGGAAGCTGCTCAGTTGGTAAAGGAAATCACTTATACCAAGTTTGACGCTTCTCTGGATATCGACGTACGTTTGGGCGTTGACCCGCGTAAGGCCAACCAGATGGTGAGAGGTGTTGTATCACTTCCTCACGGTACTGGTAAGGTTGTACGCGTTTTGGTGCTTTGTACACCAGATGCTGAAGCTGCTGCAAAAGAAGCCGGAGCTGACTATGTTGGTCTTGACGAATATATTGAAAAGATCAAAGGTGGATGGACTGATATTGATGTGATTATCACTATGCCGTCCATCATGGGTAAGATTGGTGCACTCGGTCGTGTGCTCGGTCCTCGTGGATTGATGCCTAACCCCAAGAGTGGCACTGTAACTATGGATGTTGCTAAAGCTGTAAGAGAAGTAAAACAAGGCAAAATCGACTTTAAGGTTGACAAGAGCGGTATTGTTCATACTTCTATCGGTAAAGTTTCATTTAGCGCTGAGCAAATTCGCGACAATGCGAAAGAATTCATCTCTACTTTGAATAAATTGAAACCGACTGCAGCCAAGGGTACATATATTAAGAGTATTTATCTTTCTAGCACGATGAGTGCGGGCATCAAGATTGACCCGAAAACAGTAGAAGAAATCTAATAAAACGGAGTAATAATGAGAAAGGAAGATAAAAGTACGATTATTGAGCAGATTGCTGCTACAGTGAAGGAATACGGTCACTTCTATTTGGTGGATACCACTGCCATGAATGCTGCTACAACCAGCATGTTGAGAAGAGAATGTTTTAAGGCTGACATCAAATTGATGGTAGTTAAGAATACATTGCTTCACAAGGCATTGGAGAGCCTGGAAGAAGACTTTTCTCCGCTTTATGGTTCTCTGAAAGGTACAACTGCCGTAATGTTCAGCAACGTTGCTAACGCTCCGGCCAAGTTGATTAAAGATAAGGCTAAGAACGGTATTCCCGGACTGAAGGCTGCATATGCAGAAGAAAGCTTCTATGTTGGTGCTGACCAGTTGGATGCTCTCGTAAGTATCAAGAGTAAGAATGAAGTTATTGCCGATATCGTTGCATTGCTGCAGTCACCGGCCAAGAATGTTATTTCTGCTCTGCAATCAGGTGGTAACACCCTCCACGGAGTTCTCAAGACTCTTGGTGAACGTCCCGAAGCGTAAATTTCGGAAAAAGAATTATATCAATTTATTTAGTATTTAAACAATTAAAAATCATACAAAAATGGCAGATTTGAAAGCTTTTGCAGAACAATTAGTTAACTTGACAGTAAAAGAAGTTAATGAACTTGCAACAATCCTGAAAGAAGAATATGGTATTGAACCTGCTGCTGCAGCTGTAGCTGTTGCTGCTGGTCCTGCAGCCGGTGGTGCTGCTGCCGCAGAAGAAAAGACTTCTTTCGACGTAGTATTGAAGAGCGCTGGCTCAGCTAAACTTCAGGTAGTTAAAGCCGTTAAGGAAGCTTGCGGTCTTGGCTTGAAGGAAGCTAAGGACATGGTAGACGGTGCTCCTAGCGTAGTAAAAGAAGGTTTGGCTAAGGACGAAGCAGAATCATTGAAGAAAACATTGGAAGAAGCTGGAGCTGAAGTTGAACTTAAATAACATTAGCCTGTAAATCAGGTAATTCGGTTAGGAACCCTTCGTGAAAAGGGTTCTTAACCTTTTTGTGTATATATTTAAAATTAAGTTCTACAAATCCATTAACAGATGTCTTCAAATACTGTAAATCAAAGAGTTAATTTTGCTTCGACTAAGAATCCGCTTGAATATCCGGATTTTCTGGAAGTACAATTGAAGTCATTCAAAGACTTTCTACAACTGGACACCCCACCCGAGAAACGTAAGAACGAGGGACTGTATAAAGTATTTGCTGAAAACTTCCCCATTGCCGATACAAGAAATAATTTTGTTCTTGAGTTTTTGGACTACTATATTGATCCGCCGCGCTATACCATTGATGAATGTATAGAGCGAGGGCTTACATATAGCGTGCCTTTGAAGGCAAAATTGAAATTATATTGTACCGACCCCGACCACGAAGATTTTGACACGGTCATTCAGGACGTGTTCCTCGGTCCTATTCCTTACATGACGGATAAGGCAACATTCGTCATCAACGGTGCGGAACGTGTGGTTGTATCCCAGCTTCACCGTTCACCGGGCGTATTCTTCGGACAGAGCGTACATGCCAACGGTACCAAGTTGTACTCAGCCCGTATCATCCCGTTCAAGGGTTCGTGGATTGAGTTTGCCACCGACATCAACAACGTCATGTATGCGTACATTGACCGTAAGAAGAAATTGCCGGTTACCACTTTGCTGAGAGCCATCGGATTTGAGAATGACAAGGACATTCTCGAGATTTTTAATTTGGCGGAAGACGTGAAGGTGAACAAGACGAACCTCAAGAAGATGGTGGGACGTAAGTTGGCCGCACGTGTGTTGAAAACATGGATTGAGGATTTTGTAGACGAAGATACCGGTGAAGTTGTTTCCATCGAGCGTAACGAAGTCGTTATTGACCGTGAAACTGTAATCGAGCCGGAACATGTTGACATTATATTAGAGTCGGGCGTTCAGAATATCCTCGTACACAAGGAAGAACCGAACCAGTCTGACTATTCTATCATATATAATACTCTGCAGAAGGATCCGAGTAACTCGGAAAAAGAAGCTGTACTCTACATCTACCGCCAGTTGCGTAATGCAGACCCTGCCGATGATGCCAGTGCACGCGAGGTTATCAATAACCTGTTCTTCTCAGAAAAGAGATATGACCTGGGTGATGTAGGCCGTTATCGTATCAACAGAAAGTTGAACTTGACGACCGATATGGACGTGCGTGTCCTTACCAAGGAAGATATTATCGAAATTATCAAATATCTCATCGAGTTGATTAACTCGAAAGCGGATGTGGACGATATCGACCACTTGAGCAACCGTCGTGTGCGTACAGTGGGCGAACAGTTGTCCAATCAGTTTGCCATCGGTCTGGCACGTATGTCGCGTACTATCCGCGAGCGTATGAACGTCCGTGACAATGAAGTCTTTACTCCGATTGACCTGATTAACGCCAAGACAATTTCTTCCGTTATCAATTCATTCTTTGGAACGAATGCTTTGTCACAGTTCATGGACCAGACCAACCCGCTGGCCGAGATTACTCACAAACGCCGTATGTCTGCCCTGGGTCCCGGCGGTCTGTCACGCGAGCGTGCAGGCTTCGAGGTTCGTGACGTACACTATACTCACTACGGACGTCTTTGTCCTATCGAGACTCCTGAAGGTCCGAACATCGGTTTGATTTCTTCACTCTGTGTGTTCGCGAAAATCAACGAGCTTGGCTTCATTGAAACTCCGTACCGCAAGGTGGCAGAGGGTAAGGTTGATCTTTCTGACGAAGGTTTGGTTTACCTCACCGCAGAAGAAGAGGAAGCCAAGATTATTGCTCAGGGTAATGCTCCTTTGAACGATGACGGTACTTTTGTACGTGATAAAGTAAAATCCCGTCAGGATGCCGACTATCCGGTGGTTCCTCCTTCCGAGGTGGAATTGATGGACGTATCTCCCCAGCAGATTGCTTCTATTGCGGCTTCTTTGATTCCGTTCTTGGAGCATGATGACGCCAACCGTGCATTGATGGGATCAAACATGATGCGCCAGGCTGTTCCTTTATTGAAGAGCGAAGCTCCGATTGTAGGTACCGGTATCGAACGCCAGCTGGCACGCGATTCTCGTACGCAGATTACTGCCGAGGGTGACGGTGTGGTTGAATTCGTGGATGCAACGACTATCCGTATTCTGTACGACCGTACGGAGGAGGAAGAGTTCGTAAGCTTCGAGCCTGCATTGAAAGAATATAATATCCCGAAGTGGCGCCGTACCAACCAGAATATGACGATTGACCTCCGTCCGATTTGCGAGAAGGGTCAGCGCGTGACTGCAGGTCAAATCCTGACGGAAGGTTATTCAACCGAAGACGGAGAACTTGCACTGGGTAAGAACCTGCTGGTTGCTTACATGCCGTGGAAGGGCTATAACTATGAGGATGCTATCGTACTGAATGAACGTGTGGTTCGTGAGGACCTTTTGACCTCTGTACACGTAGAAGAATATTCTTTGGAAGTTCGCGAAACGAAGCGTGGTATGGAAGAGTTGACCTCTGACATTCCTAACGTAAGTGAGGAAGCGACTAAAGACCTTGACGAAAACGGTATTGTTCGTGTGGGTGCCCGCATCGAACCGGGTGATATCCTTATCGGTAAGATTACTCCGAAGGGTGAATCGGATCCTTCTCCGGAAGAGAAACTGCTCCGTGCCATCTTCGGTGACAAGGCCGGTGATGTGAAGGATGCTTCTTTGAAAGCCTCTCCTTCTTTGAAGGGTGTTGTTATCGGTAAGCGTCTGTTCTCCCGTGTTGTCAAGACCCGCAGCTCCAAGCTGGCCGACAAGGCTCTGTTACCGAAGATTGACGATGAGTTCGACGCTAAGATTGGTGACCTCAAGAAAGTGTTGATAAACAAGCTGTTGAAGCTTACAGAAAATTATACATCGGAAGGTGTGAAGGATTACATGGGTGCCGACATTATTTCCAAAGGCGCCAGATTCTCTGCTTCCGACTTCAGCGATTTGGACTTCACCGCTGTTCAGTTGAGCAACTGGACGAAGGATGAACATACCAACGGACTGATTCGTGCATTGGTGATGAACTTCATCAAGAAGTACAAGGAACTCGATGCCGAGCTGAAACGCAAGAAGTTTGCCATCACTATCGGTGACGAGTTGCCCGCAGGTATCATTCAGATGGCCAAGGTATACATTGCCAAGAAACGTAAGATTGGTGTCGGTGACAAGATGGCCGGTCGTCACGGTAACAAGGGTATTGTTTCCCGTGTGGTACGCCAGGAAGACATGCCGTTCCTTGCTGACGGTACTCCGGTAGACATCGTGCTGAATCCGTTGGGTGTGCCTTCACGTATGAACATCGGTCAGATATTCGAGGCCGTTCTCGGGCGTGCCGGAAAAAACCTGGGCGTGAAGTTTGCCACTCCTATCTTTGACGGTGCATCTTTGGACGATTTGAACGAATGGACCGATAAGGCCGGCTTGCCTCGCTACGGCAAGACAACGCTGTATGATGGTGGTACCGGTGAAGCATTCGAGCAGCAGGCTACGGTAGGTGTGACTTACATGCTGAAGCTCGGTCACATGGTTGAAGACAAGATGCACGCACGTTCCATCGGTCCGTACTCACTCATTACGCAACAGCCGTTGGGTGGTAAGGCACAGTTCGGTGGTCAGCGTTTTGGAGAAATGGAAGTTTGGGCACTCGAAGCGTTCGGTGCCGCACACATTCTGCAGGAAATCCTGACTATCAAGTCTGATGACGTTGTAGGACGTTCCAAGGCTTATGAAGCAATCGTGAAGGGTGAACCGATGCCTGCTCCGGGTATCCCCGAGTCACTGAACGTATTGCTGCACGAGTTGAGAGGTTTGGGCTTGAGCATCAACTTAGAATAATGGATAATTGATAATTGAGAGTGGATAATGCAAGTTACCATTCTCAATTATCGGTTTTCAGTTTTTCAATTTCAATTTTCCATTGTCAATTATCAATTAAATAAATTTATGGCTTTTAGAAAAGATAACAAGATAAAGAGTAATTTCTCGAAAATCTCTATCGGTTTGGCTTCTCCTGAGGAAATCCTTGAGAATTCGAGTGGTGAAGTTTTAAAGCCTGAAACCATCAACTATCGTACGTATAAGCCCGAACGCGACGGATTGTTCTGCGAGCGCATCTTTGGTCCTATCAAGGATTACGAGTGCCATTGCGGTAAGTACAAGCGTATCCGTTACAAAGGCATCGTCTGCGACCGTTGTGGTGTGGAAGTGACTGAAAAGAAAGTGCGCCGTGAGCGTATGGGACACATCCAGCTCGTTGTGCCCGTGGCTCACATCTGGTACTTCCGTTCACTTCCCAACAAAATCGGTTACTTGTTGGGCTTGCCCACCAAGAAGCTGGATGCCATTATCTATTACGAGCGTTATGTTGTCATTCAGCCGGGTGTACTGTCCGATGAAGTGGCACAGTATGACTTGCTTGAAGAAGGAGAATACCTGGACTTGCTGGAAAAGTTGCCGAAAGACAACCAGTTCCTCGAAGATTCAGATCCCAATAAGTTCATTGCCAAGATGGGCGCGGAAGCTATCTACGATTTGCTGTCACGCCTCGACCTTGACTCTTTGTCTTACGAACTGCGTAACCGTGCCGGAAGCGATGCTTCACAGCAACGCAAGACCGAAGCTCTGAAACGTCTTCAGGTAGTTGAGTCGTTCCGTGCATCACGCGGACGCAACAAGCCCGAGTGGATGATTGTACGCATTGTACCGGTTATTCCACCCGAACTTCGTCCGTTGGTCCCATTGGATGGCGGCCGTTTCGCAACTTCTGACTTGAATGACCTTTACCGTCGTGTCATCATCCGTAACAACCGTCTGAAGAGATTGATTGAAATCAAAGCTCCTGAAGTGATTTTGCGTAATGAAAAACGTATGTTGCAGGAAGCTGTCGACTCTCTGTTTGATAACTCCCGTAAATCGAGTGCAGTGAAGACCGACGCTAACCGTCCGTTGAAGTCACTTTCCGACAGTTTGAAGGGTAAGCAAGGACGTTTCCGTCAGAACTTGTTGGGTAAGCGTGTCGACTATTCCGCACGTTCTGTAATCGTTGTAGGTCCGGAGCTGAAGATGGGCGAATGCGGTATCCCTAAACTGATGGCAGCCGAGCTTTACAAGCCGTTCATCATTCGTAAGCTCATTGAGCGTGGTATCGTGAAGACGGTAAAGAGCGCCAAGAAGATTGTAGACCGCAAGGAACCCGTTATCTGGGACATTTTGGAACACGTGATGAAGGGGCATCCGGTGCTGTTGAACCGTGCCCCGACACTTCACCGTCTGGGTATCCAGGCATTCCAGCCTAAAATGATTGAAGGTAAGGCAATCCAGCTGCACCCGTTGGCATGTACGGCGTTCAATGCCGACTTCGACGGTGACCAGATGGCCGTGCACTTGCCGTTGAGCAACGAAGCGATTCTGGAAGCACAGATGCTAATGCTCCAGTCACACAATATATTGAACCCTGCCAACGGTGCTCCTATCACTGTGCCTGCTCAGGATATGGTACTTGGTCTGTACTATATTACGAAGCTGCGCAAGGGTGCCAAGGGTGAAGGCCTGACATTCTACGGTCCTGAGGAAGCGCTGATTGCCTACAATGAAGGTAAGTGCGACATCCATGCTCCGGTAAGCGTAATAGTGAAAGACGTTGACGAGAATGGTAACATTGTGGACAAGATGATGCACGATACCTCCGTGGGCCGTGTCATTGTCAACGAAATTGTTCCGGCAGAAGCAGGATATATCAATACGATTATCTCCAAGAAGTCACTCCGAGACATCATCAGTCACGTAATCAAGGTGTGTGGTGTTGCCAAGGCAGCCGACTTCCTCGACGGAATCAAGAACCTCGGTTATTACATGGCCTTCAAGGGTGGTTTGTCGTTCAACTTGGGCGATATCATTATCCCGGAAGAGAAGGAAGCATTAGTACAGAAAGGTTATGATGAAGTAGAGCAGGTAATCAATAACTATAACATGGGTTTCATCACGAACAACGAGCGTTACAACCAGGTAATCGATATCTGGACGCACGTGAACTCTGAGTTGTCCAACATCCTGATGAAAACCATTTCAAGCGACGACCAGGGTTTCAACTCTGTATACATGATGCTGGATTCCGGTGCCCGTGGTTCTAAGGAACAGATTCGTCAGCTCTCCGGTATGCGTGGTTTGATGGCGAAGCCCCAGAAAGCAGGTGCCGAAGGCGGTCAGATTATCGAAAACCCGATTCTTTCTAACTTTAAGGAAGGTCTGTCCGTGTTGGAGTACTTTATCTCTACCCACGGTGCCCGTAAGGGTCTTGCCGATACCGCTTTGAAGACGGCCGATGCCGGATACCTGACCCGTCGTCTGGTTGACGTATCGCATGATGTGATTATTAATGAAGAAGACTGCGGCACGCTCCGCGGATTGGTTTGTACGGCACTGAAGAACAATGATGAAACCATTGCCACTCTGTATGAACGTATCCTGGGTCGTGTATCCGTACATGATATTGTTCATCCTACAACTGGCGAACTGATTGTGGCCGGCGGTGAGGAAATTACCGAGGACATTGCACAACGCATTGAAGACTCTCCAATCGAGAGCGTTGAAATCCGTTCTGTATTGACCTGCGAATCCAAGAAAGGTGTTTGTGCCAAGTGTTACGGACGTAACCTGGCTTCCAGCCGTATGGTTCAGAAGGGCGAGGCAGTCGGCGTAATCGCTGCACAGTCTATCGGTGAGCCGGGTACACAGTTGACACTGCGTACATTCCATGCCGGTGGTACGGCAGCCAATATTGCTGCCAACGCAAGCATCGTGGCCAAGAATCCTGCCCGTCTGGAATTCGAAGAACTCCGTACGGTAGACGTTATCGACGAAGCAGGCGAACCGGCAAAGGTAGTGGTAGGCCGTTTGGCCGAAGTGCGTTTCGTGGATGTCAACACAGGTATTGTGCTTTCCACTCATAATGTACCCTACGGTTCTACGCTCTATGCAGCCGATGGTGAAATGGTAGAGAAAGGCAAGATGATTGCCCGTTGGGACCCGTTCAACGCGGTTATCATTACCGAAGCTACCGGTAAGATTGAATTTGAAGGCGTTATTGAAAACGTGACTTATAAGGTAGAGTCTGATGAATCTACCGGTTTGCGCGAAATCATCATCATTGAGTCTAAGGATAAGACGAAGGTGCCTACCGCACACATCATGACAGAAGACGGCGAACTGATCCGTACATACAACTTGCCAGTAGGTGGCCACGTAGTGGTTGAAGACGGTCAGAAGGTAAAGGCCGGTGAAGTTATCGTGAAGATTCCGCGTGCCGTAGGTAAAGCGGGTGATATCACGGGTGGTCTTCCCCGTGTCACTGAGTTGTTCGAGGCACGTAACCCGTCTAATCCCGCTGTGGTTTCAGAAATCGACGGTGAGGTTACCATGGGTAAGGTGAAACGCGGTAATCGCGAAATCATCGTTACTTCCAAGACCGGTGAAGTGAAGAAGTACCTCGTACCGTTGTCCAAGCAGATTCTGGTTCAGGAGAACGACTATGTACGTGCCGGTACTCCGTTGTCTGACGGTGCTATCACACCTGCGGACATCCTGGCTATCAAAGGTCCTACGGCCGTGCAGGAATATATTGTGAACGAGGTTCAGGACGTTTACCGTCTGCAGGGTGTGAAGATTAATGATAAGCACTTTGAAATCATCGTTCGTCAGATGATGCGCAAGGTGGAAATCGACGAGCCAGGTGATACCCGCTTCCTGGAACAGCAAGTTGTTGACAAGATGGAATTCATGGAAGAGAACGACCGTATCTGGGGAAAGAAGGTGGTAGTGGATGCTGGAGATTCCCAGAGTCTGCAGGCTGGCCAGATTGTGACGGCCCGCAAGCTGCGTGACGAGAACTCCATGTTGAAACGCCGCGACTTGAAACCCGTGGAAGTGCGCGACGCTGTACCTGCGACTTCTACTCAGATTCTTCAAGGTATCACCCGTGCTGCTTTGCAGACTTCAAGCTTCATGTCGGCTGCTTCCTTCCAGGAAACGACGAAGGTACTCAACGAAGCTGCCATCAACGGAAAGGTAGACCGTCTGGAAGGTATGAAGGAGAATGTAATTTGCGGTCACCTGATTCCTGCCGGTACCGGACAGCGCGAGTTCGAGAAGATTATTGTCGGTTCGAAAGAAGAGTACGACCGTATGCTTGCCAACAAGAAGACGGTACTTGATTATGCTGTAGACGAGAAAGTAGAGGGATAGCCTTACAACGTCAATATAATTCTATTAAATAGAGAGGGAATATCCTATAAGAAGGAGTATTCCCTCTCTGTTTTATCTTTGCCTCTTCCTTCTGTACTGCAATGCTTCTGTATGTTTGTTACAGTGCTACTGCAAAACGGTTGCAGTGGCTTGCTCCTTTTTCAGAACGGATTATTATGTGTCTTTTTGAACTTAAATGTATATCATCCGAAAAAAAAGAGTACTTTTGGTCTATCTTTTAAGAACATTTTAAAAACAATTGTGCAACATGGAAAATCAAGAAAACAACAACGGTCAACTCCAGATAGAATTGAAGGAAGAAGTGGCGCAAGGTACATATGCCAATTTGGCTATTATAACTCATTCCAGTTCGGAATTTATTCTCGACTTTATCCGCGTGATGCCTGGAATGCCAAAGGCTGGCGTGCAATCGCGCATAGTTTTGGCACCCGAACATGCCAAGCGTTTGCTGCGTGCACTCGAAGAGAATATTGGGAAATATGAACGCGCTTTCGGACTGATTCGCATGCCGGACGAACAAACATTTCCGCCTCTTCCCAACATCAAGGGTGAAGCATAAAATCAAAAAAAAACTTGTAGTGCATTGATTATTCAAAACTTATTAGTATCTTTGCAGCCCAAAAGTGTATAGTTTTGAATTAATATAAACATAATATATAACTAAAAACAATTAAAATGCCTACAATTCAGCAATTAGTAAGAAAAGGACGCGAGGTTTTGGTAGAGAAATAAGTCTCCAGCCTTGGATTCTTGTCCTCAAAGACGTGGCGTTTGCGTGAGAGTGTATACAACCACTCCGAAGAAACCGAATTCAGCTATGCGTAAAGTAGCTCGTGTACGTTTGACTAACGGTAAAGAGGTGAACTCTTACATTCCGGGAGAAGGTCACAACTTGCAGGAACACTCAATCGTATTGGTTCGCGGCGGTCGTGTAAAAGACCTTCCGGGTGTACGTTATCACATCGTTCGTGGTACTTTGGATACTGCAGGTGTTGCTAACCGTACTCAAAGACGTTCTAAATACGGTGCTAAACGTCCGAAACCGGGACAAGCTGCTCCTGCTAAGAAGAAATAATCTGGTGGCCTGATTCCCAAAATAGGAAAATTAAAAGTAATAACTTACGTTTTAGTTTGTTGGAAATGCTAAAGGTTGAGTAAACACTCCGGAGGGAGAGTTGAAGAAGACAGAAGTAAACAACCAAGAACGAAAAACATTATTCTTTCAGACAAATGAGAAAAGCAAAACCTAAAAAACGTATCATCCTTCCGGATCCCGTTTTTAATGATGTGAAAGTTTCCAAGTTCGTTAACCACCTGATGTACGACGGAAAGAAGAATACTTCTTATGAAATCTTCTACGCTGCTTTGGAAACAGTGAAGAACAAAATGCAGAATGAAGAGAAATCAGCTCTTGAAATCTGGAAAAAAGCTCTGGACAACGTAACTCCTCAAGTGGAAGTGAAGTCTCGCCGTGTAGGTGGTGCTACTTTCCAAGTTCCTACTGAAATTCGTCCTGACCGCAAGGAGTCAATTTCTATGAAGAATTTGATTATCTTTGCCCGCAAGCGTGGCGGTAAATCAATGGCTGACAAACTGGCTGCTGAAATCATGGATGCTTTCAATGAACAAGGCGGTGCTTTCAAACGTAAAGAAGATATGCACAGAATGGCCGAGGCTAACCGTGCGTTTGCTCATTTCAGATTCTAATACTATAAGAGATAACCAATCAGAAAGATTAAAAACTTAAAGTAAGGAATTAGAAAATGGCAAAGAATGATTTACATTTGACACGTAATATCGGTATCATGGCCCACATCGATGCCGGAAAGACAACAACCTCTGAACGTATTTTGTTTTATACGGGTTTGACTCACAAAATCGGTGAGGTGCACGATGGTGCCGCTACAATGGACTGGATGGAGCAAGAACAGGAACGTGGTATCACTATTACTTCCGCTGCTACTACCACTCGTTGGAAATATGCCGGTAATACTTATAAAATCAACTTGATTGATACTCCGGGACACGTTGACTTTACCGCTGAGGTAGAGCGTTCTTTACGTGTGTTGGACGGTGCTGTCGCTGCTTATTGTGCAGTTGGTGGCGTTGAACCGCAATCTGAAACAGTTTGGCGTCAAGCAGACAAGTACAATGTGCCACGTATCGGTTATGTTAATAAAATGGACCGTTCCGGTGCAGACTTCTTCGAAGTAGTTCGCCAAATGAAGGACGTTTTGGGTGCTAATCCATGTCCTATCGTTATCCCTATTGGCGCTGAAGAAACTTTCAAGGGGTTGGTTGACCTTATTAAAATGAAAGCTATCTATTGGCATGATGAGACAATGGGGGCTGACTATACGGTGGAGGAAATTCCTGCCAATTTAGTAGACGAAGCCAATGAATGGAGAGATAAGATGCTCGAAAAAGTAGCTGAGTTTGACGATGCCTTGATGGAGAAATATTTCGATGATCCTTCTACTATTACAGAAGAAGAGGTTTTGAGAGCTCTTCGTAACGCAACAGTACAGATGGCTGTTGTTCCGATGCTGTGTGGATCTTCATTCAAGAACAAAGGTGTACAGACTTTGCTTGACTATGTTTGTGCATTCTTGCCTTCTCCGTTGGATACTCCGAATATCATAGGAACTAATCCTGATACTGGTTTGGAGGAAGATCGTAAGCCGGATGATGATGAAAAAACATCTGCTTTGGCATTTAAGATTGCTACTGACCCGTATGTCGGTCGTCTGACTTTCTTCCGTGTTTATTCAGGAAAAATTGAAGCGGGTTCTTATATTTATAATTCCCGTTCAAGGAAGAAGGAGCGTGTGTCCCGTTTGTTCCAGATGCATTCTAACAAGCAGAATCCGGTAGAAGTTATCGGTGCTGGTGATATTGGTGCTGGCGTAGGTTTCAAGGATATACATACTGGTGATACGCTGTGCGACGAAACCGCACCGATCGTATTGGAATCTATGGACTTCCCCGAACCGGTAATCGGTATCGCAGTTGAGCCTAAGACTCAGAAGGATATGGATAAACTGTCTAACGGTCTGGCTAAGCTGGCTGAAGAAGACCCGACGTTTACGGTTAAGACTGACGAACAGACTGGTCAGACAGTTATTTCCGGTATGGGTGAGCTTCACTTGGATATTATTATCGACCGTCTGAAACGTGAGTTCAAGGTAGAATGTAACCAGGGTAAACCTCAGGTTAACTATAAGGAAGCTATCACGAAGACTGTTAACTTGCGTGAAGTTTACAAGAAGCAGTCTGGTGGTCGTGGTAAGTTTGCTGATATTATCGTGAACATCGGCCCGGTTGATGAAGACTTCAAGGAAGGCGGCTTGCAGTTCGTTGACGAAGTGAAGGGCGGTAATATTCCTAAGGAATTTATCCCGTCTGTACAGAAAGGTTTCACAACTGCAATGAAGAACGGTGTATTGGCCGGTTATCCGTTGGATTCACTGAAGGTAACTTGATCGACGGTTCTTTCCACCCGGTTGACTCTGACCAGTTGTCATTTGAAATCTGTGCTATCCAGGCATACAAGAACGCTTGCGCTAAGGCAGGTCCGGTATTGATGGAGCCTATCATGAAGCTGGAAGTTGTTACTCCGGAAGAGAAACATGGGTGACGTTATCGGTGACTTGAACAAGCGTCGCGGTCAGGTAGAAGGTATGGAATCAAGCCGTTCTGGTGCTCGTATCGTGAAGGCAATGGTTCCGCTGGCAGAAATGTTCGGTTACGTAACTGCGTTGCGTACTATCACTTCTGGTCGTGCAACTTCTTCAATGGTATATTCTCACCACGCTCAGGTTTCCAACTCTATTGCTAAGGCAGTATTGGAAGAAGTAAAAGGTCGTACAGACTTAATCTAAAAAAAACTTGAAGTCCCGTAGGCTAGCGAATGACTCTTAGCCTGCGGAACTTCATCTTATATAACTATTTAATAATTAAAGACAGTAATGAGTCAAAAAATTAGAATCAAACTGAAATCTTACGACCACAACTTGGTTGACAAGTCAGCTGAGAAGATTGTAAGAACGGTGAAGACAACGGGCGCTATCGTTAGCGGTCCAATTCCTCTCCCTACGCATAAGCGTATCTTTACCGTAAACCGTTCGACTTTCGTTAACAAGAAGTCGCGTGAACAGTTCGAACTCTCTTCTTACAAGAGATTAATCGACATCTATAGCTCAACAGCTAAGACAGTAGATGCTCTGATGAAGTTGGAGTTACCGAGTGGTGTGGAAGTAGAAATCAAAGTGTAAGTATTAAAAATTAAGTGAAATGCCAGGATTATTAGGAAAAAAAATCGGAATGACATCCGTTTTCAGTGCCGAGGGTAAGAATGTACCATGCACTGTTATCGAAGCAGGTCCTTGTGTTGTTACTCAAGTGAAAACTGTAGAAAAGGACGGCTATCAAGCTGTTCAGCTGGGTTTCCAGGACAAAAAGGAAAGCACACTACAAAGCCTCTGATGGGCCACTTTAAGAAAGCTGGAGTAACTCCCAAGAAACACTTGGCTGAGTTCAAAGAATTTGAGACAGAATTGAATCTGGGTGATACTGTTACCGTAGAATTGTTCAATGACGCAACTTTTGTTGACGTTGTTGGTACTTCTAAAGGTAAAGGCTTCCAGGGTGTAGTGAAACGTCATGGTTTCGGTGGTGTAGGCCAGACTACTCACGGTCAGCACAACCGCGCCCGTAAACCGGGTTCTATCGGTGCTTGTTCTTACCCTGCAAAAGTATTCAAAGGAATGCGCATGGGCGGACAGCTTGGTGGTGACAGAGTAACTGTTCAAAATCTGCAAGTATTAAAGTAATCGCGGAGCACAATCTCCTTTTGATTAAGGGATTCTGTTCCTGGTTGCAAAGGTTCAATCGTAATAATTGAGAAATAATGGAAGTTAACGTATATAACATTAAAGGTGAAGACACTGGGAGAAAGATTACGTTAAACGAGTCTATCTTCGGAATTGAGCCCAACGACCACGCTATCTACTTGGACGTTAAACAGTTTATGGCTAACCAGCGTCAGGGTACACACAAGTCAAAGGAAAGAAGCGAAATCAGCGGTTCTACTCGTAAAATCGGTCGCCAGAAAGGTGGCGGTGGTGCACGTCGTGGTGACATGAACTCACCGGTACTCGTTGGTGGTGGACGTGTATTTGGTCCGAAACCGAGAGATTACTACTTCAAACTGAATAAGAAAGTAAAAGCTCTGGCACGTAAGTCAGCTTTGGCATATAAGGCTCAGAACAACGCAGTTGTAGTAGTAGAAGACTTCAACTTTGAAGCTCCTAAGACAAAGATTTTGTTGCAATGACAAAAAATCTTAAAGTTTCTGACAAAAAGCTGCTTGTGATTTTACCAGAAGCAAATAAAAACGTATATGTCGGCTCGTAACGTAAAGGGCGCTAATGTGCAGACTATCTCAGGGTTAAATACTTACAGAGTATTGGACGCTGGAGTTGTTGTGTTTGCTGAAAGTGCACTTTCTGCTATCGACAATATCTTAATGTAAAAAGGAGGCTTAAATAATGGGAATTATTATTAAACCGTTAGTGACAGAGAAGATGACTGCAATTACTGATAAGTCGAACAATCGTTTCGGCTTTATCGTGCGTCCTGAAGCTAATAAACTGGAAATTAAGAACGAAGTTGAAGCCCTTTACAACGTTACCGTGGTTGATGTGAATACAATTCGTTATGCCGGCAAGAACAAGAGCCGTATACTCGTGCCGGTATCATCAACGGACGTATGAATGCGTTCAAGAAGGCTATCGTTACGTTGAAAGAAGGAGATACTATTGATTTTTATAGCAATATTTAATAAAAATGGCAGTACGTAAATTTAAGCCCACAACACCGGGGCAAAGACATAAAATTATTGGTACTTACGAAGAAATTACTGCACGAGTACCAGAAAAGTCTCTTGTATTTGGTAAGAAATCTTCCGGCGGTCGTAACAATACTGGTAAAATGACCATGCGCTACATCGGTGGCGGTAGTAAGAAGATTATCCGTATCGTAGATTTCAAGAGAAATAAAGACGGTGTACCTGCAGTGGTTAAAACAATTGAATACGATCCGAACCGTTCGGCTCGTATCGCTCTGTTGTTTTATGCAGATGGTGAAAAAAGATATATTATTGCTCCCAATGGATTGCAAGTTGGTGCGACTTTGATGTCAGGTGAAACTGCTGCTCCGGAAATCGGAAATGCTCTTCCGCTTCAGAATATTCCGGTCGGTACTGTAATTCACAACATCGAATTACGTCCGGGTCAAGGCGCTGCCTTTGGTTCGTTCAGCCGGTAACTTCGCTCAATTGACTTCAAGAGAAGGTAAGTACTGCGTTATCAAGTTGCCTTCAGGCGAGGTTCGTCAGATCCTCAGCACATGTAAGGCTACTATCGGTAGCGTTGGTAACTCAGATCATGGATTGGAAAGTTCAGGTAAAGCTGGACGTTCTCGTTGGTTAGGACGTCGTCCGCGTAACCGTGGTGTTGTTATGAACCCGGTTGATCACCCGATGGGTGGTGGTGAAGGACGTGCTTCAGGAGGACACCCGAGATCTCGTAAGGGATTGTATGCTAAGGGTCTTAAGACAAGAGCTCCGAAGAAACAATCGTCTAAGTATATTATTGAGAGAAGAAAGAAGTAATCTGATTAATTGAGTAAATTATGAGTCGTTCATTAAAAAAAGGTCCGTATATTAACGTTAAGCTTGAGAAGAAAGTGCTTGCCATGAATGAATCGGGCAAGAAAGTGGTAGTTAAGACTTGGGCCAGAGCTTCAATGATTTCGCCTGATTTTGTAGGCCATACTGTTGCAGTTCACAATGGAAATAAATTTATTCCTGTTTATGTTACCGAAAACATGGTAGGACACAAGTTGGGCGAATTTGCTCCAACTCGTACATTCAGAGGACACGCTGGTAACAAGAAAAAATAAGACAGGATTTATCTGAAATAATAAAGTAATAATATAATGGGAGCAAGAAAAAAAATATCGGCTGAAAAAAGAAAAGAAGCCCTTAAGACCATGTATTTTGCGAAATTGCAAAATGTTCCTACTTCCCCCCGTAAAATGCGTCTCGTGGCTGACATGATTCGTGGGATGGAAGTGAACAGAGCACTCGGCGTTTTGAAGTTCTCCTCAAAAGAGGCTGCCGCCAGAGTGGGAAAAGTTGCTGCGCTCTGCAATTGCTAACTGGGAGCAGAAAAACGAACGTAAAGCTGAAAGCGGCGAGCTGTTCGTAACCAAGATTTTTGTTGATGGTGGCGCTACACTCAAAAGAATGAGACCGGCTCCGCGGGGTAGAGGTTACAGAATCCGCAAGCGTTCAAACCACGTAACGTTGTTCGTTGGTTCTAAAAGTAATAACGAAGATCAAAATTAAGGTAAATGGGACAAAAAGTTAATCCAATAAGCAACCGTTTAGGAATTATCAGAGGCTGGGATTCCAATTGGTATGGTGGAAAGAATTACGGCGACTCTTTGCTGGAAGATAGCAAGATTCGTAAATATTTGAACGCTCGTCTGGCTAAGCAAGTGTTTCAAGAATTGTAATCGAACGTACACTGAAACTCGTGACTATTACCGTTTGTACAGCACGTCCGGGTATCATTATCGGTAAGGGTGGCCAAGAAGTTGATAAGTTGAAAGAAGAGTTGAAGAAGGTCACTGATAAGGATATCCAGATCAATATCTTCGAAGTGAAAAGACCAGAGTTGGACGCTGTTATCGTGGCTAACAACATCGCCCGTCAGGTAGAAGGTAAAATTGCCTACCGTCGCGCTATCAAAATGGCTATTGCCAATACAATGCGTATGGGTGCGGAAGGTATCAAAATTCAGATTTCAGGACGTTTGAATGGAGCAGAAATGGCCCGTTCTGAAATGTATAAGGAAGGAAGAACTCCGCTGCACACTTTCAGAGCAGACATCGACTATTGTCATGCAGAAGCATTGACTAAGGTAGGTCTTCTCGGTATTAAAGTTTGGATTTGTAGAGGTGAAGTTTATGGTAAGAGAGAGTTGGCTCCGAACTTTACGCAAAGCAAGAAAGCGGTCGTGGAAGCAATAGCGGAAACAATGGCGGAAAGAACTTCAAAAGAAAGAAAAATAATCGCTAACGAATTTGATTTTTAGGAATTATGTTACAACCGAAAAAGACAAAATTCAGAAGACAACAAAAAGGCCGTCAAAAAGGTAATGCCCAAAGAGGAAACCAGTTGGCTTTCGGTTCTTTTGGTATTAAGGCCTTGGAGACGAAGTGGATTACAGGCCGTCAGATTGAAGCTGCGCGTATTGCAGTAACAAGATATATGCAACGTCAAGGACAGATTTGGATTCGTATTTTCCCGGATAAGCCTATTACAAGAAAGCCTGCTGATGTACGTATGGGTAAGGGTAAGGGTGCCCCCGAGGGATTCGTTGCTCCTGTTACACCGGGTAGAATTATTATCGAAGCTGAAGGAGTATCTTATGAAATCGCAAAAGAAGCTTTGCGCTTAGCTGCACAGAAGCTTCCTATCACAACCAAGTTTGTGGTAAGACGTGATTATGATATCCAAAATCAAAATGCGTAAGAAGTATGAAAATTGCAGAAATTAAAGAATGACTACCAGTGACTTGGTAGAAAGAGTAGAAGCAGAAGTGGCTAACTATAGCCCAAGTGGTTTTAAATCATTCTATTTCTCCTTTGGATAATCCTGCTCAGATCAAACAATTACGCAGGACTATTGCGCGTATGAAAACTGAATTACGCCAGAGAGAACTTAACAATAAATGATGAGCTTGATGGAAGCAAGAAATTTAAGAAAAGAAAGAACAGGGGTTGTGCTGAGCGATAAGATGGATAAGACCATTACTGTTGCAGCTAAGTTTAAGGAAAAACACCCCATATATGGTAAGTTCGTTAGTAAGACGAAGAAGTACCATGCTCATGATGAAAAGAATGAGTGCAATATCGGCGATACTGTACGCATCATGGAAACTCGTCCTTTGAGCAAGACTAAGAGATGGAGATTGGTTGAAATAATTGAAAGAGCTAAGTAATTATGATACAAGTAGAATCCAGACTTACAGTATGTGATAATAGTGGGGCAAAAGAGGCTCTCTGTATCCGCGTTTTGGGTGGTACAGGTCGTCGCTATGCTTCAGTAGGGGACGTGATTGTCGTTTCTGTTAAGAGCGTTATCCCTTCAAGTGATATTAAAAAAGGTGCAGTGTCTAAAGCTTTGATCGTACGTACTAAGAAAGAAATCCGTCGTGCTGATGGTTCTTACATACGTTTTGATGATAATGCTTGCGTGTTGCTGAACAATGCAGGTGAAATTAGAGGTAGTCGTATTTTCGGTCCGGTAGCTCGTGAACTTCGTGCTACTAACATGAAAGTTGTGTCACTCGCTCCTGAAGTACTTTAATTTTGTAAAAGATTTAAGTAATGAGTAAATTACATATTAAAAAAGGCGATACAGTTTACGTAAATTCTGGTGAAGACAAGGGTAAGACTGGTCGTGTATTGAAGGTTCTTGTTGATAAAAAACGTGCAATCGTTGAAGGTATCAACATGGTGTCTAAGAGCACAAAACCGAATGCAAAGAACCCGCAAGGTGGTATCGTGAAGCAAGAAGCTTCTATCCACATTTCAAACTTGAACCCGGTTGATCCAAAGACTGGCAAAGCAACGCGTGTTGGTAGAAAAGTAAGTGCTGACGGCACTTTAGTGCGTTATTCTAAAAAATCAGGAGAGGAGATTAAGTAATGAGTAATACTGCTAGCCTTAAGAAAGAATATGTAGAGCGTATTGCGCCTGCATTGAAATCACAGTTCCAGTATTCTTCTTCTATGCAGATACCCGTACTTAAGAAGATTGTTATCAATCAGGGTCTGGGTATGGCTGTTGCCGACAAGAAGATTATTGAAGTGGCAATTAATGAAATGACTACTATCACTGGCCAGAAAGCCGTGGCAACCATTTCTCGTAAAGATATCGCTAACTTTAAGTTGCGTAAGAAAATGCCGATTGGTGTTATGGTAACTTTGCGTCGTGAGAGAATGTACGAATTCCTTGAAAAGTTGGTTCGTGTAGCTCTGCCGCGTATCCGTGACTTCAAGGGTATTGAAAGTAAGTTCGATGGTAAGGGTAACTATACCCTTGGTATTCAGGAACAAATCATTTTCCCTGAAATTAATATCGATAGTATTACTAGAATTCTCGGAATGAATATTACCTTTGTAACCTCTGCGCAAACAGATGAAGAAGGGTATGCCTTGTTGAAAGAATTCGGTTTACCGTTTAAAAACGCTAAAAAAGATTGATAATATGGCAAAGGAATCAATGAAAGCACGCGAAGTAAAGCGTGCTAAATTAGTAGCCAGATATGCCGAGAAAAGAGCTGCGTTGAAGCAAATCGTTAGAACCGGTGATCCTGCTGAAGCTTTTGAAGCTGCACAGAAATTGCAGGATTTGCCTAAAAATTCTAACCCGATTCGCATGCACAACCGTTGCAAGCTGACAGGTCGTCCCAAAGGATATATCCGTCAGTTTGGCATCTCCAGAATCCAGTTCCGTGAGATGGCTTCTAACGGTCTTATTCCCGGTGTAAAGAAAGCAAGCTGGTAATTATTGTTTTTAAATATTGTCAGGGTAGGCCTGATTAATTTAATTTATTTTTTATATGACTGATCCAATAGCAGATTATTTGACGAGGTTGCGGAACGCTATTCAAGCGAAGCACAGAGTTGTGGAAGTTCCGGCTTCTAATTTGAAAAAAGAAATCACTAAGATTCTTTTTGAAAAGGGCTACATTCTTAATTATAAGTTTGTAGAAGATGGTCCTCAAGGTACAATCAAAGTTGCCTTGAAGTATGATCCGGTAAACAAGGTTAACGCAATCAAGAAGCTGGAGAGAATCTCTTCTCCGGGTTTGCGTCAATATACCGGTTATAAAGACATGCCGCGTGTTATTAATGGTTTGGGTATTGCTATAATATCTACTTCCAAGGGTGTAATGACCAACAAAGAAGCCGCTGAACTGAAGATTGGTGGTGAAGTTTTGTGTTATGTATATTAATAGGAGGAATTAGCAATGTCAAGAATAGGAAAATTACCCATTAGTATTCCCGCTGGAGTAACAGTTACTCTGAAAGATGACGTGGTTACCGTTAAGGGACCCAAAGGCGAAATGAGCCAATATGTAAATCCTGCTATCAATGTTGCCATCGAAGAAGGTCATGTCGTTTTGACAGAGAATGAAAATGCAATGCTGGATAATCCCAAGCAGAAGCATGCATTCCATGGATTATACCGTTCATTGGTGCACAACATGGTTGTTGGTGTATCAGAAGGATATAAGAAAGAATTGGAACTTGTCGGTGTAGGTTACCGTGCCTCTAACCAGGGAAATATCATTGAACTGGCTTTAGGTTATACTCACAGTATCTTTATACAGTTGCCTCCTGAAGTTAAAGTTGAGACTAAGTCTGAAAGAAACAAGAATCCTTTGATTATATTGGAATCTTGCGACAAGCAGTTACTTGGTCAAGTTTGCTCTAAAATACGTTCTTTCCGTAAGCCTGAACCGTATAAGGGTAAGGTATTAAGTTTGTTGGCGAAGAAATTCGTAGAAAGTCTGGTAAATCAGCTGGTGCTAAATAATCATTTAAATTGATATTATTATGACAACAAAAATAGAAAGACGAATTAAGATCAAATATAGAGTACGCAACAAAATTTCAGGTACTACTGAATGCCCGCGTATGAGTGTATTTAGAAGTAACAAGCAAATCTATGTTCAGATTATCGATGACTTGTCCGGTAAGACATTGGCTGCCGCTTCTTCGTTGGGTATGACTGAAAAAATGCCTAAGAAGGAACAAGCTGCTAAAGTAGGTGAACTGATTGCGAAAAAAGCTCAGGAAGCAGGTATTACTACTGTTGTTTTCGACCGTAATGGTTACTTGTATCATGGGAGAGTAAAAGAGGTGGCTGATGCTGCCCGTAACGGTGGACTTAAATTTTAATCATTATGGCAGGACTTAATAATAGAGTTAAGATTACAAACGATATAGAGCTGAAAGACAGATTGGTTGCTATTAATCGTGTAACCAAAGTAACCAAAGGTGGTAGAACTTTTAGTTTCTCTGCTATTGTGGTAGTAGGAAACGAAGAAGGCATCATCGGTTGGGGCCTTGGTAAAGCTGGTGAAGTAACCGCTGCTATTGCCAAAGGTGTTGAATCTGCAAAGAAAAACCTGACAAGAGTGCCTGTACTGAAAGGTACAGTTCCTCACGAACAGTCTGCAAAGTTCGGTGGCGCTGAAGTATTTATTAAACCGGCTTCTCACGGTACTGGTGTTGTTGCTGGCGGTGCAATGCGTGCCGTATTGGAAAGTGTTGGTGTAACAGACGTTTTGGCTAAGTCAAAAGGTTCTTCCAACCCGCACAACTTGGTAAAGGCTACTATCTTGGCATTGAGTGAAATGCGCGATGCACGTATGGTTGCTCAGAACAGAGGAGTTAGTATGGAAAAAGTATTTAGAGGATAAGGAGGAAGAATATGTCGACTATAAAGATTAAACAAGTTAAAAGTAGAATTGGTGCTCCTGCTGATCAGAAGAGAACTCTCGATGCACTGGGACTTCATAAGTTGAATCGTGTGGTTGAACACGAATGCACTCCTTCAATTCTTGGAATGGTGGATAAGGTTAAACACTTGGTTACCATTGTTAAGTAATTATTTGTTGAATATAAAACGAATTACAATATGAACTTAAGTAATTTAAAACCTGCAGAGGGATCTACTAAAACAAGAAAGAGAATTGGACGTGGTCCGGGTTCTGGCTTGGGAGGTACTTCTACTAGAGGTCATAAAGGAGCTAAATCAAGATCTGGATACTCTAAGAAAATCGGTTTTGAAGGTGGTCAGATGCCTCTTCAACGTCGTGTACCTAAGTTTGGCTTTAAAAATATCAATCGTGTAGAGTATAAGGCTATCAACTTGGATACAATTCAGAAATTGGCTGAAGCAAAGAACTTGCAGACTGTAGGTATCAGTGACTTCATTGCTGCTGGTTTCATTTCTGCAAGCCAGTTGGTAAAAGTATTAGGTAACGGAACTTTGACTGCTAAGTTGGATGTACAAGCACATGCATTTTCTAAGACTGCTGTTGCTGCCATCGAAGCTGCTGGTGGACAAGTAGTAAAACTCTAATTCAATGAGAAAAGCTATTGAAACATTAAAGAATATATGGAAAATTGAGGATCTGAGACAACGGATCCTCATTACCATATTGTTTGTGGCAATCTACCGTTTTGGTTCGTATGTCGTTTTGCCGGGTATCAATCCGTCAATGCTGACACAATTGCATCAACAGACAAGCGAAGGTCTTTTAGCCTTGTTAAATATGTTTTCCGGAGGAGCATTTTCCAATGCCTCTATTTTTGCATTGGGTATCATGCCGTACATCTCTGCCTCCATTGTGATTCAGTTGCTGGGTATTGCGGTTCCGTATTTCCAGAAATTGCAGCGCGAAGGTGAGAGTGGTAGAAGAAAAATGAATCAATATACTCGTTATCTGACGATTCTTATTCTTTTGGTTCAGGCTCCTTCTTATTTGCTCAATCTTAAGATGCAGGCTGGTCCTTCTTTAAATGCTTCATTAGATTGGACTCTGTTTATGTTTACTTCTACCATTATTTTAGCAGCTGGAAGTATGTTTATTTTGTGGCTTGGTGAGAGAATTACGGATAAGGGTATCGGTAATGGTATTTCGCTGATTATCATGATTGGTATCATCGCCCGTCTGCCACAGTCCTTATTCCAGGAATTGATTTCCCGTATGACGGACAAGACTGGTGGTCTGGTAATGTTCTTGATTGAGCTTGTTGTTCTGCTGGTTGTTATTGCATTCGCTATTCTTTTGGTGCAGGGAACTAGAAAGATTCCTGTACAATATGCGAAGAAGATCGTGGGTAACAAGCAATATGGCGGTGCTAGACAGTATATTCCTTTGAAGGTGAATGCTGCTAACGTGATGCCTATCATTTTTGCTCAGGCTATCATGTTTATTCCTATCACTCTTGTTGGGTTCTCAAATGTAAATGATGCAAGTGGTTTCGTACGTGCATTGACTGATCATACAAGCTTTTGGTATAATTTGATTTTTGCAGTGTTGATTATATTGTTTACGTATTTCTATACTGCAATTACTATTAACCCGACTCAGATGGCTGAAGATATGAAGAGAAACAATGGTTTTATTCCGGGTATCAAGCCAGGAAAGCAAACTGCTGAGTATATTGACGTGATTATGTCGCGTATTACTTTGCCTGGTTCTTTCTTCTTGGCCTTGGTTGCCATTATGCCTGCGTTTGCCGGTATATTCGGTGTGAAAGCTGAGTTTGCTCAATTCTTTGGCGGTACATCTTTGTTAATCCTTGTGGGTGTGGTGCTTGATACTCTCCAGCAGGTAGAAAGTCATTTGTTGATGAGACACTATGACGGTTTGCTGAAATCCGGACGTATTAAAGGCCGCAGTGGTAATGTAGCTGCATATTAATCTTTTTTGAAGAATGATATTTCTTAAAACAGAAGATGAAATAGAGCTGCTCCGCAAGAGTAATTTGCTTGTTGGAAAGACGTTGGCTGAGATAGCTAAGGTTATAAAGCCCGGAGTGACAACAAAAGAGCTGGATAGGGTGGCGGAAGAGTTCATCAGAGACAATGGTGCTGTTCCAACCTTTAAAGGTTTTCCTAATCAATATGGCGATCCGTTTCCAGCTTCTATTTGCACATCTGTAAATGACCAGGTGGTACATGGTATTCCGGGAGATGATGTGGTACTGAAAGATGGTGATATCGTGTCTGTTGATTGTGGTACTTACATGAATGGCTTTTGTGGCGACTCAGCCTATACGTTTTGTGTAGGTGAAGTTGACGAAGAAGTCCGCAAATTACTGAAGGTTACTAAAGAAGCATTGTACATAGGGATACAGAATGCCGTTCACGGCAAGCGGTTGGGTGATATCGGTTATGCGATACAGCAGCACTGCGAATCTAATTCTTATGGTGTGGTGCGTGAGTTTGTGGGTCACGGAATAGGCAAGGAAATGCATGAAGATCCTCAGGTTCCCAATTACGGAAAGCGTGGTTATGGGACAATGCTGAAGAAAGGCTTGTGCATTGCCATTGAACCGATGATAACTTTAGGTAACCGACAAATACTCATGGAGCGTGATGGCTGGACGGTGAGGACAAAAGACCGCAAGTGTGCAGCTCATTTTGAACATACGATAGCAGTCGGCACTGTGAAGCTGATATATTGTCATCATTCGAGTTCATTGAAGAAGTATTAGGAGATAAAGCAATTTAAGAAATTAATATGGCAAAGCAATCTGCAATAGAACAAGATGGAGTTATAGTTGAAGCATTGTCTAATGCAATGTTTCGTGTTGAATTAGAAAACGGACATGAGATTACTGCACATATTTCCGGTAAGATGCGGATGCATTACATCAAAATCCTGCCAGGGGATAAAGTAAGAGTCGAAATGTCTCCTTACGATTTATCGAAAGGAAGAATTGTATTTAGATATAAATAAAATTAAGATATGAAAGTAAGAGCATCCTTAAAGAAACGTACGCCAGAGTGTAAGATCGTTAGACGTAATGGCCGTTTGTATGTTATTAACAAGAAAAATCCTAAGTATAAACAACGTCAAGGATAATATTATTATTTTTGCAAAAAAAATAATTTAGTATATGGCTATAAGAATAGTTGGTGTCGATTTGCCTCAAAACAAGAGAGGTGAAGTTGCGTTGACCTATGTATATGGTATAGGTCGTAGTAGTTCAGCAAAAATTTTGGATAAAGCAGGTGTTGACAGAGACCTGAAAGTAAAAGACTGGACGGATGATCAGGCTGCCAAGATTCGTGAGATCATTGGTGCAGAGTATAAGGTTGAAGGTGATCTTCGTTCTGAAGTTCAATTGAACATTAAGCGTTTAATGGATATCGGTTGCTATCGTGGTGTTCGTCATCGTATTGGTCTTCCAGTAAGAGGTCAGAGCACAAAGAACAATGCCCGTACTCGTAAGGGTAGAAAGAAAACCGTTGCTAATAAGAAAAAAAGCTACTAAATAATAATTGTTGATATGGCAAAAAAAACAGTTGCAGCAAAAAAGAGAAATGTGAAGGTTGATGCTAATGGACAGTTGCATGTTCATTCATCTTTTAACAACATTATTGTTTCTCTGGCAAACAGCGAAGGTCAGATCATTTCTTGGTCTTCTGCCGGAAAGATGGGTTTTAGAGGTTCAAAGAAGAACACTCCCTACGCAGCACAGATGGCTGCTCAAGATTGTGCTAAGATAGCATACGATCTTGGCTTGAGAAAGGTAAAAGCATATGTGAAGGGCCCGGGTAACGGACGTGAGTCTGCTATTAGAACTATCCACGGTGCAGGTATCGAGGTTACTGAAATCATTGACGTAACTCCGCTTCCGCACAACGGTTGTCGTCCTCCGAAAAGACGTAGAGTTTAAAATTTACCTTTAATAGAAGTGAGACTTGATTTTGTTATTGGATTGTAAACTTTCTCTCTGCAATCGCGGCTGCAACAAACCCAAGTTCATGAATAAACAATTAAATATTTAAAAGAAATGGCTAGATATACTGGACCAAAATCAAGAATAGCCCGTAAATTCGGTGAAGGTATCTTTGGAGCAGATAAAGTATTGTCAAAGAAGAACTATCCTCCCGGACAGCACGGTAATTCCAGAAAGAGAAAGACTTCTGAATACGGTGTTCAACTTCGTGAGAAACAGAAAGCCAAATATACTTATGGCGTTTTGGAAAAACAATTCCGCAACTTGTTTGAGAAGGCTGAGACTGCTAAAGGTATTACTGGTGAAATCCTTCTCCAATTGTTGGAGGGTCGCCTTGACAATATCGTATTCCGTTTGGGTATTGCTCCTACTCGCGCAGCTGCTCGTCAGTTGGTGAGCCACAAGCACATTACTGTAGACGGTGAGGTTGTGAATATTCCTTCTTATGCAGTGAAACCGGGTCAGGTGATCGGTGTTCGTGAAAGATCCAAATCATTGGAAGTTATCGCTAATTCACTGGCTGGCTTTAACCATAGCAAATATCCTTGGTTGGAATGGGATGATAACTCTAAGGTAGGCAAATTGCTGCATGTACCTGAAAGAGCAGACATTCCTGAAAACATTAAAGAGCATTTGATCGTAGAATTGTATTCTAAATAATAATTAATTTCATGGCGATATTAGCATTTCAAAAACCTGATAAAGTATTAATGTTGGAAGCGGACTCTAGATTCGGAAAATTCGAATTTCGTCCGTTGGAGCCCGGTTTCGGTATTACCGTGGGTAATGCACTGCGCCGCATCCTGCTTTCTTCATTGGAAGGTTTTGCTATCACTACTATCAAGATAGACGGTGTTGAGCATGAATTTTCCAGTGTTCCGGGGGCAAAAGAGGATGTTACTAACATTATCTTGAATCTGAAACAAGTGAGATTCAAGCAAGTAGTTGAAGAATTCGAGAGTGAGAAAGTAAGTATTACAGTCGAGAATTCAAGTGAATTTAAAGCAGGTGACATAGGTAAGTATTTGACTGGATTTGAAGTGTTAAATCCTGAATTAGTTATTTGTCATTTAGATTCAAAGTCGACTATGCAGATAGATATTACGATCAACAAAGGTCGTGGTTATGTTCCTGCTGACGAAAACCGCGAATATTGCACCGATGTGAACGTAATTCCTATCGATTCTATTTATACTCCGATACGTAATGTGAAGTATCAGGTAGAGAACTTCCGTGTAGAGCAGAAGACCGACTACGAGAAACTGGTACTTGAGATTACTACCGACGGTTCCATTCATCCGAAAGAAGCCCTGAAAGAAGCTGCAAAGATTCTGATTTATCACTTCATGCTTTTCTCTGACGAGAAGATCACGCTGGAAACAAATGATGTTGACGGCAATGAAGAGTTTGATGAAGAAGTATTGCACATGCGTCAGTTGCTGAAGACCAAGCTCGTTGATATGGATCTCTCTGTACGTGCCCTCAACTGTCTGAAGGCTGCAGATGTAGAGACTCTTGGTGACTTGGTACAATTCAACAAGACGGATTTGCTGAAATTCAGAAACTTCGGAAAGAAATCGCTTACCGAGCTTGATGATTTGCTGGAAAGTCTGAATCTGTCGTTTGGAACTGATATTTCTAAATATAAATTAGATAAAGAATAAAAAATGAGACATAATAAGAAATTCAACCATTTGGGTCGTACTGCCTCTCATAGAAACGCTATGTTGGCTAATATGGCGTGTTCTTTGATTAAGCACAAAAGAATCACTACGACCGTTGCAAAGGCTAAAGCTTTGAAGAAGTTTGTTGAGCCTTTGATTACAAAGGCTAAAGACGATACGACTAATTCCCGTCGTGTTGTATTTAGCAATTTGCAAGACAAGTATGCTGTAACTGAATTGTTTAAAGAAATCTCTGTGAAGATTGCTGATCGTCCGGGTGGTTACACTCGTATTATCAAGACTGGTAACCGTTTGGGTGACAATGCTGAAATGTGCTTCATTGAACTCGTTGACTACAACGAAAACATGGCTAAGGAAAAGGTTGCCAAGAAGGCTACTCGTACCCGCCGTTCAAAGAAATCTGCTGCTACTGAAGCTACTCCTGCTGCAGAAACTGCTGCACCAGTTGCAGAAGCTCCTGCTGCTGAGGAAGCTAAAGCTGAATAATTCAACTATTCTTTTTATATATAGAAGCCGTTCCAATTTGTTTGGAGCGGCTTTTTATTTCCTATAAATCATCCAAGAAACATTAAAAGATGTGTGCATTAAACAAATTCCTGAAAGAAACTGTTATATTTGCACATAGATATGGCTAAATTCTTAAGATTCATAGGATTCATGGTGCTTGCATTGGCTTTATGGCAGACTGTAAGCGATACATTTGCCAATAAAGCGGCGAGTGGTGGGAATGTTGTGAGTGAGAATACTATTGCCGTACATGAGCAGACTGATGCCTATATTGCGATGCCTCAATTGCCTTATCTGCCGGATGCAGAGCTGGCGGGCATGGGTGGACAATTACATTCGCTGACGTACTCCCGTATACAGCGCATTTCTACCACGGAATATATATTTTCTTTAAAGGACTGGATTGACAAACTGGCCCAGCGAGCGGCTGTTTTGTCTCTGCATCGTGAGAAACTCTATGATGCCACTGCCTATTATCGTTGCCAGCCGGTGTGCGAATATTACATTTTCACACTAAGACGTATTCTCATTTAGTGTTTTATTGAATCTTCCTTTTTCCCTTGTGTATGGTCAGACTATGTGTTTTTGCAGGGGAATACTGTATTTTCTATTTCTAATAAATTCATTAAAACATATTATAATTATGGCAACTCAAACTATTGACGCAACTCTTTTTGCGTCTTCACATCCCGATATTGTAAAGCGTACCAGTGTTTCAGGACTTATCTTTTCAGTAGCTATGCTGCTGGTCGGTGTTTTATTTTTGCATCCATTTTTGAGATGAGTGATAAATCTTCCACTCTCAGCATGGCTTTGATGGTGCTGGGTACGGCATTCGTCTTGCTTGGCGTGTTCCGTCTGTTTTGGAAATCGAAGGAAGTGGTCTATTTGCCGACGGGCAGTGTGACCAAGGAACGCAGTGTTTTCTTCGATTTGAAATATTTGGGCAAACTTACAGATATGATTGAGAATGAACAGCTGAATGGCGAGACTGAAATAAAAAGTAGCGGCAGTGGAAATGTGCGCATGGATGTCATGATTTCGCAGGACAATAAATTTGCGGCTGTACAGTTGTATCAGTTTGTGCCTTACACGTATACTCCGGTAACTTCCGTACGCTACTATACGGGTAGCGATGCGGTTGCAGTGTCTACTTTCCTGGAGAAATGTAAAACAGCATAATCAGTCAAAGAGTTAGACTTGACTTTAACTGTGGTGGGGATTAGTCGGCAACGGCAATCCCCATTTTTTTCATCAGGAAGCAGGCGTTCATATTCTGGGCGATGCCTGGGCGCAAGCGGTAGGAGAAGGTCAGTTCATTGTCTGTAATGTCTGCTTCGAAGCGATAGTTGCGGATGTCATCGGGGAAGAGGTCGATGAGTGTTCCCAGCAGCAGGTCGTGGGTGGCAATGATGCCATTGGCCTGCAAAGTCATGAATTGCTTGATAAGGGCAAAGGAGCCTTTCTGCTTGTCCATGGAGTTGGTACCTTTCAGAATTTCGTCGAGGATGATGAAAAGCTCCTCACCAGCCTGCAGCTTGTCTATGATGAGTTTCAGACGTTTGAGTTCGGCAAAGAAGTAGGACTCGTTGTCGTTCAGTGAATCCGAGGTACGCAGGCTAGTGATGAGCCGGGCCGGGCATATTTCCATTTGGCGGGCACAGACGGGGGCGCCGATGCAGGCAAGGAGGTAATTGATGCCCACCGTACGCAGATAGGTGCTTTTCCCTGCCATGTTGGCGCCGGTGACGATGATGAAAAACGGTCGTTTCACCATGTCGATGTCATTGCGGACACAGCGGTCACGGTTCATCAGCGGATGGCCCAGGGCTTCGGCACAGAGACGGAAGGAGGAAGGGGCATTGATGGGTGCTTCCGTTTCAGAATTGCTTTCTTCTTCTTTATTCAGGTTTCCTTTCCCCTTTCTTTCCGCTTGAACTATCTTTGGGTAAATATAGTCCGGGTGATTATAGGCAAATGTTGCCAGTGAGTTGAGCGCATCCATTTGTCCGATGGCATCGAGCCACCCGGGCAGTTCAGCGGCATATTGCTCTTTCCAGGCTTCAATGCGCATGATTTGACGCAGTTCCCAGAAGAAGAGGCCGTTCAGAATGACGTACATAAAGACATTGTTGCGTTGGTCGAGTTCATCCATGAGCTTGTTCAGCCTGCTGATGGAGTGGGAGGCTTTCCGTTTTTCTCCGCCAATCTGTTGTTTTATCTCTTTGAGCAGGGTGGCTTGTGCAGGCTGCTTTTCCATGAGGTGGAGCAGGGCGGCGTAGGTGGAGAGAATTTGCAGTTTTTTGCCATAGATGGCCTGCATCTTGGTGACTTTGCCAGTGAAGCCGAAGCCGGCGATGACGAAGCAGGTCCAGATGATGCCGTAGATACTTGCGGACAGAATTCCTGCCATGACGAGTGCGAGGCAGATGAGGTTGGCTCCCGTCACCAGTACCGGCAGGAGGCGCAGTAATTTCCGGCTCCGGAAGATGCTCGGACTTTCCGCCCATTGGCACAGTTCTGTTTCATCGGCGGCTTTTCCTTTGTACAGCAGGCCGAGGATACGGAAGCGCTGACGGAATTTCAGTTCCGGAGCCAGTTCACTGACGGCTTCTTGTCGGCGGATGATTTCTTCCTTTCTCTCGAGATGTTTCCCCAGCCAGTGGGCGAGGCGGTGTTTCCCGGGCTGTGTGCAGGTACGGTTGATGTACTGGAAAAGGGAATGCGGACCGAAAACATCCAAATCATAGGTGTAGAGATGGGTGGGGTCGATGTATGCTTCGCCGTCATCGAAAGAAGACGTATCGTAATCCAGAGCGGCGAGTTCCTGCTCGTTGATTTCCATCTTCTTTTCTAGATAGTCCTTGCGATGGAACAGCCGGTTGTGGTATTTCATTAAAAATAGGAACGGCAGTAGGGTGATGAGGGCAATGCAGGCCAGTATACCCCAGCTCTCGCTCCAGAAATAGATAATTCCTACTACTCCTGCCACAAACAGCAGCAGGCGCAGGCTGCCGATGCGGTAAATCTTCTGTTGTACTTTATTCAGTTCTTGTCTTGCCTCTTCTGCCGTGTTGCGGTAGACGGCGCTGATTTTATCTATCGTATTTATTTGCTCCATACATGTTAAGTTTAAGGCAAAGATATACATTTCCAATTGTTTTTTCCGCGATTTTTTGTCTACTTCCGATAAAAAATGTACCTTTCGCTCACTAAAACAAAGTTTCAGAAAAGAGGAGGTTGGGATATGAAGAAGAGTTGGTTGTTAGGCGTTCTGATGTTGCTGGCGGTTTTGCCGGTGGGGGCACAACAGGTAATGTATTCCAATCTGAAAGAGTTGGTGGAGAACCGTGGCGATACGGTTACCACACTGAAGATTGAGAAGCGTACAAAGAACCAGATTTACCTCATGGGCGGTGCCGATTATCGTATTACGGTAGACGACAATCCCGGTCTTTGCCGTTATTTGAAGTCCCGTTGTTATGCTGTACGGGTAGATACCTCGCTTTATGTCAATTGCCGTAAGATGCGCTATAAGCGTTATCGCTTCGGGCAGTGGTATGCACCTGCCATGTGGCTCGGCGGCAAGGTTTACTTCTGTGCACAGCCCGTGGGACAAGCAGCCACCAGTACCATGACTCCCGATGATGCCACACGATTGGGCGGTGAAGTGGGAGACGCCATCAATGCTTCGGGACTGGTGCATGCCCGCGTCTATTACGAACTGAATCCCGAAACCGGAAAGTCCGAGTTCGTGGGACGTGAGCGAATGATGCAATTGCTTGCCGGATACCCGACACTGCACGCCGAATTCGAGAAAGAAACAAGCGAGTCGGCAGAGGTCATCGGCAAGTATCTGCGTGCACTCCGTCCATTAATCACTAACCATTAATCATTAATAAGATGATATTATTGCAAGACGTGCCCGATGGGTACGAATACTGCTTTGCGGGTAACGGAAAGTGCCCCAAAGCCTCTTCCTGCCTGCGGGCGATAGCGGCACAACTGTTGTCCGAGAGTGAAGCCCCCCAACCACAGTCCGTTCGTGCGGTGAATCCTTTTTATGTCGGCAGCTTGTCCGGGTCCTCCACTTGTGCCCGTTACCGCTCCAGCGAGCAGCTGCACTATGCCCGCGGTATGACACGCCTTTTCGACGAAGTGCCCGCCAAGCTGCTTTTCACCGTGCGCCATCGCGTGATGGGATGCTTCTCTTGCGAACGCTATTACTATCATTGCCGCAAGGGCGAGCGCCCTATCTCTCCCGAAGAACAGCAGCGGATAGCCCGGGTATTCAATGCGGTAGGCATAGGCACTAAGCCTAAGTTCGACCACTACGAGTATGCGGTAGCTTGGTGACCGGCTGCAAAGTCACTGCACACCTTTTGCAGCATCACTGCAAACCCGTTGCAGTCGCGCTGCAAAGCAGTTGCAGTATCACTGCAAACGGTATGCAGTGGCACTGCAAAATGCATGCACTCACTTTGCAGTGAGAAGTCGCTGTTGTTCACGTTGTTACAGTATGAATACAATGAGGCCTTATCTCCCTCTTTTCGGCCTGCTGTTTACAGATTGCAGAAGAAGGATACGAATACCGGTACACTCATATCAATTAATATTCCGTGGAATATAGCGATAGGAATCACGTCCTTTCCGGAATATTGGGTGATGGAGGGTAGAAGTACATCCATCGAATTGACCCCTGCCGCCGATATAGGTGCCAGCTTGCCGAAATATTTCCGGATGAGCGGTGCACCCAGCAAAGCCATCATTTCACGGAAGATATTGGCAAGCAGGGCGATGGTGCCCAGCTCCGTGGCGAGTTGCAGGCCTATGGAAGGTTCCTTGAATTGCGTAATCAGAATGGAGGAAAGCGAATAATAAGCAAATCCGCTACCCACCGCCATGCAGTCGAACACACTCCATTGGCTCAACAGCAGACTGGCGAAGGCGGAGAACAACAGCGTTCCCACAATGGTGGCCATCGGCACCAAAAGCATTTTGGGCCGCAGGCTCTTGACCAGCTCCTTCAGTTTCTTGTTGCTCCCGATGCCGATGCCCACCTGGAACATCAATGCATAGAGCACATACATGGATAAGTCGTGCAGGTCGAACTGAAAATCATTGGCTACTCCCATCAGGCAGCCGGCACAGAAAAATGCAACAACCGTCAAACTTCCCTTCATCTCTTCTCTCCTTTCTTGAAAAATATGTGAAACACCATCAGTGAGGCCAGCATGCTGCCTGTAATGCTCAGTGAGGCCAGTACGGCGGCCTGCCACCCGAATCTTCCCAGATTGTCAACAATCAGACGGTTGGAACCGATGGATACACCGAGTACAAAGAGCAGCAGTAAGATGGTGAGCGAGGCGCTTTTCTCCACTTTTTGCAACATTTGTACGTTACGCATCAGGTATCCGATACCGATTCCTATAAACATGATAGATATAATTGTAAACATAAGTTTTCTTCTTTTTGGGGTGAATACATAGGTTAGTCCGGTTTCTTCGAACGGAAACTCCATACGCGGCATTTCCCCTTCCTTTTCTCGGTAAGGGAAGTGCAAAATAGTAAAATGTAAATTGCAGGGTAGTTAAATGAATCCGCTGAACCAATGTACGTGCACTATGAAATGGCCGCATAAGGTCTTGTTGCCCCATGCAGCATTGCGCGTATTGTATGTTGTAGTTAAGTACTGGTTCATATCGTTTTTGAATTTCGGTGCAAAGGTAATGCTAGTTTGAATAATTTCCAAATAAATATTCACAAATTGTTTTGCGAAAAAAAGACTTTTCAGTGCGTGGCCCCCCGTAAAAACATTATTTTTGCAAGAGAATAGAGGAAATACAAGAGCTCCTTTGTTTAGAAATATAGTTTTAAAAAGAGAAGAGATATGAAAAGATTGAGAGATTTAACTGCTGTTCTTGGCATGGTTGCTTTAACTGCTTGCAACAACGCCTCCATTGAAGGCTCCTGGGTGGAGCCGGTTCCGGGAATGCCCGGCATGCAGCAAGGTTTCGTTCTTGATGGGGACGGAAGCGCTTCTTCCATTAACATGGCCACCTTGAAATATGAGGCATGGAAAAAAGTAGGAAACCGGTTGTTGCTTTCAGGTACCAGCATCGGCAATCACCAGAATATTTCCTTCACGGATACGCTGACAATAGAAAAACTGACGCAGGACAGCCTGATTCTCAAAAGAGGAGAGCTGCTCTTGAAATATGCCAGGAACAATGAAGCTCTGAATCAAAAAGCAATACCTGCTGCGGTGCTTACCCCTGCCAAGAAACTTTCTGTCGGTAAGAGGCGAGCTGGTCGTCGGCCATGAGGTGCGTTCCTTCAAAGCCGAAGGAGATTCTGCCGATTATTGGATTGTGGATGAGACCGGAGAACTCATGCAAAAATATGATGATATGACGAAAGGAGTTAAAAACGGAAAACCGGTATACGTAGAGTTGGAAGTAATCGATATGGGCAAAGCCGATGACGGATTTGCCGCCGATTATGAAGGTGTCTATCAGGTAATGAAAATCAATAAAATGGCTTTAAAATAGAATTCCTCTTTGTTGGTTTCTGACTAAAAGATAAATAATCCTGGCATTCCGTTGCGAATGTCGGGATTTATTTCTATATTGCGGCAAATATAACCCTTGTGGGCTGACACTTTGTAAATCCTTAATCTTTATAGGACATGGAGATAACCTTAAGTAAAACATTGCCTTCCTATCCTTCCTTTGTCGAGGGTATCCGGCGGGCACCCGACCGTGGCTACACCCTTACCCCTGCGCAGACGGCTACGGCATTGAAGAACGCTTTGCGCTACATCCCCAAAGAGCTGCACGAAACCCTCGCTCCGGAGTTCATGGAAGAACTGCGTACACGTGGACGTATCTACGGCTACCGCTACCGCCCGCAGGGCGACCTCAAAGCGAAACCCATCGACGAATACAAGGGGAACTGCATTGAAGGCAAGGCATTCCAGGTGATGATTGACAATAATCTTTGTTTCGACATCGCCCTTTATCCGTATGAATTAGTTACCTATGGTGAGACGGGACAGGTCTGCCAGAACTGGATGCAATACCGGCTCATCAAGCAGTACCTCGAAGTGTTGACGCGCGAACAGACACTGGTCATCGAAAGCGGACATCCGTTGGGGCTTTTCAAGTCCAAGCCCGAGGCGCCCCGTGTCATCATTACCAATGCGTTGATGGTGGGGCTCTATGATAATCAGAAGGACTGGCACACCGCTATGCAGATGGGCGTTGCCAACTACGGGCAGATGACTGCCGGCGGCTGGATGTACATCGGTCCGCAGGGCATCGTGCACGGCACGTTCAACACGTTGCTGAATGCAGGCCGTCTGAAACTGGGCATTCCGCAGGACGGCGATTTGCGCGGACGCTTGTTTGTTTCTTCCGGTCTGGGAGGCATGAGCGGTGCGCAGCCCAAAGCTGCCGAGATGGCAGGGGCGGCGGCAATCATTGCCGAGGTGGATGCTTCCCGCATCGAAACCCGCCATACCCAGGGCTGGGTGGGACACGTTACAGATTCTCTGGAAGAAGCCTTCTCGCTGGCTCGACAAGCTATGGACGAGTGTCGCCCGGTTTCTGTGGCCTATCACGGCAATGTCGTCGATTTGCTGGAATATGCGGTGCAGAAGCAGTTGCACATAGATTTACTTTCCGACCAGACTTCCTGCCATGCCACCTATGAGGGCGGTTACTGTCCCGTCGGACTGACGTTTGAGCAGCGTACCCATATGCTGCACGAGAATCCGTCGAAGTTCCGGTGTCTGGTGGATGCTTCCTTGGAGCGTCATTTCAAGGCTATAAAAAGGCTGGTGGAACACGGCACGTACTTCTTCGATTATGGTAACTCCTTCATGAAAGCCGTCTACGATGCCGGCGTGAGCGAAATTGCTCGGGACGGAGATGATAAGAACGGCTTCATCTTTCCCAGCTATGTGGAAGACATAATGGGACCGGAACTGTTTGATTATGGTTATGGTCCGTTCCGCTGGGTGTGCCTCAGTGGAAAACATGAAGACTTGGTGAAGACCGACCGTGCGGCGATGGAATGTATCGACCCCACACGTCGCGGGCAGGATTTGGATAACTACAATTGGATTCGCGATGCGGAGAAGAACAATCTGGTAGTCGGCACGCAGGCGCGTATCCTTTATCAGGATGCCGTGGGACGCATGAATATAGCCTTGCGCTTCAATGAGATGGTACGCAACGGAGAAGTCGGCCCCATCATGTTGGGACGCGACCATCACGATGTCAGCGGTACGGACTCTCCGTTCCGTGAAACGTCCAATATCAAGGACGGCAGCAATGTCATGGCAGATATGGCAGTGCAGTGTTTTGCCGGAAACTGCGCGCGCGGCATGAGCCTGGTTGCCCTGCACAATGGCGGCGGCGTAGGTATCGGAAAAGCCATCAACGGCGGTTTCGGCATGGTGTGTGACGGCAGTGAGCGGGTAGACGAAATCCTGCGTTCCGCTATGTTGTGGGATGTGATGGGTGGTGTGGCACGCCGTTCGTGGGCGCGTAACCCTCATGCCATGGAGACGAGTGAGGAGTTTAACCGCACGCATGCAGACGGCTATCATATCACGATGCCGTATGTGGCTGATGAGAAGTTGGTGCAGAAAGTGGTGAAGGAGTAAGTAAAGTGATGATTTCATTTTTTAGACGCGGATAACGCGGATTTTTTCTTTCAAAAGAATCCCGACGTCTCTGTATTCCGATAAAAAGAATCCGCGTCATCTGCGTCTGAAAAATCAGAGTATATATATTTTTTAAAGAGCATTATGAATAAGATTATGGAATGCGTCCCCAATTTCAGCGAAGGGCGCGATTTGCAGAAGATAGATAAGATAGTAGCTCCTTTTCGGGGCAAACAAGGTGTGAAACTGTTGGATTACAGTAACGATGAAGACCACAACCGCCTTGTGGTGACCGTAGTGGGCGAGCCGGAACCGCTTCGTGATGCTGTGCTCGAAGCTATCGGCGTGGCGGTAGAGCTGATAGACCTCAATCACCATCAGGGACAGCATCCTCGTATGGGTGCTGTAGATGTAGTACCTTTTATCCCCATCCGGAATGTGACGATGGAAGAAGCCGTTGCCCTCTCCAAAGAAGTGGGCAAGGAGGTTGCAAAACGTTACAATCTTCCCGTCTTCTTATATGAAAAGTCTGCTTCTGCCCCTCATCGGGAGAATTTGGCTGCTGTCCGTAAAGGGGAGTTCGAAGGTATGGCCGAGAAGATAAAGCAACCGGAATGGCATCCCGACTTCGGACCGGCCGAACGTCATCCCACCGCAGGCACAGTGGCTATCGGTGCCCGCATGCCTTTGGTGGCTTATAACATCAACCTCAATACCCCCAGTCTGGAGATAGCCCATGACATCGCTAAGAAAATCCGTTTCATCGGCGGAGGACTGCGTTATTGCAAGGCAATGGGAGTGGAGTTGAAGGACCGCGGCATCACGCAGGTATCCATCAACATGACGGACTATACCCGCACCGCCCTCTACCGTGCCTTCGAGCTGGTGCGTGTGGAAGCCCGCCGCTACGGCGTCAGCATTGTGGGCAGTGAGATTATCGGTCTGGTGCCGATGGAGGCCTTGATAGATACAGCGTCCTACTATCTGGGATTGGAGAACTTCTCCATGGAGCAAGTCTTAGAAGCACGAATGTAACCGAATTAAATAGTACTAACTTAATTCCCCTCCCTACGGGGGAGGGGTTAGGAGAGAGGCTTTATGACAGAAAACCTTATTATATTCAATACCCGTGTAGTGACCCCCCTCGGCTTTTCTGCCCGTTGCGGCAAGGAGATGGAGCAACTGAGCATCATCGACAATGCTACGGTGGAAGTGACCGATGGCATCATCACCTACGTCGGACCTAACCGTGGAGAGGAGCGTGACGGCTATTATCAGCACTACTGGCATTACAATGCCCGCGGCAAGTGTCTGCTACCCGGCTTTGTGGACTCACACACACATTTTGTGTTTGGTGGCGAGCGTGCCGAGGAGTTCTCCTGGCGTTTGAAGGGAGAGAGTTACATGTCCATCATGGAACGTGGAGGAGGCATCGTGAGTACGGTGAAAGCTACCCGTGCATGTAATTTCATCCAGCTGCGCAGCAAGGCGGAGGGCTTTCTGAAGCAGATGAGTGCTATGGGAGTGACTACCGTAGAGGGAAAGAGCGGCTACGGTCTGGACAAGGAAACCGAGCTCCTGCAGCTTCGGGTGATGCGTAGCCTTAATAATGACGAGCACAAGCGTGTAGACGTTGTCTCCACTTTTCTCGGTGCACATGCTGTGCCTGCAGAATACAACGGACAGACGGACGAGTACGTGGACTACATTATCCGCGAAGTGATGCCCGTAGTGGTTCATAATAATTTGGCAGAGTTCTGCGATGTCTTCTGTGAGCAGGGCGTTTTCTCCATCGAGCAGTCCCGTCGCCTTTTGCTGGCAGCCAAGGAAATGGGACTTGCTTTGAAACTCCATGCCGACGAGATTGTACCATTAGGGGGTGCCGGACTGGCTGCTGAACTTTCTGCCGTCTCTGCCGACCATCTGCTGCATGCTTCGGATGCGGACATCCGCGCCATGGCCGACAAGGGAGTTGTGGCGACCCTTCTTCCGCTGACAGCCTTTGCTTTGAAGGAACCCTATGCTCGTGGGCGCGAAATGATTGATGCTGGTTGTGCCGTGGCCCTTGCCACCGACCTCAATCCGGGCAGTTGTTTCTCCGGTTCCATCCCCCTGACATTTGCCTTGGCGTGCATTTATATGAAAATGAGTATTGAAGAGGCCATCACTGCTCTGACCTTGAACGGTGCGGCCGCTCTGAACCGTGCGGACAGCATTGGTAGTATCGAGGTGGGCAAGAAAGGAGACTTCGTAGTGCTCAATACGGATAATTATCACTTTTTACCTTATTATGTAGGTATGAATTGTGTCAATACCACCATAAAGGGGGGAGTGCTTTATCCTGTACTTTAAGAAGTGCTGATATCCCCCCCTTAATCTTTAATATTTAATATCATGTTAGTTGATTTGACAGTAAAGGAATTTTTGAATAAAGTGGCGGGTAGCGATCCCCGTCCCCGGTGGCGGTAGTATTGCCGCTTTGAACGGTGCTATTGCTTCTGCTCTTGCCGCTATGGTTGCTAACCTCACCATCGGTAAGAAAGGTTATGAACTTCACGAAGAGCTGATGCGCCATATCTCCGGAGTTGCCTTGCAGCAAAAGGGGGCTTTTGTAGAAGATATAGACCGCGACTCTGAAGCCTACGACAAGGTGTTTGCCTGCTTCAAGATGTCGAAAGCTACGGATGAGGAAAAGGCGGCGCGCAGTACTGCCATCCAGGAGGCTACCAAGTTTGCCGCCCTTGTTCCCATGCAGGTGGCACGCAATGCGTATGAGCTGATGACGGTTATCATGGATGTAGCTCGCCTGGGCAACCGCAATGCCGTTACGGATGCTTGTGTGGCCATGATGTCTGCCCGTTCGGCTGTGCTGGGCGCACTGATGAATGTACGCATCAACCTGGGTTCGCTGAAGGACAAGGAGTTTGTGTCCAAGCTCCAAAGTGAAGCCGACGAATTGGAACACTTGGCTTGTGCGAAAGAAAAGGAATTGTTGGACGAAATCAATCAAGAGCTGAAAGTATGAACAATGTCTATTATGTAGGTTCCGGTGAGTTGACCTTCGACCTCATCGAACGTATCATCAATGAAAATCTGAAACTGGAGCTGGCTCCGGAAGCCAAGCTGCGGATACAGAAGTGCCGCGATTATCTGGACAAGAAGATTGCGGAGTCGGAAGAACCCTTGTATGGCATTACCACCGGTTTCGGCTCGTTGTGCAGTAAGAGCATTTCGTCGGACGAGCTGGGCACCTTGCAGGAAAATCTCATCAAGAGCCATGCTTGCAGTGTGGGCGAGGAGATACGCCCGGTCATCATCAAACTGATGATGTTGCTCAAGGCGCATGCTCTCTCTTTGGGGCATAGCGGTGTGCAGGTCATCACCGTGCAGCGCATCCTCGATTTCTTCAATAACGACGTGATGCCTATCGTTTATGACCGTGGCTCACTGGGCGCCTCCGGCGACCTGGCTCCTCTGGCCAACCTCTTCTTGCCGCTTATCGGTGTGGGCGATGTCTATTATAAAGGAAAGAAGCGCGAGGCTATCAGTGTGCTCGATGAGTTCGGTTGGGAACCGGTGAAGCTGATGAGTAAAGAGGGATTGGCATTACTCAACGGTACCCAGTTTATGAGTGCCAACGGTGTCTTTGCCATTCTCAAAGCCTTTCGTCTCTCCAAGAAAGCCGACTTGATTGCCGCCCTTTCCCTGGAAGCTTTCGACGGACGTATCGATCCCTTCATGGACTGTATCCAGCAGATTCGTCCACACAAGGGACAGATAGAAACGGGTGCCAACTTCCGCAAGCTATTGGAAGGCAGCGAGCTGGTAGCCAGTCCCAAGCAGCATGTGCAAGACCCTTATTCGTTCCGTTGCATCCCTCAGGTGCATGGGGCAACGAAAGACGCCATCCGTTACGTGTCTTCCGTTCTGCTGACGGAAATCAATTCCGTGACTGACAATCCTACTATCTTCCCCGATGAGGACCGTATCATCTCGGGCGGTAACTTCCACGGCCAGCCGCTTGCCATCTCCTACGACTTTCTCGGCATCGCCCTGGCAGAACTGGGCAATATATCCGAGCGGCGCATCGCCCAGCTTATCATGGGGTTGCGCGGACTTCCGGAATTCCTTGTTGCCAATCCCGGTCTGAACTCCGGTTTCATGATTCCGCAATATGCCGCCGCATCTATGGTGAGCCAGAACAAGATGTACTGCTATGCCGCCAGCAGCGACTCCATCGTTTCCTCCAACGGGCAGGAAGACCATGTCAGCATGGGTGCCAATGCAGCTACTAAGCTTTATCGCATTATGGACAATCTGGAGCATATCCTTGCCATCGAACTGATGAATGCCGCTCAAGGCATCGACTTCCGCCGTCCGGCAAAGACTTCTCCCGTTCTGGAGCGTTTCCTGCACGAATATCGCAAGGAAGTCCCTTTTGTGAAGGAAGACATCGTGATGTATAAGGAAATCCATAAGACAGTCGCTTTCCTCAACCGGACAAAGTTTGATTATTAGGAACTTCCCAATAAATCTGCCAGAAACATAATAATTATTAATCTGTTAACAATAAGAAAGGAAACTTAATTGGCGAATTGAGTTTTCTTTCTATATTTGTCCCGTTTTATTCCGATAATGAATAAAAATAGTTTTAGTTTAGAAAGGGAAGAAAAATGGGCGAACACACGAAGCATTCAACATCACGGGTGGAACTGAGGGAACGTATCATTCTGGCCGCCGTAGAATTATTTACAACAAATGGAATAAAAAGTATCACGATGGATGAGATTGCCGCATCTTTGGGTATCTCTAAGCGCACTCTCTACGAAGTTTTTCCGGACAAGGAAACCTTGTTGGAAGAATGTATCCTGAAGTCCCAGAAGGATGGTGATATTTTTGTGAAAGGAGTAATAGAGACTTCCAGTAACGTATTGGAAGTTTTGTTGAGATGTTATCAGTGGAGCATAGAGCGTTTTCATGCCACGAATAAGAAGTTTTTTGAGGATATCAAGAAATATCCCAAGGCTTATCAGTTGATGAAGAACAATCGGAACCGGAGCTCGGAAGATACAGTGAACTTCTTCAAAGAGGGCGTGAAGCAAGGCATTTTTCGTGATGATGTGAATTTCGCCATTATCAATCTGCTCGTGCGCGACCAGCTCGATTTGCTGATGAATTCGGACATCTGCAATGAGTATTCTTTCCTTGAAGTGTACGAATCTATCATGTTCACTTTCTTGCGCGGTATCTCTACGGAGAAGGGTGCCCGTGTCCTGGAGGACTTTATCTGCGAATATCGCAAGAATCAGGTAAAGCCGGATGAAACGAAGGAGTAGTTTTAATAAATAATCTATTTTTGATTTATGAAGATGCAGAGATTTTGGGTAGGCAGAGCACTACTGTTGGCAGTTGCTGTGCTGTATGCCGGCGGCTATGTGCGCGCACAAGAGGCAAAGGATACCCTGACCCTGACCCTTGACCGTGCCTTGGAGATTGCTTTAAGCGACAATCCTACCATAAAGGTGGCGGAGGAAGAAATTGCTTTGAAGAAAGTGACTCACAAGGAGACCTGGCAGAACTTGCTTCCGCAGGCAAGCATTGACGGTACGTGGAATCATACCATCAGTGCGGCACAGATGAATCTTGGTGGACAGTCGTTCAAGATGGGTATGGACAATTCGAATACGGTAAGCGGGGTGCTGAATATCAGTTTGCCCATATTCGCCCCTAGCGTATATAAGGCCATGTCGATGACGAAGACAGACATTGAACTGGCTGTGGAAAAGTCACGGGCTTCTAAGCTGGACTTGGTGAACCAGGTAACTAAGGGTTACTATCAGCTGATGCTGACGCAAGACTCCTACGATGTGTTGCAGAAGAGCTATAAGCTGGCGGAAGACAACTACAACATTGTCAATGCCAAGTATCAGCAGGGTGCCGTCAGTGAGTTCGATAAAATCAGTGCCGAGGTGCAGATGCGCAGCATTAAGCCGAATGTGATTTCGGCGGGTAATGCCGTGACGTTGTCCAAGTTGCAGTTGAAGGTACTGATGGGAGTAACGGCCGATGTGGATATAGAGATTGCCGACAATCTCGGCAACTATGAGACGGAGCTGTTTGCCAATGAACTGAATCAGCCCGCTGCCAATCTGAACAATAATACGACGATGAAGCAGTTGGACTTGAACCGGAAGATGCTCAATCAGAACATCAAGTCACTCCGTGCCAACTTCATGCCTACTTTGGGTATGAACTATTCTTACCAGTACCAGTCACTCTACAACGAGGATTGGAACATCCTCGATTATAATTGGAGCGGAAGTTCCGCACTGATGTTTACGCTGAGTATTCCTTTGTATAAGGCAAGCAATTTCACCAAGCTCAAGTCCAACCGTATTCAGATACGTCAGTTGGAGCAGAACCGTCTGGACACAGAGCGAAAGCTGAACATGCAGATTACCAGCTATCAGAACAACATGGCTGCCAGTTCTGAGCAGGTTGTCAGCAACCGCGAGAATGTGATGCAGGCACAGAAAGCTGTGCAGATTGCCGGTAAACGCTATGAGGTAGGCAAAGGTACGGTGTTGGAGCTGAACACATCGCAAGTGCAGCTTACGGAGGCTGAACTGACTTACAATCAGTCCATCTATGATTATCTGGTAGCGAAGGCTGACCTTGACCAAGTGCTGGGAAAGGATTATATTGCAGAGAACGAAGAATGAAGAACTAAGAATGAAGAATAGAAATAAGAACAACGATATGAAAAAAGGTTTTCAATGGATGGCCCTGCTGGTTGTTGCCATGCTGGGGGCATGTAGCGGAGGTAGTGATAAAGCTGCTGCTGAGAAGGTGGACGAAAAGCCGAGGGTGAAACTGGCCGAGGTGTCGTCCCGTCCCGTGGAACAGATTCAGGAATACACCGCTACGGTGGAAGCCGAAGTAAAAAACAATATTGCTCCCTCTTCTCCGGTGCGTATAGACCGCATCTTTGTGGAGGTGGGCGACCGCGTGTCGAAAGGCCAGAAGCTGGTCAGCATGGATGCTGCCAATCTGAAGCAGATAAAATATCAGCTGGACAACCAGCAGATAGAGTTCAAGCGTATTGACGAGTTGTATAAGGTAGGCGGTGCCTCCAAATCGGAGTGGGATGCCGCCAAGATGAATCTCGACATCCGTGAGACTTCCTATAAGAATCTCTTGGAGAACACCTCGTTGCTCAGTCCCATTAACGGGGTGGTGACGGCACGCAATTACGATAACGGAGATATGTATAGCGGTGGAGAACCGGTACTGGTAGTGGAGCAAATCACTCCGGTAAAACTATACATCAACGTATCCGAAGGCTACTTTACCAAAGTGAAGAAGGGCGCTCCCGTATCCGTGAAAGTGGATGTCTATGGTGACGAGGAGTTCGAAGGCAAAATCAGCCTTGTTTATCCTACCATCGACCCGGCTACCCGTACTTTCCCGGTAGAGATACAGCTTGTCAACCGTGACCAGCGCGTACGTCCGGGAATGTTTGCCCGCGCCACGCTGAACTTCGGGACACAGGACCACGTGGTTGTTCCCGACCTGGCCATTGTGAAGCGTGCCGGTTCGGGCGACCGCTATGTCTATGTCTACAAGAACGGCAAGGTGTCTTATAATAAGGTAGAGCTTGGCCGTCGTATGGATACGGAGTATGAGTTGATTTCCGGTGTAGACAATAACTCTCAAGTTGTTATTGCTGGACAGTCTAAATTAGCCGATGGTGTGGAAGTCGAGGTAGAAAAATAATATGGTAATGTGGTAATGTGATAATATGCTAATGTGCCGATGTAGCTACATTGCGCAGCCAATTAGCATATTAGCACATTGGCAAATTAAAGAATTAATCTTATGAGTTTATACGAAGGAGCGGTTAAGAAACCGATTATGACCTCGCTCTGCTTCCTGGCAGTGGCTATATTTGGTCTGTTCTCTCTGTCGAAATTGCCGGTAGACCTTTATCCGGACATCGAGACCAACACCATTATGGTGATGACGACCTATCAGGGTGCCAGTGCCTCGGACATCGAGAATAACGTGACCCGTCCGTTGGAAAACGTGCTGAATTCGGTCAGCAACTTGAAGCATATCACTTCCCGTTCGTCGGAGAATATTTCCGTGATTACGCTGGAGTTTGAGTATGGGTATGACATAGACGTGCTGACGAACGACGTGCGTGATAAACTGGACATGGTGAGCTCCATGCTGCCCGATGAGGTCGAAACTCCCATCATCTTCAAGTTCAGTACGGACATGATTCCTATCCTGCTGCTCTCCGTGCAGGCGGAGGAGAGCCAGCCGGCTCTTTACAAAATATTGGATGACAACGTGGCGAATCCCTTGGCGCGTGTGCCCGGTGTCGGTACGGTGTCCATTTCGGGTGCCCCCAAGCGTGAGGTCAATGTATATTGCGACCCCAATAAACTGGATGCCTACAACCTTTCTGTAGAAACTATCAGCTCTATTATCAGTGCCGAAAACCGGAATACGCCGGGCGGTACGTTTGATGTAGGTAGCAATACCTATTCGCTGCGTGTGGAAGGTGAGTTCAAGGATCCCAAAGAGATGGAGAACATCGTGGTAGGTACGCACAACGGTGCTTCCGTCTATCTGCGCGATGTGGCAAAAGTTGTGGACTCTGTGGAGGAACGTGCACAGAAGACGTATAGCAACGGTGTGCAGGGCGCTATGATTGTGGTGCAGAAACAATCGGGTGCCAATTCTGTAGCCATTTCGCAGAAGGTAATTGATATGTTGCCACAGTTGCAGAAGTCACTGCCGAGCGATGTGAAGCTGGGGATCATTGTCAATACTTCCGATAACATCTTGAATACAATAGACAGCTTGGAGGAAACCATTATGTACGCTATGCTGTTCGTTATCTTGGTGGTGTTCGTTTTTTTGGGGCGTTGGCGTGCCACGGTCATTATCTGTATCACCATACCGATGTCACTGGTTGCCTCGTTCATCTATCTGGGTATCATCGACGGCGGTTCACTGAATATCATCTCGCTCTCTTGTCTCTCTATTGCTATTGGTAACGTGGTGGACGACGCCATTGTGGTACTCGAGAATGTAACGACCCATATTGAACGGGGTTCTGAACCGAAGCAGGCAGCGATACATGCCACGAACGAGGTGGCCATCTCCGTAATTGCATCTACGCTGACTATGATTGCGGTATTCTTCCCATTGACGATGGTAAGTGGTATGTCCGGTGTGTTATTCCGTCAGTTGGGATGGATGATGTGTGTGATTATGACGGTTTCCACAGTTTCAGCCTTGTCATTCACCCCGATGATGTGTGCGCAGCTTCTGCGTTTGCAGAAAAAGCAGAGTAAGATGTTCGTTACGCTCTATACGCCGATTCAGCGTGCGCTGGATGGTCTTGACGTGTGGTATCAGAACCGGTTGAACTGGGCTGTGCGCCATCGTCTGACGGTTATGGCAGGCTGTGCCGCATTCTTTGTGGCAAGTCTGTTCTGTGCCAAGTATATCGGTACCGAGTTCTTCCCGGCAGCAGACAATAGCCGCATCGGTATCAACCTTCAGTTGCCCATCGGGGCCCGTGTGGAGCGTGCGGAAGCGTTGGCTTCGGAACTGACAAACAAGTGGATGACGCGCTACGGAGATATGATGAAAGTTTGCAACTACACTGTGGGGCAGGCGGACTCTGACAATACGTTTGCTTCCATGCAGGACAACGGTAGTCATATCATTAGTTTCAATATCAGTCTGGTGAGTCCGGGAGACCGTGACGTGACACTGGAAACCGTTTGCGACGAAATGCGTGAGGACTTGAAGGGGTATCCCGAATTGGACAAGGCGCAGGTTATTCTGGGCGGTAGCACAGGCGGCATGAGCGCCCAGGCAAGTGCCGACTTTGAGGTTTATGGTTACGACTTCACCGCTACGGACAAAGTGTCAGCCGAACTGAAAGAGAAATTGTTGCAGGTGAAAGGTGTGAGTGAAGTGAACATCAGCCGTCAGGATTATCAGCCCGAATATCAGGTGGACTTTGACCGTGAGAAGCTGGCATTGCATGGCTTGAATCTTTCTACTGCCTCCAACTATCTGCGTAATCGTGTAAATGGTGCTTTGGCATCTTATTATCGCGAAGATGGTGACGAGTACGACATCCGTGTGCGTTACGCTCCCGAATTCCGTACAAAGATTGAAGATTTGGAGAACATCCTTATTTATACGCCTTCCGGTGAGGGTATTCGCGTGAAAGACCTCGGCAAAGTAGTCGAGCGTTCTGCTCCTCCTACCATCGAACGTAAAGACCGTGAGCGTATTGTTACTGTATCTGCGGTTATTTCGGGAGCACCTTTGGGCGATGTGGTGGCCGATGGTAATGCTATAATTGATAAGATGGACTTACCAAGTGGTGCTTCTATCCAGATTTCGGGTTCGTATGAGGACCAACAGGATTCATTCTCCGACTTGGGAACGCTGGCTGTATTGATTGTTATTCTCGTATTCATTGTGATGGCAGCTCAGTTTGAGTCTTTGAGCTATCCGTTCATCATCATGTTTTCCATTCCATTTGCATTCAGCGGTGTGTTGATGGCATTATTCTTTACGGGAACCAATTTGAATGTGATGTCGCTTTTGGGTGGAATCATGTTGATTGGTATTGTGGTGAAGAACGGTATCGTACTCATCGACTACATCACGCTTTGCCGCGAACGTGGTCAAGCGGTGCTTCACTCTGTAGTCACGGCAGGCCGCAGCCGTTTGCGTCCGGTATTAATGACTACACTGACCACTATCCTCGGTATGGTGCCGATGGCTGTAGGGCAGGGTGAAGGTGCCGAGATGTGGCGTCCGTTGGGTGTTGCCGTAATTGGCGGCTTGACGGTGTCTACCATCCTAACATTGATTCTTGTCCCCGTGCTCTATTGCTCGTTTGCCGGTATCGGTATTCGCCGCACGCGTAAGAAGATTAAGAAAGACCGTGAGCTGAATGATTATTACCAGCTGCATAAGGAGAAGATGACGAAACCACGTAAACAATGATTAATCATTAAACATTAATCACTAAACATTATTCATTAATCATTAAACATTAAATTCGTGAAATCAGTATTCATAACATTCGACCAGGCGTTCTTCGAGCGCATCATGGCATTGCTCGACCGCCACAACTGCCGTGGCTTCAGCTATTGGCAGCAGGTACAGGGGCGTGGTTCCGTCAAGGGTGAGCCGCATTACGGCAGCCATGCCTGGCCCAGCATGTGTAGTGCCATTATCACTGTGGTGGATGAGGCTAAGGTAGCTCCGCTGCTCGATGCCCTCCATGCTTTGGATGTGGAGACGCCGCAGCTGGGGTTGCGTGCATTCGTGTGGAATATCGAACAGACCATTTAATCAGGCCTGTTCTATCAATAACTATTATCCCCGGAGAAAAAATCTTGTTTCTTCGGGGATAATTCTTTTTTGTCCGGAGATATTTTTTCAACCTATATCTATATCTTTGCGTCCACGTTAGGTATGGAAAAGAATTCATTGAAATATACGGGTTTGTTAGTGTTCATCGTATGGGGCGCATTGCTACTGATGCAATGGCTGCCAAGCATCGCGGTGGGCGAACACACGCTGCGGCGTGTGGACCTGCTGGGCGATGTGCGCCGCCCCAAGCCGGTGACGGAAGAAGAACCGGACAGTCTGCTGCCCCCGCCTCCGAAGGTGAAGCCCGCCTTTGTGGACACCTGCCGTGCGGGCATGACGTGCATTGAAGATTACAGCGATTCTACCATGCGTGGCATGACGCGGTTCTATCAGGCACTCGACGAGCTTGCCAAAGCACCCCGTCCGGTTCGTATTGCCTATTTCGGCGACTCCTTTATCGAAGCGGATATTCTGACGGCCGATTTGCGCGAGATGCTTCAGCAGAAATATGGCGGTTGCGGAGTGGGTTTTGTCACCATCACGTCCATGACCAGTGGTTTCCGTCCTACAGTGCGTCATTCCTTCAGCGGATGGCAGAGCCATTCTGTCATGGACTCCGTGTTCTTTGACCGTAGCAAGCTGGGAGTCTCCGGACATTACTTTATTCCGAATACCGGTGCTTATGTGGAACTGCGCGGGGGCAGAAGAATTATGCTTCCCGCCTGGACACCTGCCAGCGTGCCAGTATCTTTTCTATAACCGTGGCGCAACCACCCTTTCTGTCCGCGTCAATCGTGGCGAAGCAACTACCGAGACTTTTGAGCCGATTGATGATTTGCAGGAGATGACGGTAGAGGGAAATATCGGTTCTGTCCGTTGGACGGTGGAAAGTGCGGACTCCACCTTGTTCTATGGCCTTGCCATGGACGGTACTTCCGGCATTGTGCTGGATAACTTCTCACTGCGCGGCAGTTCCGGACTCTCCCTCCGCTCCGTGCCCGTGTGGATGATGCGCGAGTTCAACGAGCAGCGACCCTACGACCTGATAATCCTGCAGTACGGACTGAATGTAGCTACGGAGCGCGGACGCAATTACGACAGGTACATTGCAGGTATGCAGACAACGGTGGAACATCTCAAGGAAGCCTTTCCGCAAGCTGCCATCCTTGTGGTCAGCGTGGGCGACCGTGACTATAAGACCGAAGAAGGGGAGCTGCGTACCATGCCTGGCATCAAGAATCTGGTTCGTTATCAACAGAATTTGGCGGCAGATGAGGCTGTCGCTTTCTGGAACATGTTCGAGGCTATGGGTGGGGAAGGCAGTATGGCAGACATGGTGCATGCCAAGCCGTCATTGGCCAATTATGATTATACGCACATCAACTTCCGTGGTGGAAAGTATCTTGCGGGATTGCTTTATGAGTCTTTGATTTATGGCAAGGAACAGTATGACAGAAGGAGGGCCTACTATGAAGAGGAGCCATAAGGAGGATTCACGATTGTACGATTTACGATGTACGATTTGCTGCGCGGTGCTGGTGCTGATTGCGGCGATACGGCCGCTCCATGCACAGGACATACTGCCAGGCAGCCTTTCGTGTCATGCCGGTGGAGCGGATTGTGATACTCTCTGCCTCTATTCCCAACGTACGGATACGGTGTCTGTCCCTTTGATAACTTTTCCCGCCGCATTCCGGCAAATGAAGGAGAATGTACTTACCGACAGTCTGGGTATTCTTAATCCTTTCTGGGAGAAGCTGCGTCTGTCCCGGCTGGGCGCTTCCGCTGATACGCTTCGCATCGTACATGTGGGCGACAGCCATATACGCGGCCATATCTTCCCCCGTACCACCGGTGCGTTGATGCAGGACACTTTCGGGGCAGTCTCTTATACCGATGTAGGTATCAACGGTGCATTTTGCATTACTTTCACCCGTCCGGACCGTATTGCTGATATTGCGGCTCTGCATCCCGACCTGCTTATTCTTTCCTTCGGGACGAACGAAAGCCATAACCGCCGTTACAATACAATGCTGCACTATCGCCAGATGGACGACCTTGTACGCATGCTTCGCGAGAAACTGCCGAATGTACCGATGTTGATGACCACTCCTCCGGGCTCTTACGAGAGTTTCCGGCAGCGTCGCCGTCGTCGGACCTATAAGATTAATCCGCGTACTGCCGTTGCCGTGCAGACTATCCGCCGCTATGCCGATGAAAACGGATTGGCGGTATGGGACATGTACGAAATACTTGGCGGTACCCACCGTGCCTGCCTCAACTGGCAGGAAGCCGGATTGATGCGTCCGGACCATGTACACTATTTGCCGGACGGTTACCGCCTGCAAGGCGAGCTGTTCTACCAGGCCTTGTTAAAAGCTTATAACGATTATGTGGAATATTGACGAATTTTTATCCGGATTGAATATAGACTTGGACCGTTTGCGCGATGTCTTCACTTATGACCCGCAAGCCCCGATGATATTCAGCAGTGGTATTTTCCTCTGGCTGTTTGTCGCTTTTATATTGGTTTATCTGTTGTTGCAACGCCGGACGACGGCGCGTTTGCTGTTTGTCACCTTGTTTTCCTATTACTTCTATTATAAAAGTAGTGGCACTTATTTCTTCCTGCTTGGACTGGTGACGGTCTGTGACTTTTTCATTGCACGCTTGATGGCACGCGAGGCTATTCCCTGGCTACGTAAGGCATGGGTTGTGTTGAGTCTGTTCATCAATTTGGGATTGTTGTGTTACTTCAAGTACACCAATTTTCTGGGCGAAACTTTTGCCTCGCTGACGGGAGGCACGTTCACGACAATGGATATTTTCCTTCCGGTGGGCATCTCTTTTTTCACTTTTCAGTCGTTGAGCTATACGATAGATGTGTACCGTCGCCAGATAACGCCTCTGACCAGTTTGTTGGATTATGCTTTTTATGTTTCTTTCTTTCCCCAGTTGGTGGCGGGTCCTATTGTACGTGCCCGTGATTTCATTCCGCAAATCCGCCGCCCGCTGTTTGTCTCCAATGAGATGTTCGGACGTGGAATCTTCCTCATCGTGAGTGGGCTCTTCAAGAAAGCGGTTATATCGGACTATATCAGCGTTAACTTTGTAGAGCGTATTTTTGATAATCCTACTCTTTATTCGGGGGTGGAGAATCTGATGGGTGTTTATGGCTATGCCTTGCAGATTTATTGCGACTTCTCCGGTTACAGTGATATGGCTATCGGCATTGCCTTGTTGCTGGGCTTCCATTTCAATATCAATTTCGATTCCCCTTATAAGTCCGCTTCCATTACGGAATTTTGGAGGCGGTGGCATATTTCGCTTTCCAGCTGGTTGCGCGATTACCTTTATATTTCTTTGGGAGGCAACCGGAAGGGGAAAATCCGCCAATATGCCAATCTCATCATTACCATGTTCCTGGGCGGCTTGTGGCATGGCGCTTCGTGGAATTTTGTACTTTGGGGAATGATGCATGGCGTTGCGCTTGCAGCCCATAAGTTCTGGATGACGCTTACCGGGCGTAAGAAGGGGACGGAGAGCCATGGCATCCACCGCTTCTTCGGAGTGCTTGTCACTTTCCATTTTGTTTGTTTCTGCTGGATATTCTTCCGTAATGCGGAGTTCTCCACATCAATGGATATGCTGAAGCAGATATTCACTACTTTCCGTCCGCAACTCTTCCCGCAGCTGGTAGAGGGTTATTGGGAAGTGTTTGCACTGATGGCATTGGGCTATCTGCTGCATTTTGTGCCCGACAGTTGGGAACGTGCTTGCACAAAAACAGTAATCCGCCTCCCCTTGTTGGGAAAGGCGGTACTGATGCTTGCTGTAATCTATCTGGTCATTCAGATGAAAAGTTCGGAGATACAGCCGTTTATCTATTTCCAGTTCTGATTACTTCTTCTCGGTCGCTGTGGAGTCTGCCTGCTGTCGGAAGGGTTCCCGGTAGTTGAGCCCGTCTCTCCGGTAGAGGCCGATGAGTCCGGCCAGTCGGGTAGTGAAGTTTGTATAATCTTTCTTTTCCAGTTGTGTCCATTGTACTTCGGCAAGGGCGGCCATACGGGGGAGAACCATATACTCTACCTGTTCGCTGGTCGGGATGTATTCTGTCCAAAGGTTGGCTTGTGTGCCGAGTATGTGCTTGGCTTGTTCTTCGGTCAGTGAGGCGGTAGGATTCAGACTGTATACTTTCTCCAATGGGACAAAGCCTCCGATGGCAAATGGTTCGTGCCGGGTATCCTCACTTTGGTAATAATCAAAGTAGCAATAGTCATTGGGTGTCATTATCACGTCGTGCCCAGTTGGGCCGCCTTGATTCCTCCTGCCGAGCCACGCCATGACATAACAGTTGCGTTGGGGGCGACGTCGCCTTCCAGAATCTCATCCCAGCCGATAATCTGGCGTCCTTTACTATTGAGGAGCTTTTCGATACGTGTCATACAATAGCTCTGCAGACGGTCTTCGGCAGTATGGTTCTTGTCGGCTTTCAATTTTTCGGTTCTGATACGTGCCTGGCATTTGGGACACTTTTCCCAACGGGTGCGGGGAGCTTCGTCACCGCCGATGTGGATGTATTTGGAAGGGAATATGTCAATGATTTCGGCCATGACATCTTCGAGGAACTGCATGGACTTTTCGTTGCCGATGCACAGCACATCTTCGAATACGCCCCAACGTGGGCACACTTCATACGGTCCACCGGTACATCCCATTTCGGGATAGGCGGCCAGTGCGGCAAGCATGTGTCCGGGCAGGTCTACTTCGGGGATGACCGTGATATAGCGCTCCCCGGCATATTTTACGATTTCTTTGGCTTGCTCCTGCGTATAGAAACCGCCATACCGGGTGTTGTCATACTCTTCGGTGTTCCGGCCGATAACGGTACGGTCGCGCCAGGCGCCAATTTCCGTCAGCTTGGGATACTTCTTTATTTCTATTCTCCAGCCTTGGTCTTCGGTGAGGTGCCAGTGGAAGGTATTCATATTGTGAAGTGCCAGCAAGTCTATGTATTTTTTTACGAACTCAATGGGAAAGAAGTGGCGGCCCACATCGAGGTGCATGCCCCGGTAGCTGAAGCGGGGTTCATCCTGGATGCTGCCGGCAGGCAATAGGATAGAGGTGGCTTTGGTTTCGGCGGGGATTGATTTACGCAGGGTTTGTATACCGTAGAACACCCCGTTCTCGGTCTGTCCGTTTAGGGTCACCCGGTCGGCTTTGACGGTCAGCACATAGCCTTCCCGGTTGCCGATGGCCGGATCCAGTCCCAATGTGATGGCGCCTTTGGGCGCTTCGCTCCCCGGGGCAAGGGCTTCTGTCTGGAGGGTGCGGCCGGTGGACTGGCTGATGTATTCGGCCAAAAACTCGGCATTGCGTTTCAAAAGTTCATTGTGTTCGGGGTAGGCGATGATGGTACCGTCATTCAGGTTGAAGGGGGATTCCTGACTCAAGGCAACCTCCTGGGGCAAGGGAATGACTTGATAGTTGGCTGTTGTTTCTACTCCGCATGAAGAGCAGGCCAGGATGAGAGTGCCTGCAAGGAGCATGTGTGTAAGTTTTCTCATGGTATTGAACTGATTAAATTAGTGTCTGACAAATATACTAAAAAAATACTAAAGAGGCAGAGGAGAAGGGGATAAATGCATGCTCATACCTCAGTTCTTCTTTGCTCTGTACTCCTTGGGTGACATTCCCGTGTGTTTCTTGAAATATCGTCCGAAGAAAGACTGGTCGGGAAAACGATATTTGTCGGCAATCTCTTTCAGTGACATGCCGGTGGATTGCAGTGCCATTTTCAGTTCCAATATCAGGTTTTCGTCAATGATTTCTTTGGCAGAATCTTCTGCCACTTGTTTGGTGATGGCAGATAGGTAGCGGGTCGAAATGCAGAGTTGGTCAGCATAAAAAGCGACATCCCGCTGGGTAGTACAGTACGTATGTACCAGATTTATGAACTTTTTGAACAATTCTTCTTTCCGGTTACTGCCATTGATTTGCTCTTCCGTAAAGTAACGTTGAACCTTGTCGTAGGTGTCGAGAAAGAAAATTTGCAGCAGGTTTTGTGCAATGGCTTCGCGATACAGATTTTCAGAATCGCGGTAGATGGCATTGCTTGCCGTGATGAGTCCTGTGATAGCACGAACCGGTTCGTCTTCGGTATGCGTATAGCATGCATTCTCCTTTATAAAATGTATGAAGGGCGGCTCTAAACGGAAGCATGCCGTCTTGAACATTGTCTCGGAATAGGCAAAGAAGTCCACCAGGAAATCTTTACTCGCACTTGTCAGTGAAATAATGGAACTTGGAAGCAGCGTAATGTGCGTATTGGGTACAATATGATATTTTCTTAAATCTATTGTGATAATTGCTTCTCCACGGGTGCAGAACAACAGTGCTCCATTGTTCATTTTCAGAAGACGTTCCCGGAAGAATTCCAGGTTGTCTGTTCCGGCTCTGAACGTTTCTTGTTTGGTAGTCAGTAATGGGTTCATATTTTAGATTGTTTATGATTTGCGGTCACAAAGGTACGAGTTCTTTTGGGATTGTTAAATGGCATGTTCCGAAAATGAACAGTCGTGTACCTCCAATGAAACAAAAGGTTGTTCAAAAACGGCATACCTTTGCTGCCGGCTTAAAAAATAAAAGATAAAGCCGGCGTATTATTTTTTTTAAGATAAAGAGTATGATAACAAAAAAGAGTATGATGAAACAGATGATGACCGTCATCTGTAGTGCAACACTGGCAGCCTGCGGCAGCGCGCCTGCCGTGCAACCCCAGTCGGAATATCAGGTGATGACTATTTCGACTACCGACAGAGAACTGCAGACAATCTATTCCGCAGCCATCCGCGGACGGCAGGACATCGACATCTATCCGCAGGTGTCTGGTACACTCACCAAACTTTGTGTGGAGGAAGGACAGACCGTGCGTCGGGGGCAAGTCTTGTTTATTATCGACCAGGTGCCCTATCTGGCAGCCTTGCGCACAGCAGAAGCCAATGTGGAAGCTGCCCGTGCCGGTGTGGCCACTTCGCAACTGACATATGACAGCAAGAAGGAGCTTTATGCCCAGAAGGTGATTTCCGAGTTTGACTTAAAGACTTCCTACAACAGCCTGCTGACAGCGAAAGCCCAGTTGGCCCAAGCCGAGGCGCAGCAGGTGAATGCCGCCAATAACCTCTCTTATACAGAAGTGAAGAGTCCGGCAGATGGAATGGTAGGTACGCTCCCTTATAGGGTGGGGACGTTGGTCAGCGCCAGTTTGCCCAAACCACTGACGACCGTATCCGATAATTCTAATATGTATGTCTATTTCTCCATGACAGAGAATCAGTTGCTTGACCTCACCCGCCGCTACGGCTCCAAGGATAAGGCGCTGGCAGAGATGGACTCTATCGAATTACAGCTCAATGACCGTTCTGTCTATCCGCAAGAAGGTAAGATAGAAACTATCAGTGGTGTAATTGATACCTCTACGGGTACAGTCAGTCTGCGTGCCGTGTTCCCCAATAAAGAGGGATTGCTGACCAGTGGCGGTTCGGGCAACGTCATCATCCCGGTACGGAAAGAGAACTGCATCGTTGTTCCCCAGAGTGCCACTTACGAAGTACAGGACAAGGTCTATGTATATAAGGTAGTTGACGGCAAGGCGCAATCAGTTCCCGTGCAAGTGACCCGTGTGAATGGAGGTCAGGAATATATCGTAGAGAGTGGCTTGAAAGTGGGGGACACAATTGTGGCCGAAGGCGTGGGTTTGCTGCGTGAAGGTACCTCCGTCCAACCCAAAACGAATGAATGATAATTTTTAACCGATAGAATATGAACCTCAGAACTTTTATAGAACGCCCCGTTTTTTCGGCAGTTATCTCCATTACGATTGTCATTCTGGGCATCATCGGATTGTTCACCTTGCCCGTTGAGCAATATCCCGACATTGCGCCGCCCACCATCATGGTGAGCACCACTTACTATGGTGCCAGTGCGGAAACCCTTCAGAAAAGTGTTATCGCTCCGTTGGAAGAGGCCATCAACGGTGTGGAGGACATGACTTACATGACTTCTACCGCCAGCAATGCAGGGTCGGTTTCCATTACTGTTTACTTCAAGCAGGGTACAGACCCGGACATGGCGGCGGTCAATGTGCAGAACCGTGTGTCCAAAGCTACGGGGCAGCTTCCTGCCGAAGTAACCCAGGTGGGTGTCACCACCAGCAAGCGGCAGACCAGTATCTTACAGATGTTCTCTTTATATAGCCCTGATGACAGCTATGACGAGAACTTTCTTGCCAACTATATCAGTATCAACCTGAAGCCGCAGATTCTACGTATCTCCGGTGTGGGCGATATGATGATTATGGGTGGTGACTACAGTATGCGTATCTGGATGAAACCGGATGTCATGGCGCAGTACAAGCTGATACCTTCGGATGTGACGGCTGTGCTGGCAGAGCAGAATATCGAATCGGCCACCGGGTCGTTTGGTGAGAACTCGGATGAGACGTATCAATATACCATGAAATATACGGGACGCCTCATTACTCCTGAGGAGTTCGGCGACATCGTCATCCGTTCTACCGAAGACGGCGAGGTGCTGAAACTGAAGGACATCGCCGATATAGAGCTGGGTAAGGACAGTTATGCCTACAAAGGTACCATGGATGGACATCCCGGTATCTCCTGCATGGTGTTCCAGACCGCGGGCTCCAATGCCACGGAAGTGAACCGGCAGATTGACCGGCTCCTTGAAGAAGCACGCAAGGACTTGCCGAAAGGCGTGGAGCTTACCCAGATGATGTCCAGCAACGATTTCCTCTTCGCCTCTATCCACGAAGTGGTGAAAACGCTGATTGAGGCTATTATCCTGGTTATCCTGGTGGTTTATGTCTTTTTGCAAGACATCCGCTCTACGCTGATTCCGCTGGTAGGTATCGTTGTTTCACTGATTGGTACGTTTGCTTTCATGTCCGTTGCCGGATTCAGTATCAACCTGATTACGCTGTTTGCGCTGGTATTGGTGATTGGTACGGTGGTGGATGACGCCATTGTCGTGGTGGAGGCGGTGCAGGCACGGTTTGATGTGGGCTATAAGTCCTCCTATATGGCAAGTATCGATGCGATGAAGGGCATCAGCAACGCGGTTATCACTTCTTCACTGGTGTTTATGGCGGTGTTTATTCCGGTATCGTTCATGGGAGGGACTTCCGGTACGTTCTATACCCAGTTTGGGTTGACGATGGCGGTGGCCGTTGGTATTTCGGCGATTAATGCGTTGACACTCAGTCCCGCACTTTGTGCCTTGCTGCTGAAGCCTTATATCAATGAGGACGGAACGGAGAAGAATAATTTTGCTTCGCGCTTCCGCAAGGCATTCAACACGGCTTTCGAGGCGGTGGTCGAGAAGTATAAGAAGATAGTGTTGCTGTTCATCAAGCGCCGCTGGCTGGGATGGTCGTTGCTGGCACTTTCGGTGGTGCTGCTGGTATTCCTGATGAATACCACCAAGACCGGACTGGTGCCCGACGAGGACCAAGGAACGTTGTTTGTCAACGTTAGCACCGCTCCGGGTAGCTCGCTCAAGACGACAAATGACATTATAGACCGCGTGGAGAAGCGTCTGGAAGACCTTCCTCAGAAATTGCACTTGCAGAAAGTTGCCGGTTATGGTCTGCTGTCCGGGCAGGGAAATTCTTTCGGTATGATTATCGTGAAGCTGAAACCTTGGGACGAGCGTACGGCAAAGGAAGACCAGGTGCAGGCAGTCGTCAACCAGATATACGCTCGCACGGCGGATATTAAGGATGCTACAGTCTTTGCCATTGCTCCGGGTATGATTCCGGGCTATGGTATGGGTAATGCGCTGGACTTGAATGTGCAGGACAAGCAGGGAGGGGATATGAACACCTTCTTCCAGACCACCCAGCAGTATCTGGCGGCACTGAACCAGCGTCCGGAAATTTCGATGGCATACTCCACGTTCGATGTACGCTATCCGCAGTGGACCGTCGAGGTGGATGCTTCCAAGTGCAAACGTGCCGGGATTACTCCCGACCAGGTGTTGTCCACACTGTCGGGCTATTATGGCGGGCAATATGTCTCCAACTTCAACCGTTTCTCCAAAGTTTACAAGGTAATGATTCAGGCCGACCCGAAGTTCCGTTTGGATGAGGCTTCACTGAACAATGCCTTTGTGCGCATGTCCAACGGTGAGATGGCTCCGTTGAGCCAGTTCGTTACGCTGACCCGTTCCTACGGTGCCGAGTCCTTGAGCCGCTTCAACATGTTCAACTCCATTGCCGTGAATGCCATGCCTGCTGAGGGATACAGTACCGGTGACGCCATCCGTGCCGTACAAGAAACGGCGGAGATAGCCTTGCCGAAGGGATATGGCTATGACTTTGGTGGCATCACCCGCGAGGAAAGCCAGCAGAGTGGTACTACAGTCATCATCTTCGGTATCTGTATCTTGATGATTTACTTGATTCTGAGTGCGCTTTACGAGAGTTTTCTGATTCCGTTTGCCGTTATCCTGGCCGTTCCTGCGGGCCTGATGGGGTCGTTCCTTTTTGCCAGGATAGCCGGGTTGGAGAATAATATCTATTTACAGACGGGACTTATCATGCTGATAGGTCTGTTGGCAAAGACCGCTATTCTGTTGACGGAGTATGCCGCCGAGCGCCGTAAAGCGGGAATGGGGCTGATTGCTTCTGCCGTCAGTGCGGCAAAGGCGCGTTTCCGTCCCATCCTGATGACGGTACTGACGATGATTTTCGGCCTTTTCCCCTTGGTGGTTGCCACGGGTGTCGGAGCCAACGGTAACCGTTCATTGGGTACGGGTGTTGTCGGTGGTATGTTCATCGGCACATTGGCGCTGCTGTTCATTGTTCCTGTCTTGTTCATCAGTTTCCAGTGGTTGCAGGAGCGGCTTCGTCCTGCCCAATCCGTCCCGACGAGCGACTGGCAGATTGAGGAAGAGATGAAAGTAAGCCGGAAGGAGATAGAAGAATCACATTAGTACATTATCGCGTAACTAACATAAAAAAATAATGAAGAAACAATTCATATTATTAGCTGTCGCCGGCTTGGTACTGACCGGTTGCGGCATCTATACCAAATACCAGCGCCCGGAGGACATCACGACCGATGGACTTTATGGACACGATTTGGACGGGCAAAGTCTGGATAGCCTGAGTCTGTTTGCGGCATCGGACACTGCCTCCATCGCTTCCCTTTCCTGGCGCGAGCTTTTTACGGACCCACAATTACAGTCGCTCATCGAGCAAGCCTTGCAAGGCAACACCGACCTGCTTTCCGCCCGGCAACGTATCAAGGAGGCGGAAGCCACGCTGATGTCGGCCAAACTTTCGTACCTGCCTTCGTTTATGCTCACTCCGCAGGGTGGCGTCAGCAGTTTCGACAATTCCAAAGGCTCGTGGACCTATTCCGGCATTGCCTCGGCAAGTTGGGAAGTCGATATTTTTGGTAAGTTGACCAATGCCAAACGCCGTTCCAAAGCGCTCTACCTTCAAAGCTTGGAGTACGAACAAGCCGTCAGCACTTCGCTGATAGCTAATGTGGCCAATCTGTACTACACCTTGCTGATGCTCGACGAGCAATACCGCATTTCCGAAGAAACAGCCGCCAGTTGGCGCGAAAGTGTACGCACCATGCGAGCCATGATGGCTGCAGGCATGACGAACGAGGCGAGTGTCTCGCAATCCGAAGCCAACTGTCGTCAGGTGGAAGCTTCGCTGCTCGACCTCCGGCAGCAGGTAAAGGAAGTGGAGAACAGTCTCTCCATTCTGTTGGGCGATGTTCCGGGCACCATTGAGCGTGGCCGGTTGGCGGGGCAGGAGTTCCCGCAGGAACTTGCGGTGGGCGTACCTCTGCAATTGCTTTCCCGCCGTCCCGATGTGAAAAGTGCCGAACTCTCGCTGGCATCCGCTTTCTACAGCACCAATGCCGCCCGTTCTGCTTTCTACCCCTCCATCACCTTGAGCGGTACAGCTGGCTGGACCAACTCGGCAGGAAGCATGATTGTCAATCCAGGAAAACTACTCTTCTCCGCCATCGGTTCGCTGACACAACCCTTGTTCAACAAAGGGCTGAACGTGGCACAGCTCAAGATAGCCAAAGCACAGCAGGAAGAAGCCAGGCTCGCTTTTCAGCAAGCTTTGCTCAATGCCGGTAGCGAAGTGAACAATGCTCTGACCCAAGTGCAGGTAGCCCGTGGAAAGACGGAGCTCCGCGCAAGGCAGATAACTTCACTGGAAACTACCGTCCGCAGCACCCGGTTACTGATGCAACACGGCACTTCCACCTATTTGGAAGTGCTCACTGCCCAGCAGGGGCTACTCTCTGCCCAACTGACACAGGTAGCCGACCGCTTTGATGAAATACAAGGTATCATCAACCTCTATCAAGCCCTCGGTGGAGGGCGGGAGTAAAATATACTCTTTCTCATCTTCATTCTCTCGCCCCTCTATCAATCCGGCATTTCTTTTTTTTGTGGGAATCCGATGGTAGAGGGGCTTTCATATAAGCGGGCTATGGCAAAAAAACTACGGTTTCTTGCCGTCAAACCGGGACAAACTTTATAACTTTGCGGCATACGACATAAAAATCTATCTATTATGAACTGCAAATCCTTGTTTTTTCTGGTTGTTTTTTCCCTGACCCTTATATCAGGGGTGTTTGCTCAAAAGAAAGTTTCTATTCTTGGCGATTCCTATTCCACTTTTTACGGTCATGTCTCTCCTGCCGCCAATCTCTGCTGGTATGGAGTTCCCGGCGAAAAGAAAGAGAATGATGTGACAAAGGTGGAGGAAACCTGGTGGTACCGTTTCATCCATGAGCACGGCTTTCAGTTGGAACGCAACAATTCCTATTCCGGCTCCACCGTCTGTCATACCGGTTACGAGAAAGCCGATTACTCCGACCGTTCTTTTATCACCCGTATTCACAACCTCGGCACCCCCGACATAATCCTTGTTTTTGGCGGTACCAATGACAGTTGGGCAGGTGCTCCCATTGGCGCATACCAATATGATGGCTGGACGAAAGCCGATTTGTATAGCTTCCGTCCTGCCTTTTGCTATCTGCTTGCATCTCTCAAGCAGCTCTATCCTGCGGCCAGGATTTATAATATTACCAATTCTGAATTATCCGAAGAGGTAACTGATTCCATGGATGAAATTTGCCGGCACTATGGCATCGAGAATATTCGTTTGCACGACATTGATAAACAATGGGGGCATCCTTCTGTGCAAGGAATGCAGAGTATCGATGCTCAGGTTTGGGAGTCTGTCTCCCCGATATTGGAGGCTTCTGTTTCTTTGCCTGCCAAGAACTAAGGACAGACTCATTGGGAGTTATCCTTTTCTATCCTAAATGCTAATCTTTCCACTGCCGTATTCTTTTCTTTCCACAGCTGTGGAAAGAAAAGAATACGGCAGTGGAAAGAAAGTAAAATCCTTGTGGCAAGAAAAATAATTAGTACCTTTACTGCCAGCTTCTGCCGATTTCGAGAACATTTCTTCCCCAAGTTTGCTGCAAGTTTCCCTCAATTCTCTATAAACCATTAATTTAAATTATTTTATGAGTGCTTATTATGACCTTTATGAAACGCCCGTCCCCGAAGGCGAGGAACCGAAGTCGCTGCATGCCCGTGTCTGTTCCAAGGGAACCATTTCTGGTAAAGAGTTCATGGAACGGGTTTTTCGTGAAGAACATATGCCCCACGCCATGGTTGTGGGTATTGTGCAAGCCATCACCACTACGCTTGGAGACTGGCTGGCAAAGGGCTATACGGTGGAGATAGAGGGACTTGGCTTCTTCAGCACCACGCTGAAGTGTACCCATCCGGTGATAAATAAGAAAGAAGTACGTGCGGAGTCGGTCAAGATGTCCACGGTGAAATTCCGTCCCGGCATCGAATTCAAACGTTATGTGGCAGGTAAGATGGAGTTGGAACGTGCGGATAAACGCTTTTTCCCGGATAAACCGAAAGCAATGGGCGACATGGTTGCCCGTGAAAAAAGCATGATGGACTTTCTGGAAGCTAATGTCTGTATTACTCGTGCAGAATATTCCCGCCTTGTCCATGTCACCGCCCGCCGGGCTTCGAGGGATTTGCAGACATTTATCGATTCCGGCGTGATTCGCAAGCGTGGTGCCGGCCGTTCAGTGGTCTATGTCAAGGGGTGAACTTAGTATATTCCGATGCGCGCGCGTATATATATAATGTGTCCCCTTCCTTCCTGCCTTTCTTTCCCTTTAAAAAATATGCTTTAAAACACATCTATCAATCAGCTAGTTATGAAAAAGTTCACGTAAACCCTCAAAAAAAGCTTGTATATATTTTGCAGATGTCCGTAAAAGCCCTACTTTTGCATCCGCTTTCGGGAACGAAGGCGGCGATGTTTTGACATTCTGACAGTAAAACGGAGCGGTAAGCTTCCATTTTTCTCTTCTTTTTGCCATAGGTTTCTTTCGGAACTTCGGCCTTGGAAAAAAAAATGAAAAAAACTTCCGAAACATTTGGAAGTTATGCTTTAAAGTCCTTACCTTTGCACCCGCTTTTGAAAACGAAAGCAGCGCGAGTTGACATTCTTTTTTCAAGAAACGGTGACCTGGTCCTTCTTCCTTTTTCTTTTTGCCTCCCTTTCGACAAGAGAGACGACGAGGAAAGAGAAAAAAGAAAAATGAAAAAAACTTCCGAAAATATTTGGAAGATATGTTTTAAAGTTCTTACCTTTGCATCCGCTTTCTGAAAAGAACAGCAATCGTGAAACGAGCGATCTTTGAACAGATTTACATAAACAATACAAGTAGTACAAGAGCAGGTGCTTCGCAAATTAATAATTGGAAACTAATGATTAAGGCGCGTCGTACCTGGGTAAAACAAAAGAACCGTCAATACCTGTTTTATATAGATAGGTAAAGATAAACTTTTGAATTCGAGCGTCCTGAACAGATAATTAAGCTGTCGCACTTTAATTTTTAATATGCGCAGTCAAGATACTTTTACAATGAAGAGTTTGATCCTGGCTCAGGATGAACGCTAGCTACAGGCTTAACACATGCAAGTCGAGGGGCAGCATGAACTTAGCTTGCTAAGTTTGATGGCGACCGGCGCACGGGTGAGTAACACGTATCCAACCTGCCGATGACTCGGGGATAGCCTTTCGAAAGAAAGATTAATACCCGATGGCATAGTTCTTCCGCATGGTAGAACTATTAAAAAAATTTCGGTCATCGATGGGGATGCGTTCCATTAGGTTGTTGGCGGGGTAACGGCCCACCAAGCCTTCGATGGATAGGGGTTCTGAGAGGAAGGTCCCCCACATTGGAACTGAGACACGGTCCAAACTCCTACGGGAGGCAGCAGTGAGGAATATTGGTCAATGGACGAGAGTCTGAACCAGCCAAGTAGCGTGAAGGATGACTGCCCTATGGGTTGTAAACTTCTTTTATACGGGAATAAAGTGAGGCACGTGTGCCTTTTTGTATGTACCGTATGAATAAGGATCGGCTAACTCCGTGCCAGCAGCCGCGGTAATACGGAGGATCCGAGCGTTATCCGGATTTATTGGGTTTAAAGGGAGCGTAGGCGGACGCTTAAGTCAGTTGTGAAAGTTTGCGGCTCAACCGTAAAATTGCAGTTGATACTGGGTGTCTTGAGTACAGTAGAGGCAGGCGGAATTCGTGGTGTAGCGGTGAAATGCTTAGATATCACGAAGAACTCCGATTGCGAAGGCAGCCTGCTGGACTGTAACTGACGCTGATGCTCGAAAGTGTGGGTATCAAACAGGATTAGATACCCTGGTAGTCCACACAGTAAACGATGAATACTCGCTGTTTGCGATATACAGTAAGCGGCCAAGCGAAAGCGTTAAGTATTCCACCTGGGGAGTACGCCGGCAACGGTGAAACTCAAAGGAATTGACGGGGGCCCGCACAAGCGGAGGAACATGTGGTTTAATTCGATGATACGCGAGGAACCTTACCCGGGCTTGAATTGCAACTGAATGATGTGGAGACATGTCAGCCGCAAGGCAGTTGTGAAGGTGCTGCATGGTTGTCGTCAGCTCGTGCCGTGAGGTGTCGGCTTAAGTGCCATAACGAGCGCAACCCTTATCGATAGTTACCATCAGGTGATGCTGGGGACTCTGTCGAGACTGCCGTCGTAAGATGTGAGGAAGGTGGGGATGACGTCAAATCAGCACGGCCCCCTTACGTCCGGGGCTACACACGTGTTACAATGGGGGGTACAGAAGGCAGCTACACGGCGACGTGATGCTAATCCCTAAAGCCTCTCTCAGTTCGGATTGGAGTCTGCAACCCGACTCCATGAAGCTGGATTCGCTAGTAATCGCGCATCAGCCACGGCGCGGTGAATACGTTCCCGGGCCTTGTACACACCGCCCGTCAAGCCATGAAAGCCGGGGGTACCTGAAGTGCGTAACCGCAAGGAGCGCCCTAGGGTAAAACTGGTGATTGGGGCTAAGTCGTAACAAGGTAGCCGTACCGGAAGGTGCGGCTGGAACACCTCCTTTCTGGAGTGACGTCTCGACTCGATCGTTGGTTCTTGAAGTTATGCTTCCATAAGAACCTCTTGTACTGCGCGTACTTGTTTATTAAAATATACGAGAAAAGTAGAAGCCGAGCCGTAAGGCGAGGGTTTGACTGACAGTCCTATAGCTCAGTTGGTTAGAGCGCTACACTGATAATGTAGAGGTCGGCAGTTCAACTCTGCCTGGGACTACTTCAAAGTTGAAAACTGAAAATTGAAAACTGAAAATCGGGAACTCTCCGGATTCTCCACTTTCCACTTTCCGTTTTCCACTTATAAGAAGGGGGATTAGCTCAGCTGGCTAGAGCACCTGCTTTGCACGCAGGGGGTCAACGGTTCGAATCCGTTATTCTCCACTCCGTTTTGATTATTGTTTTATAATTGAAACACCGTTCTTTGACATGATGTGACCAAAAAAAGTAAAGTTAAAAGCTGAAAGTATATATCGACCATACGTGATCGGTAAGACAAAAAGTAAGTAAGGGCACATGGCGGATGCCTTGGCTCTCGGAGGCGATGAAGGACGTGATAAGCTGCGATAAGCTGCGGGTAGGTGCAAATGACCTTTGATCCGCGGATTTCCGAATGGGACAACCCGGTACTTTGAAGAGGTATCATCCTGCATTGCAGGAGGCTAACGCAGGGAACTGAAACATCTTAGTACCTGCAGGAAAAGAAAATAAACAATGATTCCCCCAGTAGTGGCGAGCGAACGGGGAATAGCCCAAACCATCCATGTTACGGCATGGGTGGGGTTGTAGGACCACGCCGTGGCAAGAAAGTTGGTGAGCAGAATGTTCTGGAAAGTACAGCCATAGAGCATGACAGCTGCGTATGCGAAGCCAACCGAAGCCTAGTGGTATCCTGAGTAGCGCGGAGCACGAGGAATTCTGCGTGAATCTGCCGGGACCAACCGGTAAGGCTAAATACTCCCGAGAGACCGATAGGGAACCAGTACTGTGAAGGAAAGGTGAAAAGCACCTCGAACAGAAGAGTGAAATAGTCCCTGAAACCATGTGCCTACAAGCGGTCGGAGCACCTTTTGGTGTGACGGCGTGCCTTTTGCATAATGAACCTACGAGTTACTTTCTCCGGCAAGGTTAAGGGCTTCAGATCTGCCGAGCCGAAGCGAAAGCGAGTCTTAATAGGGCGTGATAGTCGGAGTGAGTAGACGCGAAACCAAGTGATCTACCCTTGGTCAGGATGAAGGTTGGGTAACACCAACTGGAGGACCGAACCAATAAGCGTTGAAAAGCTTCTGGATGACCTGAGGGTGGGGGTGAAAGGCTAATCAAACTTGGAGATAGCTCGTACTCCCCGAAAATGCATTTAGGTGCAGCCTTGACTTATACTGGCATGAGGTAGAGCGACTGATAAGATGCGAGGGCTTCACCGCCTATCAAGTCTTGACAAACTCCGAATGCGTGTCAGTTCTATGTCAGGAGTGAGGGCATGGGTGCTAAGGTCCATGTCCTAAAGGAGAACAATCCGGACCAACAGCTAAGGTCCCGAAATGAATACTAAGTTGAACTAACGAAGTCAGATTGCTAAGACAGCTAGGATGTTGGCTTGGAAGCAGCCATTCATTTAAAGAGTGCGTAACAGCTCACTAGTCGAGGAGTTTGGCGTGGATAATACTCGGGCATAAGTATTCTACCGAAGCTTTGGGATGAGAAATCATCGGTAGGGGGAGCATTCCACTCTGCGTCGAAGGTGAAGCGCGAGCTTTGCTGGAGCGTGTGGAAAAGCAAATGTAGGTATAAGTAACGATAAAGGGGGTGGGAAACCCCCTCGCCGAAAGACTAAGGTTTCCTGATCAACGCTAATCGGATCAGGGTAAGTCGGGTCCTAAGGCTCAGCCGAACGGCGAGGCCGATGGCAGAACCGGTTAATATTCCGGTACTACCTGTGGGAGTGACGTGGAGACGGAGTCGTGACAGCGCCGCGGACTGACGGAATAGTCCGTTGAAGGGTGTAGATGCTGATTGTTCCAGGCAAATCCGGAGCAAGAGTCGAACCTGATAGTATGGAGCGTTCTTAGAACAATCCAATAGTGCGTGTAATCATACTTCCAAGAAAATCCGCTAAACTTAATCCTTAAGGTACCCGTACCGCAAACGGACACACGTAGTCGGGTTGAATATACTAAGGCGCTTGAGTGATTCACGGTTAAGGAACTAGGCAAATTGACCCTGTAACTTCGGGATAAAGGGTCCTCGCTTTACGGCGAGGCGCAGAGAATAGGTCCAGGCAACTGTTTAACAAAAACACAGGGCTGTGCAAAATTGAAAGATGAAGTATACAGCCTGACACCTGCCCGGTGCTGGAAGGTTAAGAGGAGATGTCATCGCAAGAGAAGCATTGAATTGAAGCCCAGTAAACGGCGGCCGTAACTATAACGGTCCTAAGGTAGCGAAATTCCTTGTCGGGTAAGTTCCGACCTGCACGAATGGTGTAATGATCTGGACACTGTCTCAACCGTGAGCTCAGTGAAATTGTAGTATCGGTGAAGATGCCGATTACCCGCGATGGGACGAAAAGACCCCGTGAACCTTTACTATAGCTTAACATTGAATTTGGGTAATTGATGTGTAGGATAGGCCGGAGGCTTCGAAGCGGGCACGCCAGTGTCCGTGGAGCCACTGTTGAAATACGGCCCTTGATTATTTGAGTTCTAACCCGTTGTTGCGGGGACACTGTTTGGTGGGTAGTTTGACTGGGGTGGTCGCCTCCAAAAGTGTAACGGAGGCTTCTAAAGGTGCCCTCACGACGATTGGTAACCGTCGGCAGAGTGTAATGGCATAAGGGCGCTTGACTGGGAGACTTACAAGTCGATCAGGTAGGAAACTAGAGCATAGTGATCCGGTGTTTCTGTATGGAAAGGACATCGCTCAAAGGATAAAAGGTACTCCGGGGATAACAGGCTGATCCCTCCCAAGAGCTCATATCGACGGAGGGGTTTGGCACCTCGATGTCGGCTCGTCACATCCTGGGGCTGGAGAAGGTCCCAAGGGGTTGGGCTGTTCGCCCATTAAAGTGGCACGCGAGCTGGGTTCAGAACGTCGTGAGACAGTTCGGTCTCTATCTATCGTGGGCGCATGAAATTTGCGTGGCTCTGACACTAGTACGAGAGGACCGTGTTGGACTGACCTCTGGTTTACCGGTTGTGCCGCCAGGTGCATTGCCGGGTATCTAAGTCGGGATTGGATAAGTGCTGAAAGCATCTAAGTACGAAGCCAGCCACAAGATTAGATTTCTCAGGGTCGTTGTAGACTACAACGTTGATAGGATGCAGGTGTACAGGCAGCGATGTCATAGCCGAGCATTACTAATTGCCCGTCCACTTTTTGCCTTCCGTGTATGGAGGTATATACGTTCAGCAATGTATGGACACTTTACTTTTTTCTCATCATGTCTGCCTTATTCAGGTGACTACAGCACCGGGGTTCCACCTCTTCCCATTCCGAACAGAGAAGTTAAGCCCGGTCACGCCGATGGTACTGCGTAACAGTGGGAGAGTAGGTAGTCGCCGTTTTCAGAAGAAGCCTCCGTGTCTGATAAGGATACGGAGGCTTTGTTCGTTTTATATACCTCTCCTCTAACATTCCGTTTCTACCGCTAATCACTATACCTTATTATATATAATTATTCATCATATATTCATCAGATTAATTCCCGAATTAAGGTGCTAAATGAATGATTAAAAACGTTTAAATCAGTATTTTATATCCTATTTCCACTTTCGTATTTCATATATTCTTCGTACCTTTACAGTGTATTAAAAGGTATAGTAAATCCTTTAATCAGTGAACAATTTAATCTTTTTACAAAAGAAAGTAACATAGCTGTAAAACAAATAAGAGAGACATCTGTTATTTATTGTAGAATCATTAGACGACATGAAAACAACTGTAAAGACATTCTGGATATGCATGCTACTGATGTTGACTTGCAGCATTAGCGGTAAAGCCATTGACCTGGTGCAGGTGGATGACAGAATGGCCGGAACTGCTGAAGTTTCCGCTTCTTTATCTTCATGTTCTTCTACTTCCGACAATAGTATTGACAAGAAGAATTCATTGTTCACGAATACCAAGTTCGCATGGACTACGGATGTCGAACTGGGAAACAAACCGGTTTCCGAAACTTACTCTTCTCATCAACAGCGTTTGCGCAGGGTGATTGAAGACAATCTTTTCCTCAGAAACATTCTTTTGATGTTATCCAACCACGAGAATCTACTCGTGCAAGGCCGCTCTAAATTATACTACTCAGATAAAGACCCGTACTATGCATTGACGGGCAGTGATTACTATATTTATACGCTTCGGCGGATTTTGATTTAGCCAACTTTTCTTCTTATTGATTTCCCCCTTTTTCTCCTTATTGTCTTGAAGAGACTGAAGGCAGGTGACCTTTAGTGTACATATATGTTAGTTAAGGTTGCAAGGATGATTACGCCCTATCGGTTCGTAAGCGGGAAGTCGTATCCCTATGCTTTATTTTCAAAACTCTATTTAAATACCAACAATTAAACTTTTCATCATGGAAACTACTCAAAAAAAAGCAGCCTCTTTTAAAGGCATCAGATCCGCCGGTTGGGTAATCGTAATCTGTTTTATCATCGCCGTGCTTATTTTTCACTTTGTGTTGGGAAATCCCTCCAACTTTATGAACAACGACCCGAACAACCATCCGTTGCCGGGTAACTTCCTCGGTACCATCTATAAAGGTGGATTCATTGTTCCTGTAATTCAAACGCTTTTGCTGACTGTCATCGCACTGAGTATTGAACGTTATATTGCCATTGGCGCTGCCTTTGGTAAGGGGTCATTGGTGAAATTCGTAGCTAACATCAAAGCAGCCTTGGCTGAAGGTGATATGAAGAAGGCACAACAAATCTGCGATTCACAACGTGGTTCTGTAGCCAATGTGGTAAATGCCACTTTGAAGAAGTATGCCGAGATGGAGAATGACACAGAGCTGTCCAAAGACCAGAAACTGCTTGCCATCCAGAAGGAATTGGAAGAAGCCACTGCGCTGGAACTGCCGATGATGGAGCAGAATCTTCCTATTATTGGTACCATCACGACTTTAGGTACATTGATGGGATTGCTTGGTACAGTTATCGGTATGATCCGTTCATTTGCCGCTCTTGCAGCCGGAGGTTCAGCCGACTCCATGGCTCTGTCGCAAGGTATTTCCGAGGCTTTGATTAATACTGCTTTCGGTATCTTGACCGGTGCATTGGCCGTTATCTCCTATAACTATTATACCAATAAGATTGACAAGTTGACTTACAGCCTCGATGAGGTTGGTTTCTCCATCGTGCAGACTTTTGCAGCTACCCATAAATAGTTGACTGCTGATAGTTGGAGCTGCGCTGTGACGTAGGCTTCTATTATCTATTCAACGAATGAATTCTCAATTTTAATTTTCAATGAAACGATTATGGGCAGAGCGAAAATAAAAAAGAAAAGTACGTTCATCGATATGACGGCGATGAGTGACGTAACTGTACTGCTGCTGACCTTCTTCATGCTGACTTCTACGTTCGTGAAGAAAGAGCCGGTACAAGTAACGACTCCCGCCTCTGTATCCGAGATTAAGATTCCGGAGACAAATGTACTCCAGATATTGGTCGATCCGAGCGGAAAAGTATTTATGAGTCTGGACAAGCAGTCCGACTTGCGCGAAGTGCTGGAAGCTATGGGGCAGGAGTATGGAGTGACTTTCACTCCGGAGGAAACTAAAAAATTCATGCTGGCGTCTACCTTTGGTGTGCCGATGAAGAGTATGAAGAAATACCTCGACTTGCCGCAAGACCAGCAAGATGCTGTATTGAAGAATGAGGGGATACCGACAGACAGTATTGACAATCAGTTCAAGGCCTGGGTACGCAACGCCCGTGCAGTGAACAGTGATTTGCGCATTGCCATCAAGGCAGATGCCAATACTCCTTATTCCGTAATAAAAAATGTGATGAACTCACTTCAGGACCTCAGAGAGAACCGGTACAACCTGATTACTTCTCTGAAGACCACAAGTGAGGAGTGACAAGCTACGAGTTACAAGTAGAACAAGAAAGGAAACATTATGGCTGAAATACAAGAAAGCGGCAACAAGAAAGGTGGAAAAAGCAAGCAGAAGAAAATGACTGTCAGGGTGGACTTTACACCTATGGTGGACATGAACATGTTGCTGATTACCTTCTTTATGCTTTGTACCTCACTGAGCAAACCTCAGACGATGGAGATAAGCATGCCGAGCAATGACAAGACCATCACCGAGGAGCAGCAGACCAAAGTCAAGGCTTCCCAAGCCATTACGCTGTTGCTGGGCGATGACAACAAGTTGTATTATTACGAAGGAGAACCCAACTACAAGGACTATACCTCACTGAAGGAAACCACCTATCAGGCGGACGGTCTGCGGGCAATGCTTCTGCAACGTAATAGAGTTGCTGTGAACGAAGTGAACAGACTGAAGCAGCAGAAACTGGATCTTAAGATATCAGAGGATGACTACCGGAAACAGCTTTCCGAGATAAAAAGCGGAAAGGATACGCCGACAGTCATCATCAAGGCTACCGACAAGTCTTCGTACAAGAATCTGATTGATGCTCTCGATGAAATGCAGATATGTAATATAGGTAAGTATGTGATAACGGATATTGCCGAAGCCGACGAGTTCTTGATGAAGAACTACGAAAGCAAGGGCGAATTGTCCCAGAACATTGCTGAATGATGTGTAACACCCAAAGAAAGGAAAGAATATGGCTAAAGTAGATTTAAGCTCCCAAGCATGGTGTGACCTCGTGTTCAGTGGTAAGAACAAAGCATATGGAGCCTATAAGATGCGTGAGACCTCTCCCAGACGGCACAACATTGCCGTGATACTGGTAATTGTAATTGCATTGATAGGTTTCAGTATCCCTACGCTGATAAAGATGGCTACCCCCAAACAGAAAGAGGTGATGACCGAAGTGACTACCCTTTCGCAGCTGGAAGAACCGGAAGTGAAGCAGGAAGAGATGAAGCGGATAGAGCCCGTGGCCCCACCGCCGCCTGCATTGAAAAGCTCCATTAAGTTTACCGCTCCCGTCATCAAAAAGGATGAGGAAGTGAGGGACGAGGATGAAATAAAAAGCCAGACAGAACTGACGGAAACGAAAGTTGCCATCTCCATTGCCGACGTGAAAGGTAATGACGAGGAACACGGCAAGGACATCGCCGACTTGAAACAAGTGGTGACGCAGGCCGAACCGGAACCTGAAAAGGTTTTCGATATGGTAGAGCAGATGCCCCAGTTCCCCGGTGGTCAGGCCGAGATGATGCAGTTCATCAGCAAGAATATGAAGTATCCGACCATTGCCCAGGAAAACGGTACGCAAGGGCGTGTAACCTGCCAGTTTGTGGTAGGTGCCGACGGCAAGGTGCGTGATGTGAAAGTGCTGAGAGGTGTAGACCCCTATCTGGATAAAGAAGCTGTCCGTGTGATTATGTCCATGCCCAAATGGATTCCCGGTAAGCAGAATGGTAAGGCCGTATCGGTGAAATATACGATACCGGTGATGTTTAGATTACAATAAGTGTGTGTGTTATGAAAACGGTGAAACAACTTCAGCTTTCAGGCTTACTGGTGCTGCTGACTCTGCTGTCGGCCTGCCAAAGCAAGCCCAAGGACGGACAAACGGATACGTATACCTCCGGTGTGATTGCAATTGCTGCGGACGAAAGTTTCCAGCCTATTGTGCAGGAAGAAATTGACGTGTTCGAAGGACTGTTCCCCTTGGCAGGAATTGTGCCCCGTTATGTGACGGAAGTCGATGCCGTCAACCTCTTGCTCAAGGACAGTCTGCGGTTGGCAATAACCAGTCGCAGACTGACTCCCGAAGAGATGAATTCCTTCAATAGCCGGAAGTTTTTTCCGCAGGAGATAAAGATTGCTACGGACGGGCTGGCATTGATAACCCATCTTGGCAATCCAGATTCATTGATTAGTGTGAAGGACATCTGCCGCATCCTGACGGGTGATGCGAAGCAGTGGAAAGATATCTATCCGGCTTCCCGTTTGGGGGATATCAGTCTTGTGTTTGACAACAAGAACTCCAGTACCGTACGTTTTGCTGTCGATTCCATCTGTAAGGGTGTACCGCTTTCCAGTCAGTTGAAAGCGTTGAAAACCAATAGGGAGGTGATTGACTACGTGGCCCGCACGCCTGATGCCATCGGTATTATCGGCGTGAACTGGCTGAGCGACCGGAATGACAGTACGGGGCTCTCTTTCAGTAAAGAGGTGCGGCTGATGTCCGTCAGTGCTGCTGACAAGGCCATGCCGGACAACAGTTACAAACCCTATCAGGCGTATTTGTATTACGGTGATTATCCGTTGGCACGCAGCATCTATGCCTTGTTGAATGATCCGCGGAGCGCACTTCCGTGGGGATTTGCCTCTTTCCTCGCTTCCGACCGGGGACAGCGGATTATATTGAAGTCGGGATTGGTCCCCGCCACCCAACCGGTGCGCGTGGTGAACGTCAAGGATGAATAACTAAAATGAATGCTAACATGAAACGTAGATTTGTATTTTGTTTGGGAGCGATGCTGTTTGCAGGTACGCTCGCCGCACAAACGCCGGTGCCCGAATGGCAGGCGGGGGTGGATAAAGTAAAAAGTCTGATAAAGACGAATCCGGAGCAGGCTTCCGACGCAGCCGGAGAACTGCTGAAGGGCAAGAACAAGAAAAATGTGGAGCTTGTGACTTCCGTGGCCCGTGCCTATCTGGATGTAGGACAGCTGAAAGAGGCGGAAACCTATCTGGAGATGGCAAGAAAGGCCGACAACAAGGCTCCGGCAGTTTCTGTACTCGAGGGTGACATCGCTTTTGCCCGGAAAGATATCGGAAAGGCATGCCAGCTTTATGAGCAAGCCATCTATTTTGATTCGAATTATAAGGATGCGTATCTGAAATATGCGCAGGCATACAAGTCTGCCAGTCCTTCGCAGGCCATAGAGAAGCTGAACCAGCTGAAGGCCATAGCTCCGGATTGCCTGGAAGCAGACAAGGAGCTGGCGGAAGTGTATTACGCCACCAACCGTTTTGGCAAGGCTGCCGACACCTATGCCAAGTTCATCGATACTCCCGTGGCTACGGAAGATGACATCCTTAAATATGCTTTTGCACTATTCCTGAACCACGACTTCGAGAAATCCTTGGCGGTGGCGCAGAAAGGTTTGCAGAAGAATGCCCGCCATGCCGCATTCAACCGGCTTGTGATGTACAACAATGTCGACCTCAAGCGTTATGACGAGGCAGAGAAGGCTGCCGATGCTTTCTTCAATGCTTCGGATAATGCCGATTATTCATGCTTGGATTACCGCTATCACGGTGCTCTGTTGAGTGCTCTGAAGAAATATGACCAGGCCATTGAGGAATATGGTAAGGCATTGGAGAAGGATGAGAGTCAGGTGGATTTGTGGCGTGAGATTGCCGATGCTTATGAATTGAAAAACGACTATACCCAAGCCATTGCTGCTTATAAAAAGTACTATGACTCGCTGGCACAAGATAAAAAGACGTCCGAAAACTTATTCCAGTTAGGGCGTCTGTACTACGGAGAGGGTACGTCCTCGGACACTCTCTCCGTTCAGTCTGCCGACCGCATGGCGGCATTGCAGGCTGCCGACTCTGTGTTCGCACTTGTTGCCGAACAAGCTCCCGACAGTTATTTGGGAGATATGTGGCGCGCCCGCACACACTCTGCCATGGACCCCGAAACTACAGAGGGATTGGCGAAACCTTATTACGAGAAGGTGGTGGACGTACTGCTTGCCAAAAACGAACCGAGGTACAACTCTGCATTGATAGAGTGTTACAGTTATCTGGGCTACTACTATCTGTTGAAGAGTGACTATGCTACTTCGAAAGAGTACTGGAATAAAATTCTGGCTATCGACCCCACCAATGCCACAGCAAATAAGGCATTGGACGGCATCAAATAGCAATAATTTTAGTTGTTTGTCGTGTCGGGAGGAGTGGAGAGTGATTCTTAGCTCCTCCTTTTTTTTGAACCTTCGTACGTATTTCCTTTTTTCTCAAATCTCTTGTTATTCTAAAAAAAATGCCTATGTTTGCAGTGTACTATTATACTAATACACATAAACAATAAGATATTTAATTCATCCAAGCGTATGTTACAAGTAGAAAACATTTCATTTAGTTATCGCAAGGGGCGGAAAGAAGTCCTGAGTGATTTTTCACTTTCGCTGGAAGCCGGCCGGGTTTACGGTCTGTTGGGTAAGAACGGAGCCGGCAAGTCTACGTTGCTCTATCTGATGAGCGGTTTGTTGGTTCCCAAACGTGGGAGAGTGATGTATCATGATACCGACATGCGCCGCCGGTTGCCCGTCACGTTGCAGGACATGTTTCTGGTACCCGAGGAGTTCGAGCTGCCTCCTATTTCCTTGGTCAGCTATATTGAACTGAACAGTAAGTTCTATCCCCGTTTCAGCAAGGAAGACATGGTGAAGTACCTACATTTCTTCGAGATGGATATGGATGCTGATTTGGGAGCCTTGTCCATGGGGCAGAAAAAGAAAATCTTCATGAGTTTTGCGCTGGCCACCAATACTTCCCTGCTGCTGATGGATGAGCCTACCAATGGACTGGATATTCCGGGAAAGAGCCAGTTCCGCAAATTTCTGGCTTCGGGTATGTCGGACGACAAGACGATTGTCATTTCCACCCATCAGGTGCGTGACATTGACAAAGTACTGGACCATGTGCTGATTATGGACAACAGCCGCGTATTGCTGGACGAATCCACTGCCAGCATTTGCAGTAAGCTGTTCTTCTTGGAGAGTGACGACCGGGAGTTGGCTGCGACTGCCTTGTACACGCTTCCCTCCGTACAAGGCAATTTCTTGATGCTGCCCAATACGGAAGGTGAGGAATCGGAGATTAATCTTGAACTGCTGTTTGGCGCCGTACTTGCAGAGCCTGGGAAGATAGCGGAAATGTTTCACACTAAAACAAATGAATAATGATACGCGATACCTTTTTTAGTTTGCATCGCTTTGTGAACGTATGCCGCAAAGAGATGGTGGAGAATTGGAAGACCTATATACTCCGCTCGGTGATGGTCTACGGAATGTTGGCCATAGTCTTTGTCTGGAATGGATACTATCAGTATCACAATCTGGAAGCGGGAGCTGTGGGCATGGACCCTATCTGGGAGTTTGAGTCCAGATTCTTTCTTTGGGGACTTGTCATTTGGGGATGCATTAGCGCCTCGTTTACCATGGAAAGGATGAAAAGCAAGACGAGTCGTACCGTTGTGCTCATGACACCTGCCACCATGTTCGAGAAATTCTTTGCCCGCTGGCTGGTGGCTACCTGCGGCTTTATCTTGGTCTTTCTGATAGCTTTCAAGCTGGCGGACTTGACAAGAGTCGTCTTCTATCTTCTGGCCTACCCGGAGCTGCATGTCGTTCACTCCTTTCCGTTGTGGGAATTCTGCTGTAACACGAACTGTTTCTATGAGACGATAGGAAGCGGACCGGCTGTGGTGGGGATATTCCTGAGCTGCTACTTTTTCCTACAGTCTTTCTTCCTGCTGGGTAGTACGGTCTGGCCCAAAAATGCACTTATCAAGACTTTTGCGGCCGGTGTCTGCATCTTCGTTTCATATATCCTGATAGCTGTATTGTGCCTGAAGGCCATTCTGCCTAATAACTTCTTCATGACTGAGCCCTATATTGACAGAGAGGCATCGGGCGGCTGGCTGATTTTTATAACTTCGTTTTTCGCCCTTTTCAACTGGGTGCTTGCCTATTTCCGTTTCAAGGAGTCCGAAATCATTAATCGTTGGTAACTATGAACTTTAAGGAAAGTAAAGCCATCTACCTGCAAATAGCAGACCGCATTTGCGACGAGGTACTTCTCGGGCAATATCAGGAGGAAGAACGTATTCCTTCGGTACGGGAATATGCGGCTGTGGTAGAGGTCAACGCCAATACGGTGATGCGTTCGTACGACTACTTGCAGACGCAAGGAGTGATTTACAACAAGCGGGGTATCGGCTATTTTGTGTCGGTAGGTGCACGTAAGCTGATTCTTTCGTTGAGGAAAGAGTATTTTCTGAAGGAGGAAGTGGATTATTTCTTCAAGCAGATTTTCACGCTGGGCATCTCTGCCGAGGAGTTGTCCGGGATGTATCAGGAGTTTATCAAGAAACAAAAATAAAAGAAGACAGTTATGAAACGAACGACTTATATAATGATAGGAATGCTGGTTACCGGTGTGGCAATGGTATGCGGACTCATGTTCTATGTGGTGGACCGCAATGTCACTCAGAAAGATAATTTTATGGAAATCGGCGGAGAACGGAAAACGGTGCAGCTGCCCTCGTGCAGGGTGTTGAAGCTGACACAGCCTCCGGTGGTGTGGAAACAGAAAAAAGAAGGTATTGTGGAGGCAGAGCGTATGTTCTCGTTCGGGGAAGTGCCGTTGGAGGTAACTGCCGGAGACTCTTTGCAGCAGGGCAGTTTCTCCTATGCAGGGGATATGGAGGCTTTTATGTCGATGACTTCCGTTGGCGATACCCTGCTCGTCACCTTTGACTTTCCGGAGGATAAGCTGGAACAGCATCTTCAGAATGACATTTGGATAAGGGTTCGTTCAGAAGGGATGGAATTGCGGTTGCCTGCGGAGGTACAAGCGGTTGTGGTAGATGTGGAAGATATGGAAGCCAATTTCTACGGACTCCGTTGCGATACGCTCTCTTTCCGCACGCGATACCTTGCCCGGCTGGAAGATTGCCATGTCACTGCGCTTGCGGCGCAGGCGCAGAGCTTGCATCTCAACAGCGGCACAGTGCGCAACCTTTATCTGAATCTGGACGAGATAGCCGACTGGGATGTCAATACCGGTTCCTTCCATATCGATACGGAGCATCTGTCCGGCAGTCGCTATCATCGTTGTCTTTTGCAGAAGAATGAATGCCGCCGGGTGTTCTGGACACCGTTAAAGGATGATGCCTCTTTGAGTGTGGAGTTAAAACAAGCAGTTAAAATAGAAGTAGGTGAGTAGCCATAATACGAAATGACTTATCTTTGCACATGAATCAAAAAGTGTAGAGTATATGGCCTTGCAATTGGCATTCGTATTGGTAGCTATCATTATAGGCGCCCGCTTGGGCGGCATTGGACTGGGTGTAATGGGAGGGATAGGTCTGGCAATTCTGACGTTTGGTTTCGGATTGCAGCCTACATCACCTCCCATTGACGTTATGTTGATGATAGCCGCCGTCATTTCTGCCGCATCCTGCATGCAGGCGGCTGGCGGACTGGATTATATGGTAAAGCTGGCAGAACGGTTGTTGCGGAAGAATCCTTCGCAGGTCACCATCTTGAGCCCTATTGTGACCTATTTGTTTACTTTTGTTGCCGGCACGGGACATGTGGCATATTCGGTGCTTCCCGTGATTGCCGAGGTTGCCACGGAGACCAAGATTCGTCCCGAGAGGCCACTGGGCATTGCGGTGATTGCTTCGCAGCAGGCTATTACGGCAAGTCCCATTTCGGCTGCCACCGTCGCACTGCTTGGGTTGCTGGCGGGATTTGATGTCACCTTGTTCGATATTCTGAAAATAACGATTCCTGCTACCATTATCGGGGTACTTGTGGGCGCCTTGTTCTCCATGAAGGTGGGCAAGGAGCTGGCAGACGACCCGGAGTACAGAAAGAGGTTGACCGAAGGCTATCTTGATGTCAAGAAGGTGGAGATAAAGGATATACACAATAAACGGCATGCCGTCTTGTCCGTGCTTATCTTTATCCTTGCCACTGTTTTTATCGTGTTCTTTGGTTCGTTCGACAGTTTGCGTCCTGCCTTCGTGATAGACGGCGAGACGGTGAGACTCGGCATGTCCGCCATTATCGAAATCGTGATGCTCTCTGCCGCCGCCCTCATCTTGCTGCTGACTCGCACCGACGGCATGAAGGCAACGCAAGGTTCCGTCTTCCCGGCAGGCATGCAGGCGGTGATTGCCATATTCGGCATTGCCTGGATGGGAGATACTTTTTTCTTCAGGGAAACATGCTTCAGTTGACCCAGTCCATCGAGGGAGTGGTGAGGATGCCGTGGCTGTTCGGGATAGCCTTGTTTGCCATGTCGATTCTGCTTTATAGCCAGGCCGCCACTGTGCGCGCACTGATGCCTTTGGGCATCGCTTTGGGCATTTCGCCTATGATACTGGTTGCTCTGTTCCCGGCCGTAAACGGTTACTTCTTTATTCCCAACTATCCCACCGTAGTAGCGGCCATTAATTTCGACCGTACCGGAACTACCCGTATCGGCAAGTATGTGCTGAATCACTCGTTCATGCTTCCCGGACTTGTTTCGACTGGCGTTGCCATCGGGCTGGGGTTGCTTTTCATCAGGATATTCTAAGGGAAACCGCTGCTTTCAATCCGTTGTATATAGGGCTTTGTTTACTTGTGTATAGGGGAGTGTTCCCTTTTACTCATTGCCTTATCAGCGCCTAATGGTCGTGCGGCGATCTGCTGACGGCTGTTAAGCGGGTTGTTGATGGCCGTTAGGCGATTGCATCATGGCCGTTGCATACTGTTGATTCCTTATGTCCGACGTAATAAATACCTTCATTCTCTGAATAAAGCACAGAGGAAAACAGTATTGAAGTCTTGGCTTTGTGTGGCTGTACGCATTTGTTCTGATTGCATTTGAAGGGGGAGGAGATGGAATTAATACCGTGTTTGCAGGATATTGATTTCGTGCAGGTACGATATAAATAAGATGTGATACAAGAAATTAATAACTTGTGTTACTTCATGTTAGCTTCTTGTGTGTCAGTATTTCTGTTTGTGAAACGGTGTGGAAGCAAATTTTGCTTCCACACTTTTGAGTTGCTTCCACCGCATCTGTAATGCCGATGAATAAAGGGATGTGGAGAGGAGGTGGAAGTGTGGAAGCAATTTGCACAAACATTATTTGCGCAAACATTTTTTTCTGTCCTTGATGGGAATTAAAAAAATGAGGATAAAACGGTTTATAAAACCTTTTATCCTCATTGTAGTTGCGGAGATCCGACTCGAACGAATGACCTTTGGGTTATGAGCCCAACGAGCTACCAACTGCTCCACTCCGCGATGTTATCGTTTTGTGGGTGCAAAGGTACGGCTTTTTATTTAATATGCAAATAAAATGCATGATATTTTTTAGTATAACTCTGATGAAATATTTAAAATATTGATAATGAGTGTGTTTTCTCCTTTTGACTGTTTATTAATTCCTATTTCTTATTAATAATGGCTCAAGCTTATCTGCTATCATGCGATAGGCTTCCGGAGTGATATGTAATCGGTCTTTTAGATAGAGTTCTTCTCTAAGTTTGCCATTAGTTCCATACATCATAGAAGTAATATCAAGAAGAGTGACGTTGGAACTGTTAAAAGAGAAAAATCATTTCATATTCTTCATGTTGTTAAATTGTGTAACCTATGGTAAAAATCTTTCTGTTGATTTGTATTATATCACTGTTTTGCGGGAGTATTTAATATCCGTTTTATCTGTTGGTGTAATATATAGAAAGCAGGTTCACCCATAGGACCATGCCCATGCCCGCCGATTTCATAAAGATAAGTGTCTTCATGCCCGACAAGTTTCATCATCCGCCACATGTAAGCGTTTTCCTCATAACGTCCAAAAAGCTCTAACTCCCGATCACCGGTTATAAGTATCAAGGGGGGGGCATCTTTTCTGACATGAAATAATGGGGCGAATTCATCGATAGTAGGTTGTAGATTATCAATACCGTTCATTTTACGATAGGAAAAATGACTAATGACTTGGCCGCTAAAGGGAATCAGACCTGCAAGGGAATCTGCATCTATACTGTACTCTTTTAACCATTTTTTGTCTAATCCAATCATTGCAGTGAGGTAGCCGCCTGCCGAATGGCCGGAAACAAATATTTTCTTTTTGTTTCCTCCGTATTTTTCTACTTCTTTAAAAGTCCAGGCTATGGCTGCTGCCGCATCGCCTAAACATTCCGAGATTGTTACTTTGGGAAGTAAACGGTAGTTTACAGCTATCACTATCATGCCACTTTTCTTTAATTTGGTTGGAATGGACTTATTGCCACTAGTCAATCCTCCTCCATGAAACCATATTACAGTTGGGCAATCCTTTAGATTTTCAGGATAATAGATGTCTAACTTGCACCGTTCTTGAGCATATGCATCTTGCGATGTTGCATAGGTTAAATTTTCAATTGTCTTGTAGACGGTTTCCTGAGCGTTGGTAAAGGTGCATATGAGAACGCTCAAACATAAAAGTATTCTTTTCATTTTAATAAATAAAATATTGTATGTGATTATTAATCAGGGTTATTTGTTATTAATGAGATAAGGTTCTATTATTTTGGCAAATTCTTTATAAGCAAGTACGCTGGGATGAAGCCTGTCACTAATATAGAACTTTTCAGGTAAAGCTCCATTCTTGTCATATAGACGTGATGTTATATCAACGTAGGTAACTTGGTGGCTGTCTTTGAAGTAGTCTTGTATCAGTTTGTTCACCTCTCTTTCCTTTGGAATCCAGTCGGGCATAGAAGGGGATGGATGAAAAGAAAGGAGAATAACCGGAACGCCAGGAAGATGAATATCCAATAAACGGCAGAAGCACTTAATGTCTTCGAAAACACGTTCGATGGATACGCCATTATAAAGATCATTCGCACCGCATAACAACACTATCTGTGCCGGTTTGTAGGCTACTACCAGGCGTTGATAGTGGTATAAATAGTCGCTGATCCATGAACCGCCATATGCACGATTTAAAACCCTATGATTGGGGAAATAACTGCCGGTATTTTTCCACATGCCCAATGAGGAACTGCCGATAAAAAGAATGCTTCCTGGTTTAGGAAAATCTTTCTCGTCCATGCTGTAATAATTGTCCAGCTGTTCTTTATAGGCGTTTGCTCTGAAATACAAAGAATCTTGAGCGTTTGCTATGCTATACACAAACAGCAGAAAATAAATGATTGATATATTCTTTTTCATTCTCTTTAGCTTTTTGTAAATATTGGTAGCTCATCTAAGAATCTTCCAATGTTATTATTCTGTTCTTTTTAAAAGAAGTTGTTACGAATCTCTTTAGCAATGTAACGTCCTATCAATCGTTGCCCTTCTATATCCGGATGTACTCCATCCTTTAGATAGCGCCCACGGGTGTTGGAATTTTCGAAAAACTGACTAATACCGCTTTCGCCGTAACAATCAATAACCTGAACGGATAAAGCTTGACTGACTTGGCGCAACACTTCATTTCGTTTCCGATGCATTTCATTTTTTGCCTTGTCCCCGGTCTGTATAGGCAACCATACGAATACACGGCATTCCGGGAAGTTCTCAAGTATAGTTTGAATTGCCCATCTTGCCCCTCCTGCCATGGTCGTCACATTAACATCGTCCAGCGTTCTTGCTGATAATGCTTCTGCAACTCCATCAAGTTTTGTATCATTTGAGCCCATTGCAAAAACGAAAACATCGGGTGCGGGATAAACACCGTCCTTTACTTCTGAGATAAATTTCTGAATATGTACTTTGGATACATTATTATGTCTCATTTGCAATTCTTTCTTATCTTTTGTAGGCTTCCATCCATCTGAAATTCCGGCAAAGTTGTCACTGTTGTAATCTTGTGTATCAGGATGGCATGCAAAGGTAGACGAACCAACTGCAACATTATGGTGTGATGCAAATCCCAATAAATCGACTACGGTCTTTGACCATTGGTTGCCAGAGGTAGTGCTGCTGCCATCACAACCAAAGTTCAATTTGCTAAAATTTGTTGTTTGTGCTTGGACTATCAGGCATAGTCCCCATCCTAACATTAGAAATATAATTCTTTTCATGTTTTGTTTCTCTTAATAACCGTAATTATTAGCTCCTATTAATTTGTTCTCAGCAATTTCTGCAGTCGGAATTGCATATAGTAAGTTCTTTTTTGAGCGAATGGTAGAGCGGTTGGCTGAGCCGCAGACAATGAATTGTGTGTCGTTCATAACGTCTAAATATAGTCCCCACCGTAAAAGGTCAAATTTCCTATTGAATTCTTGGCAAAATTCCAAAGCACGTTCTTTCAGGACTAAACTTCTTGCCTCTATCTTATCGGTCACCTTATTTGTATATAGGGTTGTAGCTTTTGCCCGTTTTCTTATGACATCAATATCTTTCATTGCAGCTGTTATATCCCCCAATTCTACTTCTGCTTCAGCTCTGAGCAGGAATGCTTCTGCATAGCGAATTAAAATTACATCTTGTTCTGATTGTGACGCTTCTTTCTGTTTAAAGAAGGTTGGATTAGAGATATCACCTTTATACCATTTAGTCAGACATGGCACTCCGTATTTATATTCCGCGTTAAAATCAGGAACAAAAGCTTTTAGATTGTCCGGTAGACTCTCTGCATTATATTCGTCCGAGAGAGAGGGAAAAGAAACCCATTTTGTGGAGGTGTAGCTTGTTAGGAAGTAATGCCATACACCGTGCACAATACGGTCATCCTCTTTGTCAAATTGGGTATATAGATTAGGGGCCATATATATCCATGCGCCACTGCCACCGTAAGGAGCCGGAGTGTAATAGCTATGTAAACCTGATGTTTGAAAGTCTACGTCACTTACACTGGTTGCTCCCCATACAAATTCTTTGTTTTTCCTATTGTTACCACCCCAAAGGTTTAGATACCCTTCTACTAAATCAAAATCAACACCTCTTCGTGCAATGACCATGTCGCAAAGCTCTTTTGCACGTTGATAACACTGCTGGGCATCTATGTTTTCAGCTCCTTCAACTGCATTGCAGGTATATTTTTTATCCACTCCCTTGATATCTACAATTATTTCTGTATTTCCTTTGCAGGTTAATGCGCTGGAACCCATAGTGCAATATACGCGTGCCAGTAATAGTGCTGCAGCAGTTTTATCTGCATGCCCCCAAGCGCCGACATTGCCTTCTGATGTATAATACATGTATTCTAAGCAAGTTTCCAGGTCATTGACAATTGTGTTGTAGACTGCTTCTACGGAAGCTCTGGGACAATCTGTCTCTGCTTCCGAAGATAATCTCAATGGGACGGCACCATACATTCTTACCAGATGGAAATAAGCGAATGCCCGTAGAAAAAGCGTTTCACCATACAACTGCCTGACAGCGGATTCTGTCTGATAAGAATCTGTAGATTCCAGAGCTTCTTTAGCTTTGTTTGCCCGACTGATCATTCTATAAAAGACACTCCACAAATCATTGTTTGTATTATAGGCATAGTGTCCGGTGATATCGCCGCTACCTGCAGAACTGAGTACCCAAGCTGGAGCCCCACAATGATCGTTGTCGTAGTCCATCCAGGCCATATACGTCTGTTCCATACACCAGTTATCCCAAAAAGTTGCATAGATACCGGTTACTAGTTGTTCTGCTCCTTCTTCAGTCTGACCTAATTTCTCTGATGTGATAGAATAAGGGGTTTCTTCCAATGAACAGCTTGTTGCAAATGCTGCCATCGAGCATATCATTATCAATAGTATTTTCTTCATGATTCGTTTTTATTAATTAAAAAATAACATTAAGTCCCAAAGTAAAGCTTCTCTGCTGGGGATAGGCTCCAGAATCAATACCCCTTAAAGAAGGCGTGGAGCCAAAAGAATTAACCTCAGGGTCATATCCGCGGTATTTGGTGAAGGTCAACAAGTTATTGGCAACCACGTTGAACCGTACGCTATTTATGAACTGAAATGGTTTTCTAATTGTATATCCTATGGATAGAGTGCGTAATTTTAAATAAGAGCCGTCTTCTAGATATAATCTGGAAAAACGAATGTCACGTCCTGAATAATTGAATATCTTAGGGGCAATTCCGCTATTGGGATTTATGCTCCATGATTGTTCATATACGTAGTATGGAACGTTCTGGGTCTGTCCCAGGTTATAAAAACGTAATGAGTTCATATTGAATACGTCATTTCCTTCCACACCCTGAAAAAGAATGCTGAAATCGAAATTCTTCCAGGTCAGGTCCATATTGAATCCATAAAAATACTTGGGATTTGCATCTCCAATCCATGTTTGATCCTGGTCTGTGATAAAACCGTCTTCATCAAGATCTTTATATTTAAGTTCACCGATCCAGTCTCTACGAATTATTTCTTCTGTAGCCGCATCAGAACCGTTCACTGTGTAATCTGGATATTGGGTTTGGAATTGCTTACTATTAATGACTTCCTCGCGTGAGTTCCAGATACCGTCTGTGACAAAACCATAAAATGAACCGATAGAATGACCATCAGCAATAGCATACGGGCGCAAGCTGTTATAGATAGAGTTGGGGAACATCGGGTCTTTGCCAAAATCGCAAATCTCATTCTTGTTAAATGATATGTTGCCACCGAATGACAATGAAAAGTCTTTGTTTTGAATTGCTCTTACATTTAAGCTGGCTTCAAGTCCGCGATTGATAACAGAACCGCTATTGGAAAGTATCTGTAAGATGCCGGTGCTTGGGGGGAACTTGCTTGTATTGCAACAGATCCGTGGTCTTTATAATAATAATCTACTTCCAATGATATCCGCTTTAATATATCCAATTCAATGCCTGCATCATGCTGCCAAGTAGTTTCCCATGTTAAATCCTTATTTCCTGGATTATATACATTCGTTGCATATCCATTTTCAACCGATGTGCCGAATGGATAATTGGCTGCAGCCATAATGGCAAAAGTTTGGTAAGAGCTGATGGCCTGGTTGCCGGAAGCTCCGTAGCTATAGCGAAGTTTTATATTATCAAAGATATGAGATACTCCTTTCATGAATTTCTCTTCTGACAGCCGATATGAGAAGCCGACAGAGGGGAAAAAGGCTGCGCGCTTGCCTTTGGCAAATTTACTGGAGACGTCATCACGTGCGGTAAAAGTCAGATAATATTTGCCTGCATAATTATAGGCAAGCCGTCCGATCAGTGAAAATAAACGTGAGTCCCCCTTGCCAGAGGTGGCTGATAGTATCTCACTTGCATCTTGAAGCAGCCAACCATTGGTAGCATCCGTACCGAAGCCTTGTACTGTAACTACTTTGTTATAGTTGCTGGACGCTTCCCAGGAGGTTCCTGCGGTTGCGCTTACATTATGTTTACCCCAAGTTTGGTTGAACATTAACAAATTGTCGAACACCAATGATGACCGCCAATTATCTCCACCGTATGATTTTCCGTTCACATATTTACCTTCGGCCATAGTTCTCGGCCAGTATTTATTGGCATCATTATGAGTATAGTTATATCCAAGAACAGTTCTGAAAATCAAGCCTTTTGTTAGCGTTATATTTAAATAGTTGGAAGTCCTAAAAGATATGTTTCGATTCTCGTTCAACGCATCAGCGTATCGAGTAGGCACTGCTACCATGCTATATTCATTATCCAAATCGTCTTGGGTTTGTGTTGCTGGATAAGTCAATGCTGAGCGGATAATGCCTTCCGTTCCGTTATTTTGGTTGTTTGTAGCAGTCTTGACAATACTTGAATTTGCAAATGAACCCGATATGGATGTACCTACTTTCAGCCAATCTTTCACTTGTCTATTCAAGTTTAGCTTTATGGTATAGCGTGTATAGTCCGAACCTTCAACGATACCTTCTTGGTTCAGATATCCTCCACTTATAGCATAATCGTATCCTTTGGTCTGTCCTGCAATATTTAAGTTGAGGTCATGTGTCACTCCCGTACGGAAAATCTGATCTTGCCAATAGTACGGATCGTTACTGAAGTCGTCAGGTCCTTGTAAATAAGTGCCTTCTGCATTCTCAACTCCGGGGAAAGGCAGGTCGGTTTGTTCCCAAGGGAAATTGGAAACTTCTTGGGTGTTGATGTAAGATTGATTCCTGTATGTTGCATAATCACGTGCTCCAAGTACCTTTATCTTTTTCACAGGATTGCTAATTGTTGTTTTATATGAAAATGAAATTTGGTCTTTAACATCTAGTCCGGTACCGCTTTTGGTGGTAATCAGGACTACGCCGTTGGCACCGCGAGAACCGTAAATGGCTGTTGACGAGGCATCCTTCAAGATTTCAATAGATGCGATGTCGCTAGGATTAAGCGAGGACAAGGCATTATTGTAAGTGGGCGAGCTCGAGTCAAAATTGATTGTGTCATCATTGCTGTCTGCGATGGGTACTCCGTCGATTACATACAAAGGTTCAGTAGAACCTTGAAATGAATTTGTACCTCGAATCTGGATGCTGATTCCTCCACCGGGAGCTCCATCGTTTGAAACCACGTTCACACCGGTCAGGCGCCCTTGTAGCCCCTTTTCTAGACTTACTGGGGAACTTTTTAGTAAATCTCCACTTTTTACTTGTGCCACAGCCCCGGTAAGATCGCTTTTTTTTACATAGCCATAACCAACGACAACTACTTCATCCAGCGTTTTGCTATCTTCATGCAAAACAATTTTCATATTTACAGTTGCCTTTACTGTTTGTTGCAAGAATCCGATGTAAGATATCGTCAGTGGAGTTCCTATTGGACAATTCAGTATAAACTGACCGTTGATATCGGTAATTGTACCATTACTGGTGCCTTTCTGTAATATATTGGCTCCAATTATGGGTTCTCCATTCTGGTCAACCACTACTCCTGCTATTTTTTGTTTTTGTTGCACTGTTTCTACAGTATGGGAGGAAGTTGCCCACGACAAAGAAGGACTTCCGCAGAATAAAAGAGTTATAAAAACTCCTGCCATGAATACATTCTTCATATTTCTCAGATAATTTATTAGATTTATAAAGTTATTAAAAGTAAAACGTTGTTGTTTTAAAGAGAGTAAAATCTCTTTTTGCTCCATATCCTATCCATTCTCCATAACTAAAATCAATTTAAAGGTTGACACTCCATTTTATTTTTCGTAGCTCAAAACACTGGCGGGTATTGTTACCAAACTTTATACCCGCCACATGTTTGAATCTAAGAAAAACAGCACGAATTACAAATCCGCCGTTCTGTGGACAAAAGTAAGGAAACAATAACCTGAAGTACTCCTAATTTGTTTCTCAGTCTGTCCGGTTCGTATTTTTACCCAAACGGGAAGCGTTTTTATCCAAATGGGAAGTAGTTGTACTGTATGTATTTAAAGCAATTTCCTATCTTTGCATACAAACATATTCATCTTATTACCATATGAAGCATTTACTGACAGTCATATTTTGTATGATAGTTTATATCACACAGATTAATGCCCGGCTAACTTTTCAAACATTTGATGTAAAGTCTGGAATTTCAGATAACTATGTTATAGCTATGTTACGTGACCAATACGGGTTTATGTGGTTTGCGACACTTAATGGCTTAAATCGTTATGATGGCTATCAATGCAAGCAATATTGGGTTACTGATTCTGATACTTATAGTAATTGTTTTAATAATATATCGGAGGACGCATCAGGTACTATTTGGGTACGTACTCCCGATCAATATTTCTACTACAATAGAGAGTTGGATAAATTGGAAAGTAACATAGAAAAGCGGTTGAGACCACTGGGAATAAATGATAAAATAGAAATGATACATGTTGACTATGAGCAGAATTTATGGTGCATGACTGGGAATAAGCTATATTATTATGATTTTCAGGATAAAAAACTTCAGGAATTATCTTTTCCAGATAAAGAACTATCGCATATAGTTTCCAGACAATCGTATTCTTGCTTGTTATTTTCTAATGGAGAAATCGCACAAGTGGACTGGGAAACAAAAACTGTTCGGAAAATTGTTCAATTAGAACTTCCTCGCTCTGGAGAACATCGTATATATATGGATACCCGGCTTAGATTATGGATTTATACAATATATACCTCCAATCTACAGTGTTATGATATTCAAAATAGAAAGATGTTTGAGTTTCCTGGCAAAGAGACTATACAATCGGATATTGTAAAAGCTATCATAGATGATGGGAATGGTAATATCTGGATAGGTACCAATAGTAAAGGCATATACATCTTGAATGAACAGGCCGATAATCTCATGCACATTCATAGAGATTCAGGAACTCCTTTTTCCTTGTCGAGCAATCACATTAATAGTTTCTATAAAGATAATCAGGATATTCTGTGGGTTGGAACGACGAAGCAGGGGGTTGCGTTTACTGATTTGAATAATACCGCCTTTGAAATATGTAAAACTCCTGAGCAGGAAGATATCAGTTGTTTTCAAGAAGATAGGAATGGGAAACTGTGGCTTGGATTTGATGGAAAGGGATTGGCTTGCTATGACAGCAAACAAATAAACTATAAGTTGTTTAATACTCATAATAGTAATATTCCCTCTAATCTTATTATAGGTTCATATCTTGATTCCAAAGGCAAGATGTGGTTCGGTAGTTATGGGGGGGGCATATTTTATGAACAGAATGGAATCTTTTTCCCTTTTAAACAGACTTTGGAATCAATAGAGTATGTCCGGCATATTGCTGATGACAAATATGGAAATTTATGGGTTGGAACGTTTATGCACGGTCTGTATTGTATAGATAACGGAGGGGAAATAACGTCTTATACAAAAGAGAATTCATGTTTATACACCAATACCATTACAGACTTGGTCTATTCAAGTGACCATGCGATGTTATATATTGGTACTAGTACGGGATTATATGAGTTGAATACTCAAACACAGCAACTTGCTCCAGTGAAAGGGAATGATAATGAAGTGTCATTGATAAAAATGCATATTAGTTGCTTATACCGTGATCAACGGGGATTGTTGTGGATTGGAACCAGACATGGAATTCGAATTTATGATGAAAAAAGTAGAACGCTTACTCGTCTTTCTACAAATGATGGTGTATCTCATCCTTATATACGTGGCATTGTAGAAGACCATAATAAAATATGTGGATAGCTACAGATTGTGGTATTACTCACATTATTGTGGTTGATGACCCTACTGCCCAAGAGCTGCAATATCGGTGTTATTCCTATTTTAATGAAGATGGTATTGGGGATATTACATTTAACAACTACTCAATTTATTGTAACCGGAAAGGCGAAGTTTTAATAGGAGGTACGGGAAAATATTTAAAGATAGACCCTAATCAGGCTTTGTATCACCCCAAGCAACATAAAGTTATTTTTACCGGATTATATTTAGCCAATCAGCGTGTAGACGTAGAGAAAAAAATGCATGACGGGCGAATCTTGTTACAAAAGAATATTCAGTTGCTTGATGAAATTACAATGGATTATTCTGATAGTAATTTTGCATTGGAAATTTCTGCAATGGATTATGGAACACAGCATAAGCTTCAATTTGCATATCGGATGGATGCTAAAGAGGAATGGGTCAGCTTTGAAGGAAATAGAATCCATTTCAACAAACTGTCTCCAGGGATATACAATCTGCAAGTGAAAGTTAATGAACTGCACGGTAGTAGGAATCCAATATCTTATATGACAATTCTGGTACGTCCACCCTTTTGGCTGTCTCCGGTAGCCTATGTTATTTATATGGTACTGTTCTTGTCAGGAGGTGTAGTTTTGCTTAGGCGCCTACGTTCTAGGCATCAACGGATTCTGGTACAACAAAAATGGGAACTTGAAGTAGCCCAGCAGCATGAAATGGATGAAGCAAAGATACGTTTCTTTACAAATATAAGCCATGATTTAAGGACTCCATTGTCACTTATCATAACTCCCTTGGAGAAGTTGATACATTCGGAAAAAGCCGGTCCAATCAAGGACGATTTGGACTTGATGTATCGAAATGCTTCTACTCTGCTTGATGAGGTAAATCAGTTGTTGGATTTTCGTAAACTTGATCAGCAAAAGGTACAATTATCCTTGTCTTACGGAGACATAACTGAGTTTATTGCCGAAACATGCAAGTCTTTCAAGGCGTTATCGCAAAAGCATAATATTGAGTTGAAAGTTTGTATCAACACTTCAAAAATAGAAATGGATTTTGACCGTAACAAAGTGCAGCGAATCATATCCAACCTTCTGTCAAATGCCATCAAGTACAATCATGATAATGGTAGTGTGATAGTTACTATTGACAAGATATTGGCCGGTGATGGGGAACAGATACATATTCAAATAAGTGACACCGGTATCGGTATCAAAAATGAGAATAAGGATAAGATTTTCGACCGTTTCTTTCAGGAACAGCACATTTCTACTACTTATATTGGGAGTGGTATCGGTCTGCATATTGTGAAAGAATATGTTACTCTCCACGGTGGTGAGATAAAAGTAGAGGATAATCATCCCCAAGGGACTATTTTTACAGTTATCCTACCGATTGCCAAGACATTAAAACTGAATTGTACAGAAGATACATCAGCATTTGATGTGGAAGAACAGTTTCATGCTGATATGTCTTCAGTGGACAGAGAAAAGAACTCTTTACTGATAGTAGAGGACAATGATGACTTTCGTAGTTTTCTTGTCGGTTGTTTGCAAGAATATTATCAGGTATATGAAGCGTCTGATGGAAAGAAAGCTCTCACAGTACTTGCGCAACAATCAATCCATGTGGTAATCAGTGATATAATGATGCCAGTAATGGACGGAATGGAATTATGCCGCAAAATAAAGACTGATATCCGCTATTCTCATATTCCAATTATTTTACTTACGGCCCGTACGGCTGAAGAACATATTCTTAGTGGTTTGAAGGAGGGAGCTGATGAATACATTACAAAGCCGTTTAACTTGGAAATACTTTTATTACGTATAAGAAAGTTGTTGATGTGGACTTTGAAGAACCATGATAAATTTAAAACGAGGGACATCTCTCCATCGGAAATAACCATTAGTTCTTTAGATGAACAACTGATAGAGAAAGCCATTCGTATAGTCGAGGAGAATATGGATAATTCAGAATTCTCAGTAGAGGAACTTAGTGCTCAAATAGGAATGAGTCGTAGTGGGTTATATAAAAAGTTAATGCAAATTACAGGAAAATCTCCTTTGGAATTCATGCGGATACTGCGCTTGAAAAGAGGTAGAAAACTTTTGGAAGGAAGTCAAATGAATATTTCACAAATATCTTATCAAGTAGGGCTTTCGCCCAAACAATTTGCCAAGTTTTTTAAAGAGGAGTTTGGATATTTGCCATCCGAATATAAGAAAAAAGAAGAAAAATGAACTTCTCAATAGCTTGGAGTATATTCATTAAGATATTCTTTGTCATTGGTAGCTTCTTATAAGTGAGTAAGAACTACTTGTGGCACTGATTTTTACTCTTGTAGGTCAAGGGAAGAATTTGTAGGAAAATGCTGTTAGATGAAAAAGAATTGTTATCTTTGTCGTGCTCAACTTAAAATAAATAAGTATGAATTGAAACGTTATAATTTGTAAGTGTTTGATATTCAGAACGAAAATAAATAAGCTTTTTTGCTCAAATAATAAAGCAATGTGCAATTAATCTATGACCGTATCGAAGACAAAAGCTAAATTAGTGGACGTTGCCCGTCAGCTGTTTGCAAAGATGGGTGTTGAAAATACCACGATGAATGATATTGCCCTCGCTTCAAAGAAAGGTAGGAGAACGCTCTATACCTATTTTAAGAGCAAGGAAGATATCTACTTGGCTGTTGTCGAGTCGGAGCTGGATATTCTTTCGGATATGATGAAGCACGTGGTAGAGAAAGATATTCAGCCGGACGAGAAACTGATGGAAATGATTTACACTCATCTGGATGCGGTAAAAGAGGTTGTCTTTCGGAATGGTACTCTTCGTGCCAATTTCTTTCGGGATATTTGGAGAGTGGAGAAAGTGCGCAAACGTTTCGATGCTACAGAGACCCAGCTTTTCAAGGAGGTTCTGCGTGAAGGTATGGAGAAGGGTGTTTTCCAGATAGATGACTTGGATATGACTGCCGAGATTGTGCATTACAGTGTCAAAGGTATTGAAACACCTTATATTCGCGGTCATATAGGGGCCAATCTGGACGACGCGGTACGCGATGCCTACGTGACCCGTCTGGTACTTGGTGCATTGGGAAAGAAGTAAGATACATTTTATAAATAATTTTTAAATAATATGGGATTATTAGATGGAAAAACAGCCATTGTGACAGGTGCTGCACGCGGCATCGGCAAGGCTATCGCTTTGAAGTTCGCTCAAGAAGGAGCAAATATCGCATTCACTGACTTGGTGATTGATGAAAATGCCGAGGCTACGGCAAAAGAATTGGAAGCTTTGGGAGTAAAGGCAAAAGCTTATGCCTCCAATGCAGCAAACTTTGAAGACACTGCCAATGTAGTGGCAGAAATCCATAAGGACTTTGGACGTATTGATATTCTGGTAAACAATGCCGGTATCACACGTGACGGTCTGATGATGCGTATGAGCGAACAGCAATGGGATATGGTTATCAATGTCAACCTGAAATCGGCATTTAACTTTATCCATGCCTGCACACCCATCATGATGCGCCAGAAGGCGGGTAGCATTATCAATATGGCATCTGTGGTAGGTGTTCACGGCAATGCCGGCCAGGCCAACTATTCTGCTTCCAAAGCAGGTATGATTGCTTTGGCCAAGTCTATCGCTCAGGAGCTGGGTTCTCGCGGAATCCGTGCCAATGCCATTGCTCCGGGCTTCATCATGACAGCCATGACCGACGCCTTGTCTGAAGAGGTGAAGGCTGAATGGTGCAAGAAGATTCCTTTGCGTCGTGGCGGCACACCCGAAGACGTGGCAAATATCGCTACTTTCCTGGCTTCTGATATGTCTTCTTATGTATCCGGTCAGGTTATTCAGGTAGATGGTGGGATGAATATGTAATTTAATGATTAATGATTAGTGATTAATGTTTAATGAGAAGTTGGGTGTTAGTCATTAATCATTAATCACTAATCATTAAACATTAACAACCGATGACTGTCGTATACGAAGACAATCATATCATTATAGTCAACAAGACCGCTTCCGAGATAGTTCAGGGAGACAAAACGGGTGATACACCGCTTTCGGAAACTGTAAAGCAGTACCTGAAAGAGAAGTACAGCAAGCCTGGAAATGTCTTTATCGGTGTCGCTCACCGGCTGGACCGCCCCGTGAGCGGTCTTGTTGTTTTTGCCAAGACCAGTAAGGCACTGTCGCGTCTGAACGAGATGTTCAAGAATAGCGAGGTGAAGAAGACTTACTGGGCGGTAGTGAAGAACTTGCCCCGCGAGGAAGAGGGGGAATTGGTGAACTATCTGGTGCGAAATGAGAAACAGAACAAGAGTTATGCATACGACAAGGAGGTGCCGGGCAGCAAGAAAGCGATTTTGCATTACCGGCTCATCGGGCGGTCGCAGAACTATTATCTGTTGGAAATAGATTTGAAAACCGGACGCCATCACCAGATACGTTGTCAGTTGGCAAAGATGGGCTGTCCCATCAAGGGAGATTTGAAGTATGGTTCGCCCCGCTCCAATCCCGACGGCAGCATCTGTCTGCATGCGCGGTATATCCGTTTTGTGCATCCGGTGTCCAAAGAACCGATAGAAGTGGAGGCGCCCGTCCCTCCCGGAAATTTATGGAATGGTTTTGAAACGATTTAATCTTACAGTAATGAAGAAAATCACAGTTTTGTCGGGTTTGCTGCTCCTTGCGGGATTGGCTGCCCAAGCTCAGGAAAGAGTTGCTGAGTATAACGTGCGTCCGGCCGTTACGGTGCGCACTCCCCTCCAGGGCGATAGTATCAACTTCAAGGGAGACAAGTTTACTACCGGCAATCTTCTGAAGACGAAGGTCAGTCTCGACTTCGACGGAGGTCGGTACGAACGTATGGTTGCTGATACGGCTGGATATGTAACTGTGGCAAAGGCAGACAAGGACAATCTGTTCTATCTGTTTGCTGCCAATCTGCGTGCGGAGCGTTTCATGAAGGGCAAGCTGAATGTATATTCTCCTGCCCGTTTTGAGGTGTTTGTAAACGGTGAATCCAAGCAAGTCAAGGAGACAGCGGAGGACAGCTTGTCGCAGGTCCGTCCTACGGCTGTCAGTTTGCGTATGGACCCCGAAGCGGATTATGAGATTGTCATCAAGTTGCTTTCAAGCGCGGACGACAAGATGCAGCCGATGCTGAAATGCGAATTTGAAAAGGAAAAGGACTTTGCCGATGTAGCCTGCCGGATGGCACCGGACATGAAGAGACGTTTCTCTTTGTTCAACACCAATTTCGGCTCCCGAGCGAGCAGGGTTTCTCTTTCGCCCAACGGCAAGTATCTGCTGACCCGCTATTCGGACAATTACGACGTGAAGCGTTCCAGGACCCGTTGTGAGCTGACCGAGGTAAAGACCGGCCGGGTGATATTGCCCAATGCCAATGAAAAGATGAACTGGATGCCCAACAGCAACAAGCTCTATTATACGGTTATGGGCGAGGAGCAGAATGACCTGGTTGTGTTCGATCCCGCCACGATGCGTGAGGAAGTGCTGCTGAAGAATGTTCCCGAAGGATATTTCAGCTGGTCTCCTACAGAAGACTATCTTATTTATATGCTCACGGACGAGGGCGAAAAGGTGAGTGGCCCGTTGAAACGTCTCTTGCATCCGGACGACCGTATCCCCAATTCTCGTGACCGCTATTATCTCATGAAATACGATGTGGCGACGGGACTTTCCGAGCGTCTGACCTACGGTAGTCACAACGTCTATCTGAATGATATTTCCCCGGATGGCAAGAAACTGTTGTGCAGCACTTCCAAGCCGGACATCACTCGATGCCCTTTCTCCCTCTCTTCTCTTTTCGAGATTGATTTGGCCACCTTGCAGGCAGATACGCTGGTCGCCTGGGATGCTTATCTGGGAAGTGCTTCTTACTCTCCGGATGGGAAGCAGCTTCTGGTGACGGGCAGTCCGTCTGCTTTCGGAGGCATTGGCAAGAATTGCGGTGAACATCCCATAGCCAATGACTTTGATACCCAAGCATTCATTATGGATTTGGCTACAAAGAAAGTGCAGGCTATCACGCGCGATTTCAATCCTACAGTGTCTCCCGTGCAGTGGAACCGTGTGGACGGATGTATCTATTTCGATACGACTGATGGGGATTGCAGGCATATATACCGTTATGTTCTGAAGACGGGCGGCTTTGAAATGCTTCCGCTTGAAGAAGATGTGATTACTTCCTTCACGCTGGCCAATGACAATCCGGTTGTGGCTGCCTATGTGGGTGGAGGAAACACCAGTACGGGCGTAGCCTATACGTACGACACGAAGAAAAAAGTTTCTACCCTGCTTGCCAACCCCATGAAGCCCGTCCTCGACAAGATTGAGCTGGGACAGATGGAAGAGTGGAACTTTACAGCTTCGGACGGTACGGAGATAAAGGGAATGATTTGCCTTCCGCCGTCTTTCGACCCGAGCAAGAAGTATCCGCTTATCGTGTACTATTATGGAGGAACGACTCCTACGACTCGCGGTATAACTTCCCCGTACTGTGCACAGTTGTTTGCGTCACGTGACTATGTGGTTTATGTTATCCAGCCCAGTGGTGCCATCGGGTACGGCCAGGAGTTCTCTGCACGCCATGTCAATGCATGGGGTGAGCGTACGGCCGATGAGATCATTGAAGGTACGAAGAAATTCTGTGCAGCCCATCCGTTTGTCAACGATAAACGTATCGGATGCCTGGGTGCCTCTTATGGAGGATTCATGACGATGTATCTGCAGACTAAGACGGACATGTTTGCTGCCGCTGCCTCGCATGCTGGCATCAGCAATGTAACGAGCTATTGGGGCGAGGGTTATTGGGGATATTCCTATAACTCTGTTGCGGCAGCCGATAGCTATCCTTGGAATAATCCCGATTTGTTTACGAAGCATGGAGCATTGTTCAATGCGGACAAGATTAATACCCCTCTGTTGTTGCTGCATGGCACGGTAGATACAAACGTGCCTATCGGTGAAAGTATCCAATTGTACAATGCGCTGAAGATATTGGGCAAGCCGGTGGAATTTATTACCGTAGATGGTGAAAACCATTTTGTACTTGATTATGCAAAACGTGAATTGTGGCACAATTCAATTATGGCTTGGTTTGCCCGCTGGCTGCAGGATAGTCCGGCATGGTGGAATGACCTTTATCCGGAAAGACATTGGTGATTTCTTAGTTGATAACTGTCAACTATCAATTTAAAAAGCCGTTTCCCAGAATAGACAAGGAGGAAACGGCTTTTTTGTTGTAGTGTGCTTACTGTTATTGGGCCACTTTTGCTGTGTCTTGGACGTTCTCGGCTTTCTGCAAAGTATCCGTTACCACAGTGTCGTTAGACAAGGTTGTTGTCTTACTCGGCTGTTCTACCGGAGCCTTAGCTTGAGCCAAGAACGTTCCACCACAAACAAACATAAACAGGGCTGCTACTAATACTAATTTTTTCATAATTCATTTGCTTTTAGGTTGGTATATCTTATTGTTAAGTCTAAGTGCTTGCTTGTTGTAGCGCTTGTTGCTTACGTCTAATATAGGTCAAATGGTGTGCCAGAAAGAGTGTGTGTTGGATAATGTTCTGATAGCTAGTGATATATGTTTCTATGCAAAGTGTGGCATAGTGTGGAAAAATGTGGAATGTGTGGAGGGGAGTGTGGAATAATTCCACACCCTTTAGTCGGATATGTTATAAAGCTTCAACTTGTTGTACAGCGTTTTGCGGTCAATGCCCAACAGTTGTGCAGCGCGGCTCTTGTTGTTTCCCGTCTGCCGCAAGGCTTCGATGATTTGATGCTTCTCTACCTCCTCATTGCGGAGAGGGATACCGATGATGGCCGGTGCGGGTTCTTTCAGTTCATTCAGTTCGTTGATAGTAATGAATTTGCCTTGTGCCAGCAAGGTTGCACGGCGTACCATATTCTTCATTTGGCGTAGATTGCCGGGCCAGGGATATTCCAATAGGGCGCGGGATGCCTTGTCATCAAAGCCGGTCAGTTGCTTGTCCATTTCGCGGTTGGCCTGGTCCAGAAAGAAATTGGCAAAGAGCAGGATGTCTTCACGGCGGTCTTTGAGTTGCGGCATGCGTAGGGTGAATTCATTGATACGGTGATATAAATCTTCACGGAACGCCCCTTTTTCAATGGCTTGCTCCAGATTTTCGTTGGTGGCGGATACCAGACGTATGTCCACGCTTATCTCTTTGTTTGAACCTACCGGACGTATCTTGCGCTCTTGCAAAGCACGCAGCAACTGTATTTGCACTTCATAGCTCAGATTGCCTATCTCATCCAGGAAGATGGTACCGCCGTTGGCTTCGACGAAAGCGCCCGTTTTGTCGGTCAGTGCGCCGGTAAAGGCACCCTTTATGTGCCCGAAGAACTCCGAAGCGGCCAATTCTTTGGGAATAGAACCGCAATCGATGGCTACAAACGGCTGGTCGGCACGCTTGCTGAGCTGGTGGATGCGGTGAGCTACGTATTCTTTGCCCGTTCCGCTGGCACCATTGATGAGTACAGACATATTGGTAGGTGAAACCAGTTTCACATAATTGTAGAGTTGTTTGGCTGCGTCGCTCTCTCCCTCAAGGAAGTCGGAGGAGGACAATGAGCCTTCTGCACCCTTCAGAGGCTGATTTTTCATCTTGTCGGAATGCATCGTCTGTTTGGGTGAAACGGATGGTCTGTTTGGGGTAAACGCATCATCTGTTCGGGACGAATGCATCATCTGTTTCAAAGCGGAGGATGATGCATTCAAGGCTTCGCCTATTTTTTTCAGTAATTCGTCCGGGTTCACAGGCTTGGCAATGTAATCGCAGGCTCCCAGTTTCATGGTTTGGACGGCCGACTGTATGTCAGCGTATCCTGTCATGATGATAAGCGGTATTTGCAGGCCGTGTTCGCCCAGCCATTTCAATAAGTCAATGCCATCCTTGTCGGGCAGGCGCAGGTCAGACAATATCAAGTCTACGGTTTCCGACTCAATATGTTTTTGAGCACGGGCAATGCTGCTGGCGGAGGTTACTTGGAAACCTTTTTTGCCGAGCCATGTTTTTAGCATCATGCCGTAAGTAATATCATCTTCTACAATTAATATGGATGTCATTGCTTTAGCCTTTTATCTCTTTTATGTAGGCAAAGGTAAGTGCTTTTGTCTGATTTTAGTATATTTGCAAACTTAAATTAAATAAAAAACAAAATGAAAAGAAATCTTATTGTATTATTAACTATACTGGTTTGCGGTCTGATTGCTTGCAAGCCGGGACAAAAGAAAGAGGAAGATATGGAAAAAGAAACGAAGCTGAAGATTGAAACAAGTGCGGGTGACATCACCGTGAAACTGTATAATGAAACCCCGAAACATCGTGATAACTTTATCAAGCTGGTGGAAGACGGCACGTATGAAGGTACGCTGTTCCACCGTGTCATCAAGGACTTTATGATACAAGCAGGTGACCCGGAATCGAAGAAGGCTCCGAAAGGCAAGATGCTGGGGGCAGGCGACGTGGGTTATACCGTTCCTGCCGAATTTGTTTATCCGAAGTATTTTCACAAAAAAGGTGCTTTGTCGGCTGCACGCCAGGGTGATGAGGTGAACCCTGACAAGGCATCATCCGGCTGCCAGTTCTACATTGTGACCGGAAAAGTGTATAATGACTCTACCTTGCTGGGGATGGAACAGCAGATGAATCAGATGCGCTTGAACAATGCTTTCAACGCGTTGGCGCAGAAACACATGAAGGAAATCTACAAGATGCGCAAGAATAATGACCAGGACGGTCTGATGGATTTGCAAGATTCCTTGATTGCGCAGGCAGAGGCTCAGGTTGCCAAGGAACCGGAGTTCAAGTTTACCCCCGAGCAGGTGAAGGCTTATACTACCGTGGGCGGTACTCCACATTTGGACGGTGCATATACCGTGTTCGGTGAAGTGCTGGAAGGTATGGATATTGTTGATAAAATACAGAAGATCAAGACTGACCGTAACGACCGTCCCGAAGAGGATGTGGTTATTAAAAAAGTGACAGTGATAGATTGATGATAGATTCTGTCATTCCATTTTATGAAAATAAACAAAAAGATATTTGACAACGGTCTGCGGTTGGTGCACAATGAGGACACCAGCACGCAGATGGTTGCCTTGAATATTGTTTATGACGTGGGTGCCCGTGACGAACATCCCGAGCATACGGGCTTTGCCCATCTGTTCGAGCATCTGATGTTCGGAGGTTCGGTGCATATTCCTGATTATGACGCTCCTTTGCAATTAGCAGGCGGGGAGAATAATGCATGGACCAATAATGATATAACCAATTACTACCTGACGGTTCCAAAATCGAATGTGGAAATCGGCTTCTGGCTGGAGTCCGACCGCATGCTGGAACTGGCATTCAGTGAGCAAAGTCTTGAAGTGCAGCGTGCGGTGGTGATGGAGGAATTTAAACAACGTTGCTTGAACCAGCCGTATGGTGATGTGGGACATCTGCTTCGTCCTTTGGCTTATCAAACGCATCCTTATCGCTGGCCTACTATCGGGAAAGACCTCTCTCACATTGCCAATGCCACGCTGGACGAGGTAAAGGAATTCTTTTTTCGTTTTTATGCACCTAATAATGCAGTGCTGGCCGTTACCGGAAATATTTCGTGGGAAGAAACGGTTAGGCTGACAGAAAAATGGTTTGCTCCCATTCCCCGTAGGAATGTGCCCGTAAGGCAATTACCGCAAGAAGTTGTACAGACGGCGGAACGCCGGCAGACGGTGGAACGGAATGTTCCTCTGGATGCTTTGTTCATGGCTTATCATATGTGCAGCCGTGAGGATGCCGATTATTATGCCTTCGATATTCTGTCGGATATTCTGAGCAATGGACGTTCCAGTCGCTTGACCCGCAGGCTGGTGCAGGAGCAGAAGTTCTTTTCCAGTCTCGATGCCTATATCTCCGGTACACGGGATGCCGGCCTGCTGCATATCAGTGGAAAACCATCTGCAGGCGTATCTTTGGAACAAGCCGAGGCTGCTGTCCGGAAAGAGTTGGAAGAGTTGAAATCCGGGTTTGTTGGAGAACAAGAATTGGAGAAAGTAAAGAACAAGTTTGAGTCTACACAGATATTCGGCAACATCAATTATCTGAATGTTGCCACGAATCTTGCCTGGTTTGAACTGACCGGGCAGGCGGAAGACATAGACCGTGAAGTGGACAATTACCGCTCTGTGACGGCAGAACAGCTTCATAGGGTCGCCCAACAGACCTTCCGCGATGAAAACGGGATTGTGCTTTATTACCAAAAAGAAAACCTTTAGTATGAAAAAATTATTTGATACGTATAAGCAGCACTATAAAGCATTGCTTCTCCTGGGGCTACCCATTGTGGTGGGGCAGTTGGGAGTCATTGTGCTTGGTTTTGCCGATACGCTGATGATTGGGCATCACAGCACGGAGGAACTGGGTGCCGCTTCTTTCGTAAACAATCTGTTTACTCTTTGCATTATTTTCAGTACGGGCTTCAGCTACGGGCTGACACCGGTTGTAGGGGGCTTCTACGGTAACCGCCGCTTTGCCGAGGCAGGGCAGGCGTTGCGGTGTAGCCTGGTTGCCAATGTGCTGGTGGCTTTGTTGCTGACTCTTGTCATGGCTGTTCTCTATTTCAATGTGGAGCGGCTGGGACAGCCCGGAGAATTGTTGCCTCTAATCAAGCCTTACTATCTGGTGTTGCTTGCTTCACTGGTCTTTGTCATGCTGTTCAACGGTTTCAAACAGTTTACGGACGGCATCACCGATACCAAGACGGCCATGTGGATTCTGCTCGGAGGGAATGCGCTTAACATCGTAGGAAACTATATACTTATCAATGGAAAGCTGGGCTTTCCGGAGATGGGACTGCTTGGTGCGGGTATCAGCACTTTGTTCTCCCGCATTGTGATGGTGGTGGTCTTTGCGGCGATTGTGCTTCGCGGCCGCCGGTTTATCCGTTACAGGCTCGGCTTCATGCGGCTGGGGTGGTCGATGCCGATGTTCAGGAAGCTCAATGCACTGGGCTGGCCCGTGGGTATGCAGATGGGTATGGAGACCGCTTCCTTCAGTCTGAGCGTCGTCATGGTGGGCTGGCTGGGGACACTTGCCCTAGCATCGCATCAGATAATGCTTACTATCTCTCAGTTCACCTTCATGATGTATTATGGCATGGGCGCTGCGGTTGCCGTGCGTGTCAGCAACTTCAAGGGGCAGGGAGACGGGCAGAATGTGCGCCGCTCGGCGTATGCCGGCCTTCACATCATCCTGTGTATGGAGGTGGTGTTGCTGGGTATCGTCTTTGCGCTTCGCGGTCAGGTAGGGGGATGGTTTACGGACAATGCGGAAGTGTCCGGCATGGTTGCCGCTCTCTTCTTCCCGTTCTTGATTTACCAGTTCGGCGATGGGTTGCAGATTAACTTTGCCAATGCCCTGCGCGGCATCTCGGATGTGAAACCGATGATGATTATTGCATTTATATCCTATTTTATTATATCTTTGCCCGTAGGGTACCTTTGCGGTTTCGTTTTCGGTTGGGGGCTGACGGGAGTCTGGATGGCTTTCCCGTTCGGACTGACCAGTGCGGGAGTGATGCTGTGGTTGAGGTTCCGTAAACAGACCAGGGAAAGGATTTGATAGTATGAATAATGTCTCCAAAGTAAAGATTGCCGTAGGCTACACTTTGTTGCTGGCGGTATTGTTTTTTTCCTTGTTTTTCGTACACCGGGAAATGGAGAACCTTATTCTTACTGATGACCGCGATGTACAATGGACAGACAGCGTGCTTGCCTTGATACGCGAGAAGGATACCAATACGATAAAAATGCTGCGCACGCTGAGTGAGGCGAATGACAGCATGGTATCCACCAGTGACATTGAGCAGATAATTGCCCAGCAGGACTCGGTAGTGACCCAGCAGCGTGTGCAGCACCGTATCATTACACATCGGGATACCGTCGTGACACGCCCTCGGAAGAAGGGGTTTTTCCGTCGTTTGGGTGAAGTGTTTGTCCCCCCAAAGAAAGATACGGCTATCCAGGTAAAGACCTCCCTTGAATTTGCAACGGATACGGTGATTGAACCCTATAATCCGGCCGATTCTTTGCATGAGAAACTGCGTGCCGTGGCCCAGCAGAAAAAAGCTGTAAACACTGTTATACAGCGACGTAAACGCTATCTGCAACGCTTGGACCATATGCTGACCGCTCGTATTGACAGCTTGCTGAAAGATTACGAGACGGAAACTCTGCTGCGTGCACGGACGGAAGCCGAGTATCAACAAGCGGTCCGACGCCGTTCGGCCAAGATTATCAGTGGCATTGCCGTAGGTGCGGTGTTGCTTTCCGCTTTTTTTCTTATTATCATCGGCCGCGACATAACCCGAAGCAACCGTTACCGTCGTGAGTTGGAAGAGGCCCGTCGTCGTGCCGAGGATTTACTCGCTGTCCGTGAAAAACTGATGCTTGCCATTACCCATGATTTCAAAGCCCCGCTCGGTTCTATTATGGGCTATGCCGACTTGCTTTCCCGTCTGACGGTGGATGAGCGTCAGCGGTTCTATCTGGACAATATGAAAACCTCATCGGAACATCTGCTGAAGCTGGTCGTTGATTTGCTCGACTTCCATCGTCTTGATTTGAACAAGGCCGAAATCAACCGGGTCACCTTTCATCCTTCCCGCCTGCTTGAAGAGATACACGTCAGTTTTGAACCACTTACGGCTGCCAAAGGACTGGCGCTTCATTGCGACATTGCCCCGGAGCTGGGCGGTACCTATATTTGCGACCCCTTGCGTCTGCGCCAGATTATCAACAATTTGCTGTCCAATGCCGTGAAGTTTACGGACCAAGGCAGTGTTACCATGACTGCCCGTTACGAGGACCGTCGACTGGTAGTTGCCATTGCTGATACCGGTAAAGGTATGGAACCTGCCGACCGGGAACGTATCTTCCAGGAGTTTACCCGCTTACCGGGTGCTCAGGGTAAAGAGGGGTTTGGACTTGGACTTTCCATTGTCCGTATGCTGGTACAGTTGCTTGAAGGGCACGATTGATGTAGACAGTGTGCCAGGCAAGGGAAGCACTTTCACCATATATATTCCTATCTATCCCGTAAGGAGTGAAGGACGGAGAATGAAGGATGAAGAATCGGGATGTGCTGCCACGCCGAATGGCAATTCTTCATTCCCCGTTCCTCATTCTTCACTGAAGAATGTCCTCCTTATCGATGATGACCGTATTCAGCTTACCCTTACTGCCGCCATGCTTCAGCAGAGTGGTATAAATTCTGTCTCTTGTTTACAACTGGATGAACTGCTGGATGCCTTGCGCACTGCAACCTTTGATGTTCTGCTTACTGATGTGCAGATGCCTGCTATTAATGGTTTTGATTTACTGAAACTGCTTCGTGCTTCGAACATACCGCAGGCACAGTCTGTTCCGGTGATTGCTGTCACTGCCCGCAGTGACATGCAGCGTGAGGAATTTACGGTGCATGGATTTGCCGGATGCCTGCATAAGCCGTTTACCGTCAGTGAATTGCTACATGAATTGAATATGGAGGACAAAGGGATGGAGGTTATGGAAGTTTCGGAAACTTCGGCTTGCCCGGGGTATAAATTCTCTTCGCTCACTGCTTTTTCGGTCGATGACCCCGAGGCGGCAAAGTCCATTCTGGAAAGTTTTGTGGCTGAAACCCGCCTCAATGCGGAGCGTTTGCAGAAGGCTGTGGAGAATGAGGATGTGGACGAGATGGCTGCTGTCTCCCACAAAATGATTCCCCTCTTTACTTTAATTGGAGCAGCGGAACTGGTTGCATTGCTGAAACTGTTGGAAACTTCTCATGGAGTGCCTTTTACCGGAGAGTTGAAAGAACACGCCCTTGCCGCCCTCGTTTTGATAGAGGATGTCATTACTCAGGCAACAGCTTTTCCGTAATGGGGGAACAGAGAAGAATACGTGATTTTTCTCTGTCGGGAACCAAATGTCGAAAGAAATTGTTTACTTTGTAGGACTTTTAAATACGATGAAAGATTGACGTTCCGATGAGAAGAAAATGGTTGAGAACAGCACTGTGGGTGTTGCTTACTCCTATTATACTGTTTATAATATTGATGATATTGCTTTATGTGCCTCCCGTACAGAATTTGATACGGAAGCAGGCTACGGCAATTGCATCAGATGCTACGGGTATGGACATATCTGTGGAGCGGATTGACCTTCGCTTTCCTTTGAATTTGTTGGTCCGCGGTGTATTGGTGGTACAGCCTGCCGACAGTGCTGTTGATGTGCAGCATCCCGATACCTTGCTGAATCTTGGAAGTTTGAACGTACGGGTACAGGCATGGCCTTTACTCAAAGGGAAAGTGGAGGTGGATGACATTACCTTGAAACAAGTTGCTGTCAACTCCTCCAATTTAATGGAAGGTATGTGCATCAAAGGAGTACTGGGGCATTTCTTTTTCGAAAGCCATGGCATAGACCTTACAAAGAAGATGCCATCCTCAATAATATAGAATTGAGCGATACCCATGTGCAGGTGATGCTTGCAGATACCACTGAGACTCCCAAGGACACTACTGACACTGCGTTAAACTGGAAAGTCACACTCCATACTCTGAAGTTGAAGAACGTCTCGGTCGATTTACAGATGCCATTGGACTCCATGGGGCTGAAAGCCCATATAGGAGATGCTGAGATTGCGGACGCTGCTGCCGACCTGAAACACCAGTTCTATGGCTGGAGAAAATTCCTGCTGACTGGAACTTCTGTCAATTATGATACCGGTGGCCCGGGGAGTGCGATAGGCTTCGACCCCTCGCACATTGCTCTTCGCGACATTCGCCTGGGCATTGATTCTGTGATGTACTACGGCAGAGATATGAATGCCGTTATCCGGGAATTTTCCATGTATGAGCGTTCCGGTTTGAGTGTAACTTCCCTGACCGGGCGGTTGTTTGCCGATTCTACCGTTATCCGTATCCCTTCTTTGAAGTTGCTGACACCTCATAGTGAGATGAACCTTACGGCACAGACTTACTGGGAACTGATAAATATACCTACCACCGGCCGTCTGACAGCCCGTTTCAATGCCCGTATCGGCAAACAGGATGTACTGCTTTTTGCCGGTGGCTTGCCGGAAGCTTTCAAGGAAGCCTATCCGTTCCGTCCGTTGGTGATTCATGCCGGTACGGAAGGAAACCTGAAGCAGATGCAGATTTCCCGTTTTACGGCTGAGCTGCCCGGAGCCTTTTCGTTGAGTGGGGGAGGAGAATTCTGGAGCTTGACCGACAGTGTGAAACGTAATGGAAGCATGGACTTCGAAATGCATACGCAGAACTTGAACTTCCTGACCGGACTAGCTGACATTGCTCCCGATGGCTCCATCATTGTGCCGGACAGTATGCACCTTGCGGCACGTCTCGGTATGGAGGGGGCGCAGTGCACTGCCGCCCTGAAACTGAAGGAGAAGGAAGGCGCCTTGAATTTGGACGCCGCCTATAATCTTGCTACGGAAGCCTACCATGCCGACCTTGCCATCAACAACTTGCAGGTGCATCACTTCCTGCCCAAGGACTCTATCTATACTCTTACGGCAAAGATGTCCGCTAAGGGGCAAGGGGTGGATGTGGCATCACGAAAAACTGTGGCCGCTTTGAATGCCTCCTTGGAAAAACTACAGTATGGCCATTGGGACATTTCCGGTGTAGATGTGCATGCCGGACTCAAGTCATCCGTTGCTACCGTCCGTCTTGCCAGCGATAATGTCCTTCTCAAGATGCAGGGAAATGCGGATATGCGTCTTGACCGCAACTATCTGGATGGCGCTTTGGATTTAAATGTGGAAGAGGTGAATCTGCATAAGCTGGGTTTGGTGCCCCGACCATTGCAACACCCGTTTGCCTTTACAATGGGAGCGGAGGCACGTCATGATTCTCTCAAGTTGAGGCTTGATGCCGGTGACTTGAATCTGCGTTTCCGCGCTCACAGCACGTTGAAGAAGTTGATGGAACAGTCGGATAAATTTGTCTCTATCCTGACAAAGCAGATTGATGAACGGCGTTTGGACCATGCCGCTTTGCGCCAAGTCCTTCCTTCAGCGGGCATGCATCTGGAAGCCGGTAACCAGAATCCCGTCAGCTATTTCCTGGCTGCAAAGGGTATTTCCTATAATGATTTCAAACTGAGCTTCGGATTTACTCCGCAAGTCGGCATCAATGGACGTACAGCTGTTCACGGATTGCGCATGGACTCCTTGCAGCTCGATACGATATTTTTTACAGTGAAGCAGGATACTGCCCGCATGAAGTTGCAAGGTGGTGTCATAAACGGTCCCAAGAACCCGCAGTTTGTGTTCCGTAGCACACTGACGGGTGAAGTCCGTAATGAAGATGCGGAACTGACTGTGGATTATGTGAATGGAAAAGGGCAGACCGGTGTTCTATTCGGTATTAATGCCCGTCCGTTGACCGAAGGACACGGTCGCGGTAATGGTGTGCTGCTGAACCTTATTCCTGCCGAGCCGATTATCGCTTTCCGTAAATTCCACTTTGCGGACAATAGTAACTGGATTTATCTGCATAAGAATATGCGCGTCTATGCCAATATTGATATGGACAGCGACGATGGTCTGTGTTTCCGTATGCAATCCGACAAGAATGATACCCTTTCCTTGCAGAATATAAACGTAGAACTGAGCCGATTGCGCTTGGATGAACTTACGGAGGTACTTCCTTATATGCCCCGGCTTACGGGATTGTTCTCCGCCGAAGCAAATTATATACAGACTGCCACTTCCCTGCAGGTGTCCGCCGAAGCCAATGTAGAGAAACTGACCTACGAACGCCAACCGGTTGGAGACATCGGCCTGGGGGCTACCTGGTTGCCGGGCGACAAGAATACGCACTATCTGAATACCTATTTTACATATGATAATGAAGAAGTGATGACCGCCGACGGTATCTTGACGCAGAAGAACGGAAAGGATACCCTGGAAGTGTCCACCCGTTTCGAGCATTTTCCATTGAAGATGGCCAATGCATTCATCCCTGACCAAACGGTGGCCTTTACCGGAGATATTGATGGAGGGCTTTATATTTATGGTTCGCTGGACAAGCCTCAAATGCATGGTGATATTGTTTTGGACAGTGTGTCTGTCTATGCACGCCAGGCGGGAGCACGTTACTGGTTCGACAACCGTCCGGTACAGATAAAGGACAATCAGTTGATATTTGATAAGTTTGCCATTTATACCACCAGCAAGAATCCGTTTACGATTGACGGTAAGGTTGATTTCCGGAATATGGAGCGTCCTACTGCCAACCTCAATCTGCTGGCAGAGAACTATACGTTGCTGGATGCACCGCGTACTCGCGAAAGTCTGGTGTATGGAAAGGTGTTCGTCGACTTGCATGCCACGGTGAAGGGGCCGCTTGACGGGCTCACGATGCGTGGAAACATGAATTTGCTGGGCAATACCAACGTAACCTACGTGTTGACCGATTCCCCTTTAACGGTGGAAGACCGTCTCAGTGGGCTGGTTACCTTTACCTCGTTCACCGATACGACGTCGGTAAAAGCAGATGAGGTTCCTGCCATGTCTTTGGGAGGATTGGAAATGTATATGTCCGTCCATATTGACGATGCTGTCCGTCTTCGTGCCGACTTGAGTCCCGACCGTAGCAAATACATCGAACTGGAAGGTGGCGGTGATTTGAATATGCAGTATACTCCCCAAGGGGATATGAGCCTTACCGGACGCTATACCCTTTCGGGTGGCGTCATGAAATATTCGCTGCCTATCATCCCGTTGAAGGAGTTCCAGTTCAATCCCGGCAGTTATGTGGATTGGCGGGGGAATATTATGAATCCTACGCTGAGCCTGAAGGCTACGGAACGTATGCGTGCTTCTGTGGCCGATGGTGACGGGGACGGTTCGCGCATGGTGAACTTCGATGTTTCCATTTCCATCAAGAACAGGCTTGACGCTCCCGATTTGATATTCGATATTTCGGCGCCCGAAGATGCCGCAGTAGAGAATGAGCTGCAGGCAATGGGTGCAGAAGAGCGTAGCAAGCAGGCCATTGCCATGCTTGCCACGGGTATTTACCTGAACAGTGGTGCCAAAGGAGGAGGTTTGTCAATGGGAGCCGCCTTGAACTCAGTACTTCAGAGCCAGATAAACTCCTTGGCGGGAGGTATAAAAGGGGCCAATATCAGTGTAGGTGTGGAAGACCGTACCTCTGCTGAAACGGGTGACACGCAGAAAGACTTCAGTTTTCGTTATTCCCAGCGTTTCTTCAACGACCGCGTACAGATAGTCATCGGTGGAAAAGTGTCCACCGGGGCCAATGCCACGAACGATGCGGAATCATTCATTGACAATATATCGCTGGAATACCGTCTTGATGCGTCGGGTACTCGATATGTCCGTGTATTCCATAATAAAAACTACGAAAGCATACTCGACGGTGAGATAACCGAAACGGGTGTCGGCCTTGTGCTGCGCCGGAAGATGGACCGATTGAGTGAACTCTTCATCTTCAGGAAGAAAAAGATAAAACCGGAGGCTGAAAATAGCGATATGAAAAAGTAGGAATGTGATATGAAACGACTGATATTATATATTGCAGGATTGATATTTCTGGCAGGTTGCTCCACCACGAAGCACTTGCCCGAGGGGGAGACTCTATACCGGCCAAAAGCCGATGATTGTATTGAACCGCAGTGAAACGTCTGTTGGTGAGATTGCTATGGAAGAGGTGGAAGCCGCCCTTGCTACGGCACCGAACAATTCGTTGCTGGGAAGCTCTACTATCCGCTATCCCTTTCCTTTCGGACTGTGGATTTACAATGGTTTCCAGAAGTATGAGAAGGGATTCGGAAAGTGGATATTCAATAAATTTGCCGCCACTCCGGTGCTTATGTCTACGGTGAATCCCGATATACGCCAGAAGGCGGCGGTTAACTTGTTGCGCGATTATGGCTATTTCAACGGAAGCGTCAGCTACAAGACATTTATCGACCCGAAGGACTCGCTGAAGGCAAAGTTGCAATATACGGTGAACATGCGTAACCCCTACTTTATAGATACGGTATATTATCGTGGTTTCAGCGAGCGTACCACTCGCATTATGGAGCTGGGACGCCGACGTTCCCTTATCAGTTCGGGAGAACAATTCAATGTGGCTGATTTGGATGGGGAGCGTACCCGTATCAGTACCCTGCTGCGTAATGTGGGCTGTTATTATTTCCGTCCCGACTACCTGACCTATCAGGCCGATACCATGATGGTTCCCAATGGGCATGTCCAGATGCGCTTGATTCCCGTTCCCGGTATGCCAAAGGTAGCCGAGAAGCAGTTCCGTGTGGGGCGTAAATCCGTCTATCTTCTTGGAAAGCAGGGGCAGGAACCCAATGACAGCATGGATTACAAAGGCTTGACCATACATTACTACAACAAACCACCGGTACGTCCCAACATGCTTTACCGTTGGTTGAACTATCAAGGTTATCGACGGAAACGTCAGATACAGGACAGCGCAGGTATTGCCCGCCAGCGTTCTATGCAGAGTTTGTATAGCTTATACCGTCAAACCCGTATTCAGGAGCGTCTGGCAAGCGTCGGTATTTTCCGTTATGCGGAGATACAGTATATACCGCGTGATACGGCGTTTGTGTCTGATACATTGGATGTGAAGGTCATTGCCGCGCTCGATAAACCCTACGATGCGGAATTGGATTTTAATGTCACCATGAAGAGTAATAACCAGACGGGACCGGGTGCCGCTTTTACGGTGACGAAGAACAATGTCTTCGGTGGCGGTGAAAGCTGGAATGTGAAGTTGAACGGTTCGTACGAATGGCAGACGGGCAAGGCAAGTTCTTCCTTGATGAACAGTTATGAACTGGGTATCTCCACTTCGCTTATCTTTCCGCGCGTGGTGTTTCCTAGGATGGGCGACCGTGAGTATGACTTCCCGGCTACAACGACTTTCCGTTTATATGCCGACCAGATGAACCGTGCCAAGTATTATAAGCTGTTGGCTTTTGGCGGTAATGTCACTTATGACTTCCAGCCCAAATCGACTTCCAGGCACAGTATAACTCCTTTCCGGTTGACATTCAATGTACTGCGCAATCCTACTGCCGCTTTCGATACGTTGCGTGCCGAGAATCCGGCACTCTACGTTAGTTTGCGCGACCAGTTCATTCCTGCCATGGAGTACACCTATACTTATGACAACGCTTCCGTGCGCGGCAAGCGTAACCCCATCTGGTGGCAGACCACCGTTGCGTCGGCCGGTAACCTGACTTCTGCCGTCTACCGTATTTTCGGCAAGCCGTTCAGTGAGGAAGGAAAGAAGCTTTTCGGGGTACCTTTTGCACAGTTCTTGAAGCTGAACTCGGAATTCAGGTACCATTACCGGATAGACAAGAACCAGATGATAGCCTCGCGTATTGCCGGAGGGGTGATATGGTCGTATGGCAACGCTACGACCGCACCTTATACGGAACAGTTCTATATCGGCGGTGCCAACAGTGTGCGCGCCTTTTCTGCACGCAGTATAGGTCCGGGCGGCTATCCTCCCGAGACGGATAGGAAATATACCTATATCAACCACGTGGGTGATATTCGCATAGAAGCCAATATCGAGTATCGCTTCCGTATGATTGCCGACTTGCATGGAGCGGTATTCTTGGATGCCGGCAATGTATGGCTGATGCGTAAAGATGAAAACCGCCCGGATGGTGAATTTACGTTGAAGAATTTCCCGAAACAGATTGCTTTGGGCACGGGATTTGGCTTGCGTTACGATTTGGACTTTCTTGTTTTTCGTCTGGACTTGGGTATCGGGCTGCATGATCCGTATGATACCGGGAAGTCGGGGTATTATAATATTCCCAAGTTCAAGGACAGCATGGCGTTGCATTTTGCCATCGGTTATCCGTTCTAAATGTACCTTTTTGAACGGATAGTGGTAAAGAATGAACTAAAACTCCCTTCTGTCAGCCATAAATTTTTGTACATTTGCAACCGTTATCAACTGTGATACACTAACCTTTTTAAATAATAACTAAATATGAAACCAACTTTATTCTTATTGGCAGCCGGCATGGGCAGCCGTTATGGTGGCTTGAAACAATTGGACGGACTGGGCCCGAATGGCGAAACTATCATGGATTATTCTATTTACGATGCCATCAATGCCGGTTTTGGAAAGCTCGTTTTCGTAATTCGTAAAGATTTTGAGCAGGATTTCCGCGACAAGATTATTTCCAAATACGAAGGCCATATCCCCTGCGAACTGGTATTCCAGTCCATTGATGACCTTCCCGAAGGCTTCACTTGCCCCGAAGGCCGTACCAAACCTTGGGGAACCAACCATGCTGTAATGATGGGTGCCGATGTAATAAAGGAACCGTTTGCTGTTATCAACTGCGACGATTTCTACGGTCGTGATTCCTTCCAGGTAATGGGTAAATTTCTTGCAGCCCTTCCCGAAGGCTCCAAAAACGTATATTCCATGGTAGGCTTCCGCATCGGCAACACGTTGAGCGAAAGCGGTACCGTATCCCGTGGATTGTGCGGAACGGATGCGAACAACCTGCTGACTTCCGTAGTGGAACGCACCAAGATTCAGCGCATGGACGGTGAGGTGAAATACATCGATGATAACGGTGAATGGACTGCCACTCCCGAGACGACTCCGGTCAGCATGAACTTCTGGGGCTTCACTCCCGATTACTTTGCTTACAGTGCAGAGTTTTTCAAGAGTTTCTTGAGCGACCCGAAGAACATGGAGAACCTGAAGAGCGAATTCTTCATCCCGCTGATGGTGGATAAGCTGATTAACGATGGCACTGCTACCTGCGAAGTGCTCGACACAACCAGCAAGTGGTTCGGTGTGACTTATCCCGAAGACCGTCAGAGTGTAGTCGACAAGATTCAGGCTTTGGTGGATGCAGGCGAGTATCCTGCAAAGCTGTTCTGAGTTTGTTAACCAAAGGCAGATACCCGTTGGGGGGCTCATTCTCTGATTATAATCGGACAATAGATTCGCATGCCTCCGCTACTACCGGATGGTGGGTGACGAAGATACATGTTGCCTGCGCAGTCTCTGCGCAGGTTTTTTATTAACAGCCGTTCCGTGTCGGGGTCGAGGGCAGAAGTGGCTTCATCTAAAAGAAGAATGTTTCCGGGGCGTAGCAGAGCGCGGGCAATGGCGATGCGTTGGGCTTGTCCTTCACTGAGTCCGCCACCTCGTTCGCTGAGTGGGGAGTCTACGCCGTCGGGAAGGTGGAAGACGAAGTCGGCGGTGGCGGTTTGCAGGGCTTGATATATGGCTTCTTCAGAAGCTTGTGGGTTTCCCATCAGCAGGTTGTCACGGATAGTTCCGCTGAAAAGGGTATTGCCTTGCGGGACATATACGAAGTTCTTGCGGGTTTGCGGAGAGACGGTATGACTGGTTTCAAGTGGATGTTTGGCGGGTATCAAGAGTATCTGTCCCTCTTGTGGCGTTGCCAGTGCCAACAATAGCCGGATGAGCGTTGTCTTTCCTTTTCCTGTTTCTCCGACTACAGCTATGCAGCTACCGGCGGGGAAACGGCAGGAGAAGCGGCTGAATACCGGACGGTCATCGGGAGTGTAGCCAAAAGTCACGTCTTTCAGTTCCAGTTCCGGGGTAGAGGCGAGGAATATGCTGTCACCGTCCGCTTCTGCCGGCAGTCTTTCCAATTCCAATAGCCGGTCTATGGCGGTAAGGGCATTGACTACGGAAGGTATCAGGCGTGAGAGGTCGAGCACGGGACGCTGGACTTTTCCTACCAATTGCAAAAAGGCGGTCATCGTTCCGAAGGTGATACAGCCTGCGCTGAGGTGAACGGCTCCCCAAAGAAAAGCCGTGAGGTATCCGCCGGAAAAGGCAAGGGCCACTAACATGTGGGCGGAAAGCGAGAAACGGGTACGTCCCATGACTTGGCTGTGGAGCATGTCTTGCAAGTCATCGAGTTTGTCCAGATGCCGTTCGCCTTGTTCCAATGTTTTAATCACTATGCGATGTTGCAGGCTCTCTTGTATGACGGACTGGATGCGACCGTCACTGTTCCGAATATCATGTGTATAGCGTTTCATTCGTCGCATATAGAAACGGCTGCCTAATAGAAAGACGGGCAGGATGGCAACAATCAGCCATGGCAGTGAAGGGTCTAAAAAGTAGAAGAATAGAAAGGCTGCCAGCAGTTGTATACTCGTGACGATGAATGCCGGGACAGAAGAGGTGAGCAATGTGACGATGGCGGCGGTGTCTTGTTCTACCCGGTTCACTACGTCTCCGGTATGGAAACGCTCCAATTCGTTCCAGCGGCTTTGCAGTAAGCGCGAGAAGAGGCGGTGGCGAAGGGCGTTGCCCGTCTCTATCTGCATACGGGTACTTATCCAAGTGTCAGCAGCTCCGCACAGTAATTGGGCAGTCAGCAGGACAACGGTGAGAACGGCGACATGCGTCAGGTTGTCGTCTGTTATTCCGGTAGCGGTGTCTATCACCCGTTTGGTTGCATAGATAAAGGCTAGGGCAAAGGCCACGCCCAGAATGCCGGTGAGGCAACTTAGCAGGATACGTCCGCGTTGTTCGGCAGATACCTCTCGAATATACCTAAGTTTTTCACGTCTGTCCTTTTTCACTTTTTTGTCCTTCTGTTGCTTTTTCATTCCTTTTATTTTCCGGGTTCTTTTATTTCTTTGTCCTTGCTTTCTTGTCTTTTACTCCTTTTAATCGGTTTATTTGTATAGCTATCGTTCCCCCTATCAGAGTCACGGGATACCAGAGTGCTTCGTACGGTGCAAATTGACGCAGTTCGTTGCAGCGTCGGGTGGCGCGGCAGAAGGTGTACCACTTTCCTGCCCAATATCCTTTGGGGCGTGGCTTGATGCGGTTATCATGTTGCCCGAAGTTACCGGTAGACAGGATGTCTTCCAATAATTGTTCTCCTATCTGCTTGGTGCCTTCCAAGGGGAAAGGAAGCCGGTTGGCGGGCAATCCCAGTCGGGTGACGGCAATGTAGCCGAATGCTTGTGCGGCATGCAATAGTCCGAGGTCCTGCAACTGGCGAAGCAGGGTGGTGGCATCTATTTCTTTGTGGCGATTGGCAAGCAGACAAGTCCAGTCGCATAGCTGGCGCAGGCCGATTCCGCTGTTCAGGAAATGTACAAAGGCATGTAGGAAGATATAAAGTGCATTGAAGGTGGCCGGAGGTATGGCGATACTGACGGCCTTCGAGTCCTCTTTCCCGGTTTCGGAGAATAGGGCATAGTCTGTTTCCTGCGGATACCATTTTCTGATAATCTGCTGAAAGTGCCGGTTGGCAAGCGGACTGTTCAGCCGGAGGATGATGCGGTGGTTCTCGATGTGTACTCCTTTCAAACTGTAGCTGGCATGCTTGTCGGACGCTTCTCCCTCGACTATGGCGCCTTGTTGCAGCAGGAGGCGGTTGGCTATGGGTTGTCCTTGTTTTCCTAAATAGATGTCGATGTCTCCGCATTGCCGGTGCAAGGGAGTGCGGTAGTTGGTGCCGATGCCTTGCCCTTTCAGCAGTACGGGATGCAGCCCGGCTTCCCGGTAAAGGGTATTGAGTTCGGGCAGAAGCTGGTTGAGGCGTTTGTTGGCTTGTTCTATCTGTGCAGTCCGGGCAGCCCATTTCAGATAGAGGGCGCGTGGAGGGCGCAGTTCGGCCGGTAGACTGCTTATGCCGTCAAAAGTCAGTGCAAGCAGGGCTTGTGAGTTTGCCATGCGGTACACGGTTTCCCAGTCGTCCGGCGAGACCGACCGGAAGAGTTGTCGGTCTGCCGGAGTGCCCCACAGGCCGGAGCGTACCAATGAAAAGAAAGCGTGTTGCATATCCGTCCTTATTCTATGATTCCTTCGCGGTCAAGGGAGTCGATAAACTTCTGCGCATCGCGACGGGCCGATTCGTTATCTACATCATAGCGGCTGGTCAGGGCTTCTGTCACGCTGTCTGTATCGAACTCTTTGTTTTCTATCTCTTGCCAAAGCATGGCGGAAGTTTGGTTCAGGCTGATGACTTTGCTGAAGTCCACGTTCGACGAGCCGTCTTGCATGATGATGTAGTCATCGCCTATCCGGTGCAGGATAAATCCTTGTTTGATTTTCATGGTTATTTTGTTTTATATTCTTCTGAACAGGGCGAGCAGCCAGCGGCGAGCAGGGTTTAGCTTCATCCACCAGTAGGAGTAGAGCTTCCAGACTTTGCCGTCGGCGGTGTACCGTTTGTCTTTTCGCATGGCTTCGGTCATGACGCCCATTACCCGTCCGATGTCGGTTTCTTCGGTCTGGGCGAGGTTGCCGTCGCCTTGCAGGATGAGTATATTTCCGTTCCGACGGATGATGCGGTGAAAGACGATGCGTTCCGTCAGGTCGCGTGCCAGTACGGCGACGCCCGGTTGCAGCTGTTCTGTGGTGAAATCGCCCAGTGTCACCCGGTCACGGCGGTCCACTAAGAAAGGATTCATGCTGTTGCCCCGCACGGTGATGGTTACTGTATGCCCCTCTTTGATGAGACGCGCCACTTCGGGAAGCAATATCTCGTTGGGAATGCTTTTCTTCATCGGCTGTTCAGTTCATCATTCATAACTTATCCTTCTACCGTCTTTCTGCAAAGCTCCGTCGCTTCACGGTCGGGCAGGCATTTCAGATGATAGACGGGTGCCAGCGTGGCAAGTTCCGTCACAGTGGTGACAATGGCGTTATAGATTTCCTTGTTCTGCTTCAGGCAAGAGCAGGAGGGGAGGAGGGTGGCGAAAGCATGTGCTGCTCTCTCTTGCTCTATTTCATTCTGCGGTGCTTGTTCCAAGCGGACGAAGGCGCCTACGGTCATGGATTCTTTCCGATAGCATGGTGTCTTTCCGCTCCACGGAGAACCGAAAACAGTGGCTTGCTTGCCGAGGCTGTCCACATGTACTATCGGATTGTCATCGTTCAGTAGATGAGAACTGTTGCAGCCAGAGCCCGGTGTGCGTACTTTTGCCCGTGCCGCTTTTCCCTAAGAAGAGGTAGCCTTTGCCTGTTTCAGTAGCGACAACCGAGGCATGCATCAGCAGTGTATGGTGGCGGGCGGCATTGAAGGCATAGAGCATCATCAAGAAGTTGTTCAGTACGAAGTTCGTTTCGTTTTCCGGAGCCGGTGTTTCTGTCCTGCAGGCCGGTAGGTGGATGAAGCATTGCCTGAAGTTATCGTTGCACTCCATCCAATAGTTTTTCCCGCTTTTCCGTGGGGTGATGGATACAAGGTGTGAGCTGTGGGGCAAAGGGCGAATGATGCAATCGGCATCTTCCCAGTTGAAACATATATCATCGGGAGTTTTCGCTATGGTTCGTTTTGTCGCTGTTTCGTCATCGTCTATCTCTGTTTCAAAGATTACTTTTTGCGTCGTGTCTATTGTCGTGATGAACGGAATCAGTGAAGGCAACGCCTTGAATATATTGAAGTCGGAAGGTTTCACCATGCGGAAGGTGTGCGGTCCTACTTGATAATCCAATATCTGTATTCTCATATGTTTTGATTGTTAGTTGTTATTCATGATACTTTGGGCTACTCAGAAAAATAATGAATGTTTGTGTGAATGAGGAAGATTTGAGAGATTTTTCAACTGTCTTGTTGTCACATTTTTTAGACGCGGAGGACGCAGATTTATAAAAGAAAATCCGCTGTCCGCCGCATCTAAAGATAGTAATAAGGCGATTCCGATACCTCTTCGTTTGGTCTGCGAGGATATATTGCTTCCTTTCTTAGAATTTGGCTTATCGGTTCTCCTGACTTGTTGGGCCAACAATATATTCTTTCCTCCCATCGTTGACTTTGTGGGCTGCTGTATATACACTGCCGTCACGGGTAACCTCGTAACCTGTTACCAAATAGGATTCATTGTCGTCCATATTCGGATTTGCCGGGTTGAAATTGATGAACGTTCCACCGGACACCTGGATGCTGGCAGTGTTCTTGTCTGTATTCTTTAAGTTCAGTACCCAGTATCTGCCATCCGTGTCGTTGTTGGGTGTACCATATTTGCCGGATTCAAATGTTCCTCCATAGATATTGATTTTCCCATTCTCTCTTGCATAAATCAGGTCTATCTGGGTGTTCAGTTTCTGGGTGTTATAGTAAGAACCGCCATGAATATTTACTGTCCCGTGTCCTCGGGCTTCAATTACCATGCGATAACCATCGTCTTTCGCTGTAGCAGATGCATCGCACTTCACATTGCCGTTGCCTGAAATGTTTAGTGTTCCGTTCTGTACAGTAAAGATTTGTGTGAAAGGAGTGGCATCAGCTGTTTCTGAGGAATTGATGATGTCGTGGCCATTCAGGTTTAAGTTTGCCGTTGCGTTTGCAGCATTCAATATGTAGCCTGTGGCAAGCTCCGTCTTGGCGATGTTGATATTTGAGAGAAGTTTTATATCCACAGTTGCGTTGGTTGCCATGTACTTCAGTACGCTTGGGTCGGAGAATGTACCTCCGGAAACAGAGATGATACTTTTGGCATTTTCGGTTCCCACGGATGCATCTACCTTTAAGTCACCGTTGAAAGTACCGCCTGTGATATTCAGCTTCATAGGTTCGGTATTTCCTGCACTCTTGGAAATTTCCACTTTTCCATTGATGACGCTCGTACCGCTTACCGTAACCGTGACTCCAGCAGTGTACTTTGCATAGCCGCATACGTCGAATGCAAATTGATTCGCATTGCTTCCTGCGTTGATAGTGGTATTGTTGATGCTTATATTGCCACAATTGTTGCTTACTACGTATTGGGCATTTGTGTCTTCTACTGTCATATTATCTAATGTCAGGTTGCAGTAGTTCTGAATCATGATTTTGTTGTTGTCACTCTTCAGCGTTCCGTTCTTGAAAGTAACGTTTGAACCTTCGAGTAATTGACAGCTGTTCGTTTCGGTGCCGGTGGAACCTACGGTCGGGTCAGCAAGTGTAAGGATCTTGCCGCCTAAGTCCATCGTCAAGGTTTGTCCGCTTGTGGTCTTGAATCCCGGGCAGGTCTTGTCGGCGGTCAACTTTATGTTCACATTTGCATTTGTCTTCATGTACTTCAGCGCGCTTGGGTCGGAGAATGTACCGCCGGTAACGTTGATGACCGGTGTATAAGTGGTGCCTTCTGTGATGAGTGACTTTGCTTCGGCAATCAGTGTACCGCCTTTGATGTTTACTGTGGCAATGCCATATGCTCCACTTACGTTGATGGCGGCGCAGTCCAGTCCTCCGGTACCGTCGCCCCAGTTGCCGGTGCTGCCTGTGCCTTTACTGGTAATCAAGGCTGTGCCTTCCACGTTCAGAGTGCCTCGTTGGATGCATACACCTCCTGCGGCACCATAAACCTTGCCGCCACTGATGGTCGTTGTGCCGGATTGGGGCAGATAGACTGCATAGTCAGCAGTAGAAATGAGTTCTCCGTCTGTGATGTTGATGATGGAGTTCTGCGTCTTGTAATTGCCGTTGCCTGCCACTGCAAACCATCCGGCTTCTATCTTGCCGCCTGTCATGGTGAAGTCTCCACCGTCCGTCACTCCGACGCCATATTGGCCGTTACTGTTCGGAGTCTTTCTGACTGCACTGATGTTGCCGCTTTCCATGGTCATGGAGGCATCTTCACCGGCTATTTCAATCAGACTGCCATTATAAGAAGCCGCTGTATAATCCTGGCTGGCAACTATCTTGCCTTTCTTCTCGGTAGAGCTGTCCTTCAGTGTCATCTTGCCCAAGACGATGATTTTGCCTGTTGCGCTGTTGTCGGCAGTCAGTGTATATCCGTTCAAGTCAAGAACCACGGACTTTCCGGCGGGTACACTGACGCTTTGCCCTGTGATGTCGGCATCGGCGGACAATTTAAAATCTTCGCCGTTGGCGAAAGCGGTCTTTAGGACTGCCACGTCGGATTGAACTACAAATTTGCTGTCGATTGTTGCCGGAAGTGATGCTTCAGTTCCTTTTATTATATAGATTGTGGTATTGCCGGCATCGTGTACCAATTGTTCTACCTTTCCATATATCTTCAAGTTACCGCCTTTTACGGTCAGCTTCTTTACGGTGACGCCTGCATTGATAATCAATGTCTGCTGGGCGGTAGTGGCAGTCACTTCATTGTAAGTGGCTTTATTGCCTACTGCTGCCAATGTAACGGTGGTGCTTGGCATGGTGATGGCTACAGAAGGAGCTTCTTGCTCTGCTGTGGTTTCCGGCACAGCCAAGGATACACAGTTGGTGGCAGTGGCGGCGGGAGTACTTACGCTGGTATTGGTCTTGTCGGTCAGCTTTAACGGGGCAGAAGTGCTGGTTGTCGGGGCTGTATTGAATGCCAGGTTGATGTCCGAGTTCTGTAAAACCGGGATGGCGATGCCGTCGTTGCTGCCAGAAGTGGTATTGAAGCTGCCGCTGACTGCAATGTCGGTTACGGTTGCTGCTGTCGGTGCTTCTTGTGGGAGATTTTTTGAATCAGCTAAAGCTGTACTAAGCGCACTGGGGGTTGTAGCCTCTACCACAACGCAATCCAAAGGAGGTACTACCAATATGTCTCTTCTGCCTAGGATTTTGTCATTAAGCGTCTTGGTAAAATATACCTTGTCGCTTCCATTCGTCAGTTGGGCAGTGATGGAACTATAAGTACCTGTGGGCAAAGGAATGTAGAAGTTGCGAGACTTTATATCAGCTGAGGCTGTGAAGGAGGCGGTGATTTCCTTGCTTTCATCGCTCGTTACTGCCAGTATCGGGTCTGCTGCGGTTAAGTCTACCGTACAAGTACCTGCAATGTTATTGGAGGCAATAATCTTGAAAGTAGTGGCCTCTGCCGGAATCTTGTTGACGGTCAGTTTTATCATGGCTGCCATGTGCTTGAAGGACAGAGCGCTCAGATTGTCGGGATTTGTCACCTTGGCATACATCGGGCCATTGCTGCTGCCGTTATAATTTGTAAGCGTGGGCAGGTAGAGTCATGGTCAATGTATTGCCGCTTACGCTCATGTTTTGTTGGTAAGGATAGATGGAGAATACAGCCGTTTCTCCGCTTGGCTTGCTGCCGTTGAAAGTGGCGGAAGTTTGACCAGCACCGCTTGCATATTCTAATTTTGTATTGCTATAATTACTTTCTGCATTACTACAGAACAACCCTAGGGCATCGGTATCTTGCCATAGAATCTTGTATTCATCGTTTACGGTAGTACGGGTGTCGGTACCTGCGCCTTCAAACGTTGCGTTAACGGTGATGTTTCCTTTCCGCCCGCTGTTTTCAAATTCCTCTTGGCTGCAACTGAATGCGGTCAAGGCAGCAGTTGCCATGCAGGCAACTTGCATAAGGTTTCTTAATTTCATCATAATGAAGTCCCCCTTAGTTTTCTACGGTTAAGATGTCATTGATTAGGTCTTCCAAGTCGCTGCTGGATGCCGAATTGTAGCTATGGGTAGAGGTGCTGCCCGAATAGGAGCGCGTAATGGGATGGTAAGGTTCGCCGCTTGTTGCAATGACTCCTTCATTCTCCATTTTGATAACTTCGATAGACGGAGTGATGTATGCTTCTCTACCGTCTGGTGTGTTCTGTTTCATATACACAAATTATTTAAAGGTTAAACAATAAAAAAAACGTGAGTAACTATGTTTGTATATCCTTTATTCAGGCCTTCGCATTGCCCTTTCCCTGGATATACAACAGTCACTCACGTCGTTTGTGTATATACCATCCCCCCTGATGGGAGAAAACCATATAAACATAGACGTGAGCATCCTTGTTGTTATCTTCAGGGAAATTTTCAAAGTTGCGAAGTTTGAATAAAGAAGATAATTTCAATAATGCTCTTACTAATATGTAAATAAACCCACTACGCTATAGCGGATTTGTGACAAAGATAATTGTTTTTTGTTTAAGTGTATCTATGTTTCTCTATTTTTTTTGGGAAAGGCTCACGTCTCTTTCATTTATAGGAGTTAGGAGAGTTATCACTTCTAACTCCCGATAACTCCTTCAAATATTTAGTAACTGTCTGCATTGTCTTTGAGGATGTTTTTCTGAGGAGCATAGCGGCTATGTGGCGAATAAAGAGGGGAAGACAGACCGAAAAGAAGCTGAATAAAATCTTTTTAAGCAAAATTAAAACAGAGATTTGATATACTTTAAACAGAACACCCTGCAAACTCCGGCTTGCTCTGTCCGGCAGTTTGCAGGGTGGCTGCTTGGTTTTCTCGCGTGTACGTAGCTCCTTACGCCACGAACGGAAGTCGATGCCATAGCAATTTTTCATAATAAGACTTTCCATATTTTAGCAAATGTCCGTACTGCCTTTGGCTGAAACAATTTATATAAGTAATTGAAGTTTCGTAAGTGAGTATGCCTGCTGATAAATGGGAATTTATCGCACAGAGCGCGAAGCCTGCTCTCATAACCTATGGAGAGCACGAGTGAAAGCTTGTGGATTTTTTCCTAAAACATAGGTATTCCTTTACTCTTCTCCCTTTGTTTGTCTGCTGTGGCATAGGGAATTTATGACGCCTAACGGCCATGAACAACCTTGCTTTCGACCATAAAGCAATCGTTTGACGACCGTAAGCAGAGTTGTTCATGGCCGTTAGGCGTCACTAACTCCAGAGCTATTACAGATGAAGTACGTAGCCCGAACCTATTGCGCACAAGGCGCAAACGTATTATACAACGGTGTAAAAGACATTAGAGTGCATTATTCATAGTCGGCCTTTGATTCCCGATAACTCCTACTATGCTCCTACAGTCCAACTCCATATCCGTTGACTTCACAGTAAGGACAAGCCCGAAAATGCAGGAAAACCGAACCTGCCGATTCATGTAATCTGCATGCAGTATTATGGTAGGGGATAGCAGCTTACTGCAAAACTCAGGCGTTTCAGGCAGGTGGAAGCAAATTTTGCTTCCACCTTTTCAGGTTGCTTCCACCGCAGGGCAAATGCCGATGGACAGGGGGATGCAGGAGGTGGGTGGAAGTGTGGAAGCAAAGTGATGGAAAATTAATTTGGCATTCACACAATAATAACCGTATATTTGTAGCATGGCTGTCTGCCTCCTCTTAAATTCAGATAAAGAGGAGGTAGACAAATGCTTGCTATGAGAAACACATAAATGGTTATAACCAAGTGATGAAACAATTAATTGCATGTTGCGGGTTGGATTGCGAAAATTGCGCCGCCCGTATAGCCACTGTCAATAATGACGATGAGCTGAGAGAGAAAACCGCCAAAGAGTGGAGTGTGCTGAACAATACGCCGGAAATTACGCCGGAAACCATCCATTGTATGGGGTGCCGTGCAGACGGGGTGAAGTTTGCCTATTGCAGCGATTATTGTGCTATCCGCAAATGTGTGTACGAAAAAGGTTTCAATACTTGTGGCGACTGTAAGGAACTGGATACTTGCCAGGTGGTAGGTGCGGTTCTTCAGCATGCGCCCGGTGCAAGGGGAAATCTTTATTAACCGTAAAATCTTTGATTAAATAAAATATTGCTTATCTTTGCAGTATGACAAAGACATTTAAATCGGATTTGGTTTTGTAAACAATCTGTGTTCCATGCACAGATTGTCCCTTTCGTTTACTTTCGGATAACTTCTTTCGAGAGTGTTTTTCTATTGTTATAATTCAAGTTTAATCCGCATATTATGCTGAAGGTATTGTGATACTTTCCGTATATGCAAAATATAGTAAGAAAATGAGTAACGAAAATAAAACTATCCACGATTTCGAATTTAATCTGTGACTTTTTCTCCAATATGGAACGGCAAGGCCCTGGCAGTCCTGAAGTGACGTTGAAGGCATTGAGCTTTGTAGACGGTCTTACCGATGAATCCTTATTGCCGATATAGGCTGTGGAACGGGTGGCCAGACAATAGTAGTAGCCGGGCATGTGCCGGGGCGGATTACCGGAATTGACCTTTTCCCCGGCTTTATTGACATCTTCAACCGTAATGCAAGGCAGTTGGGCTTGCAGGACAGAGTAAAAGGAATTGTCGGTTCAATGGATGCCCTCCCTTTCGGTGAGGAGGAGCTGGATATGATTTGGTGTGAAGGTGCTATCTATAACATCGGCTTTGAACGTGGCTTGAAGGAGTGGCGTAAATATCTGAAACCGGGAGGGTATATTGCCGTATCCGAGAGTTCATGGTTTACGGACGAACGTCCTGCGGAAATCAATGACTTCTGGATGGACGCCTATTCTGAAATGGATACACTTCCCAATCAGGTAGCCAAGTTGTACAAGGCGGGTTATCTCCCCGTTGCTACATTCATTCTGCCGGAGAATTGCTGGACAGAGCATTACTTTGCTTCAAAGGTTGCGGCTCAGGAGATTTTCCGTAAGAAATATGCCGGTAATAAAATTGCCGAAGAGTTCAGCTCACTCCAAATGATTGAGGATGAACTATACGGCAAATATAAGGAATTCTACGGTTATGTGTTTTTTATTGCTAAGAAGGTAGATTGATGGCAGACTTCTCTTATTGAGGAATGCGGGTATTCTCATGGCAGAATATCCGCATTTTGTGTTTTGAGTGGATTTTATTGTTTTGAGGATGTGCGGAACTTCTGAGGAGGTATTCCCGTATGACGTTTAAAGAATTTGTTGAAGAAGGCCGCATTATTAAAACCTAGACTCACGGCTATATCCTTTATCGGAGTGTTGGCGGTACAAAGTTGTGCTTTGGCATCCATGATGATAGTATTGTTGATGATTTCCATGGCTGTATGTCCTGATTCCTTTTTGACAAGGCGGCAAAGAGCTGCCGGTCTCATATTCATTTTCAATGCATAATAGGACACTTGATGCTCCCGGACATAGTCTGTGTGTACCAATCGGATAAAAATGCGGTATTGGTTGAAATGCCTGCTGCCCGGAGTCTCTTTTATTCTAGGGCGTTCCGGACAGAGTTCGGATATACCTTGTAACAGATAGGTCAGTAGAGTTTGCAATGAAACTAGACTTGAGGGGCTTTCTGTTCTTTGGTAGAGGTGTGACAAATAGGTCATGAACTCGGCATAAAGCTGGAAGTCCGTTTTCGATAGAGGAAAAATATAGTGTTTGCCTATAATGTGAAACTTATCCATCATGAGCTTGCCGGCCCCTGAACTCTGGATAAGTTGTTGGGAAAATATGACGACATATATTTCAGCATCGTCTGACGTGTGTAGCAATTGTACGAAGGTCTCGGGAGGAATAACTAGGAGGGTGTTAGCTTCAACCCTGAATTGAGTATGGTTTATGATGGTTTTCAGAACTCCTTTGGTGCATAGAGCGAAGATACTGGCCTTGGTGTGGTATGGCTTTTCCACTAGCGGATTCAGTTCATTGGTTGTGATATGATTGCAGGCAATGAACTCGGCATTTATATTGAATTCGGATATATTCATGTTGGAGATTTTAAGACACAAAAATGGGGGATAATAATGTATAAATGACAGAGATAACAGTTAAAATCAATATTACGCTCAATTTGTCTCTGTTAAATAAGGTAAAGTTGTGAATAATAGAATATATACATGCTAAAACGGAATATTGATTTATAAGGGTTTGTTTGTGGCATAAGCATTTTAGCCCGAACTTTGCTCCTTGTATGATAAAACAATTCTGATGAATCCGAATGTTCCTCAAGAAGTACGTATAATAAATGCCATCTCCGAGCAGTTGTTCAACTCATGGCCCGTCAGCATTATTATGATTGATTTGGAAGATTGTATCTGGCGTCTGAATCAGCAGGTGATGAATGAACTCCATTTGAATGAGTATGTGATAGGGCGGCGTATCACTGACTTATTGGAAGTGGTATGTGATAAAAAGAATGTGTTAGAAGACCTTTTGCTGCAACTTCGGGAGAGGGATGTGCGGATTATTCCCTTAGATATCAATTGCTTTATACGTGAATTGAAGAGTGGTATCAGTTTTCTGATACAAGGTGCTATGGTGGGAATTCATGAAGATGGACAATTGGTGAGGATTGTACTCTATTTCAGGAATGTGTTGGAAGAACGGACACAGAAGCATTTGCTGAATATTGCGCTGAGCCGCACCCAGATATTTCAATGGTCTTTCGACATGGAACATAATCTGATGATTATAGAACCGCGTTATTTTGAATATTTGGGGATTCCTACGCGTGACTATACGCTGACGCCTGAGGAATTCGCATTTCTGATTCATCCGGACGACCGGAAGGGAGTGTTTGATGCTTTGGCTTTACAGTTGCATGGTAATTTGTACGAACGCCCAGTGGAATACCGTCTACGGAGGGGAGACGGCAAGTGGGAGTGGTTTGAGGCGCAATCTACCTATGTGGGGCAATTGACGGATTTGCCGTTCCGTATCATCGGTATTTGCATGAGTACGCAGAAATACAAGGATACGGAGAATAAATTGAACGAGGCTTTGCAGAAAGCGCAACGTAGCGATGAGTTGAAGAGCGTATTTCTTGCTAATATGAGCCACGAGATACGTACGCCACTAAATGCCATTGTGGGCTTCTCTACACTACTGGCTTGTGGGGATGCCGACTTGTCGCGGCAGGAGATTATGGAATTTACGTCTTTGATTGAAAAGAACAGCCAGTTGTTAATGGTGTTGATTTCAGATATTCTGGATTTGTCCAAGATAGAATCGAACACGATGGAATTCCATTTTGAGAAGGTTTCTTTAAATGGCATATTGGAAAGCATTTACAGTGCGCAGAAGATGAATCTTCGGAAAGGAGTGGAGCTACTGCTAGACCTTCCGGACCGGGCGGCAGTTATCTATACAGATCCTACGCGTTTGGGGCAAGTTGTCAACAATCTTATCAATAATGCGGTGAAGTTCACTGCTGAAGGACGCATAACCATAGGGTATAGGCTGAAGGACTTTGCTACATTGGAAGTCTTTGTGGAAGATACGGGAACTGGCATGTCGGAAGAAGTTCTGGCGCACATTTTTGAACGTTTCTATAAGGGAGATGCTTTTGTGCAGGGCACGGGATTGGGATTGGCCATTTGCAGGACTATCGTTGAAAGGTTTCATGGAAAAATAGAAGTGGCTTCAACTCTTGGCAAGGGGAGCCGCTTTGCAATTGTCCTTCCGCAGGAAATGCGGGAGTAGTGTTCTCTTTCTTGGATATTTGATGTAATTATGTGAGCGTATGATATTGTATAACGTTGAAAATCGCTACCTTTGCAGTCTTGAACGATAAATTCATTGACACTATGATATCTGTAGAAGGACTGAAGGTAGAATTTAATGCCACTCCTCTGTTCGAAGACGTCTCTTATGTTATCAATAAGAAAGACCGTATAGCTCTTGTCGGCAAGAATGGTGCCGGTAAGTCCACCATGCTCAAGATATTGGCTGGCATTCAGCAGCCCACTGCCGGCATTGTTGCCGTTCCCCGCGAATGTACTATCGGGTATTTGCCCCAAGTGATGATACTCAGTGACAAGCGCACCGTAATGCAGGAGGCTGAACTTGCCTTCGAGCATATTTTTGAGATGCAGGCGGGCATCGAACGCATGAATCGGCAACTTGCCGAACGTACCGATTACGACAGCGAGGATTACCAGAAACTGATTGACCGCTTCACTCACGAAAACGAACGTTTTCTGATGATGGGCGGCACCAACTACCGTGCCGAAATAGAGCGCACGCTCCAAGGGCTGGGCTTCAGCCGCGAGGACTTTGACCGCTCTACAAGCGAGTTTTCCGGTGGTTGGCGTATGCGTATAGAGCTTGCCAAGCTGTTGCTTCGCCGTCCGGATGTGTTGCTGCTCGACGAGCCTACCAACCACCTTGACATCGAGAGTATCCAGTGGTTGGAGAACTTCCTTTCCACCCGTGCCAATGCGGTGGTGCTTGTCAGCCACGACCGCGCCTTTTTGAACAATGTCACTACGCGTACCATCGAAATAACTTGTGGACGCATTTACGACTATAAAGTGAAATACGATGAGTTTGTGGTGCTTCGCAAGGAGCGCCGGGAGCAGCAACTACGTGCTTACGAGAATCAGCAGAAGCAGATACAAGATACGGAAGATTTCATCGAACGTTTCCGGTACAAAGCTACCAAGGCTGTGCAAGTGCAGAGCCGCATCAAGCAGCTCGAAAAGATAGAGCGCATCGAAGTGGATGAGGAAGACAACTCCTCTTTGCGCCTGAAGTTTGTTTGCAGTAGCCGTAGCGGTAATTATCCCGTTATCTGCGAGGATATGGAGAAATCCTACGGTGGGCACGTTGTTTTCCACGATGTAAATTTGACTATCAACCGAGGAGAGAAGGTTGCTTTTGTCGGTAAGAACGGCGAAGGTAAGTCTACGCTTGTAAAGTGTATTATGGGTGAGATTACGGATTATACCGGTAAGCTTACACTGGGACATAATGTGCAGATTGGATATTTTGCCCAGAACCAGGCACAGCTTTTGGATGAGAGCCTGACTGTATTCGATACGATTGACCGCGTGGCCGTAGGGGATATCCGCCTCAAAATCCGTGATATTCTAGGTGCTTTCATGTTCGGCGGTGAGGCTTCGGATAAAAAGGTGAAGGTGCTCAGCGGTGGAGAGCGTACCCGGCTTGCCATGATAAAACTGCTGTTGGAGCCGGTGAATTTCCTGATTCTCGACGAACCTACGAATCATCTTGACATGCGTTCCAAAGATGTGTTGAAGGAGGCTATCCGCGATTTTGACGGAACGGTGATAATAGTCAGCCATGACCGTGATTTTCTGGACGGATTTGCGACTAAAGTGTACGAGTTTGGTGGCGGACTGGTGAAGGAACATCTGGGAGGAATTTATGATTTCCTGCAAAAGAAGCAGATAGAGAGCCTGAATGAGTTACAGAAATCCCCTTCACTTTCCGCTTCGCCCACTGCCGGTAAGGCGGCATCGGGAAATGTTGGTGCAGAACCGGTTCAACCCTCGGCAGCCAAACTCTCTTATGAGGAGCAGAAGGAGCTTAATAAGAAGCTCAAGAAACTGGAACGTCGCGTTGCCGATTGTGAAGCGGAGATAGAGCAGACGGAGGCTGCCATTGCCATTCTTGAGGCCAGGATGGCCACACCGGAAGGTGCTTCGGACATGTCGCTTTATGAGCAGCACCAAAAACTGAAAGAGCAGCTTGACCGCGTGATGGAAGAGTGGGACGCGGCTACTGTAGAGTTGGAGAATCACTAACTATTATATTTTATATGTTTATGAAAGCAAATCATTTGTTACCCATTGCAGCATTCTGTCTGATGACGGCTTCCTGCAACACCGGCAAGCAGCAGGCTGAACTTACAGCAGGCATCCAGCTCGCCAATCTTGACACAACGGCTCTACCCGGAACTGACTTTTACCAATACGCATGTGGCGGTTGGATGAAGAACAATCCGATTCCTGCTGAATACTCACAGTACGGTTCTTTCACTATCCTTGCAGAAAACAACCGCAAGCAGATTCAAGGACTTATTGAAGAACTTGCCGCCACCCAGCACGAAGCCGGCAGCGTGGCACAAAAATCGGTGACTTGTACAAAATCGTAATGGACAGCGTGAAGCTGAACAAGGACGGTGTGGCCCCCATCAAGGCTGAACTCGACCAGCTGGCTGCTTTGAAGGACAAGAAAGAGCTTTATGCCTTGCTGGGCGATATGCAGAAGAAGGGTATTATCGCCTACAACGTGCTGTATGTTGGCGCTGACGAAATGAACAGTAGCATGAATGCTGTACAGACCTATCAGACCGGGCTGAGCATGGGCGAACGTGAATACTATCTGGAAAATGATGAGGCTACTGCCAAAATTCGTGATGCTTTCCGTACACATGTACAGAAGATGTATCAGTTGGCTGGTTTCGACGAGGCTACTGCCAAGAAAGGTATGGAGGTGGTGATGGATGTGGAAACACGTCTTGCCAAGGCTTTCCGCTCTCGTACGGAGTTGCGTGACCCGCATGCCAATTATAACAAGATGAGCATGGAAGAGTTGAAGAAGAATTATCCTACTTTCGATTGGGATGCTTATTTGTCTGCCATGGGCTTGAAGGATGTGAAGGAAATCATCGTAGGCCAGCCCGCTTCACTGAAAGCTGCTGCCGATATTCTGGATACGCTGCCCATTGAACAGCAGAGCCTTTATCTGCAATGGAAATTGATTGATTCTGCCGCAAGCTTGTTGAACGATGCTATGGCAGAACAGAACTTCGACTTCTACAGCCGCACCATGAGCGGTACACAAGAAATGCAGCCTCGCTGGAAGAGAGCGGTAAGCACTGTAAGCGGCGCGCTGGGCGAAGCTGTAGGTCAGATGTACGTGGAGAAATATTTCCCTGCTGCTGCCAAGGAGCGTATGGTGACTTTGGTGAAGAACTTGCAGGAAAGCCTGGGCGAACGTATCCAGAATCTTGCCTGGATGGGTGATTCCACTAAGGTGAAAGCTCTGGAGAAACTGGCTACCTTCCATGTGAAGATTGGTTATCCCGACACTTGGAAAGACTACTCCACACTGGAAATCAAAAACGACTCTTACTGGGCAAACATGGAACGTGCCAACGAGTGGAGCCATGCCGAAATGATAGCCAAGGCCGGCAAGCCGGTGGATAAGGACGAATGGCTGATGACTCCGCAGACCGTCAACGCTTACTATAACCCGACCACCAACGAAATCTGTTTCCCCGCCGGTATCCTGCAATATCCTTTCTTCGATATGAATGCGGATGACGCCTTCAACTACGGTGCCATCGGTGTGGTAATCGGTCATGAAATGACTCACGGATTCGACGACCAGGGTCGCCAGTACGACAAGGACGGTAACCTGAAAGACTGGTGGACTGCTGAAGATGCCAAGAACTTTGACGAGCGTGCCCAGGTGATGGTAAACTTCTTTGATAGCATCGAGGTTGCTCCGGGTGTATATGCCAACGGACGCATGACATTGGGTGAGAATATTGCCGACCACGGTGGTCTGCAGGTTTCTTATCAGGCATTCAAGAAAGCTACGGCTGCCAATCCGCTGCCGGTGCTGGACGGTCTTACTCCCGAACAACGTTTCTTCCTGGCATACGCAGGTGTATGGGCTAATGATATCCGTCCCGAAGAAGTGCTGAACCGCACAAAAAGTGATGTGCACTCATTGGGCGAATGGCGCGTAAACGGTGCATTGCCGCAAATCGGTGCTTGGTATGAGGCATTCAACGTGACAGAAAAAGACCCGATGTTCTTGCCGGTAGAAAAACGTGTATCTATTTGGTAAACCAACAAAATAACCTTTAAAAAAAGGCGGCAGACTGGAAACAGATGCCGCCTTTTTTAATTATACCTAATTTATTGTGTATGAATGTATGTATGAATAAACAAAATTTGTAACTTTGCACATCAAATACTAATATACGCATACTTTAATACGCAAATCCATGTCTGAAACAAAAAGAATCAAAACAGCTCTGGTATCTGTTTACCATAAGGAAGGTTTGGACGAAATCATTACCAAACTGCATGAAGAAGGTGTAGAGTTCCTCTCAACCGGTGGAACCCGTCAGTTTATAGAATCCCTGGGTTATCCCTGCAAGGCAGTGGAAGACCTCACTACATACCCTTCCATCCTGGGCGGACGCGTGAAGACTTTGCATCCGAAGGTTTTTGGAGGTATTCTTTGCCGCCGCGGATTGGAGCAAGACATGCAACAGATTGAAAAATATGAAATCCCCGAAATAGACCTCGTCATTGTTGACCTCTATCCGTTTGAGGCTACCGTTGCCAGTGGTGCCGAAGAACCTGCCATCATCGAAAAGATTGACATAGGCGGTATCTCCCTAATTCGTGCCGCAGCCAAGAACTATAACGACGTGGTTATCATCGCTTCGCAAGCACAATATCAGCCGTTCCGCGACATGCTGATGGAACACGGAGCCACTACTACCATCGAAGAACGCCGTTGGTTTGCCAAAGAGGCTTTCGGAGTGTCTTCACACTATGATTCTGCCATCTTCAACTATTTCGATGGTGAGGAAGGTTCCGCTTTCCGTTGCTCTGCCAACAGCCAGAAGACTTTACGCTATGGCGAGAATCCGCATCAGAAAGGTTATTTCTATGGCAATATTGATGCTATGTTCGACCAGATTCACGGTAAGGAAATCTCTTATAACAACCTGCTCGACATCAATGCTGCCGTTGACTTGATTGACGAATTCAAGGATACGACTTTCGCTATCCTGAAGCATAATAATGCTTGTGGACTGGCTTCACGTCCCACTGTGCTCGAAGCATGGAACGATGCGCTTGCCGGTGACCCGGTATCCGCTTTTGGTGGTGTGCTCATCACTAATGCCGTGATTGACAAGGCTGCTGCCGAAGAAATCAATAAAATTTTCTTTGAGGTAATTATCGCTCCCGATTATGATGTGGATGCGTTGGAAATCCTCGGTCAGAAGAAGAACCGTATTATCCTGGTTCGCAAGCCGGCAGCTTTGCCTAAGAAGCAGTTCCGTTCTTTGCTGAATGGCGTATTGGTTCAGGACCGCGACCTTAAGGTGGAAACTCCAGAAGAATTGAAGACTGTAACTACGAAGGCTCCCACTGCACAGGAAATTGAGGATATGCTCTTTGCAAACAAGATTGTGAAGAACAGTAAGTCGAATGCCATTGTGCTGGCAAAAGGAAAGCAGTTGTTGGCAAGTGGTGTAGGTCAGACCAGCCGTGTGGATGCTTTGAAGCAGGCTATCGAGAAAGCCAAAAACTTCGGTTTCGACTTGAATGGCGCTGTAATGGCAAGTGACGCATTCTTCCCTTTTCCCGACTGCGTGGAAATTGCCGGCAATGAAGGCGTAACAGCCGTCATCCAGCCGGGTGGAAGCATCAAGGATGAACTCTCGTTTGAATATTGCAACGAGCATGGCATTGCCATGGTGACTACGGGATTCCGTCACTTTAAACACTAATTCGGATTTACGATTTGACGATTTACGATTTACGATTGAAGTTACATCGTAAGTCTGAATCTCAAATTGTAAACAAGAGGAATATCAATCGTAAATAGTTAAATCGTAAATATTAATGGGATTATTCTCCTTTACACAAGAAATAGCGATGGACCTTGGCACAGCCAATACCATCATCACCACGAATGGCAAGATTGTGGTGGATGAGCCTTCGGTGGTGGCTTTGGACCGTCGTACCGATAAGATGATTGCCGTGGGTGACAAGGCAAAGATGATGCACGAAAAGACCCACGAAAACATACGTACCATCCGTCCGTTGCGCGACGGTGTGATTGCCGACTTCTATGCCTGCGAGCAGATGATACGCGGACTTATCAAGATGGTGAACAACCGTAACCGTCTCTTCTCTCCGTCACTCCGCATGGTAATCGGGGTTCCTTCGGGCAGTACCGAAGTGGAGCTGCGTGCCGTGCGCGACTCTGCCGAGCATGCCGGCGGGCGCGACGTTTATTTGATTTTCGAGCCGATGGCTGCTGCCATCGGTATCGGTATCGATGTAGAGGCTCCCGAAGGCAACATGATTGTTGACATAGGTGGTGGTTCTACGGAAATTGCCGTTATCTCTTTGGGAGGTATCGTAAGTAACAACTCCATCCGCATTGCCGGTGACGACTTGACTGCCGATATTCAGGAATACATGAGCCGCCAGCACAACGTGAAGGTCAGCGAGCGTATGGCTGAGCGTATTAAGATTAATGTGGGTGCTGCCTTGACGGAACTCGGTGAGGATGCTCCTGAAGACTATATCGTTCATGGTCCGAACCGCATCACGGCATTGCCCATGGAAGTGCCGGTATGCTATCAGGAAGTGGCGCATTGCTTGGAGAAGTCTATCTCTAAGATTGAGACAGCCATCTTGAGCGCATTGGAAAATACGCCTCCCGAATTGTATGCCGACATCGTTCACAACGGTATCTATCTTGCCGGTGGCGGTGCATTGCTTCGTGGACTGGATAAGCGTCTGACTGATAAAATAAACATACCGTTCCACATTGCGGAAGACCCCTTGCATGCCGTTGCCAAAGGTACGGGCGTGGCATTGAAGAACGTTGACCGCTTCTCATTCTTGATGCGGTAATGCGAAATTTATTAAACTTTCTCATTAAATATAATTACTGGTTCCTCTTTCTTCTGTTAGAGGTTGCCAGTTTTATTTTATTATTTCGCTTTAATCATTACCAGCAGAGTGTGTATTTCACCTCTGCCAATGGCGTGGCGGGGAAGGTTTATGAAATATCGGGTGGCATCACTTCCTATTTCCACTTGAAGACGGCCAACGAAGACCTGCTCGACCGCAACATGTGGCTGGAGCAGCGGCTTTCGTTTCTGGAAAATGTCTTGAAGGAGAAAGGATTGGACTCCGCCAGGTTGTACAGCATGGAACGGCTTGCTCCTACGGAGTATCAGATATTCAAGGCGAATGTCATAAAGAACAGCTTGAACAAGGCTGACAATTATATCACTTTAGACCGTGGAACAACAGAAGGTATCCGTCCTGAGATGGGAGTTGTAGATGCCAATGGCGTGGTGGGTATTGTGTATAAGACCTCTCCCCATTACTCGTTGGTCATTCCGTTGCTGAACAGCAAGTCAAGCATCAGCTGTAAGATTGTGGGCAGTGATTATTTCGGTTATTTGAAGTGGGAGGGAGGTAATTCCCGTTTTGCCTATCTGAAGGATTTGCCCCGGCATGCCGAATTCAATCTGGGAGATACAGTAGTGACCAGCGGCTATTCCACCGTGTTTCCAGAAGGTGTCATGGTGGGGACGGTGGATGACATGTCTGACTCGCACGACGGGCTTTCGTATCTGTTGAAGATAAAGCTGGCTACGGACTTTGGAAAGGTGAGCAATGTGCGCGTCATTTCCCGCAACGGGCAGGATGAACAAAAGGCATTGGAGTCGAGGGCAGACGAGAAGTGACTAAGAAATTAGGGATTAGGGGTTAAGGATTAGGGATTAATCATCTTTATATCTTATAACTTATACACTCAATAACTTGTAACTCGTAACTTATAACTCATTAGCGTTGTTAATTAATTATCTGCATAAAATAGGATGGTTCATAGGCTTGGTACTGTTGCAGGTGCTGATATTGAACAATGTGCATATTGCAGGATATGCCACTCCATTTCTGTATATCTACTTGATACTGAAGTTTGAGTCGGACACTCCCCGCAATGCGTTGATGTTGTGGGCATTCTTTCTAGGGTTGGCTGTCGACGTCTTTTCCGACACACCGGGGATGAATGCTGCCGCTACGGTGTTGCTGGCTTTCTTGCGCCCCACTTTCTTGCGGCTGTTCGTGCCTCGTGACACGCTGGATACACTGGTTCCGGCCATCCGTACAATGGGGATTCTTCCTTTCCTGAAATATCTGGTTGTGAGTGTGCTGATACATCACGGCTTGTTGCTTACCCTCGAATTCTTCTCTTTTGCCCATATTGGTACGCTGTTGTTGAGAATTGCGGCAAGTACCCTGCTTACTGTGACCTGCATTATGGCTGTTGAGGGAATAAGAAAGAAAGGATAAAGGGATTAAGGATTAGGAATTGATGAAAGACTATACACTGGAAAAGCGGAAATATGTAATTGGAGCGGCGGCTATTGTCATCGTTCTTATTTACGTGTTCCGGCTGTTCGACCTGCAAATCATGACTGATGACTACAAGAAGAACGCGGACAGTAACGCTTTTCTGAACAAGATACAATATCCATCACGGGGGGCTATCTACGACCGTAACGGTAAGTTGCTCGTGTTTAACCAGCCTGCCTATGATATTACGTTTGTGCCTCGGGAGGTGACGCAGCTGGATACACTCGACCTTTGCAGTGCCTTGAACATTACCCGTGAGCAGTTTGACAAACGGATGAAGGACGTCAAGAACCGCTGGATGAACCCCGGTTATTCCAAATACACCCATCAGGTGTTCATGACACAGCTTTCTGCCGAAGAGTGCGGTGTGTTTCAGGAGAAGCTGTTCAAATTTCCAGGTTTCTATATTCAGCGGCGTACTATCCGCCAATATACCTATAACTCTGCCGGCCATTTGCTGGGAGACATCGGCGAAGTGTCCAAGAAAGACATTGAGAACGATGACTATTATATTCGCGGAGACTATATAGGCAAGCAAGGCATCGAGAAATCCTATGAAAAGTATCTGCGTGGAGAGAAGGGGGTGGAGATTCTGCTTCGTGACGCTCACGGGCGCATCCAGGGACACTACATGGACGGACAGTTGGACCGTTCCTCCGTACCCGGCAAGAACCTGACACTAGGCATCGACATTGACCTCCAGATGTTGGGAGAACGACTGCTTCAACACAAAATCGGTGCCATTGTGGCCATCGAACCGGCTACGGGTGAGATTCTGTGCATGGTTTCCTCGCCTACCTTTGACCCTCATCTGATGATAGGGCGCCAGCGGGGAAAGAACCACCGCCTGCTGCAGATGGACAAGCGGAAGCCTTTGTTGAACCGTGCCATCATGGGAGCTTATCCGCCGGGCTCCACCTTCAAGACGGCGCAGGCACTGACTTTCCTTCAGGAAGAGATTATCCACGAAGATTATCCGACTTTCCCTTGTGCGCATGGTTTCAATCATAAAGGCCTTCATGTGGGATGTCACGGACATGGTTCGCCTCTGTCGCTGATTCCTGCCATCGCTACCTCTTGTAATTCCTATTTCTGTTGGGGATTGTATCGCATGTTCGGTGATAAAAAATACGGTTCGCCGCAGAATGCCATTACCGTATGGAAAGACCACATGGTATCGCAGGGCTTCGGCTATCGGCTCGGTACCGACCTCCCCGGCGAACAGCGTGGACTGATACCGAATGCAAAGTTCTACGACAAGCCCTATCGGGGTTCGTGGAATGGTCTGACGGTGATTAGTATCTCCATCGGGCAGGGAGAGATTCTCGCCACCCCGTTGCAGATAGCCAATCTGGGTGCCACCATTGCCAACCGGGGGCATTTCATTACTCCGCACATCGTGAAGGAGATAGAAGACAATGAACTGGACAGCATCTATCGCAATCCCCGTTATCCCACCATCGACCGCGAATATTATGAAATGGTGGTGAAAGGCATGCGTGCCGCTGTAGACGGAAGTACGGGTAGCGCCACTTGCCGCATGGCGGGAGCCATCCTGCCGGGTGTGGAGGTCTGCGGAAAGACGGGCACGGCACAGAACCGCGGCAAGGACCATTCTGTCTTTATGGGCTTTGCCCCGATGGACAACCCTAAGATAGCCATTGCCGTCTATGTGGAGAACGGTGGTTTCGGTGCCACGTATGGCGTACCTATCGGTGCCATGATGATGGACCAGTATCTGCATGGAAAGCTGTCGCCCGAGAATGAGATACGGGCGGAAGAATTCAGTAACCGGGTGATACTTTACGGAGATGAGGAGAGATGATGATGAGGGGTTGGGGATTAAGGATTAGGGGTTAGGGATGAACGGTGAGTGACTTCAATAGTAAATAGTAAATCGTAAAATCGTAAATAAATTGGTGACAAGGAGAGATAGCATATGGAAATCATTGGACTGGGTGACGATTGTCGTTTACCTGCTGCTGATTGTATTCGGCTGGTTCAGTGTCTGTGGGGCGAGTTATGATTATGGTGACCGTGACTTTCTGGACTTCTCTACGCGTGCCGGCAAGCAGTTTGTCTGGATTATATGTTCCTTCGGGCTGGGGTTTGTGCTGCTGATGCTGGATGATTCCCTCTATGACATGTTCTCCTACCTTATATATATAGGGCTGATGCTGTTGCTGATTGTCACGATATTCATTGCGCCCGACACGAAAGGGTCGCGGTCGTGGCTCATTCTGGGGCCGGTCAGTTTGCAGCCGGCGGAGTTTGCCAAGTTTGCCACGGCGCTGGCGCTTGCCAAGTATATGAGCGCCTACTCGTTTACGATGAAGAATTGGAAAAGCTCCCTTATGTTGGCTTTCCTGATTCTCTTCCCCATGTTGCTGATTATCCTACAGCGGGAGACGGGTTCGGCATTGGTGTACTCTGCATTTTTCCTGATGCTTTATCGGGAGGGAATGCCGGGCGTGGTACTGTTCTCGGGTATATGTGCAGTGGCCTACTTTGTGGTGGGCATCCGTTTTGATGCGGTGATGATTGCCGATACACCGACGCCTATCGGAGAATTTGCCGTACTGCTGATGGTACTGCTCTTTGCCGGAGGTATGGTGTGGGTTTATAAAAAGCGCTGGGAACCCACACGGAATATTATCGGCGGTTCGCTGGGAGTGCTGCTCGTGGCTTATCTGATTTCGGAATACGTAGTACCCTTCAACTTGGTGTGGGTGCAGTGGGGGCTTTGTGCACTTGTTGTCGGGTATCTTGTCTTTCTTTCTTTAAGCGAGCGCCATTTATCTTATTTTCTGATTGGGCTGTTTGCTTTGGGTTCGATAGGTTTCCTCTACTCCAGCGACTACTTCTTCAATAAAGTGCTGGAGCCCCATCAACAGATACGTATCAAGGTGGTGCTCGGTATGGAAGAGGACCTTGCTGGTGCCGGCTATAACGTGAACCAGTCGAAGATAGCCATCGGCTCCGGGGGGCTGACCGGCAAAGGTTTCTTGAATGGTACGCAGACAAAGCTGAAGTATGTGCCGGAGCAAGATACGGACTTCATTTTTTGCACCGTGGGTGAGGAGGAAGGATTCGTAGGGTCTACGGCTGTACTGTTACTGTTCCTTATTCTTATTTTACGGCTGATTGTCGTGGCCGAGCGGCAGCAATCTCCCTTTGGCCGGGTGTATGGTTATTCTGTGCTTAGTATATTCTTGTTCCATCTATTCATCAATATAGGCATGGTGCTGGGGATGACCCCCGTCATCGGTATCCCGTTGCCTTTCTTCAGTTACGGAGGTTCTTCTCTCTGGGGATTCACAATCCTGCTGTTTATCTTTCTGCGGATTGATGCGGGACGTAATCGCCGAATTTAGTTGTGACCCTTTCCTTGTGGAACATACGAATGGACTTGATTATCATTACATTGCATTTACACATTGTTTACATCGTAATGTAACGTCCGTTACACCGCATTGTAACGTCCTTTACGCTGTATCGTAACGACTTTTACGCTATATTGTAACGCCCTTTACATGCTGGTGTAACGGTCGTTACATCCTGGCGTAAAAGACGTAACGCTATGAGGCAAGAGGGCAAGTTATGATACCCCGCCCGTTTCCGCTTCAAGGAGACGTGAGTGGGAGACTGAGGTGGTTGTTAGAAGAAGGTAATAAAGAACAATAGGGAGTTCCTATCTCTTCAGTTTGATGCCGATGTCATTGATTCCTTGCAGCCTTTCGTCCGGTAGCGTATAGGCCACTTTAAAGAGGTAGGTGCCGGGTTTGCCGATTCGAACGCTTCCTGCGGGAACGGCAGTCTGATAGAGACCTCCCCAGCCGTCACCTTTCCAGATTCCTTCTTTGTCCCGCGAGGATTAGTTGTATGGTGTCCGTAGGTGACGGAATGGAATCTGCGGTGGTGTAGCAGATGGATAGAGGTAGATTCTGATAGGGGTAGTTGCTTCGGTTACGAACTTCCAAAGACAGTTTGTAGTAGGTCAGTGAGTCGGTGACCTTCACGTCGAAAGAGAGCGTGTCTTCGCGCAGCCAGCCTTCGGTGGGAAGGGATTGGAAGGAATGGTATACAGTCTGTTTGTCGCAAGCGCTCAGCAGGCTTGCGACAAACAGTAGTATGATACCTTTCAGGCAGAGATTCCTATTCTTGAGCCGGTTTGTCATTTTGGGCAGGTCTTTCACCTTGAGGTTTGGGCTTATTGTTACGGGGCGGACGACGGTTGTTATTGTTCCGTTGTTGACGTTCGCCTTGTTGCTGTTCACCTTGTTTGGGTGCTTGCCGGTCTTGTTTCTGTCTCGGTTGCCGGTCTTGCCTGGATTGTTCTCTCTGGTTGTTGGATTGCGGAGCACCCTGCTGCTCACCTCCTTGCGGACGACCGTTTCCACTCTTTTTCTTTCTCTTGTTACGGCTGTTGTTGCTGTTCTCGCCACCGTTGCCGTCACTGCCACTCTTGCCTTTCCGGCTGCGGTCAAAGCGGGTGAGGCTCTCTTGTTCCAGCAAGTCCACCGGCTTTTTGGGTTCGGAACGATGGGTTTCTTCTATCAGGCTGTCGGGCTTGATGCCACGTTTGTTCAAACCGATAATCTCGAAGGCGCGTCTGCCGCTGATGGTCACCAGGTTGGCGGGGATGTTCTTGTCGCTTGAGTAGGTTATCTGGTTGCTCAGAATGTCGGCTTTGAAGAAGAAGAACTCGCCGTCTTTGGTTTCCAGGGTAATCTCGCGTGAGGGCAGGCGTTTCTGTGCTTCCACGTAGCAGTCTACTTCGTAGTTGAGGCAGCACTTCAGTTTGGCGCATTGTCCGGCAAGCTTCTGCGGATTCAGTGAAATGTCCTGGAAGCGCGCCGCGCTGGTGGATACCGATACGAAGGAGGTCATCCAGGTGGCGCAGCACAGCTCGCGTCCGCAGGGACCGATACCGCCGATGCGTCCGGCTTCCTGGCGGGCACCAATCTGTTTCATCTCGATACGCACGCGAAAAGCGTCGGCAAGTACCTTGATGAGCTGGCGGAAGTCCACCCGTTCGTCGGCTATGTAGTAGAAGATGGCCTTGTTGCCGTCTCCCTGATATTCCACGTCTCCAATCTTCATGTTGAGGTTGAGGTCCAGGGCTATCTGACGCGAGCGTATCATGGTGGAGTGTTCACGGGCTTTTGCCTCGTTGTACTTCTCCATATCCACAGGCTTCGCCTTGCGGTAGATGCGTTTGATGTCTGCCTCAGACTTGATATTGGCTTTCTTCATTTGCAGCGGCACGAGACGTCCGGTCAGGGTCACCACACCGATATCATGTCCGGGGGTGGCTTCTACGGCTACGATGTCGCCTTTTTCCAGAGGTATCTTGTTGCTGTTGCGGAAATATCCCTTGCGGGTATTCTTGAACTGAACCTCTACCAGCTCGCTCTCATCGGCATTGCCCGGAATGTCTGCCAGCCAGTCGTAGGTGTTCTGTTGCTTGTCCTGCCTGCCGCAACTCTTGCAGCAGAGACCTCCGCTTCCGTTATGTAGTTTAAATTCCATCATCTATTTATTTACTATTTACTATTTACGATTTGATACTTTGCATTTCATTATTTTGCCACTTTTCATTGTTTCAATAAAACAATCATTTTGAGAGAGAAGTCGAAAAACACCATGCGGGCGTTTACGTTCTGCTCGATGTGGCGTTGCGCTTCACTTAGTTCGTCCATGATACCCATGACGTTCCGTTCGTTGACAAAGGGGGCGAAACGGGTGGCGAAGTTCTGTTCGGGCAGCGTCATGTAGTTCATCTCCTTGCGGTGCAGGTTGTAGATGAAGTTCTCGCGGGTCATGCGCTGGCAGTAGTCCAGGAAGTTCTTCTGCCGTTCGCGTCCCATGGCAGCAAGCTGCTCGCTCCATTGTTTCATTTCCCGTATCTTGCGCTGGTAGGAGAGTCGCATCAGGCTGACAAAGAGGTTGAAGAACAGTTCGTTCTCTTCGTTCAGATGGATGGTCTCCAATACTTTGATGAAGTCTCCGTTTGCCAGGTGGGCTATCGTCTCGCTGTCGCGGGGCTGCACTCCGTACTTCTGCTGCAGGGCTTCGGCTATGTCGGCTTCTTCAATCTTAGGAATGTTGAAGCGCTGCGTGCGGCTGAGGATGGTGGGCAGTATCATTTCCGGAGCTTCGGAGATGAGGAGGAATATCGTTTTCTCGGGTGGCTCTTCCAGCAGTTTCAGCAGCTTGTTGGCGCATACTTCATGCAGCTTTTCGGGTAGCCATACGATGGTGACTTTGTAACCTCCTTCACTGGATTTCAGACTCAGCTTGCGGGTTATCTCGTCGCTTTCTTTGGCATAGATAATAGCTTGTCCGTTTTCGGCATCCATCTCGTTCAGCCAGTGGTTCAGCCCGAAGTAGGGGCTGTTCAGCAACAGGTGCCGCCAGTTGGCGATATAGTCGTCGCAGACTTCCTTTTTCCCTTTGGCGCTCTTGACGATAGGGTATACGAAGTGTACGTCCGGGTGCACCAGCTTATTCCATTTTACGCAGGAGGGACAAGTACCGCAGGCATCGGTTTCCGTCCGGTTGGGACAGCAGATGTAGTGGGCATAGGCAAGTGCCAATGGGAGTTTTCCTACTCCGGCAGGGCCACAGAAGAGTTGTGCGTGGGGGATACGTCCTTCCTGCACTTCTTGTATCAGCCTTTGCTTGGCTGCCTCTTGGCCTATTATGTCCTTGAAACTGAACACGGGTTAATTAGTTATAAGTTATTACTTGTGACACTGCCTATTGTCAATTGTCAACTGTTGATTGTCCATTGTTTAGTAGATTTGTTTGGCTACTTCCTTGATGCTGTCTGTAGCTCCTACCGAGTAGAAGTGGAGGCTTGGGACGCCATGGGCTATCAGCTCTTTGCACTGCTGCACGCACCATTCGATACCCACTTGCTGAGCTTCCGCATCGGTGTTGCACTTCAGAACCTCTTGGGTCAGTTCCTCGGGCAAATCTACTTTGAACGTCTTGGGTATCATGCTGAGTTGTGACAACTTCTTGAAGGGCTTGATGCCCGGGATAATCGGGATGGTGACACCGGCTTGACGGGCACGTTCCACGAAGTCGAAATATTTCCGGTTGTCGTAGAAGAGCTGGGTCACGGCATACTCTGCACCCATTTCCATTTTTTTCTTCAGCCAGTAGATGTCTGTATCCATGTTGGGGGCTTCTTCATGCTTTTCCGGATAGCACGCCACACCGTATGAAAACGGGGTATTGGTAACTTTCATCTCGGAGCCGTCCACAAAAATACCTTTATTGAAGTTGTTGATTTGCTCTTGTAGTTCGACGGCGTGGTGGTAACCGTTGCCCACGGGGATAAAGAGGATTCGTGCTTTGCCTTGTCGCCACGAAGCACCAGCAGGTCGGTGATGCCGAGGAATTGCAGGTCGAGCAGCACGTACTCCGTCTCTTCGCGGGTGAAGCCGCTGCAAAGGATGTGCGGCACCATGGTGATGTTGTACTTGTTCTGGATGGCAGCAGCTACGGCTACGGTGCCGGGGCGGCGGCGCAGGCGGTTTCGCTGGAACAATCCGTTGCCGAGGTCTTTGTACACGTACTCGCTGCGGTGCGTGGTGATGTTGATGTATTTGGGGTCGAATTCCCGTAACGTATCTATGGTTTGATACAGCTTTTCGATGCCCGTACCTTTCAGTGGTGGCAATATTTCAAAGGAAAAAGCTGTTTTTTCGTTACTGTTTATCAGGTCGATTACTCTCATTTCTCTTTCGTTATCTTTGTCCGATTGGCAAAAATCTTGCACATTGGGAACAAAAATACAAAAAAGAAATGAGAAATGCCGAAATTGCCGGCTATTCTTTTATACAGCGGATGGAAAGAGCTTTATAGTAGGGCTTACCGGTGACATGGGCAGTGCTTGATACAAACTCGTCGCTTTCGCCGAGAAAATAAATGGTGCTTTCCGAAAGGGTATGCTTTGTATGATCCCAACTCCAAAAGGCAGTCATTTTATTGGGGCTGTTGTGTCCTTTGTTGTACCACATTCCTACCGGGAAAGCATTGAACCGGGTATGGTTGTTGACGGGGGCAACTTCACCGGATACCATTGCCTGCCATTCTCCTGCTTTTAGTATGGAGGCATCGTTGCCGGTGTAGTTTTTCAGCTGTTCCCAGTCTGCATCCGATGGAATTTTCCAGCCCTCGGGAGCCAGCTCTCCTGCCAGTATGGATTCTCCATTGTAAAAATAAATATCATATTTGTCCGGCTTGTAATATCCGGCTTTGTCTGTTCCCAAGTCACTCTGTTTTTTCAAGGGAGCTCCGTCACGGTAGGTGGTGGCATGGAGCTCTTTACCCATCCAGTATTGGGCTCCAATCTTGACAATGGGGTATTCGGTAGACACTCCTTTTCTGATGTCTCGAAGGGTGTAGCATGCCACATTCACTTTGATGGCGTTTTCCGGTTTATCCAGAAGTAGCTTATGGTTATTGTCTATATAGAGCTTGTCTATGCCGGTATATTCCCCTTTAGTGTAGGTAAATCCATAGTCGTCTGTATTCCAGCTTATTCTTCCTCCGCAGATGGTGTCTTTACGGTCTGCAAGCTGTAGGATGACTCCATTGCTCAGGTCGGTCTTTTCATTTTCGCCTATGGGATAGGCTATAACGGCTCTGGAAGTCAATGACGCTGATTTGAGATATTCCTTGCAGACTTCTGCAATGGGTATCCCTTCGTGATAAATTCTGTACACATTTGAAAGAGAAAAGGAGAGAGCGGAGATATGTATGGCAGTGTAATCTTCCATATTGTCGGTGTCGATGGGAGGGAGGCTGCTCCATTCCTTGATTTTTCCGGCAAAACTGCTCAGTACGTTGCTGTTGCTCTGCATGGCTGATATGTTAATGATACATTGCGTGCTGCTACTCATTTCCACTTCGGGTATTGCACAACTGTATATACGTCCGCTCCACTCCATAATGAAGGATTGCTTGCCATCATTTATCGTTTGGGGTATGATGATGAATTCCTTGCCGGTAAGTTTGTTGTCTTTGACGCTCCATTCGCCGGAGGCTATGATGTCTTGTGTCCCCGTAAGATTACTGAAAGTCCCGTCTTCCAGATTATAATCGGCCGAGGTCTTGAGCCCGGTTGCGATGATACGCGGATTGGCTTTCAGCAAATCATTGGCAGAGTTGCTTGCGTCGGGTGTCAGAGAGATTGCCAGTTTGGACAGCTTGTGTTGGAACTCCAGGGTTACAGATTTGGTTTTACTGGTGATTCCTTGCGCTTTAGCTACCAAGAAGTCACTTTGTGCGCGGTTTTTCTCATTGCTCTGGTCTATCTGCACAGATACGGGAAGAACGGGTGTACCGGCAGCTACCCCTTCGGTTTGGTAAGGGTGGTAACTGATAAAGTCCAGTGACACATCTCCTTCCGGATAGAATACTGTCTTTTTGGGAACCAGTGTGGAGCCTTCCGTATATTCCAGGGCCAGATTGTCAATATACCGTTTTCCCTTGATGGAGCCGGAGGAAGTGGTTGCAAACAAGCCCATTCTGTCTCCTTTTTCAAAGGCGGTGTTTGTGACCTTGGTACTGGCCTTTTCCATTTTGATAGAGAACGTGATAGGTGTCGTCCCTTCCTCGATTTCCGCTTCTGATTCTTCGTCAATCCGGTTCACACAAGCTGTATTCCCTAAGGACATGCAGCAGAATAAAGAGGCAGCCAAGACTCCTCTTGCAAGAATAAGTTTCTTCATTATATTATTATTGTGGGGCAACGGTTTTTCCGCTTTCCCAATTATACTCAATGAACCTTGTCTTAAAAATATGGATTTAGCAGAGCTATAACCGGTATGGAAAAGTCTTTTACGCTTTTGGATGCTAATTATCAGTATCACGCTTGATGCCGCAGTGCTTTTTAATCTTATTTTTTAATAACTTTTAATAGGTTTCGGGTACAAATGTAATTAAACGTGTTAAATGAAGAGGGATAAATCGATAAAACTTTTATAATTTATTTATCACACTCTGATTTTTTGCCTAACTTTACACGCTAAAATCGTAGACAGTAATAAGTTAAACCATAGATATAAACTCATGCCTTTAAATTTACCCGATAAACTACCCGCTATCGAGTTGCTGAAAGAGGAGAATATATTTGTCATTGACAATTCCCGGGCAACCCAGCAGGATATCCGTCCGCTGCGTATCGTGATTCTGAACTTGATGCCGCTAAAGATTACAACGGAAACGGACCTGGTGCGTCTGCTTTCCAATACTCCGCTTCAGGTGGAAATCTCGTTCATGAAGATAAAAAGCCATACTTCCAAGAACACTCCGATAGAACATATGAAAACATTTTATACGGATTTCGACAAGATGCGCGGTGAAAAGTACGATGGCATGATTATCACCGGTGCTCCGGTAGAGCAGATGGATTTTGAGGAGGTGACTTATTGGGATGAGATTACTGAAATCTTCGACTGGGCGCGTACGCATGTCACCTCTACGCTCTACATCTGCTGGGCGGCGCAGGCAGGGCTCTATCATCATTATGGAGTGCCGAAGTATGCACTGGATAAGAAGATGTTCGGTATCTTTGAACATCGTACCTTGCAACCGTTGCATCCCATTTTCCGTGGATTTGATGATATGTTCTATGTGCCGCATAGCCGCCACACGGAAGTGCGCCGGGAAGATATACAGAAGGTTCCGGAATTGACGCTGCTTTCCGAGTCGGAGGATGCTGGTGTATATATGGCGGTGGCCCGTGGAGGGCGTGAGTTCTTCGTGACCGGCCATTCGGAATACTCCCCGCTGACATTGGATACAGAGTATCGCCGTGACTTGAATAAGGGCCTGCCCATTGAGATACCCCGTAACTACTATGTGGACGATGACCCGGACAAAGGAGTGCTGGTGCGTTGGCGTGCCCATGCCAATCTGTTGTTCTCCAATTGGCTGAATTATTTTGTATATCAGGAGACGCCGTATAATATTAATGAAATAGGGTGAGTTACTCGTAACTAAACGATGATAAAGCAACGTAAAATAGAGCTGCTGGCTCCTGCCAAGAATTTGGAGTGTGGCATAGAAGCAGTGAATCATGGGGCAGATGCGGTATACATCGGTGCACCCAAGTTCGGTGCGCGTGCGGCTGCTGTCAACTCTTTGGAGGATATTGCCGCTTTGGTGGAGCATGCCCATCTGTATAATGCCCGTATCTATGTGACGGTCAATACCATTCTGAAAGAAGAAGAGCTGAAAGAGACGGAGAGGATGATTTGGGAGCTGTACCGCATCGGTGTGGATGCACTGATTGTACAGGATATGGGGATTACGCGGTTGAATTTGCCGCCCATTCCGTTGCATGGCAGTACGCAGATGGATAACCGTACGCCGGAGAAAGTACGTTTCCTTGCCGATGCCGGTTTCCGTCAGGTGGTGTTGGCACGCGAACTTTCTTTGCAGGAGATACGCGGTATCCATGAGGCGTGTCCCGACGTGCCGCTCGAAGTCTTTGTACACGGGGCTCTTTGCGTCAGTTATAGCGGGCAGTGCTATGTCAGCCAGGCTTGTTTCGGACGGAGTGCCAACCGGGGGGGAATGTGCGCAATTCTGCCGTTTACCCTTCAGTCTGGTAGATGCCGATGGCAAGACCATTGTGCGTAATAAGCATCTGCTTTCTTTGAAGGACCTCAACCAAAGCGAGGTGTTGGAAGAACTGCTGGATGCCGGAGCCACTTCGCTGAAGATAGAAGGCCGCTTGAAGGATGTGACCTATGTGAAGAATGTGACGGCGGCTTACCGTAGGAAGCTCGATGCCATTTTTGCCCGTCGCAAGGAATATGCCCGTGCTTCTTCGGGCACCTGCCGTTTCGATTTCCAGCCACAGTTGGACAAGAGTTTCAGCCGCGGTTTCACCCATTATTTCCTGCAAGGAAGGGGAGGGGAGATCACTTCGTTCGATACGCCCAAATCTTTGGGAGAGGAGATGGGCACTTTGAAGGAACAGCGCGGGGGATATCTCACGGTGGCAGGCGTAAAGCCTTTCCACAACGGAGACGGTGTCTGTTTTCTTGATGAGCAGGGACGTTTGCAAGGTTTCCGTATCAACCGGGTGGACGGTAACAAACTCTATCCGGCAGGGGAAGTGCCTCGCATCAAACCTCGTACACGGCTTTATCGCAATTTCGACCAGGAGTTTGAACGTATTCTTACCCGTAAATCCTCCGAACGCAAAATCGGTGTTTGTTGGGAGTTGTCAGATACTTCTTTCGGGTTTAGCCTGACGGCTGCGGACGAGGATGATAACCGCGTGACGCTCTCTTTCCCTTATCCGAAAGAGTTGGCACGTACACCGCAGGTGGATAATCTGCGTAATCAGCTGGGCAAGTTGGGGAATACTCCTTTTGAGATAGCAGGATATTTGTCTGAAGATGCTTCGGGCATCAGGCTCAATCTTTCTGCTAACTGGTTCCTTCCTGCTTCTGCGGTGGCGGACTGGCGCCGGCAGGTGATAGATAAGCTGATTGCGGCTCGGCGTGTTACTTATCGTCGTGAGCTGGCTGTTTGGAAACCGACCAGCCATGCTTTCCCGGCTACTTCGCTGACCTATCTGGGTAATGTGATGAACGGTGCTGCCCGGAGTTTCTACCGTGAGCACGGGTTGTCGTCCATAGCACCTGCTTACGAGGCACAAGCGGTTCCGGATGCTGTACTCATGTTCTGCAAACATTGCCTGCGTTTCAGTATGGGATGGTGTCCCACCTATCAGAAAGGACATTCTCCTTATAGGGAACCTTATTATTTGGTTGGGACGGACGGCAAGCGTTTCCGCTTGTCTTTTGATTGCAAGAATTGCCAGATGAAAGTCATTGCTCATGAAGAGCCGCTTTAATGAAGGATGAAGAATGAGGAATTACTAATAAAGACTTGAAAATGAGGAGTGAGGAACGGGCACATAATGAAAGGCTGGCAAATGACCGGTACCGGGAAGCGGGCAGGGATAAACATCCTTTGCGTTCACTGCGTTCCCTCCTATTCTGCATTCTTTATTTTTCATGCTTCATTGCTTTAGTTTCCTGCCATTATTCCCGTCCTAATCTTGAAGATGAACATCTGTCTAAGGAGACGCGTGATTCGCTGGCCTATCTTTTTGAGCGGCATTATACTTGGAATACCAATCTGGAAGTGCTGGCAGATTCTGTGAATTTGGCTTGTCTGCCCGTGAAGGACTGCTATAATATGCTTTATCGGGGAGACCGCGTGGTGGTTGCCGAGTTCGCCATCCATCCTGCCGACAGTGTGGATAGTGTATGGGTGAAGCTTGCCCATTCGCAGGAAGTGCAGGGTTGGTTGCGGGAGTCCGAAATGATGCATGCCTTTGTTCCTACAGACAGCATTTCGCAGGCCATCTACTTGTTCAGTGATACCCATGCCTCTTATTTTATCATTATTTTTGCCTTGTTTGTGGCAGTCTGGCTGTTCCGGGCTTTTCGGCGCAAACAGTTGAGGATGGTGTACTTTAATGATATAGACAGTCTCTATCCGTTGTTGCTATGTCTGCTGATGGCGTTCTGTGCCACTATTTACGAATCTATACAAGTGTTTGCGCCGGAGACGTGGCAACACTTCTATTTTAATCCTACCTTGTCGCCGTTCAAGGTACCGTTTGTGCTTTCTGCTTTTCTGATGGGTATCTGGCTGTTTATAGTGGTGTTGCTGGCGGTACTCGACGATTTGTTTCGCCAGTTAAGTCCGGCGGCGGCCGTATTCTATCTGTTGGGGCTGGCCTCCTGCTGCATCTTCTGTTATTTTTTCTTTATCCTGACTACATCTATCTACGTCGGATACTTGTTTTTGACCGCTTTTGTATGGGTATTCCTCAAAAGGCTTCGCATTTCGCTGCTGGCTTCACGCTATCGTTGCGGCAGATGCGGGCAGAAACTGAGGGAGAAGGGAGTCTGCCCACATTGCGGAGCTATCAATGAATAAAAAAGCTTTGTAACTTTTCCATATTCAGTAGGAAAATGTAACTTTGTAGTTGAACTTTTAAAAGGAGGAATTGATTATGAGTAGTTTGGAGTTGGAAGCCGGAAAATTGGAGTTGATTCGTGAGATAGTCAATATCAATAGCAGTACTGCATTGGAGAGCCTCAGAAAATATATGAAGGAGGTTTTGAATAAGAATAGTCATTCCATTCCGACAGCGGCAGATAGCAAATTGCTGACTAAGCGTATGCTTGCAAAGTATGCCGGTAGTTGGAAGGACAATCGTGATTCTGATGAAATCAATGATGATATATATGCATCACGCCTTTCTCGAAAAGAAGAAAACTTTAGCCCCTTTGACGAATGAAACGATATTTGCTTGATCTAATATTTGTGTTCACTTCATGCGTCAGAAATTTGGAGTAGACGAACATATTGAAAAGGTGGGCTGGGAACATTGTTGCATTTCGGAGGTTACGGTAGCAGAGTTGTTGTTCGGTGCAGAGCGAAGTAATAATGTGGAGAGAAACTTGCAGCTTGTTACTGATTTCTGCCAAGATATCAAGGTAATACCTTTGTCCTCGGCTTTATGTTGTTATGCCCGGAGTAAGGCTGCCTTATATAGTCAAGGAACTCCCATTGAGGATTTGGACTTATTTATAGGATGTACAGCGGTGGCTAACCAAATGATAATGGTTACTGAAAACAAGAAACATCTGGAAAGAATACCTAATATTGAAATTGAAAACTGGGTACATAGAGGATAACTTCTCCTCTGTCAGATAGAAACATAGAAACGGTCGTTCGGGTATGCAATGTGTAAGTACCCGAACGACCGTTTCTATTTTCCTTTACTTTCGGAGGGACAAAGCTCTCCAATCAGAACCTGCACCTCAACTCTATTCCCGCCTGCACAGGCCGTCCTTTCTGCATAAATCCGTTCCCCATACTCTCAAAATAGAACGAAGCATACTCTTTGTCCAGTGCATTGCGCACCCAGAAATCAATCTGTCCATGTCCTTTCTGGAAGCTGATACGTCCGTTCAGCGTGCCGTAGAAGGCTTGGCTCACGGTATTCTTCTCGGTCCAGTAGATGCGCCCGGCACCGGTGTAGTTAGCGTTCAGCTGGATGCGGTCCAGCCAGTGTCCCGGACGGATGCGGAAGATGTACTGACCGCCCACGTTCATGGTATGCTTGGGAACAAAGGGTACGTGCTTGCCGTTGTAGCTGATTTCCTGAAGCTCCCCATTCACTTTCTCGTTGGTGATGTAATCCTTAAAGGTGGCATAGGTATAACCATAACTTGCATTCAGCGTGAAGTCCGTAGCAACGGCAGCCGTCAAGGCAACCTCTGCCCCCTGGCTGCGGCTTTTGCCGGCATTTGCCGTTTCGCGTCCCAGTCCGCTTGGGGCGAAGCGTGAAATCTGCTGGTCGCGGGTTTCCAGCCAGAAGATGGCGGCGTCGGCATGCAGACGTCCGTCCAGCAGATTCAAGTGTGTTCCTATTTCGTAGTTCCAGGTCTGTTCGGGCTTGTAGACGGTGGCGGATTTTGCATCCGGATTCTCTCCCGCATCGGGGAAGTATTTGCCCACCAGCTCTTTGTAGGCATCCGGCACGTTGGGCATAATCGCCTCTTTGCTTTGCCGCATCATGTCATTCTTCAAACTGGATTGCAGCAGGTCGGAGAACATCTGCACGTTGTAACCTCCCGAACGGTAACCTTTGCTGACCGTTGCATACACATTTCCTCTGTTTCGCGCAAAGTCATACTGCAAAGCAAACTTGGGCAACAGCTGAAGATAATCCTTATCAATGTTTCCTTGGTAGCGCGACTCTACGGTCAGCGCCGTCTCCGGCATCATCTCTATTTCGCGGATGACGACGTCGCCCCGCTTCATTTCTCCCTTGATGCCCACCTTGTAGTCCAGGCTGGTGCCGGAGTTGTAATCCATCTTCATACGCTCATAATCCAGGCGTAACCCGGCAGTGAACGACACTCCTTTCAGCCCGAATAAATCTCTGAAGGTGGATTGATGGAAGAGTGCCCCATTCAGCAGCGGAGTGTTGAAACTGCCCCCGATGGGCATGGTCCGGCTGCTGATGCCCAGTGAGGGCAGGATATTCATACTCATGGATGGTCCCATCTCTACTTGTATTTGCGATGGGATGACACTGCCCAACATCTGGTTCAGCATCCCCATTCCGGCTTCCCTGAAAGTGACGGGAGCTTCCGTATTCAGCCATTGGTAGAAGCCGAAGGCGCCGGTGGTCCATTGCCAGCGGCTGCCGCTTTTACTCTTCAAGATGATTTCCTCGCTCAGTGCGTGGGAGCGTTGTTTCTGTTGCAGGGTATAGATGTCGTTGGCGGTGAAGTCTTGGTCTATGTCCATGCAGTCCTTTAGAAACTGGTAGCCGGTGACCATGCTCAACGTGAAGTGCTGTGCCTGGTATTCCAGGTTCAGACCCGTGTTCAGCAGGTTGCGGTAGTAGTTGCTACGGGCGTTATTGGAGATTTTTCCGATGTAGGGCTTCAGCGGCTCGCTCTGTGCTTCGGGGGCCAGGCTGCCTTGGTAGAAATACGGGTAGCCACCCTGGTCGCTGTATTCGTAGTTGATGTTTAGGTCCACCTTCCAGTTGTCCGAGGGGAGGTAGATGGCGCGGATGCGTCCACCTGCCGATTGCCCCTTGTCCGCTTTCTCGTCCCTCACCGTGTTGCGGAAGAATCCTCCTTGATAATCGTAAAAACCTCCGGTGGAAAAGGCGAACCGTTCCGAAAGGCGGTGATAGTGGGTCAGCGAGGTATTATAGGCATTGTACGTACCTGCCCCCATGCGGAAGTCCGTCCCCCTGGTAGGAGAAGGGCGATTTGGTGTGCACCTTAATCAATCCACCCATGGCATTGCGCCCGTAGAGCGTGCTGCGGACCGCGTAGCACGTCGATGCGCTCTACGTCGGCATAGCTGAAGTCGAAGGCTGACTTGTCTATATAAGGTATATTGTCTACATAAAGTCCTACGGAGGGAGTGTTGATGCGCGAGCCGATGCCGCGGATATAGACTGCCGAAGTCAGTCGCGAGCCGTAGTCGGGGATAAACATATTGGGCACTACGGATGTCAGATTCTTGATGGAGTTCACCTGTGCGTTCTGCATGTCCTGCTGCGAAAGCAGGGTGACGGCGGCGGGCTGCTCGCGCAGTTTCCGGTTTTCTTTGGGGGCGGCGATGACGGTTATTTCCTCTACATCCACCACTTTCAAGGTGTCTGCCTCTTCGGCAAGTACGTTGCCGGTTGCCAGGAGGCAGAAGATACCGGTCAAAATTCTATATCTATTCATAAACTGGTTTTTTAGCGCCTGCAAAGTAAAGGGATTCTTGCGGAAGGGACAATCCTCATTTATTAGGATTTCGTTCCTGGAGTGCTAATCTTAAATCGTTCCATCATGCGGAAAATATCGTTCCTCCGTTGGGTAAAATCGTTCCACCATGGTGGAACGATTTTACACGGAGGAACGATTAGATGTTGGCACATTAGCACACTAATTGGGGCGAAGTTTTTCTGAAAAGACTTCGCTTCTGATGTATCCGGTTGTAGGATTATATTCTGTCCGCTTCCACATATCCGTGCATCACGGCATAGATAGTCAGCCCGGACACGGACTTGATACCCAGCTTCTCGGTGATATTCTTGCGGTGTGAGATGACGGTGGTCAGGCTGATGTTCAGTTTGTCGGCAATCTCCTTGTTGATGAGACCTTTGGTAATCAGCACCAGCACTTCTATTTCGCGGGCGGAAAGGTCGTGCCCGGCGGCTGTATTTATTGCCATATCCGAGTGTCTGGCGGGTGCCGGCTTTCCGTGGTTTTGTCTGTATTGGTTTCCGTATTGGCGCAGCTGCAGAATGTTTTTTGCCAGATTTTGTTCGTCCTGATAGATGTTTAGCGTCGGCATGCCCGACAGTTGGGGGACGGTTTCACCATTGACCAGCACAATGGTTTTGGGCTTGCGCTCCAGAAAGAAAGCGGTATGCTCGAAGTAAATCTGTGAAGAGATGAAATAATGTACATACATGTCAGGCGTATCATCCATCAGTTCGCCAAAGGAACGGAAAGAGCGGATGATGGCTGTCGGGATGATTTCCTCCAGCAAGTTCTGCAGTCCCAGACAGGAGAGGGTGTTGGAGTCGACGATTGCTATTTCAGGAGTCATTCTCGTTTTTTTGTTTCTGCAAAAATACGGATTATTTTTTAGGGTTTGTCTGTGCGGGGCTGCAAAATGAAAAATTCTCCTATGCAGAACTATTCTCCCTCTCCTTTTGGGGAGCGGGGAGTGTCTCCTTTCGCATATTGGCTGGGGCTGACATTGAAATATTTCTTAAAGACTTCCCGGAAGTATTTCCCATCGCAGAAACCGGTTCTTTCTGCTACTTCAGTCACGGAATATTTCCCTTCTTTCAATAGCTCGGCAGCATGTTTCAAACGGATATTCCGTACGAAATCTGCCGGTGCCTGGCCGGTCAGCGCTTTCAGTTTACTGTAGAAACTGGTACGGCTCATATTCAGGAGCGAGCACAATACGTCCACTGTGAAATCGGGATTATCCATGTTCTCCTCGATATGTCTCTTTACATTCGACATGAATTTCCAGTCGAGACTGTTGGAGCAAGTGGTAGTTGTGGAGGGCTCTTCTTCTGTATTGATTTCCAAATTCGCATATCTCTTGCGCAGCAATGCGCGGTTGGCAAGCAGATTGGCAATGCTGGCTTTCAGTATGTTTATGCTGAAAGGTTTTACAATATATTCGTCCGCACCGATATGGAGTCCTTCGAGAATGTTCTTTTCATCTCCCAGTGCCGTCAGCAGTACTACCGGGATGTGGGATGTTTCAATATCGTTCTTGATGGCGATGCATAATTCGTCGCCTCGCATTTCCGGCATCATGATGTCGGAAAGAATCAGTCCCGGCCAGAATTGTTTTACAATGGTCAGCGCTTCCTTGCCGTTGTTGCATACTTGTACATTGTAAATCGGAGAGAACGACTGGAAGAGATAGTTGCGCAGCTCGTCATTGTCTTCTACAATCAAGATGCGATGCAGTTTGTCATTGTCTTCAGTCCGGAGTTCTCCGGCAAGTTTCAAAGGAACGGTGGGGACATCCGGTTCATAGAAGGTCTTCTTATCCTTAACGGACAGAGTGAAGTTCTTGAACTGTTCTTTCTCTTTGGGAAGGATGATTCTGACAGTACTGCCTTGGCATTCGGTGCTCTCAATGTATATTTTTCCATTGTGCAGGCTTACCCAGCTTCCGCACCAGCATCAGACCGATACCGCTTCCCGTTATTTTGGAGTTGATGGCATTTGTTCCACGGAAGTGCATCTTGAACAGTTTTCTTTGTTCTTTGGCGGGAATTCCTATTCCATTATCTTTGACTTCTAGTCTCCAGGAGCTTTTCATGTCATAAACAGAAATGAGTATATCGCCATTTTGGGGAGTATACTTCAGAGCATTGGATATGACATTTTCCAGGATAGAGTCCATCTTCTCTTTGTCGAACCATACATTCATGTAGCTGAAATTGCTTTCGTATCTGAAAGTGATATGTTTTATGGTGGCATAGGTCTGGAAATTGTTGTATATCTCCTTGATGTAAGTATTCAATTCATATTCTGCTATGTACAGATGAGGGGAATATACTTCTGCCCGTTCAAAGTTTATCAGATTGGTAGTCATGCGCAGGAGGGAGTTGACATTTCTCAGTGCCATGTGCATATTGTTGGTCTCGGCTTCGTTCAGTGTCTTGTTTTCAAGCATTTCTTCCAGAGGTGCCTTTATCAGTGTCAATGGCGTGCGGATATCATGCGCGGTATTGACAAAGAAACGGGTTTTCTCATCGGATATCTTTTTCTGTTTTCTCAGTGCCATGACACGGAAACCGACAACGGACATCAGTACTGTCAGCAGGACATAGCAGGCTATGGCCCAAAAACTGAACCAGACGGGGCGCGCAATGCTGATGTCGATGCTTCGCTCTTCAAAATAAAGATAAGGCTCTTCCTTGGATACCGCCCGTATGTAAAGTTTGTAATCGCCCGAGGCAAGGTTGGTGAAGCGGAGATGCCCTTCTTCACCCAGGCGGTTCCAGTCATCGTAAAAGCCTTCCAGCTTCCAGTAGAAAGTGACATTGTCCGGCGCGTCATAATTGATGGATGAAATACTGAGGGAAAAAGTGTTCTGGTTATATTTCAGCTTTAACCGGTCTGTCTGGTTGATGTTTTCCTTCAAGGGGGAATTCGGACTGCCGGGAAAGACTGTCTGATAGAGTATCTGAAAATCGCTGAGTATCATAGGAGAGTAGATGTACTTGGGCAAACGGGTTCCTTCGGGAAACTCGATGGCTCCGTCTGTGCTGCCAAAGACAAAACCCTTGTTCTTGCGTAGCGTTCCGGAAGAGGCACTGAAGCAGGAGGACATCAGCCCTTGCTCTTTGGTCCAGTTGTGGAATGTCTTCTCCGTAGGGTGGAAACAGCTGATTCCGTTTTCGGTACTCATCAGGATATGCCCGTCCGACTCGGGGAGTATGGTGTAGATGTTGTTTGAAATCAAGGCACAATTGTCCTTGTGATAATGCTTGAACGTATTGTCCTTTGCGTTGTAGACAACCACTCCGGAGCCGTTTGTTCCTATATATAGAGAGAGGTCTTCCGCTTGGTAAAGTGTGTTGATGTAGGTCATCTCTTCCTGCAAGGCGACATATTGGAATCTACCCGACTCTTTGTCCAGCAGATACAGTCCGGCACTTGTCCCAATCCACATGTGTCCGTCGTCCTTTTCTGTAATGGCGGTGACGGAATTTATTCCGGGATACAGACGGACGGAATTCAGGGACAAATCGAAGCACTTCAGATTATAGAACCCTCCGGACCAGATATATCCTTTGGAGTCTTTTACAATGTCGCGGATATACTTGTCAGGACGAATGTTGTCCGGATTGAGCAGGTAAGGGGAGAAATATTCTACCGAGAGTGTCCTTTTATTTATTTTGTATACTCCCGAAGTATATCCTCCTGCCCAAATAATGCCGGGTGATACCTCGCATAGCGTAATGAAGATGTGATTCTTGTTTTTCAGTTGATGGTCGAAGGAGCTCAGGAATGAATGCCACTGCCCGGTTTTCGATTGATAAAGGCTGATTCCGTTACTTGTTCCGAACCATAGGTCTCCGTCACTGTCTTCAATGACAGAGTGTACCTGGTCGTTGACCAGCGATTGTCTGTTTCCGATAGAATGCTTTATCCAGTTGTAGCTTTTGTACCGGTTGTCTATAATGGTAATTCCTTCCGGGTAGTTGGCTATCCATATCCGCTTTTCTTCATCAATATAAATGTCATTGATGTTATTGCTGTTCATCTCATTGTGGCTTTTGTAGCTGGAGACGATGTACGGTTCCGAGATACACGAGTTCATGTTGATTTTGTGTATACCCATACCTTCTGTCGCTATCAATAGCTCTGTCTGGTTCAGAGGCTTGATTCGGGCAATGTTTACATCGCTCAAATCCGTATTGGAGTGTATAATCCGTTGTTGCCGTATGTCGTAGGCAAAGACTCCTTTTTCAAAAGTACCGATGAAAAGTCTTTGTGATTCTTGGTGGAAATAGAGTGAACTGATTTGGGCCTGGATTTTGTCAAGAGGTTCAAGAGGGACAATCTGCAATGTCTCATTTTCGAGTTTGACATATCGCAATCCCTTGTCGGTACCCATGAAGAAGTGGTTATTGTCCACTTGTTCGATACTTGTAATGCTGCTTTTCAGTTCATTGGACATTTGATGGACCTCTCCGGTTTGTGTGTCGTAGAGAGCGATGCTGTATCTGCTGCAGAGCCAAATCCTGTGATTGCAGTCCATATAGCCGTAGCTGATATTGACCGGTGTCTTGGGCAGTTTATATACTCTGTTGAACACATCGTGTTCTTGGTTGTATTGAAAAATGCGACCGGCTTTACCTATGACCCATAATTTCCCTTTCTCTTCAAAATATAGCCAACCGAGATGGATGGGGAAACTTGACTCTTTGTTTTCTTCTATTAATTTATAATGCTTGATGTCTTTTCCATTGTACCGGTCTATGCCTTCGTTGGTGAGGAACCACATGTAACCTACCGAATCCTTTTGAATGTCGAAGATTCTGCGGTTGCTCAATCCGTTTTCCACCCCTATGTATTTATATGTTTGCGCCGTAGCTATGAGAGGCAAAAGGAATAGAAAGCATACAATGTTTATGATGAACCTCATAATAAATACAATATAACAACATATATGTGATAATAGTTTACAAATTAAACGAGAAAAAGTGAAAAATCAAAATTTGGATGTAAATATTATAGCTTAATCAAAGAATGCCTTTGCCGCTTCCGCACATCGTTCGCCGTCAATTCCGGCAGAAACAATGCCTCCGGCATATCCGGCGCCTTCTCCGCAAGGGAACAATCCTTTTACGCGTACATGTTGCAGTGTCTCCTTGTCTCTTGTTATGCGTACCGGCGCCGAAGTACGGGTTTCCACTCCAATCATTGTCGCCTCGTTCGTCAAGAAACCACGGCTGTATTTCCCGAATAGCTGGAAACCTTTGCTCAGGCGTTCTGCAATGAAAGAGGGCATCCAGAAGTGGAGAGGTGAGGAAACCAGTCCCGGTGCATACGAAGTTTCCGGCAGGTCGTAACTCAGTTTTTTCTTAGTGAAGTCTGCCATTCTCTGTGCCGGTGCTGTCTGCTTCATATTGCCTTGTTGCCAGCAGAGGCGCTCCAGATACTCTTGAAAATACACATCATGCTTAATTGGGAATTGACGGTTGGCAATTGACAATTAGCCGCGCTGTCGTGCTGCATAGAAATTGTAAATTGTAGATTGTCAATAGTAAATTGCTCTATGTCTTCCGGGCGTAGCTCTACCACCATTCCCGAATTGCTCCAACGGGAACCGCGGTTGCTGGGACTCATCCCGTTGACTACAATCTGCTCGGGACCGCTGGCGGCGGGCACAACGAAGCCGCCGGGACACATGCAAAAGCTATATACTCCTCGTCCGTCCACCTGGTTTACAAAGCTATATTCGGCGGCAGGCAGATATTTTCCCCGTCCGTTCCGGTTGTGATATTGTATTTGGTCTATCAAGGTGGCAGGGTGTTCCAGTCGTACGCCTACGGCAATGCCTTTAGCTTCAATCTCTACATTGTTGGCGGCAAGCCAGCGGTATACGTCCCGGGCAGAGTGACCGGTGGCAAGTATCACCGGGCCAAGGAAAGTCTTGCCGGTATTTGTTTCAATGCCTTTGATTTCATCCTTCTCTATGAGTAGGGCGTCCATGCGTGTTTCAAAGTGGACTTCGCCACCGCACTGGATGATAGTGTTCCGCATGTTTTCAATAACACGCGGCAGTTTGTCCGTACCTATGTGCGGATGTGCATCTACCAGTATGGAAGTGGAGGCTCCATGTTGACAGAAGACGTTCAGAATCTTGTCTACATTGCCGCGCTTTTTGCTGCGTGTGTACAGCTTGCCATCCGAGTAAGCTCCGGCACCTCCCTCTCCGAAGCTGTAATTGGACTCCGGGTTGACGAGTTGCTGGCGGCTGATTTGCGCCAAGTCTTTCTTGCGTTCCCGTACGTCCTTTCCACGCTCCACAATGACGGGGCGCAGACCGAGCTCTATCAGTCGCAGGGCGGCGAAGAGTCCTCCGGGACCGGCGCCTACCACTACTACTTGGGGCTTTCCTTCTACATTATTATATAAGGTATGTTGATATTCGTCCTCTTTCGGCATTTCGTTCAGATATGCCCGTACGTTGAGGTTGATATAGATTGTCCGTTGGCGGGCATCGATACTGCGCTTCAAGATGCGCGTTGCTGTTATCTCCCGCGCATTCAGTCCTTTCTCATGTATTAAGTACTCTTTCAGGCGTTGCTCGTTTGCCGCTACTTCGGGCAATACGCGCAGTTGGTATTCTTGTATCATTTCACCACAGATTACGCAGATTAACACAGATTTTAAAGAATATATCTGTGGATTCCTGCTTGTAAGTTAGTAACATTGAAGTTGATTAATAATCCTAAATTATGTTTGGATAGTTTGAGGTAGGTCATTAGTTGGGCTGTGTGTATAGGCAGTAGCGCTTCTACAGATTTTAGCTCAATGACGATTGTATCTTCTACTAAAATATCTATTCTATATCCATTGCTTAAAACAATATCTTTATAATTGATGGAAAGTTCTTTCTGCTTCTCAAATCTGAGACCTTGTTTAGCCAATTCATAACACAGACAGCTTTCATAAGTGCTTTCTAACAATCCCGGTCCTAAATTCTTATGGACCTCATAAGCACATCCTATAATCTTATATGACAATTCATTGATAGATTTCATTCTGAATTTATTTTAATCCCTTTTTTCCCTAATCTGCTTTTAATCTGTGTTAATCTGTGTAATCTGTGGTGAACCTATCCGAATAGGGCACGGAATGCTTCTTCCACCTTCCGTACCGGTATTAATTCTATCTTTATCTTTTGGGTTGAGTCCTTGCATATTATACTTGGGAAGTATGAATCGCTTGAATCCAAGTTTCTCTGCTTCTCCGATACGCTGCTCTATGCGGTTCACTGGGCGGATTTCACCAGACAGACCTATTTCTCCCGCCATACACACCTCCGGTTCTATGGCCGTGTCCATGTTGCTGGAGAGGATAGAGCTGATGACGGCAAGGTCTATTGCCGGGTCGTTCACTTTCAATCCGCCGGCAATATTGAGAAATACATCTTTCTGTGCCAGTTTGAAGCCTACACGTTTTTCCAATACGGCCAGCAGCATATTCATGCGGCGGATGTCGAACCCTGTGGCAGAGCGTTGTGGGTTACCATATACGGCACTGCTGACCAATGCCTGCGTTTCGATGAGGAACGGTCTGATGCCTTCTATCGCGGAGGCGATGGCTATGCCGCTCATACCTTCATGGTCTTGGCTCAGCAGCAGTTCGGATGGGTTGCTCACCTGCCGTAATCCATCTTGCCGCATTTCGTAAATACCCAGTTCGGCAGTGCTTCCGAAGCGGTTCTTGATGCTGCGCAGGATGCGGTACATGTAGTGCTGGTCGCCCTCGAACTGGAGTACGGTATCCACGATATGTTCCAGTACCTTGGGGCCGGCTATGCTTCCTTCCTTATTGATATGCCCGATAAGGATGACCGCCGTATGCGTTTCCTTGGCAAAACGCAGGATGGAGGCGGAGCATTCCCGTACCTGGGCGATACTCCCCGGCGACGATTCAAGGGTTTCGGTAGAAATCGTCTGTATGGAGTCGATGATGACGATGTCCGGGCGGATGTTCTTGATATGGACGTAAATCTGTTCCAGGGAAGTTTCGCACACGATGAGGCAATCACTGGAAGCACTTGTCAAACGGTCGGCACGCAGTTTCAACTGACGGGTACTTTCTTCGCCGGAGACGTAGAGGATACGTTTCTCCGGTATACGGAGTACGGTTTGTAGCACCAGGGTGGATTTCCCGATGCCCGGTTCGCCGCCAATCAAAACAAGAGATCCTTGTACAAGACCACCACCTAGTACCCGGTTCAGTTCGGCATCATGGAGGTCGATGCGCGGTTCGTCATCGGCTACAATTTCATGGAGGGTTATGGGTTTGGCTTTGGCGGTCTCTATGCCCGATACGGGACGCTTGTTCACCACTTCTTTCCGTACCACCTCTTCCACATACGTGTTCCACATTCCGCACGACGGACACTTGCCTACCCATTTGGGAGAGTCTTGTCCGCAGTTGCTGCATACATAAACCGTCTTCTCTTTAGCCATAGTTGTGCATTCTCTTCTAAAATGATTGCCCAAAGGTACAATTTTTCGATGCAGGGCTTGCAGACTCCCATAGAGTTTTTTTATTTTGTGAGTAGAAAACAATAACATGTTATAAAAGCCATGATAGAAGATATTCTTGCATACAACAAGCGTTTTGTAGCCGAGAAGGGGTATGAGAAATACATCACGAATAAATACCCGGATAAGAAGATTGCCATCCTCTCTTGTATGGATACCCGTTTGACCGCTTTACTGCCGGCAGCCTTGGGCATCAAGAACGGCGATGTGAAGATGATAAAGAATGCGGGTGGAATCATTTCACATCCGTTCGGTAGTGTCATTCGTAGCCTGATGGTGGCCATTTACGAGTTGGGCGTGACGGAAGTGATGGTTATTGCCCACTCCGATTGCGGTGCGTGCCACATGAGCAGCGCCCAGATGATAGAGCATATGAAGGCCCGGGGCATCAAGCAAGAGACGATTGATATGATTCGTTTCTGCGGAGTGGATTTCGAGTCTTGGCTGTATGGATTCGAAGATACGGAGAAATCGGTAAAAGGTACGGTGGAAGCTATTATCAATCATCCGCTGATACCGAATGATATCAATGTCAGCGGTTTCATAATAGATTCTGTGACGGGAGAATTGACCCCGGTGCAGTGATAGTTGTGCTTCACACGGTAATTTCCCCTGCCAGCGGTCGTCCCATCAGTTCGCGTATTTCGGCAGGCGGATAATCGTGCCCCAGAAGGAACATCAGCTTGGTTACGGCAGATTCCGTTGTGCTGTCATATCCGCAGACAACTCCTGCCTGCATCAGTTGGTAACCGGTTTCATAGCGCTCCATTTCAACAGTGCCGGCACTGCATTGGGTGACGTTGACAATGATGATGCCTTGTTCGCAGGCATCATGCAGGCGGCGTAGAAACCATTCCTTTCGGGGAGCGTTGCCGGAACCGTAGGTTTCGAGGACTACGGCCTTCAGTCCTTTAGTGGCAAGTATGGCTGCCACGACATTTTCCTGAATACCTGGAAAAAGCTTCAGTATGGCGATGTTGGTATCAAGCAGATAATGAGGCTCCAGTTCGTGGGGAGTGCCGTGCGTATGAATTTGCACATTATTATATTTAATATGTATACCGGCGGAAGCGAGTACCGGATAATTGAAGGAACGGAAAGCATTGAAGTTCTCCGCGTTCATTTTGGTGGTACGGTTGCCGCGCATCAGGTGGTTTTCGAAGAAGATGCAGACTTCGGGTACGATGGGCTGTCCGTTGGAGTGGCGGTCGGTGGCTATTTCGATGCTGGTCAGCAGGTTTTCCTTGCCGTCTGTGCGGAGCACGCCAATGGGCAGTTGCGAGCCGGTTAGGATGACGGGCTTGTTCAGCCCTTCAAGCATGAAGCTGAGTGCAGAAGCTGTGTAGGCCATGGTGTCTGTGCCATGCAGGATGACGAAGCCTGTATATTGGTTGTAGTTGTTGCTGATGATGCGTACCAGTTTGCGCCAGGCATCGGGGTCCATGTCCGAGGAATCCATGGGTGGGTCGAATTGATAAGTGTCGATACGGAACGCAAATCTCTGAAGTTCGGGAACATGTTTCTGCAACTGCTCGAAGTTGAAGCTTTCCAGGGCACCGGTTTCTGCATTCTCTATCATTCCGATAGTTCCACCGGTGTATATTAGCAAAACGGAAGTGTTTTCTGGGTTCATGCGCACTTTTCTTTCATGTTTTCCATGCAAATATAATGATATATATTGAGAGTGATAGCAAAATGTTAGAAAAGAATAAACGGATATACAGAAAAAAGGTATGGAAAGTGTGAAAGTGTAAGCCGTAAGTTGTGCATATTTCTTGCCTTTTTAGAGGCTTTCTGTATTTTTATCGCAAAAAAGTCGCAAAAAGTGATAGATTGAATGTTTTTATTGTTACTTTTGCAACACTTATCATAAATGATAGAAACAAGAGACTATGAACAAGTACTATCAACATACAGTCACATCCATGTGGACCATGACCCTTAGGGGTTAGGGATAGTATTTTGTGTTTCTACGTGTTACACCATTTTCAAGCAGTTTTTCCATTTAATTAAAGTCAATGCAAGCCGTAGCAGCTTGTTTCCGACACATTGTATCAACCATCTCAACAATATAAAGAGAAATGAAAGTAATGAAATTCGGCGGAACGTCCGTAGGTTCCGTGAACAGTATTTTGAGCGTCAAGAGAATTGTAGAAGCAGTCGATGAACCGGTTATCGTGGTGGTGTCCGCATTGGGTGGCATCACGGACAAGTTGATAAACACCTCTAGAATGGCGGCAGCCGGTGATGCTTCTTATGAGAATGAGTTCCGGGAGATTGTCTACCGTCATGTGGAAATGATTAAGGAAGTGATTCCGGCAGGCGAGGCGCAGGTTGCCTTGCAACGCCAGATTGGTGAGCTGCTCAACGAGCTGAAGGACATCTTTCAGGGTATTTATCTGATAAAAGACCTTTCGCAGAAGACGTCCGATACGATTGTGAGCTATGGCGAACGGCTTTCATCTATCATCGTGGCACAACTGACGGGAGCGGAGTGGTTTGACTCACGCAAGTTTATCAAGACGGAGAAGAAGCATTCCAAGCATGTGCTGGATACGGAGCTGACAAATTCGTTGGTGCGCGAAACATTCAGCAGCCTGCCCAAACGCGTATTGGTTCCGGGTTTTATCTCCACAGACAAAATGACGGGAGAGGTAACGAACCTGGGTAGAGGTGGTTCCGACTATACAGCGGCAATTATTGCTGCCGCACTGGATGCTGACAGTCTGGAAATCTGGACGGATGTAGACGGGTTCATGACAGCTGACCCGCGTGTGATTTCCAGGGCATACACTATCAATGAATTGAGTTATGTGGAAGCTACGGAGCTTTGTAACTTCGGTGCGAAAGTGGTCTATCCGCCTACAATCTATCCGGTTTGCCACAAGAACATTCCCATTTTGGTAAAGAATACCTTCAACCCGGAGGGTGTGGGAACTGTCATCAAGCGAGAGGTTTCCGACCCGCAAAGCAAGGCCATCAAGGGTATTTCATCCATCAATGATACGAGCCTAATTACAGTGCAAGGCCTTGGTATGGTAGGTGTCATCGGTGTGAACTACCGTATCTTCAAGGCGCTGGCAAAGAATGGCATCAGTGTGTTCCTTGTGTCCCAGGCTTCTTCGGAGAATTCAACGTCTATCGGTGTGCGCAATGCGGATGCCGACCTGGCTTGCGAGGTGCTGAACGAGGAGTTTGCCAAAGAGATAGAGATGGGAGAGATTTCTCCTATTCAGGCAGAAAAGAACTTGGCTACCGTGGCCATCGTAGGCGAGAACATGAAGCATACACCGGGTATTGCCGGAAAGTTGTTCGGTACGTTGGGGCGTAACGGTATCAATGTGATTGCTTGTGCGCAGGGTGCTTCGGAAACCAACATCTCGTTTGTAGTGGACAGCAAATCATTGCGCAAATCGCTGAATGTCATCCATGATTCTTTCTTCTTGTCGGAATATCAGGTACTGAATCTTTTTATCTGCGGCATAGGAACCGTAGGCGGCAGCTTGATAGAGCAAATTCACAGCCAGCGCCAGAAGCTGATGCAGGAGAACGGCCTGCAGCTGAATGTAGTGGGCATTGCCGATGCAAACAAAGCCATGTTCAGCCGCGAAGGTTTCGATTTGGGACGTTTTCGTGAAGAACTGCAGGAGAAGGGAAAGGACAGCTCTCTGGAAACGCTGCGTAATGAGATTATCGGTATGAACATCTTTAACTCTGTCTTTGTGGACTGTACGGCAAGTGCAGGCGTGGCTTCCCTTTACAAGGACTTGCTGCTGCACAATGTTTCGGTAGTGGCTGCTAACAAGATTGCCGCTTCTTCCGAATACGAGAACTACCGTGAACTGAAACAGATTGCCCGCCAACGCGGTGTGAAGTACTTGTTTGAAACCAATGTAGGTGCCGGACTCCCCATCATCAATACCATTAACGACCTTATCCATAGCGGTGATAAGATATTGAAGATTGAAGCCGTGCTGAGCGGTACGTTGAACTATATCTTCAATAAAATCAGTGCCGACATTCCTTTCAGCAAGACCATTAAGATGGCGCAGGAGGAACGTTACTCCGAGCCCGATCCGCGTATCGACCTCAGCGGAAAGGATGTTATCCGCAAACTGGTGATTCTGGCACGCGAGGCCGGTTACTGTTTGGAACAGAGCGATGTTGAGAAGAACCTCTTTGTGCCCGATGACTTCTTTGAAGGCTCCCTGGATGACTTCTGGAAGAAAGTGCCGAGCCTCGATGCCGATTTCGAAGCCCGCCGCAAGGTGTTGGAAGCCGAGAACAAGCATTGGCGTTTCGTAGCCAAACTGGAAAATGGCAAAGCATCTGTCGGTTTGCAGGAAGTCGGCGCCAACCATCCGTTCTACGGGCTGGAAGGCAGCAATAACATCATCCTGCTGACCACGGCACGCTATAAGGAATATCCGATGATGATACAAGGCTACGGAGCCGGTGCGGGTGTAACGGCTGCGGGGGTATTTGCGGATATTATGAGCATTGCAAACGTTTAATCCAAATCGTAATATAGAAAGATGAAACACATCATTATATTGGGTGATGGTATGGCCGACTGGCCCGTGAAGGCTCTGGGAGGCAAAACCTTGCTGCAGGCGGCTGCAACTCCCTATATGGACAAGCTGGCACGCATGGGACGTGTGGGAAGGCTGGTGACGGTGGCCGAGGGATTTCATCCCGGCAGTGAGGTGGCGAATATGTCCGTTCTGGGCTATAACCTGCCGAAGGTGTACGAAGGCCGCGGTCCATTGGAGGCGGCGAGTATCGGTGTGGACTTGCAGCCGGGTGAGATGGCGATGCGCTGCAACATTATCTGTATCGAGGGAGACAATATCAAGAATCATTCTGCCGGGCACATTACTACAGAGGAAGCGGATGTGTTGGTAAAATACCTTCAGGAGCATTTGGGTAATGACCGCGTGCATTTCCATACGGGCGTGCAATACCGCCATCTGCTGGTAATAAAAGGAGGGGACAAGCGCATTGACTGTACGCCGCCCCACGATGTCCCTTTGAGGCCTTTCCGTCCGTTGATGGTGAAGCCGATGGAGGGTACGGAGAATATTTCGGTCCCCGAAGGCGGTGCAGAGCTTACTCCGAAGCAGACTGCCGATTTGATTAATGATTTGATTCTCCGTTCGCAAGTGTTGCTGGAAAACCATCCGGTCAACATGAAGCGGAAGGCCGAGGGTAAGGACCCTGCCAATAGCATCTGGCCGTGGAGTCCCGGTTATCGTCCGCAGATGGAGCGCCTTTCAGACAAGTTCCCGCAGGTGAAGCGTGGTGCTGTGATTTCTGCCGTGGATTTGATTAACGGCATCGGCTACTATGCCGGATTGCGGCGCATCACCGTAGAAGGTGCGACGGGGCTTTATGATACCAACTATGAGAATAAGGTGGCTGCCGCCCTTGATGCATTGCGGACGGATGATTTTGTCTACCTGCATATCGAGGCCAGTGATGAGGCCGGTCACGAAGGAAATGTCCCCTTGAAGATTATGACGATTGAGAATCTGGACAGCCGTGCCGTAGGTCCTATCTACGAGGCTGTGAAGGATTGGGAGGAACCCGTTGCTATCTCCGTATTGCCCGACCATCCCACTCCCTGCGAACTCCGTACGCATACGGCCGAACCTATCCCGTTCCTCATTTGGCATCCGGGTATCGAGGCTGACGAAGTACGGACATTTGATGAAGTGGCAGCCTGCGAAGGCAGTTACGGACTGATGAAAGAAGACGAGTTTATTAATGAATTTATGAGTTCCACCACAGAGTAACACAGAGTTTTACGGGGTTTTATTTATAGAGAATTCTGTGAGACTCTGTGGTGAATAAAAAAATACCGCAATGAAATATTATAGCACCAACAAACAAGCCCCGAAGCCACTCTTGAAGAGGCCGTGGTAAAGGGGCTTGCCGCAGACAAGGGGCTTTTCATGCCCTTTACAATCAAAACTCTGCCACAAGAGTTTTACGATAGCATCGATACACTCAGCTTTCAGGAGATAGCCTATCGCGTGGCAGATGCTTTCTTTGGCGAGGATGTTCCTGCCGATACGCTGAAACAGATTGTTTATGACACACTCAGTTTCGATGTCCCTCTGGTCCGGGTGACAAAGAATATTTATTCGCTTGAGCTGTTCCATGGTCCGACGCTTGCCTTTAAGGATGTAGGCGGTCGCTTCATGGCGCGTTTGCTGGGATACTTTATCAAGAAAGAGGGCAAGAAGCAAGTCAATGTGCTTGTTGCTACCTCCGGTGATACGGGCAGTGCCGTTGCCAATGGTTTCCTCGGTGTGGAAGGCATACACGTCTATGTGCTCTACCCGAAGGGAAAAGTCAGTGAAATCCAGGAGAAACAGTTCACTACCTTAGGGCAGAATATCACGGCTATTGAGGTCGATGGTACGTTCGACGATTGCCAGGCTTTGGTTAAATCCGCTTTTATGGACCGCGAGCTCAACGAACATCTGCAACTGACCAGTGCCAATTCCATCAACGTGGCGCGTTTCTTGCCGCAGGCATTCTATTACTTTTATGCCTATGCTCAACTGAAACGTGCCGGCAAGGGAGGCAATGCCGTCGTGTGTGTACCCAGCGGTAACTTCGGTAACATCACTGCCGGCCTCTTCGGCAAGCGTATGGGACTGCCCGTGGAACGCTTTATCGCTTCCAACAACCGCAATGATATCTTCTTCCAATATTTGCAGACAGGTGTTTATACGCCGCGTCCCAGCATCGCTACCATTGCCAACGCGATGGATGTGGGCGACCCGAGTAACTTTGCCCGTGTACTCGACCTTTACGGAGGCAGCCATGCCGCCATCTCTGCCGAAATCAGCGGTGCCACTTATACCGACGAGCAGATTGCCGAAACCATGCGGGAAGTGTGGAAGAAGGACCATTACCTGCTCGACCCGCACGGAGCCTGCGGCTTCCGGGCCCTGGCCGAAGGACTGAAACCCGGCGAAACGGGCGTATTCTTGGAAACGGCCCATCCGGCGAAGTTCAAGGATACAGTGGAGAAGATTATCGGTGAAGCCGTAGAAATACCTGCCAAGCTTCAGGCCTTTATGCGCGGCGAGAAGAAGAGCCTGCCAATGTCGAAGGACTTTGCGGACTTCAAGCAATATCTGATGCATGTATAAAGAATGGGACGTCAGTAAAGAAAAACACCGGATTGCTTGACATTGCCTTTCGGATGTTGTATCTTTGTAACTGCAATCTTAGTTCAGATTCAATTTTAAATTAGCATAAAAGGAGAGGCGTCGCTTCTCCTTTTTTGTTGTGTTCTTCCGTCACTTCATTTGCCAAACCTTAGGGTCTACTCTCCTAAACCAGTGTTTTGCAGATTTAATCCTCCACTTCAGCAAGCGGAATGGTGGGCATTTGCTTGGAAAATCCCGGCGGTTTTGACGAAAAGTCCGGATGTTTCGGATGAAAAGCTCCGAGCTTTCGGATGATATGTTCAGCGCTGACAGATGGTGTGTCGAGGATAAACGGATGATATGTTCGGGACGGATACATGGTTTGTTCCGGCTATATGAACGGACGATCATGCGTCTGTTCCGTTAATCTTCCATAAATCTGCTCTTGACAAGATTGGCTGCTTTATTCTGTATCGGGTTCTTCCCGGATGATGTTTATCATGCTGCCCAACTTATGATGGTTGTTCCATAGCACAAGCACTTCAATCTTCCGGAGACTGTGCCGGTAAAGAAGCGTATAGTCGGGATGCGGAATGATGTACCGTATGTTCTCTGCTTCGGTGGGCTGTCCGATAAACGGATTCAGCGTGACACGGTACAATGCATTTTGGAACAAGGTGTACAGAGTCCCGCCACACCGTTTGTTGCCATCTCCTTCTTGCGAGGAAATCAGCAGGTCCTTCAGAGCTTCTTTGGCAAGTGGCGACCAGATTATTTGTTTAGCCATGCTTCCACCTCCTTACTGATTGTGACATCCTCTTGTCCTTCTCCCTCATCCAGTTGCCGGCAGGCTTTCTTAAGGTCATGGCGTAGCCGGGTGGAGAATGCGAGGACTTGCTTTGTTTGCTGGGACGATTGCTCTTCTTTAACTTTTGCCATAACGTTATCTCCTTTTCCCTTAAAACATTTCAAAGTAATGAATTGTTTGAGGGGAAAAATACGAAGCTGATGAAAGATAAGAAACTGGAAGCCAATCTCAGTATGGTTGCATCGCGCGTCATGGCGGGGTTGAATATGAATGGATTGAAATTTCTGCTCCCTTTGTGGCTGGGTGCATTGACGGGTGTCACGGTGCGTTGTGTCTTTGCTGCCGTGGCATTTTGGATAACAAGCTGGTTTGTAAAGGAGGCACCGGTCACAAGGCGGCAGCGGATAGGGCTGTTCTGTCTGGGAGCTTTCGGACTCTACGGGTTCATGTTCTACTATCTGCTGGGTATCAGTAAGACGACTCCGGTTTCCAGTGCCATCTTCAACTCCATGCAGCCCATTTGGGTTTTTCTGATATCTGTCTTTTTCCTGCACGAAAAGGCTACGCTGATGAAGATAATCGGCATAGCGCTGGGTTTTGGCGGTGCGTTGTTGTGTATCCTTACGCAAGGCAGTGATGACCTGGCGCACGATGCGTTTACGGGCAACATGCTCTGCATGGTGAGCTCGCTGGTCTTTGCCGTTTACCTGATTGTGAGCAAGAAACTGCTGGAAGAGGTCGGGGTAGTGACGATGATGAAGTACATCTTTGGCGGTGCGGCAGTAACGGGATTGATTGTGTCGTCCATTATAGGCTGGGATGCACCCTTGCTTACGGATGCCTTGCATGGGAAGTGGCACTGGGTGCCGTGGGCGGTGCTGGCGTTTGTGCTGGTTTTCCCTACTTACCTCAGTTACTTTCTGGTTCCGGTGGGCTTGAAGTATCTCAAGACGACGGTTGTAGCCATGTACAGCTATCTGATACTGGTGGTGACTACCGTTGTTTCCCTCACCTTGGGGCAAGACCGTTTCAGTTGGACGCAAGCCGCTGCCATTGCCATGATTTGTATCAGCGTGTACTTTGTTGAAGTGGCGGAAGCGAAGAAGTAGTGACGAATACCAGGTATTCCCCTTCCGCCTCGATGGTGAATTCTGTACTGGTGCATTCGTTGAGTGTGCCTTGCCACCAGTTGGTGAAATCGCTGAGGGGATAGACCAGTCCTTTGCCATGCAGACCGTGTGCAGTGAAGTTGATGATGGATACTTGCTGTCCGGGATGGCTTGGGAAGGTGCGGGTACTCCGGCAGGGGATGAAGATGCCGTAATCGGTATAGGTACGTACATCGGCTCCGGCACGGAGATAGTCGATGAGCAGGCTGATATTTCCCAGTGTATGGTCTTCACGTTTGCCCGTGGCACCGATGATGGCGATACGGCGTTTGCCTTTCGCCAGCAGGAAGTTGACGGCTTTAGTCTGGTCGTTGGTCTCCTGGTCGCTGATACGGTGTAGGATATGTCCGAACTTCCGGCGGTTTTCATCACTGAGGGAGTCACCGTCGCCGATGATTACGTCGGGAGTATGGCCCCGGCGGATGTATTCGTCCGCTCCACCGTCGCAACAAACCACATAAGGCGCTTCCGCCAATATCTTTAAAGGTAGGGGACTTGCAGGATATTCCCCATTTGCCAAAACTACGGCATCAATAGTTAATAATTGCTCGTTGCTCGTTGATAGTTCGTCTTTCATGTCTTTCTTAATCCCTAATCTCTAATCCTTCATCCTTGTTCATCATTTTCCTCCATTTGAAGTAGCCAAAGATAGCTATAATTGTGTAAAGGGCATATAGTCCGGCTGTAAAATCAAGTCCTTTGTAGATGTACAGTCCGGCGCTAACGGCATCTACCGCAATCCATGCCCACCATTGCTCTACATATTTCCGTGCCAGCATCCACATGCCGGCTATGCTCAGTGCGGTGGTGAAGGAGTCCAGCCAGGGCACATTGCTGTCCGTGAAGTTTATCAATATCCAGGCAATGCCAAGCAGAGCGGCGATGAATACGGCAGTAAGTGGCAGCCGATAGCGCGCCGGCATATGGGTGATAGGAAGTTCCAGTTTTTGTTCTTCTGTTCTTGTGTCCTCTCCTTTCTGTCCTGCACCTTTCCGCCGCAAGATAGTCCGGCGCAGAAATGCTCCGTACTTCCACATCATCCAGCCGTAGATGGCAGCACCCAGATAATAGATGTTGATGCCGAAATCTGCATACAACCCCGCATCATAGTAGACAAAAATATAGACGGCAGGCATAATGATGCCCGCTATCCAAAGATAAATGCTTGCCCGGTACTCCAACCAGAGATAGAGAATCCCGACCACAGTGCCTATAATCTCAAGAGTATGTTCCATCAGAAATTGATTGCTATATGTCCCAATACATTCGTTCCCGCCTGGGCAGCGTAGCCGGCATAGTTGTAACGGACTTTTCCTCCGTTGTCGTCGTGATAGTATCCGCTGCCTGCGTATCCGTTGTTTTCGTATTCTTCATTGAACAGATTGTAGATGGTGCATCCTATGGTTACCGACTTTACTTTAGGCAACTTGAAGGTATAGGAAAGATTTAGGTTGCTTACGAAATAAGCATCCAGTGTGCACTCCTCTTGCTTGGCGTTACTCATGTATTGCTTGCTGATATATTGTGACTGTAACGAGGCCTCGAATCCCTTGAACGTATAGCCGAAGCGGTTGTTCAGTATGAAGTCGGGAGAGAATGCGATGGGGGTATCCCCGTGTTTGATGACCCATGCTTCCGACCCAGCCTCCTCGTTTTCAAAAAGTGTCTCGGTAAAGTTCTGCACACGGTTCTTGCTGAGTGTGGCATTGATGTCCCATTGGAAGCCGCAGTCCAGTTTGATGCCAGCCATCAGTTCAATACCCGTACGGTAGCTGTCGGGCACGTTGCTGGCCATGGCTTCGCCTATCTCGTTCAGCTCTCCCGTCAGTACCAGCTGGTCTTTATAGTCCATATAGTAGAAGTTGGCACCCGCATGGAGCCATGAGTTGGCGAAGGTATATCCCAGTTCGTAGTCGAACAAACGCTCAGCCTTGGGATGTTCGGTGAAGTAGCCGTCGGTATAGTTGTTGCGCGTAGGTTCTTTATGGGCTACGCTGAACGAACCGTATAGGCGGTGGTTGCGGTCGATTTGCCAGGACAGTCCGGCTTTCGGGTTGAAGAAGTCGAAGTCTTCGTCGATGTCCAGCTTCTGCATTCCCGGAGTGGCGGCAGTCCAGTTGTACTTGTCGTTCAGTCCGTTTATCTTGTAGTTGATGTGGCGGTATTGCAGGTCGAGGTAGGCGCTGAGGCCGCTTACCAGTTCATAATTGGCTTTCAGATAAATATTTCCGTCATTCTTTGTGGCGTTGTTGCGGTAGTAGTCGTGGTCGGGGTTCAGATGGCCGATATAATTCTTTACCCAAAGCACCCTGCCGAAGTGGTCGCCGTCATAGCGGTTCAGTGCACCGCCTAGCGAGGCATGCAGACGGTCGGCTTTGTAGCTTACGGAGAAGATTCCACCGCCAAACCAGTTGTCCATTGCCTTCTTGCGGATAAGGTCGCTTACTTCTACCTTGCCGCCATTGTATTCGAAAGGAGACATGCCGTACTCTGCTAACGAGCGTTCACCTTTATATTCTTGATAGTATCCGTCGCCTTTGGTGTAGTGCAGGCCGATATTCAGGTTCCATTGTGGGGTGAAATTGTGGTTGAATAGCAGCTGGTAATTCTTTTGCGTATAGTTGTCGGTCTGGTCGTCATAGAAATGCAGTGCACCTCCTTCGTCCGTGAGGTAATGCTTCTCGCCGTTGTCGTCTTTATAATATTCTTTGTTGTATACATGGCCGTCCCGGTCGGTGGCGTACATGAATCCGCAGGAATTATAACGCCGTCCGTAACGTTCCATCTCTTCCTTGCTGGCATAGTTCCATGCGTGGTAAGTGCGCTCTTTGCCGGCAAAGGTTATCAGCTTGATAGAGGTGTTGTCATTGTAGTACCCTCCTTGCAGGTAATAGGAGTTCAGTCCCACAGACGCCCGGTCTATATATCCGTCTGTACTGATGTTGGAGAGCCGCGCGTCGAACGACCAATGATTGTTGATGAGTCCCGTTCCCACTTTCACCGTCTCCTTGTGCGTATGGAAGGAGCCGTAGGAACCGTTGAATTCTGCATAGGGTTTCATGGAGAAATCACCCGTCTGCATGTTGATGCTGGCACCGAAAGCTCCTGCACCGTTCGTTGAGGTACCAGCTCCGCGTTGCACCTGCATATCCTTGACGGAGGAGGCGAAATCCGGCAGGTTGACCCAGAATACCGTGTGGCTTTCCGCATCGTTGATGGGAATACCGTTAGCGGTGACGTTGATGCGTGTGCCATCTGTTCCGCGGACTCTCAGTGTGGTGTAACCCACCCCGGCACCGGCGTCGCTGGTAGTAATGGCGGAGGGTGTCATACTCAACAGATACGGCAGGTCTTGTCCGAAATTCTGTTTTTTCAGTTGTTCTTTGCCTATATTGGTGAATGCCACCGGTGTGCTGTTTGTGGCACGTGTGGAGATGACTTCCACTTCCTGCAGGTTTATCACCCGCAGACTGTCTTGCTCTTGTGTCTGCGCACAGACACCCAGTGCTGCCATAAGGAGGCAGGTCGCCATTGCATGTCTCTTCATTTGCAATTGTTTCGTTTAGATGAATACAGAAAAGGGGAACTTTTCTTCTTTTCCCTCCGCCGGCATTACCCGGATCAGGTTAATGGGTATGATCTCAGCCCGTCGTATTAGGGCACCCCTTAGTTGAAATCGGGAGCAAAGGTAGGAGTTTTCGTCGAAAGTGGCAAGTTAAGTGAACGAAAGTCAGAGTTATTTGTTAATTTTGCAGCATTAATTTTAAAAAAAGAGTATAGTTATGTTATCATCTTTATTCATGGCAGCCTTTGCTGCCCAAGTTGCTGACGATGGTTTCAGCAAACTGCAGATATTCCTTCAGCAATTGATAGATTGGGGCGTAAGTGCCGGTGGACGTATTATTGGAGCTGTCATCATCTTTGTGGTAGGACGGTTCTTGATTTCCTTTCTTAGGAAAATGCTGGCGAGGTTATTGGCAAAAAGACATGTGGATGCCAGTATCCAGAGCTTTGTGAAAAGTTTAGTCAATATCTTGCTGACCATTCTGCTGATTATTGCCGTTATCGGCAAATTGGGAGTGGAAACTACTTCTTTTGCAGCTTTGTTGGCATCTGCCGGTGTGGCTATCGGTATGGCACTTTCCGGAAACTTGCAGAATTTTGCGGGTGGATTGATTGTACTGTTGTTCCGTCCTTTCAAGGTAGGCGACTGGATTGAAAGCCAGGGAGTGTCCGGAACGGTACGTGAGATTCAAATCTTCCATACGATTCTGACCACAGCCGACAATAAGGTAATCTATATCCCTAACGGTGCGTTGAGCAGTGGTACAGTGACTAATTACAGCCGTGAGGATACGCGTCGTGTAGATTGGGTGATCGGTGTAGAATATGGTGAGAATTATGACAAGGTAGAGAGCACCGTGCGTCGTATCATCTCCGAAGACAGCCGTATCTTGAATACTCCCGAACCGTTTGTAGCTCTTCATGCCTTGGATGCCAGCAGTGTGAATGTGGTGATTCGTGTTTGGGTGAAGAGCGGAGACTACTGGGGCGTTTATTTTGATATGAACAAGAAGATTTACTCCGTATTCAATGAGGAAGGTATCGACTTCCCATTCCCGCAGTTGACGGTGCATCAGGCGAAAGACTGAGTGGGCTACAAGTTTCAATTTACTGGCTATCAGCTACTATAAGTTACGGGCTACAAGTGTACTGCATTATCATACTGCAGGACACTTGTAGCCCGTAACTTAATAGTAGTCGGTAACTCCGTAATTTATTTATAACTTAATTCTGCCTCTATTTCTTCGCAGACATCTTGCTCCAGGTTGAGCAGCTGATTGATTTCTTTTCGTTTTTCCAAATCCGTGAAATAGCTCTCCACTACTGCATAGATGTTGAAGCCGGTTGTGGAACCCGCAGCCAAATCCAATGACTCAACCATTTTCTCTACTGCTTGATGAATGCGTTTCTTACTGATAAAATGCAGTTCATTACTATGAATTAAGCTCTTTTCCATGATATTTTCTGTTTTAGTTATTGTAGTTATAACATTCTATCAAGCAAGTAAGTTCATGTAGATTGAACAGATTTGACAGTCGGTCGAATGATATTTTTCCTATATTTGCAAAAAATATAAACGCGGCAATGAAAGAACTGTTTATAAAAATACTCCGTTTTCTGATGTTTGTACTGGTCGTAGCTTTGGGCTGCATCGGATATAACATCTATGAAGATACGTTGGCTGCTGTGTGGATACCCGTAGGGGTAGGACTTGTGGTGGCAGTCGTTACACTTCCTCTATATAAAAAATGGATATGGCTGACAACGATGGAGCAAAAGGCAGTGAATATATTGTGCCATGTGGTGTGCGTGGGTGTCATCAGTTGTTCGCTTTTTCTGGTAGGGAATTATCGGATGGCGGCTCCTGCTTCGACAAAGGAGGTGACGGTTACCGTACTTGAGAAGCTGATAAAAGAACATGAAAAGAGACGTAAAGTAGGCAAGCATCGTTATGTGTCGGACGGAGTACGTAAGGAATATTACTTAAAGGTGGCTTTCGAGGATGGAGCGATAGAGACCTTGCATGTTTCCACAGCCACATACAACAAAGCACGAAAAGGCAAACCGAAAGTCCTGACTTTGCAGAAAGGAGGTTTCGGATTGCCGGTGATAACGAAGGGGCTATAGTTTTCATCCCCCCATGCAAGACATCAGATGAGGAACTGAATGCTCTTCTTAAAGATTTCTGCGTACAAAATGTCCGTCAATCCAAATGGTGGCATGGTGTCCTTTGAATTTCAGTAATACATAATTGGGAGCTGCCGGGCCTTTATCTCCACCTTACCGGTGAGCACTACGCTGTTTCCTTCTTCCTGAAAGCACAAACCTGCTTTCGGATTGGCTGCACCTTTGTTTTAAGACTGTCTTTGCCGGTTGCCAACCATACGGTGGTGGCCCCTTCCGACTTGATATTGCTCATTGGAACGGGGCTGGGATGATATTCTTTATAGGTTGTAAAGATACAGATAAACTGATAGGGAAATCCCTATGTATAAATAGAGAGAATCACGGAAAAGGAGGTTTTTATCATACTACATTTGCTGTATGGATAAATACTAAAACTTTCTATTATGAAAAAGATGTCAGTTGTTTTAGGCTTGTTACTCGCTGTCTTGGTGACGGGCTGTGGCATTTATGAGAGCTACGGGTTTGATTATAAGCAGTTGAGCAGCATTGAACGTGGTATGAGCTTTAAAGAGGTGTGTACCATTTTAGGAGAGCCTGCATTTCGAGATTTGAATAAGGAGGGAGAGGCTTGGACATTCCGTGCTTATACTCCTGCGGGGTGGTCGGCTGTCAAGGTGTGGTTCAAAGACGGAAAAGTGGACGAAATGAAGAGCTATCTGGAGGATACTTATCCGGTTACCACTTCGCGGGACAAGAGTTTCATGAATGAGAAAAAAGAATCTTCCGACAAGAGTAGCGAAACAAAGGTAATAGTTTCGCCGGAAGGGAAACATTACATCAAAATGGGCTCGGTAGTAGTCACTCCCGAAGGCAAGCATATAATAGTACCTTGATTATACCAACATAATCGTTTCCGGATATAGTATAATGTGAATATACCTTTCTATAAAGTGTTGATATTTATAAAGTTCTATATTTTTTGCAGATTTTAGGTATATGTAGTTCAAAGAATGTTATCTGAAATGAAAAGAATGGGCAATGTTTGTCATTGCTCTGTCTTTATCTTATATTTGAGTAGATAATATAGGATATCATTTTAAGAAAGGAACTAATAATAAGATAATAATATGAAGAGTATTGAGAAGGCGACCAATAATATGAAAATGGTATATTCCATTTTGTGCAATCTTAAGAAGTGTACAATCTTTGAATTGCAGAAACTGACGAAGTTCAGGGATGTGGATTTGTGTTTGGCCTTGGGGTATCTGCTGCAGAATAACCAGATTTATCAGAAGCGTATTGATAACATGGTTTACTATGGAGTCATCGCAAAATGAAAAGAGATACAATAGGTTTACCACACATTTTGCTTACATGCTTGCATGGTGCTTTCTAATTGTTTGTTATACCGCATTTTACAGTATGTAAGCAGATGCCATGCAAGTATGTAGGCAAACTTTGCTTGCATGCTGTTTTTTCTTGTGCAAATGGCTGGTCTTCTTTCCGCAAAGAACAGCTCTTTCTCCTACTAAAAGCTTATTAATGACTATTGTGCACGGTTGTGATGCAGTTTCTTCACTATTGTGGTACGGCTTCTTCATGCTTGTGGAGAAGTCGTACCACAATAGTGCGCATGCCTAACTATCATTTATTCAGTGTATTGACAGCCTATGTTAGAGCAATGAAAGACTGATAGACTGTCTTTCATTGGCTGTGTGTCTACCTTCAAAAGAGTGATATGGTAGTGGATAATGTTCATGTTTTGCTGCTTTTTCAGTGAAAGAAATCATGAATATTTGGATACTTGAAAAAGAAGTCCCACCTTTGCACGCGAATTAGAAAACCAAAAGAGTTTTGTAATCCTCATCGGAGGGCTGTAAAAATGCCGGATAAGATGACTGGGTAAAACCAATCATTTTATCCGGCATTTTTTTGCTTTTGGGCAAGACAATAACCTATAAATATAGTTGAACATGAAAAGAGATGCAATTGATTTGAGTACACTGAATGTGTTTACATTGTTTCGGAAATATTTTGTTCCTACGTTGCTGGGTATGCTCAGTATGTCGGCCGTAACAGCGATTGACGGGATATTTGTCGGGCATGGAGTAGGTAGCGACGGGATTGCGGCCGTAAATATCTGTGTCCCTTTACTGATGCTTTTTACGGGAATCGGGCTTATGGTTGGTGCCGGGTGTTCTGTGGTCGCTTCTATCCAATTGTCGAGAGGCAAAAGCAAGTCTGCTCGGTTGAATGTGACACAAGCATTACTGTTTGTAACGATTGTTGCTTTGATACCCTCTGCTTTGATGATGGCTTTTCCGGCAGAAACAGCCCGGATGCTCGGCTCTTCCGAACATCTGTTGCCTATGGTGACGGATTATCTGCTGTGGTTTGTTCCGTCATGGGTCTTTCAGATATGGATAACGGTGCCGCTGTTCGTCATTCGTCTGGACGGTGCTCCAAAGCTGGCTATGTTGTGCAGCCTGATTACGGCTGTAATCAATGTGGTGCTCGACTGGCTGTTTATCTTTCCTTTTGGCTGGGGGGTCATGGGAGCGGCATTTGCCACTTCCATCAGCATCATGGTTGGCGGACTGGTGGCGATGGTCTATCTACTGTTTTATGCTCGGCATTTGCGCTTACAACCACTCAAATGGAGTGTCAAGAGCCTGCGGCTTTCCGTGCGGAATATTGGTTACCAGTGGCGTATCGGTTCTTCTGCCTTATTGGGAGAGGCAACGCTTGCTGTTCTTATGTTCGTCGGGAACCAGGTATTTATGTCCTATCTGGGGGACGATGGCGTAGGGGCATTCGGTATAGCGTGCTATTATATTCCTTTTGTTTTCATGGTAGGTAATGCTATTGCACAATCTGCCCAGCCTATTATCAGCTATAATTTCGGACTGGGCTACAAGGAAAGAGTGATGACGGCGGAACGTATTGCGTTGCTGACGGCTGTGGTCTGCGGTGTGGTTGCAACGGTGGCATTCACTGTTTATCCTTATCTGCTGGTTGGCCTTTTCATCAGTCTTGACAGTGAAGCGGCGAAGATAGCGATACACGGTTTCCCCTATTTTGCAAGCGGCTTTGTCTTTTTCATTGTGAATATTGCTGTGGTAGGTTATTTTCAGAGTGTTGAAAGAATAAAGCCAGCTACGATTTTTGCTTTGTTGCGTGGCTTTGTTTTCCTTATTCCGAGTTTTATTTTGTTGCCGAAGTTCTTGGGTGTGTCGGGAATCTGGTTGGCAATGCCACTCTCGGAGGCTTTGACAATCATTGTGATTCTGCTTTTTGTTCTGAAGCATCGGTATGCTTATAAAGTTTCCAGCCAACTCATTACGTCGTAGATGTCTTTAAAAAAACGAGGTTGTGCCAACGTTTTGACATAACCTCCTAAAACCGTAACCTAAGATTTCTAAAATTGGCGAGATTGGACAATCATACATTTGTATGAACTCTATATATTTGCAAATTATATCGTTATAGATGAAAAGTAGCACTGAAAATATATACAAACAGAAAGTCAATCAAGTAATTGATTACATAAATTTTAATCTGCATCAGCCATTGCAATTGAATGTAATAGCCGACATAGTAAATATGTCTCAACGGCAATTGCTCCGTATGATGAGTTCTGCTTTGGATGAACCATTATACTCTTATGTGGCGAGGCAACGAGTAGAACGAGCTGTACTATATATGCAAACTGAAGACATGAGTTTACAGAATTTGGCTGGGTTAGTCGGCTACGATAATCCGCAATCGTTCTCCAAAGCATTTAAGAAACAATTTGGTATCTCTCCCAAAACATATATCAGCAGATTAAGGATGCGATTAAAAGAGTGCGAACATGATGGAAAGGAGTGCGAATTGCATTCTGAAGTCTACAATTTCGAGGGATTAAATTTAGTATATATCCGTATATGGGGTAAGTACGGAGAGGAAGAACCTTATGAAACAGTATGGAGTAAATTGATACATTTCTTAAAGAGCAATGACTTACTTCTGCCCGATACACGTTTTATTGGGTTAAGTTTTGACGACCCTAATGTGACAAACCCTAATCAATGTCGTTTCTATGCTTGTGCATCGGTACAAAAGGAAATTATGCCTACTTGTGAATTTGGTACAATCCGGCTACCACAAGGTAAATATGCGGTCTATACGTTGCAGGGGTATTATACAGATTTGCAGGACTGGTATAACATCATTAACGTAAGCCAAGAATATTCACTTCGTCATGGGATGTCTTTTGAGGAGTATATCAATTATTCAAAAGAAAATAAAAAAGAGAGTATCACAAAAATCTACATACCGATAAAATAAATAAAAGCATGGAAAATAGTTTACCTAAATATATAACTCTAACAGAGGATAATATAGATAAAGAACATATCTGCTGCGCATTCTCTGACAAAAAATGCTTGGAAGGATATGAGTCCAAAAAGGAATGGCTAAAAAAGGAATTTGCTAATGGCTATGTTTAGGCGGCTTGATGCACGAGCCAAAGTTTTTATAGAATATGTTCCTGCTGAATATGCGTGGCTTCCGGTTACTGCCCCTAATTATTTAATGATTAATTGTTTTTGGGTTTCAGGGCAGTATAAAGGTCAAGGGCATGGATATAATTTGCTCCAATTTGTGATTGAAGATGCAAAAAAGCAACAAAAAAATGGATTGGTTACTGTTGTAGGTACAAAAAAGAACCATTTTATGAGTGATACGAAATGGTTACTGCAACATGGCTTTAAGGAAATAGAAAAACTTCCAAATGGATTTTCATTGTTGGTAATGAGTTTTCATGAGAATAGTGCAGTTCCATATTTTAATGATTGCGTCAAAAGTGGAGAATGCCCCGACAAACTGGGAATAGTGGCTTATTATTCTAATCGTTGCCCATATACGGATTATTATGTAGATGGAGTGTTGCGTGTTCTTGCGCAAGAAATAAATATTCCTTTGAAAGTAATTAAATTGGAAACGAGAGAGCAAGCACAAAACTCTCCTACACCAGCTACTATATTTTCTCTTTTTTACAATGGGAAGTTTGTAACTACGGATTTAAGTATTTGTACTGAGTCTAAATTTACAAAACTATTAAAGTAGTAAAATGAAAGAACTGGTTAATAACATGTTAGCTGAAATAGAGGTCAATATATCTGAAATCGACCTCTACGGTTATGATATTGTTGAAACTTTTCTTTCAATAGTGCGTCGTTTGCAAGCGGTTCTCAATGATTTAAAAACAAAACTGCAAATTCATTCCTTCTATAAGATTTATCGGATAGAAACACAATGCCCCGATGGTAGTAATGATGTAATCAGAAACTATATTAAGTAAAGAACTGGATAACCTGACCTGCTTCTTTAACCGTAATCTGGACTTTTACCAATATTATCGTTTTCATTCGACCTTGTATGATGAATATTATGTTGTTCGTGGAAAGTTTGATTTACGCCTATGTACCGATAGCGCACAATTCGATAAAGACCTGAATTTCTCAACCTTGTTTCTTCGGGTGGCATTAACAATGGCAACGTGGGAATAAAAGAAATGATGAATTTTCTCAGTACGGTGCTCTAAATGGAGTTAGGCGATTATTATGCCGCTTATATTGCCATGAAAGAACGGAAGAAGGATTGGACGGCATATCTTAGCCGTTTGCAAGACAGCTTAGTCAAACGAATGGACGAAGGATAGTAAATGACAAACTTCTGTTTTTCTTTTCGCCAGTATTATATTGCTTCAATATTATAAATCAACCATTTAGTCTTGTTGGGGTACCGTGCTGTGGATGCTTTCCAGCATAGAATTGATATGTACGGCTTCTGCGGTTCTGCCGGAAGCCTTGCCTAACTTCACGCTCCAGTGAGCCGGATTTATTTCCAGTTTGGTGTTGAACTGGGCTACAACTTGGTCGATAGTGATACGTGCGATAATCGGTGCGTTGCCGTTCTTCTTTACTGCATTTCGTTTGACGAAATAGAGTAGCTTGAAAGTACTTCTCATAATCTCTTTTTTAGTTACAAAATTAAATTGATGAACTGAAAATGAGATATTTGCAGTACGGACAAATCAAGACAACAAACCGACAATTTCAGACATTCCGTGACCTAAAATCCGAAAGGTCGGACAGGTCACGAATTGGTAACAACTATTCGTTCTGGGCGTAATCCATTATCTTTCAATTAATTGCGATGCGTTGTTTAGGTTATAGGTAATGGATTTGTAACGTGCTAACTTCTGTATTCTTCATCGCTTTGAAGTGGGGTGATTAGCTGAGGACAAAGTTATGGAAATTATTTGCAAAATCTATAATTTTGAGCAAGAAAGATTGTTTGCTAATGTTAAAATTGAATATTGCCATGAATAAAGTGGGATACACCTCACTTCTAATTGTGGCAAAATTACTATCTTTGCCCTATAGTATATAATGTTAAGAAGTTGTTATGGCTGGAAAAGATTATACGGAAATGGAACGATTGAGGAGTTATTCTTCAATCTTTTCTCGTAGTGTCTTTTCTGATATTATTGAATATGATGATTATACGCGACTGAATATATTATTGGAAAGGTATAATAATTCCCAGAAGCACTTTCAAACATATCTTGATTATATAAAATATGCGTATCATACAATAGCTAGAAAATATAGGTGCGAATATGTATATAAAAATGAGATTATTAGTAAATTGTTGATAAGAAAATATGGGACAAAAAACACTATCGCACTAAATGAATTTCGTGTAAGAAATTCAATTGTTGATTTTGCTCTATTCAATGGAGAAAGCAAGGCTTTTGAAATTAAAACAGAATATGATACTCAAAAACGTTTAGAACATCAAATTGAAGAATATTCAAAGTTGTTCGAAAAATGTTATGTCGTAATACCAGATAAATCCTTTTACGATTATGAAAATAACATCCCAAAGAATGTAGGAATTATTATATTGACAACAAATTATGGAAGAATACAATTGAAGGAAATGAGGAAGGCTTTGCCTAATGAGTATATTGATATAGATGTCCTTATGCGTAGTATTAGGACAATAGAATACAAAAATATTGTCAAAAATTACTTTGGCAAAATACCAGAAGTTTCCTGCTTTGAAATGTTTGAAGAATGTAAGTCTTTAATTAGCAAGATTCCACAGTCTGAATTACATAAGCTATTCTTGACAGAAATTAAAAGGAGAAAAAATAATACATTAATTTTAAAATCTCTGCCAATTGAAATACGCCAAATTTGTTTGTCAATGAATTTGAATAAAAAACAGTCTGATATTCTATTAGATAAATTGAATAACGCAATAATAATGTAGCTTATGTATTTACCTTATTTACGAGGAAAACAATTTGAGTTGATTGCAGTGCGGGAATTCTCGATAGAATATCCTAATAATAAGTATGTTATACCTATTATTGAGCCCGTTAAATCCACATTCAACAGCCTTGCAACAGCCATTAAGGTTATGTTTGAAAACGAATTGACCTTTTCTTTGGTACTTAATCCTTTGGATGGAGATTTTAAACGGATTAGCAAAGATATTCTATCTGAAATCTCAATTCTTGGTAAAAATAGAACTAAATGGATTCCTGCATTGGTATGTTCTTCCAGTGAAAAAACAAATAAGATTCTATCATACATAGAAAGCATGGATTTACAAAATGTCATGTTAATATACAAAAATGGGATAGAATTGGATGATACTAAAATGGAATTTCTTTCAGATTCTCGTATAGGTTTTATTGTAAATGGAGATGCAAATTCGAGAATTACAACGAGAAAATTGGGGAAACTATGCAAAAACATTATTCGTTTGGACAACTGCTTCATAGAACGGCCTAGAAATGTTGATTATTTGAGCATTCCAGAGGAAAAATTTACAGAAGAACATAAATTTTATCATGAAGACCATTTTTATGGTCTTTCAGACTATACAGCATTGCCTAAAGATTTTATTGATGGAGGAATGTTACCCTATGCTGTTGCTATACATATGACCTATGAAAAAAATTCTGATGAAATATACGTAAGACATTTCGTATCAGATACGAATGACGACCAATCGAATATTCAACGAAAATTTTTTGAAGCAGCAAGTAAACTTAAAGAATTCTTTTCAAGTAAAGAAAAGACTCAAGCAATAAATGAGCTAATACAATTGCTAGATAATGAAAAATATCCAGGATTAGGAGTTATAAAAAAATTGTCTATTCGAAATCATTTAGAATTGATGAACCGTATAATGTCAGAATAGAATATGAAAATTTGCGCGCAATGTTTTGAAGATGAGGAAATTAGAAAATTTATTAGTGCTTCATCTAGCATCACTGCTACATGCGATTGTTGTAGTCTTGAAAATGTTAAAGTTGTTGACTTAAATGAACTTTCTGATTTTTTCATAGAATTACTACATCTATTTGTGAAAGATAATACAGGAAACGACCTTATTCCCATTATACAAAATGATTGGAGGATTTTTCAAAAAGAATCATATGCATATAGTATTTTATCATATATTATGAGTCATGAAAATTTTGATTTTTCGATAGACGATAAGGTTGCGTATAATTCTGAGATTCAAGAATGTTTTTCTGTATGGGACAATTTAAAACTTGAAGTTCAAGAAAAAAAGAGATATTTTTCTGATATAAGCACCTTCAACTGGGAAGTATATATTAAGAGTAATGCAAAAATATCAAAGGGAAATATATTTTATCGGGCTAGAATCACTCCGAATGGTAGGACAATATTAGATAAAAACGAAATGGGGTGTCCTCCAAAGGAATTGGCAACTGCAGGAAGAGCCAATCCTCTTGGAATACCATATTTGTACCTTTGTAAAAATTTTGAAACAACATTTTATGAAGTCAGAGCAGTATACTTAGATAAAGTAAGCATTGGCGAATTTGAAATTATACATGATTTAAATATTGTGGATTTTAGTTCGAAAATAAATTTATTTTATACATATACCGATTCTGATACTAATGAAAATTTATCAGATACAGTAAAAAGAAAAATTATTTTAGATAAAATCAGCCATGATTTGTCAAAACCATTACGACGTTTCGACACTGAAATAGAATATGTTCCAACACAATTAATTTGTGAATATTGCAAGCAGAATGGCGCAGATGGCATACAGTTTAATAGTTCCTTACATCAAGGTGGTGTGAATGTGGTTCTGTTCAATCCTTCTGATGCACAATGTGTAGGAGTATCTAGTTGGGAAATTAAAAAGGTCATAATCGAGGGAGCATAAAAGAGTTTGATTTTCTAAATTTATTTTTATAACACATAACAAGAGTATATAACTGATTTACTTAGATTTAAGCATAAAAAATGGGCATCCCCCTTTAAAAGGCACTTTTCAGTGCCCTAAACCGAGTTATGTTAAAAATTAGTCTTGCATATTAACATTGGTTTGCAGCCAAAGCGATTCTTGCCAGAACCATATTTGCATAATCCCTGCATTCGTTAAAGATTTTTTGAAAAAAGGTTCCGATAAAATCCCAAGCGGAACTGCCGTGAAGTTTCACCGTACTTATTACACTGTGATAAGTGGTTGCCATTTCCGTCCCGGCATCACTACCGTAATGATACGAGTTGTTCCGCTGGGTGGTCAGTTTGTGGATGGTCCGTTCGGCAAGGTTGTTGTCTATAGGTAAATCCCCGTCCTGCAAGTAAGCAAAAATCTCATTCCAAAAATGGCATTACAATATACAATTACATTGGTTTTATCATTTTCTCTATAAATGCAATTTCTTCATCAGTTAGATGATATTTCAAATAGAGTTGTTGGTCTATTTCCAGGGTAGATTTACACCAATTAATATCATTGTTGCTTGTAAAATCCAAAACAGGGATATAAGCGAATTTATCTTTTGCAATATTCTGAGTCAGTAAAATGGTCGATAATAAGAACCTAACAAAACGTGTTTTTAGATAAGCTACAACATTCTTTGCCTCCTTCTCATCTTGACATATTTTTACTAATAAATAAGATTCAGAGCAAATTTCATTTGGCCCTGGAAAATCCAGTGTAAGCTGCCCCCTAAAACCAAGCGATTCTGCCCCCTTGTGCTAAAATAATCCTACCCCCTTGATTCCAATATAAAAATACCCCTGCTTGGCAATGCCCGGCAGGGGATTTTTCGTAGATTTGATTCCCGTCTTGACCGGTGGGATAAAATCATTTCTACTATGACAACAAAGATAGCAAACATCCTCCAATGTTACGCATTGGGGATGGGGATAAAGCAGATAAGCAGGAGCTTTGAGCTTTCCCGCAACACGGTGCGCAGATATGTGCGCCTGTTTCAAGAGTGTGGTATACCGATAAAGGAGTTGGCCGCCATGCCTTCCGCTCGCATCCAGGAAATGTTCTCTGAAGGTGTTGGCCGTAACAGGGAACCGTCACAACGCCAGCCTTGAGCTTGAGGCACTCCTTCCTGAGTATGCTGCCCGGCTTAGCCGCCGAGGCGTAACAGTGAAAACCCTGTACGAAGAGTACCGCGAGACCCATCCTGACGGATACAGACATGCCGGTTTCGGCAACTATCTCATGCGTTACCGTATGGTGACACATGTCGTAGGCCATGTCGAGCATTATGCCGGAGACCAGATGTATATCGACTTCGCCGGTGACAAACCGGAAGTCGTTGACAGTGAAAGCGGTGAATGTCGCAGCGTTGAAGTGTTCGTGGCCATACTTCCGTGCAGCCACTATACCTATTGTGAGGCGGTCTGGTCCCGGTCAAGACAGGACTTGATTAAGGCGTGTGAGAACGCGCTTCATTTTTACGGCGGGGTTCCGATGGCGATCGTACCGCACAACCTCAAATCGGCGGTAACCCGCAGCGACCGTAACGAGCCGGTAATCAACGAGGAGTTTGCGGCATTTGCCGAACACTACGGATGTACCGTATACCCCACACGGGTACGTCATCCAAAGGACAAGGCCTTGGTGGAGAATGCCGTGAAGCTACTTTACCGATCCGTCTACGCTGACATCGAGGGTCTTGTATTCCACTCGCTGGAGTCTCTGAATGCGGCCATATCCGAATCGCTCTCGGCCTTCAACGGACGCAGGATGAGCGGGCGTCCCCAGTCCCGACGGGAACAGTTCGAGCAGATTGAGTCCGACTGCCTCCGCCCGCTTCCCGCCATACGCCATCAGATGAAAGAGCGACGCTCCGCAACAGTAATGCGTAACGGCTATGTCACCTTCAGGCTTCACCATTACAGCGTACCGAAAGAGTATATAGGCAAACGTGTCGAGATTGTCTATGATGCGGACACGCTGGAAATATATCATGGCCTGCGTCTGGTGACCACACACCAGCGCGATGACACGCCATACTCCTATACGACCAAGGATGCCCACGGACTGCCCGGACGTCATGGAAGTTATGAAAAGGATCTGGAACAGATTTACGAACGGGCCGGCCAGACAGATAACGTCCTGCTGCTGTATCTGCGCAAGGTGGCGGAACTCAAGAAGTATCCTCCCGCGGCGTTCCGTTCATGCAGAGGCATCATGGCGTTGGAGAAGACCTTCGGGCTGGAACGGTTGGTGGCGGCAAGCGCATGCGCCACGCAACTGCGCCTATACGGATATCAGGAGATAAGGCGGATCCTTGAACGCGGGGATGATGCAGACTTCCTGTCAAAAGACGACATCGACGATGAGGTCCCCGTAACATCTATCCACAAAAACATCCGCGGAGCAGCCTACTTCGCACAATTAAAACATTTAAATAGAGACAACAATGGAAACAAATAATCTTACCGCACCGATAGCTGTCGAAAAAGACCGCAACACGTTGACAATCGAACTGATGAACCGTATGAAGCTGCACGGCATGGCCGCCGCCTTCACTGAAAGCCTAACCTCCACTATGGCAGAAACAATGACAATCGACTCTTTCCTGCACATGTTACTTGCCAGGGAATGGGACTACCGTGCCAATGCAGCCATCCAACGCCTTATACGCGGGGCGGCGTTCCGCTACAAGGCCTGCCTCGAGCAGATAGACTATGCAATCCCGCGTGGCCTTGACCGCAATCAGATGGAGCGGCTTGCATCGCTGGAGTTCATCCGCAAGGGACAGAACCTCTTCATCACAGGGTCATCCGGTACCGGGAAGAGCTTCCTTGCCACAGCAATGGGGTATGAAGCCTGCAAGAAGGGCATACGGACATATTATGCGAATGCTCCGAAACTTATGGGTACGCTTAAGGTGGCAAAAGTAAAAGGCACACTGGAATCGGAACTCAAGAGAATCGAACGGAGCACGCTGCTCATATTGGATGACCTCTTCCTTGTGAACCTTGATGCCAAGGAACGACCCATCCTGCTCGATATAATAGAGGACCGACATGGGCGCAAGTCCATCATCATCACCTCGCAACTGCCAACGGACAATTGGTATGATGCAATCGGAGACCCTACAGTAGCAGATGCCATTATGGATCGTATTATACATACGGCGCACCGGATTGAGCTGACAGGAGAAAGTGTCCGTAAAATGGCTGCATACAGAGGGAAATAAACTAAAATAATAATAACCCCATCGGTCAAGACTTTTTAAGGGGGCATTGTTGAATGTTTTAAGGGGGCAGAATCGCTTGGTTTTAGGGGGCAGCTTACACTGGATTTTCCAATTATATAGCCAATTCCGATAGGCAGCTATTTACTTTTTGCATATCCTTGAAAATATTCTGATCCAATACCCTTGCATAGTGTTTTGTTACGCTTGTATCTGCATGACCTAACATCTTAGCAACATTCTCCATACTCACGCCATTTGCAAGGCAAATGCTTGTGGCATAGCTATGACGGCTCGTGTAAGTAAAATTTAGAAATGCAATAAAAAACAGAATGACGAGAATTAAACGTAAATCGTTTATAATTAAGCATTTTGCGAGAATTACAGAACAGACAGACCTGCAAAAGAAAACAAAATATTGCAACGTTTCAGTTACCAGACTGTTAGCCGCCTGTTTCGGAAACAACGGCAGGTAACCGAATTTTTACCGATAGGGACAAAGCGGATTTGTATTCACTGTTTATCAATGTTTTGCATGCCAAAGGACGCTTTTCAAAGGAGTATTTTTACAACCTAAAAAAGAGCGTTATGAAAGTGGAAAAATTCAAGGTGCTGCTCTACCTGAAAAAGAGCGAGCCGGACAAGACCGGCAAAGCCCCGATCATGGGACGGATCACCCTCAACCGCACGATGGCGCAGTTCAGCTGCAAGCTCTCCTGTACCCCCGGACTATGGAACGCGCGTGAGAGCCGGCTGAACGGCAAGAGCCGGGAAGCGGTGGAGACCAATGAAAAAATAGAGAGACTGCTGCTTGCCGTACACTCGGCCTTCAATTCCCTCATGGAAAGGAAAAAGGATTTCGATGCCGCCGCGGTCAGGGACATGTTCCAGGGTAACGCGGGCATGCAGATGACCCTGCTCAAACTTCTCGACCGGCACAACGAGGAGATGAAGGCCCGTGTGGGCGTGGACCGTGCACCGACGACAATGTCGACCTACGTGTACACCCGGCGCACCCTTGCCGAATTCATCAAAACGGAATTCAAGGTCTCGGACCTCGCCTTCGGACAGCTCAACGAGCAGTTCATCCGTGACTATCAGGATTTCTGCCTGGAAAAGAAGAGACTGGCGATGGAGACGGTGCGCCATTACCTGTCCATCCTGAAAAAGATCTGCCGCATCGCCTACAAGGAAGGGCACTCGGAGAAATATCATTTCTGCCACTTCAAGCTGCCCAAGCAGAAGGAGACAACACCGAAAGCACTCAGCCGTGAGAATTTCGAGAAGCTGCGTGATCTGGAGATACCGGAAAAACGCAGGCCACATGTCATCACCCGGGATCTCTTCCTCTTCGCCTGTTACACCGGTACCGCCTATGCCGATGTGGTAAGCATCACCCGGGAGAACCTCTTTTGGGATGACGAGGGCAGCCTCTGGCTGAAATACCGGCGGAAGAAGACCGACTACCTCGGACGCGTCAAGCTGCTGCCGGAGGCCCTCGCACTGATCGAAAAGTACCGTGACGATACCCGCGCCACCCTCTTCCCGCCGCAGGACTACCACACGCTCAGGGCCAACATGAAATCCCTGCGCCTGATGGCGGGGCTCAGCCAGGACCTCGTCTACCACATGGGAAGACATTCTTTCGCCTCCCTGGTCACGCTCGAGGAGGGGGTGCCGATCGAGACCATCAGCAAAATGCTGGGACACTCCAATATAAAGACCACCCAAGTCTACGCGCGCGTGACCCCTAAGAAACTGTTCGAGGACATGGACAGGTTCATCGAGGCGACCCGTGATTTGAAACTCATTCTTTAATCCTAAAAAATATCATTATCATGCGTAGTACATTCAAACTCTTATTCTACATCAACCGCAACAAGGTCAGATCGGACGGCACGACCGCCGTCCTCTGCCGGATCAGCATTGACGGCAAGAAGTCAGCCGTTACCACCGGCATCTATTGCAGGCCCGGTGACTGGGACAGCAAGAAGTGTGAAATCAAAACAGTCAGGGAGAACAACCGCCTTGCCGCCTTCCGCAGCCGGCTGGAGGAGGCGTACGCCAACCTGCTGAGGAACCAGGGGGTGGTCACGGCCAAGCTGCTCAAGACCACCGTGTCAGGTGCCAATTCCGTGCCGGAATATCTCCTGCAGGCCGGAGAGGTGGAACGCGAACGTCTCAGGGTCCGCTCCAAGGAGATCAACTCCACCTCGACCTACCGCCAGTCGAAGACCACGCAGCTTAACCTGAGACAGTTCGTCGAATCCCGCGGGATGAGGGACATCGCCTTTTCGGACATCACCGGGGAGTTCGCCGAATCGTTCAAGGTCTTTCTCAAGAAGGAGCTGGGACACAGGAACGGGCATGTGAACCACTGCCTGTGCTGGCTCAACCGGCTCATCTACATCGCCGTGGACCGGGAAGTATTGCGGGCCAACCCGATAGAAGATGTGGCATACGAGAAGAAAGATGCACCTAAACTAAGGCATATCAGCCGCAGTGAACTGAAGCGGATGATGGAGACCCCGATGCCCGACCCGATGATGGAGCTGGCGCGCAGGACATTCATCTTCTCCTGTATGACCGGTCTTGCCTACGCGGACACGAGGGCTCTCCATCCCCGTCATATCGGAAGGACCTCGGAAGGGAGAAGGTATATCCGCATCCGCCGGGCCAAGACGGACGTGGAGGCGTTCATCCCGCTGCACCCCGTGGCCGAACAGATACTGGGGCTTTACAACACCACGGATGAGGGCAAGCCGATATTCCCGCTGCCTGTCCGCGACGTCCTCTGGTACGAGGTGCACGGGATGGGCGTGGCGCTGGGGATGAGGGAGAACCTGTCCTACCATATGGCCCGGCATTCGTTCGGGACCCTGACGCTGACCGCGGGTATTCCGATAGAGAGCATCGCCAGGATGATGGGCCATACAAACATCGACAGCACGCAGGTCTACGCCCAGGTCACCGACCGGAAGATATCCTCGGACATGGACCGGCTGATGGAAAGAAGAAAGTCCGCGGATGCGGCCGGCAAGGAAACCGCCGACTAAATAAGGATTGCCGCCGGAATCGTAAATGCAATTCCGGCGGCAATCTTTAAACTTGAATACGATATTATACCAATGCAGGGTGATAATTCTCCTCCAGCAGCTTCTCGATGTCCGACTGCCTGTACAGGATCTTTCCACCGAGCTGGATATAGGGAATCCGTCCTTGGTCCCTGTAATCCTGCAGGCACCTGCGGCTGATCTTCAATGTCTCGGAAAGCTCCCTGTCGGTCAGGAACCGTTCCCCGTTGAAGGGAGGACGGTTGTCACAGGCAAGACGTTCCACTTTTTTCTCTATATTGTCCAGCAGGGCAAAGAACCTGCGGATGCGCCCGTCTTCCTTATCGATAATTCCTTCCATTTCTTCCGTTCTTTAAAGGTTTCCGTTCTTTCTTCTTTCCCTCACCGCCTTCTCCTTGCGTCTGATGCCAACGTAGGTCATCAGCCTCTCCACATCCTCGGGTTTGTAATAGAACTTCCGCTGGAGGCGGGTGAACGCCAGCCGTCTGGTATCGCGGAGGGTCTGCAGGGTACGCGGCGAGATGTCAAGGCGCAGGCAGACATCCTGGCCGTCCAGTCACTCGCCGGGTTCCTTACAGCGGTTTCTCTCATACAATCTGTCCACATGTGTGGACAGGCTCTCGACGCGTACCAGCATCCTCTCAAGGACACCGGTCTCGATGTAGCATATTTCCATATTTTCAACTCATTTAAATGTCGGAGCGAATATAAGGGAAAAAAACATGAGAGGCAAGCACGACCGGCACACTGGCAGGAATAGTCATGGATAGTCGGCTATTGTCATGCGAAAGAGGTAAAGAAAAAATCCCCACCGTACAAAATAAGTATCAAAAAAATGAGTATAAAACCTCTGGAGTGCTCCATATAGGCTAAGAACTTTATCATTGCGATTTCAACAAGTGGTTCCAAACGAGGAATTGCTCCTGAACCTTATTTGTCCTTCGTAGTCTTTTCAATAAAAAGAGACTGGAACATTTAATTATTTGGAATTTAAATCTTATTTTTGTAACTATGATTATAAAATCACTGATCAATAAACACTTTTTAAGGATATAAACAAACTTCTTGTTGACATTCAGAGAAAATTTGCCGTTTTCAAAAAGATGTGGAACAGCTGGTTTCCAAAGGCAACAATGTGGCAGGTATGAAAGCACGTAAAGCTACGTTGGAATTAAGGAGTTTGCTTAAGGAATTCCGTAAGATGTCGGTTGAAGTGGCCAAGTGATCTTTTATCGTCAAGTAGAATATATGTTGAGTTTAAAATAGCCTTCAAAAAATTGTAGTATCATCATGGAACAGAAATCAAACGTTCAATACAGGGCAGAGAAAGAATATAAGAATAGCCGTGAAAAATTCTTTCTTTTATTAAGAGAGATAATTTCCAATTCCATACATGCCGTTTTAATTCGGCAAAATAAAGAAACGAATTTTATCCCTCAGCTAGACCTGAATATTACTTTTGATGAAAATCAATGTAAAATCGAATTAAGGGATAATGGTGAAGGCTTTACAGAAAAAAATCGTCTCTATTTTGAAGAACTTGATAAAAAAACCTGGAAAAGGAGCAGTTTAATTTCCATCCTTTGGGCCAAGGGAGATTGGCTATTGTATACTTTACCGACTCATCTGAATATGAAACGGTGTATAAGGATAAAGATGGTACATATCAAAAGCGAACCATTCCATATCCAAATACATCTGATGGACTTTTTAATTTTGATGAGTTTGTAGAAGAAATGCCAGAAATAAAAGATACCTATACCAAGCTGACAGCATACTTAAACAAACAAAACACATTAGGACGAGCAAAAACTTTTTTTTATAAATACCCAAACTCAAAAGCATTTAAACAATGGTTTATAGAAACTTTTTTTCCATTCATTGTAACCAATGAACAGCTTGTAGTAAATATTATTTTCAATGGAGAGGATGTTACTGTAAAAAAAGGAAATATTGAATCTGAAACAGAAAGAAAACCTTTTGAAATCAATCTCGCAGAGGGTAATAAATCTTTTATGCTATGGTTGATAAAAAAAGGAACACAAATGCATGGAGAGAATCCGGTAATCTGTTTTGCAAGGAACTTGAAAGCGGATTTATCCAATGGAAAATTAAGTTATTCAATTGATAATAATGACGGTTATTTATTGTATTTAACATCGGAATATTTCGATGAACATGTCGACACAAAAGGCGAAAAAATAGAAATCCCAGTTGATGATATATTAAAAATAAATAAGAAAATAAATGAGATCTTGGATATTGAATTTAGCTCTATTATAGAGAACAACCAAAAGGAGACAAAGCGTAATTTAAAGAATTTCAAAAAGAAGTACCCCTCGCTTGAGACATTTATTGAAGATAGTAATATTATCGATGATAAAAAGATAGTAAATGAGAAAGATATTGTACAATCTGCTATTGACGAGAAGAGTAGGATAGAGAAAAAGTTCTGGAATCAAATAGATAGAGAGTTTGAAAATGAAGAAGATAAACTTTTTAGTGATTCTGAAGAATGTTATAAGCTTTTAAACTCAAGTTTGCATATATATGTCAAACATCGAGAAAGTGTATTGAAACGTTTGCATATGTTAATTCAAAAATTTGATGAAGACGGAAATGATAAATCAGAATTAGAAAGCTCTGTACGAACTCTTTATTAAAAGAGGAACAACTTTAAGTGATTCTTCAAATATCAATCATTTACATAATCTTTGGATTCTTGATGACAAGTTCACAACATTCTCAAACGATTTCAAAGTTAAAAGCACCAAGTCAGGGCAACCTTTGTCAGATGTTTACATTTGGGCTGATGACCCAGAAAAAACAAAACAAATTCTGATCCTTGAGTTAAAATCAACAACAAACGCACATAATGCAGGAAATACCAAAGAAGGAATGATAGCACAGGTTAAAAGATACGCTCACGATTTTTATAAGCATCCACATAAAACATTGAATTGGACTGTGAATACGGAGCAAGTACAATATACAGGTATCATTCTTGCTAGGAAATCCGATATAGACAAGGAGTTGACATCCAATAGTTTTAGTGGCGGATATAAACCTATCCCATTCCTGGCAAATTCATATTACTTTGAGGACAATTTTTCTAAGGATGATAATCCGAGAAATAAAATGGATATTAGGATAGAACTATATTCCTTTGAAGACATTTATGAACTTGCATCGAATAGAAACAATGTATTCTTTAAGTTATTAAAGAAAGAATTTGATATTGAATAAGTTAAGGAGAAGAAAGAAGGGAATAAAACTTTTTTTAGGATAGGGATAAACGGAATTCATAGGTTTGAATCATTCATTACCTATCAAAAGAAAGCAAGATACGGTGAGATGTTAAGGAGCAGGCAGACATCCTGACCGCCCAGTCATTCTCCGAGTTCCTTACAACGTTTTCTCTCATACAATCTGTCACATGTGTGGACAGATTCTCGAAGCATGTCAGCATCCTCTCAAGGACACCGGCTTCAATGTAGTATATTTCCATACGCTCAATTTTTAATGTTCGTTGATACGAATGTAAAGAAAAAAAGACACCTGCTAAACAGAACCAGTCCACTGGCAGGAATAGTCATAGATAGTTAGTTTTTGTCATATGGGAAAGAAAAAGAAAGCCGAAGCAGGGCTGGATTCACTCCCCCCTTTGGGTATGTGAAAGGAACGTTGCGATGAAAAAAAACTCCTCTTCACACATGGACGAAACAACGCCGAGAATTCGGTAATAAAAGATGTGGCTTCTCTGCCCGGGTAAATGCCATGATTACAGAGTTCTTCATGTTCCTATACCATCAGGCTGGTTACCTTCAGATTAAAAACTTATCCAACCTGTGACAGACCCGGATGGGAAAGGCGATGATACCGCCGGATACGCACATAGCCATATGTTTAGATATAGAGATACGACGATAACGATACGCCCTTCTATCGGAATAAGGATATAGCGATATACACGGATAACCATATATAATTATCGGAATAGAGGTATGGCAGGTTGTGGGTGTATGACAGCGTCCATATACCTGATTTCGTTTTTATTATCGGTATTTCAAATGTTCCAAAAAACTCTTTAACAGATTACCATCTGGGATGATCTCCTAAATTCACATGTACCGGACTTTCTATTTACCTGATTACCAAACAGCCGGAATACCAACAAACAGGATACCTTGAAATCCTTTTTCCCTAATGACAATCGGAGAAAACTACCATAACAAACATTCTTGTACCTGATGGCATAATATACCTGAACAGCCCTTTGACGGCTGATTGACCGGAACTTCAGATCCGAGCTTGTCTCCAAAAACAGCCGGCTATTTGTTGAAATCTGTCATTCTGTAACCGTCCCTTCCATCCGTTTTTTCTCTGTGGGCGTCGTCTTTTTTTCTCGTGGTATTATGGTCATGTTACCGGATGGGAAGAGCCATCTCCATCACAACCATGAATTATAGTGTAGCCATATTTGTATATAGCCAGATAATACGCTAGCCGGATAATGCTATCACAGAATTACAATATAGCTGGATATTAAAATAAGGATAGCCGGAAGCGAAGGGAGCACGCACCTTTCCAGATACAGATATCTTAAAATCTCCATTTACAGAAGTGTATAAATATCAATTCACTAATGGAGAACTATAAAGAAAAACATAAGTCACACATGGCTACCTGTCATTCTCCATTTGCAGATGTGTATAAGTAGCAATCCGTTAATGGAGACGATGAAAAAACAATAAGGCGTATACGGCTACATGCCATTCTCCATTTGCAGAAGTGTAGAAGTAGCAATCCGTTAATGGAGACGATGAAGAAAAACAATAAGGCATATACGGCTACATGTCCATTTCTCCATTTGCAGAAGTGTAGAAGTAGCAATCTATTAATGGAGACGATGAAGAAAAAACAATAAGGCGTATACGGCTACATGCCATTCTCCATTTGCAGAAGTGTAGAAGTAGCAATCTATTAATGGAGACGATGAAAAAAAAACAATAAGGCGTATACGGCTACATGCCATTCTCCATTTGCAGAAGTGTAGAAGTAGTAATTCGTTAATGGAGAATAAGGTATGTAAAGGGCAGATTTTCCGTATATTCGCCTCCTTATCCCCGAATTATGGGCGTAAGTCACATGGTTATGGAGATATATCTATCTTTTAACGGGGAGAACAGCCGGCAAATATCTGATGGAAAAGCCAAACAAAATACAGGAAAATAGCCACACAACACTCTGATATACAATAATTATTGGATAAACGTGGTCCGCTCCTGCGGACAGCAAGTTGTGTTTTGGTTAAACCAAAACCGTACGGTTTAACGGCAATCGTGCTGCCAAACCATACCCTCCATGAAGCTCCGGAGTCGCTTCTGGATGGATATTAAAAGCGAAAATGTCTAAAAGTGTTAGTTTCTCTCATAAACATTATGTAATACCGTTAATATGCTATATAACCTGGAGAGAGTCAATAGCAGTACGGGACTGTGCAAATGGCCGACATCCTCTCCGAGTGGTCGAAATACAAGGTCTACTGCTTCCTGAAATACGATGCCGAAAACGAGGGAGCCATGCCGGCGATTGCCGTGGGCCGCCCGTACTCGTCAAGCAAGGCGCAGCCGGTCTTCCCCGAAGACGAATCAACGGGTCCGTTCAAAATCCTGTTCAACGAGCACGTGGCGCAGAGCAACCTGAAAGTCGTCAAGACCGACCCGAAATTCCTCGCCGTCACGGGTAAGGCGCTCAGCACCGACGAGAAATTCTTCGAGGTGACTGTCCGTCTGAACCCCGAGTACGACCCGACGATTGCCGGCAGCAGGCAGTACCAGACGGTGAACGCCACGCAGATTTCCAAAAAGACGCACAAGGTTACCGGGAACACGACCGCCAAGGGCGCCGTGACGAAGACGAAAGTCGATCTCTCGACCTACACCATCGTGCCGTACATGTCGCCGCACATCGGCATCATCTCCGACCAGCTCGTGGAGGAGACGACGGAGTATTTCCGCAACTACAACTTAAATGGTATCACCGGGACAGTGACCGCAACCCCTCGAAAAACGGCGTTTACCTGGTGGAAGAGGTCACGACCACGTTCGGCGTGGGCGGGTATCGTCAGCGGTTGAACGTGCCGTACCGGATAAAGTCCGGCGGGGATTAGTCCCAGTCGTTGAAATCGTCGGGTTCCACATCGATACAGGTTACCCCGGGGTAGAGGGTTTCGTGCGCGTGGCAGTGGCATTCACATTCCCCGTTTTCTTCCCGGCAACGGCACTCTTCCCCGTGGCAATGGCAGCATGGCGTCCCGTTGCCGGCATTCATTTCATTATTATCAGTCATCGTTTCCATTTGCAGATTCATAATACGGGCACAAAAATAGGTAAAATCCGGATAGATTTGATATTGGCGGTTATAATGATGAATAATGAAGCCATTCTGACCACCCATGTTGGCTGGTTACAGCATATGGCTGAATCTTTCAAAATTCAAGAAATTAAAGGTAAAAGTACAGATAATATAAATTACGCCACTTGCACCCTAGATACCTTTTGGTTAATATATCATATGTGCTAAAGACAGGATATCCCTATCTTTATCTGAAGAAAGTTCGAATTGACGGGACTATCGGTGAATTAGCCGGAACTGTCGGGACTCATTATAGAGAGACAGGAAACAGGTTTGCAGTGAAACTGAACTCTGTCATTTGACATTTGTCATCCAAGGATTCATTGCTATTCGCTAAAGGAGCGAACAGCAAATGAATCCTGATGTATAATTTATTTTCTTGACTGCAATCCTGATGTTTTATTGCTCATTATACTCATACTCCTTATTGTCAACAACGAATGTTGCATTTTTATGATTTCCTACCCGCCATTCCACTTTCCCATCGGAATATTCCGCAGTTTTGGCAGAAGCCTCTGTCTGGAAAAGAGTATAGCAATGTTCAGGAGCGGTAGATATAAGTTTGACCATGGGTTTTTCGCCGGCAGTATAATATACAACATCAAAAAAGGTTGGATTGGTCTTTGTTGCCGACGAATAAATACAATAATCAGGTGTAAGGCGGTCAAATGTATAAGAATTTGTTCCGTCATTGAAAACCTGTTCGTCTGACACGGACGATTGTTTTTGTTCCGACGGCACTTTCAAGGAGCAGTTTTTGTCCGCATATTCAGAAACTAAATCTGTTTTTTCCTTTAATTTGAGTATATGCTTTTTGGCCTTGAAAAGGAAGTCCGCATACTGTTCTCCTTGTTTCTCATATAATTTGAGGGTTACATTTTCCCCACTTTGAGATTCTTTCAGGAGTTGCGAAGTACAGAATTCCGGAAGTTCCGTTTGGAGGGAAATCCGTTTTAGGGGCGTATCCTTATATAACAAGCGGCCATCATCGGATTTGAGTTCCATCTTATTATCCAAAAGAATCTTATCACCGGGTAGATTTCCGGCCTTTCCATAAGTAACAAAAGTTCCGGGACGCGTGATATATTTCTCCAGTAATTCATACTGTCCTCCGTTAATGGTCAATAAGACATAGATGCCTGGACAATCGGCCGCAGGCAATATGCCTTCATAAGTTCCGTCGTATGGCGGTTGGGAAGACCGGCATGATGATAAAATAAGAATAAAGCCCCAAAGTACTGACTGCAATATTTTTTTATTCATATTCTATAGAAAGTTTTTATGCAATAGTTTCGTGTCATTAGGAATAACACGAAAACTATTGCGATGTTCATTGAAGTTTCTATTTTCCTTCCTCGATAGTACAGATGCTGACACGATTCCAGTCCGCTTCCGAGAACATATTGCCTATGCCTTGTCCTTTCGCAGTAATGCGGTCCGCACTGATGCGGTATTTTTTGACTAATAAATTCATGACGGCATTGGCGCGCGCTTGGGCTATCCGTTCATTGACTTCTATGCTGCCTTCGGGAGACGCGTATCCTTTCACAACGACTTTGGCATTGCTGTGTTTATTCAGGTAAGTTGCAATTCGCTCCACATTGGGCAACTGGGATGCATCAATGGATGATTTTCCTTGTCTGAATGTGACTACAGATTCTAACGTTTTGGCTGTTTCTACAACAGTCTGAACCTGTGGTTCCCGCTTCTGACACTCTTCCAGCATCTGGCTGAGCTGCGCAAGTTTTTGATTTGCAGAATTCAAATCCTGTTTTTTAGAATCTACCTCCATACGCAGCTCATTAATACTCCGGTTTAAACCGTCTATTTCCGCCTGATCATAAGGCTTGGTCATTGTAAAATAATGCTTACCGTTACTGTTCTTGAAATGGTAAACAATACCGGCAGTAATTTCTACGGCGGCATTATTGGCGTTGAAACGGCTCCGGTGCTCGTTGAAGTCTCCTTCCATGTCATACACCAGTGCAGGTTGCAATGCCAACGTCCATTTCTTTTCCGAACCTAAATTAAAGTTGAAGTTCAAGCCTATTTTCGTGCTCCAAGAATTTATATCACCTTTTCCGTTTTCATAATAATGTAGCCAACCGGCTCCCAAAACCGTCTCCATCTCAAAAGTACGGGGAACTCCATGATATCCACCCAGCAGATTCATAAGATTGAACTTTCCCAACAGACTGATATTGGATGCGTCAAAAGCAGTCCTGCTGTTACTCGTATTAATATATCCCATACCTTCGACCCCAAGTCCGAATGCGGGAGTCAACTGTTTGGTCAGGTCCACTCCAACGGCAGGACGCATATTCTTAAAAAAAGCGCTGTGGGTAAGCGGAGTTACTGTTCCGCCCTTTAGTCCAACAGACCAATTATCGAAAAATTTGTTTCCCTCAAGCAGGGTTTGACAATAAGCACTCAATGTGCTTGTACTTAACAAGAAATAGAAAAGAATCTTTTTCATACATTAATAAATTAAATTAGAGTTTTGTTATATTCAAATGATGCAGAATACAGGCTTACACAAAAGGTTCGACAGTATCTGTATTTTATCTTTTAATCCAACATGTGGCATCTGCTATTTTAGAATATTGTTGTTTTAACTAAAGGCAACAGATACAGAAAATCGTCTAAGGGAAAGGCACTCTTTCAATGACAACTCCTTTCCTGCGTATTTCATTGGGAGTATCTCCAATATTTCTTTTACAGAAAGTGGTAAAATGAGAAAACGTTTTAAAATGATATTCCAGCATTATTTGCTTGACTGGCAGAATATTCTCTATCAATTTAAGCTTGATTTCGTGGGAAGTCCGCTTTTGCAGCCATCGGTATGGAGTCTCCCCAGAAAAACATTTTTTGAATAATAAATTGAACATGGTATCATTATATCCGCATAAAACAGCTAAATCTTTAGCGGTCCTGCAGCTTTTGTAATGAGTCATGACAGATACAAAAAAACGCAATTCATTTGACAAGGCATCACGAAAGAAGGATGCTATTTCATGTTTTGAGTAGCAGGTCTTGAATAATGAAAAAAGTTCATATTCCTTGGCCCGGTGCAGTTCCGGGATTTCCATACCTTGCTTCATATAATCAACCAGTAGGTCAAGAAAGGAACGCATTAACGGATAAACAGGAAGAACCTCCACAGGCTTGACTTTCTCAAGCACTATATTCTGCAGATATTTTATTACCTTATCATGAAAATAAGGGGCTACAATGTTGCATGCATGAACGACGAGATGCACGTCATCTATTGCCCTGACTTTACATTTGTGCAGACAACTGATAAAGAACAGCTCATTTTCCATTACGACCTGTGACATAGACTTAATCTGGTCCCTAAAAAAACATAATGTTCCCTTCAACACGAAACAGACTTGAAATTCATGGGAGTCATTCAGGTTCTGAACAGTCTCCCCCTTGCCTAAATAAAGGCATCTGAATTGACTGAATCTGGATAAGGCAAGGGGATCGTTATATAAATCGTTCAATAAAAATAGCTTTTCCATATATTTATAATATTCATGCTAAAAGCATTATTTCTTTAAGGCAAAAGTAAAACAAGAAGCCAAATACAAAAAAAGAGGGGAGTAAATATAAAACCAAAACATTGATAATATAAAACTAAAAATAATATCCATATCGCTATCTGTTATGATTGTAAACACAGAGAGGAGGATTTCCTTCTACAGCCAACGATTTTATAAGACAGAAATATTGGAACGCAAGCATGATAAATATATCCGATATCACAACTTATTGGATAAAGTGATGAACGTTTCATGATTTATTATTTTTCTAATAATTCTTTTCTATGATCTTTATACTTACCGCTTTCAGTTGTTGCCAGCCGGCCTTGTCGGTCACCCGGATCATAAAATGATAATCCCCCGTATCAACATCTTCCGGAATAGGAATATACACTTTGGCATTATAGGTCGATGCGCTTTCTGGAATCTGAAAATCCTGGTTATATACCCAGGGCTTTACGGGTTTCTTCTTCTCCTCCAGCGGACAATCTCCGGCATCGGTACTATGGGTATGGTGGTCGAAATTGTGATGTATCTCGATATTATAGCTGCCCAGACCCATATTGTCAGTAAAAGTATATATGAAAGGGATTTCTTCTCCTTTCACATATACCTGACAGTTCTGCGGTAACGCCTCGCTATCGGTTTCAATGACCGGCTTATCCAAATCCTTGCCGTTCTCATCCTTGCTGCATGCAGCAAGGAGAAAGAACATAAAGGCACAAGGAAGAATGATGCTCCTGCTTTTTACCATGATTCTTATTTTACGGTTATATTAAACTTTTCCTTGAATATCTTATTGGCTCCCAGGGCATATTCCACTCTGATTTCAAGAATATATTCGCCTGCAGCCGCATAATTCCCATGACCATCCCTGGCTTCCAAGCTCTTGTTGAATGCGTATTCCTTCAAATCTCCTTTAGAAAACTCATCCGCCAACGTACTATTATAAAAATACTCACCGGGTGCAGCCTCTTTATAGATGCGTATACGGATGGAATGCAAGGCGTCCTCCGCCTTTACTCTGAACTTTGTCAGAATATCAGAGGCAAGTGCCGAACGGTTGGTTCCAATTTCCACTCCGTACACTTCCGCATTGCTTTTCCTGAACTGCACACCCTCCAGTGAATTTTCCGATACTTCGCCTTTCTTGTCGTATACATTGAAATGCATGTGATAATCTCCTGCAGGGGCATTGTCCGGAATCGCAATATGCTTATGCTGGCCTCCGGTACCCCATTCCTTCTCTCCATTAAAAGTATAGGTAGTGTCCAGTTCGAATGAAGGTGTTCCTTCTTCACTATGTATGAAGACCGTAATCTTTTCGAGTCCGTTTTCCGCCTTGATATGTGCGGACACCATTGGCTTGGTACCTGTATAACCGATCTTATTATCGGAGAAATCATGGGAGGCGCCGAACTTCAAGTCTTCCACGATGATGTGTGCGGCTGCCGCTTTCACCGTCAGTTCCGATTCCCTGGTTTCTGTCTGTCCCAACCGGTCGGTAACGGTAAAATGCAGGTGATATTTTCCGGCAGGCGCTTCGGAGGGAATCTCTATATGCTCATGGAAATGAGCGTTCTTTACACCTATATACTTGCCTTCGGTGAAAGACTTTTCTATCTTGAAATCGCCGCCGTCTTCCTGGTGGATCTCTATATCAATACGCCTGATCAGATTTTCGGCTATGATCTCGCCTTCCAAGTGGAGGTCACTTCCGGCAATTCCGGTTTTACTGTTTTCTTTGCCCACTTCATTCAAACCAACGATTGGTTTCCCTGTGCTTTCTTTCTCATCATCACAGGATGAAAAGGTAAACATGCATAAACCCATCAATAGAACTACTGTCAATACTAAATTCTTTTTCATAATCTTCTTTTTTATTTGAAGGAGGTACCGGTGCTTTGTTTTCCGGTACGTTCCTTCGATGTTTGTTAATCAATTATTGTTTAAAAATCAAATCCTATCATTAAAGAAAAGTTACGTCCCGGTTCGGGTACGTCAATCAGCCGGTAATAGCTGGTATGGTCGTAATACTTCCTGTTCAGCAGGTTCAGTCCCTGAAAGTTCAGTCTTAGCCGGAAGTCTTTCCATACAAAAGCCTTTCCGACCGCCATATTAAGCACTCCATAGCCCCGGGTTGGCTTTTCGGGAGGGACAATCCCATTCTGATCGCCGACAATTTTATACGTTGCCGAGACAAACCCCGCCTCACGTCCCTCCCTGGCAGGGTGCGTGTATTTTAATTCCACACTGGCACTCCATGGAGGAGAGAAAGGCAGGGTATATCCTTTCTTGTCACCGGAGAGTTGCTCCGCATACAGGTATTCCCCCTTTAATCCGGCCTCCAGACAGCATATGGGCTTGTAATTGACTTCAGCCTCAAATCCGTAACGAATCACCCGGCTTTGTGTGTAATAATAGGTTTGCAGGCCTTCGGTATACGTTGAGGTCGGGTTCAAATAGATATAATTTGGGAAATAGTTCAGGTAAGGATCTATTTGAATATTGACCGCACCGGTGTGCCAGTTCATTCCGAGATCAAGCTGGTATGATTCTTCCGGGGATAAGCCGGCGCTTCCCTTTTCGTACCGGAATATGTGGTAATTGATTCCGTCAGCCCCCAATTCTTTGGGAATCGGCACACGGAAGCTTTTTCCGATATTTACTTTCAATATCCATTGCCCAGCACTGTAATTAATCCCCAGCGAACCGGTGAGACTGGTGAAAGAGCGCTTTAAACCGGCGGCTCTTTCTTTAAAGACGGAATCGGCTTCTTCCACAGGTGTCTTATACCAGTCATGATAGCTGTGAATATGGGTGTTTACTCTGTCCAGTCGTAATCCGGCGCTCAATATCAGGTTCTCAAGCAGAAAATAACGGTCCATGACATATCCTCCCAGCGAGGTTGTCTCAAAATCGGGAATGATAAATCCCCAGCCGCCACGTCTGTTATGCTGATACTCTGCATTCACCCCAGCATTAAGGCTATGCTTTCCGGCTATCAACACTTTCATTCCAATACCTGCCGTATAAGTATTCTTGGTGTATTTCCTTTCCAGGGTATTGGAAGGCGTAGGCATATAGCCGTGTGAGACCGGCTCCGACAATTCCTTGCGGAGATTGTGCTGGAATGACAGATTGCCCTCCCAACGGATGTTCCCTGAATGCCATGTTGAATGGTTCATAATTTTCAGATGGTTGACCAGATGGTACGGCAGATCGATATCACGTCTGGAACGGTCATAATCTATATCCGACAGCCGTACCTCCAAACCGTGGGCATTGGCAAAAAATCCGCTTTTGGTATAAATATCGGATATTTTGAAAGCGGTGGAGAAATGGTCTCCCACATACCCTAATGTAAAACTCCCGTCCTGTTCTTTGCCTGCCGTATTGCGTAAACGCCGGTCCTTTAATTTAATGTAATAGGAATAATATTGAATGCTGTCCGCGGGAACTTTGTAATCTGCATAATCCACCAGTGTCAGGCCCACTTTGTAATAAAGCCTGTCCCTCTTTCCCGCCATTTGTGCCGAAAGACCGACCGATTCGTTATTACTTCGCATAAAAAGTTCCGCCCTGCTTTCATACGGTCTCGCCGGTATATAGTCGCTATACAGGTTTATGACCCCTCCAATGGCATCCGAACCATAGAGCAGGGCAGCCGGTCCTTTTATCACCTCAATCCTGTCTACTGAAAACTGGTCAATTTCAAGACCGTGCTCTTCTCCCCACTGCTGCCCTTCGTGTTTGATGCCGTTTTCCGTCACGACCATGCGGTTGAACCCCAGTCCCCTTATAACCGGTTTGGATTGCCCGGAACCGATATTCATCGCCTTCACACCCGGTATTCCCGCCAATGTTTGCGGCAGACTGCCTGAAAGATTCATTTCAAGGTAGGACTTGCCGATTCTGACAAGACTTTGGGAGGATCTCATCTGAGTATCCCGCCTGCTGTCATTTCCCATGATGACCACTTCGCTTAACGTCACGCCATCCTTTGTCATGTCCGGAACACTGTCCTGGTGCTGGGCATGAGAATGAATGATGAACAGGAATGACGCAACGGTTGCAACAACTCTTTTCATCGCTATTTTTTTAGATTATCGATAGAACCTTCTGCCGGAAATTATTCCTTAAAATCCGGCGTATTAGCCATATGCCTTCCTGCATTTGCCGTCGGAAAAGGATATACAATATCCGTATTTGTATAATCGAATGATACAAATATCATATGCCATAACCTGTTTTTTCGGACAGACAATGTGCAGGCACACCCACAATGGTGTGGCAAATTTTCGCATTTGTTTATAGTAATGCAGATAGAGGGAGGGGCGCGCAGATTATACGGATGAACGGGCTGATAACCCTTCATACCCATATAAGCAACCGGTTCATAATTAAAAAGTGGAATTATAATCTGAATATGGAAAGATTCAGCCTGTGTAAATGGGGAAAGGGTAAAATGGCAGACAGGACATTGATTGCAGGGGCTCTGAGGATGCCCGTTGTCTGAATGGCAGACAGCAATCTCTTCGTGGTGGTGCATAGCCTTCACCACGAAGACAGGCATGAGTGTCATAAGTAACAGCCATGCGACAGCAATTCTGTTTTTTGTTCTTACTTTCATCTACCTACTTTCATAGAAACGCTGCAAAGATAATAAAAACATTCAAATGAAACAGTTTTCAGACATGAAACATTGTTTCATTTTTTTTAGATATCATCAGAATACCTATAAACAGGTGTTTGTTCATGTCGAAACACTGTTTCAAAATCCCGAACCATGCTATCTGCTTGTTTTGATACTTTCTGATTATTAAGTATATTTGCAATATAAACCAATCAGCCATTATGAGTGCAATAGATATATTAAGGGAAAAAGGGCTTAAAAAGAGCGCCCAACGAATAGCCATTATTTCTATTTTGCTTGACAAGCGGTTCCCGTTGACAGAAAGTGATATCAAGGAAGAAATGGGCGATATGTATGACCGGATCACGTTTTACCGGACGATACAGACTTTGTTGGAAGCAAACATTATTCATCGGATCACAATAGACAACGTTACGGCCAGATATGCACTGAATAACTCCCCCAATCACAGCCATATTCATTTTTATTGCAAAATATGTCATTCTGTAACTTGTTTTGAGGATATTCCATTGCAAGAATATCACTTGCCTGAGAATTTTGAACAAGAGGAATGTGAGGTCCTGATTAAAGGGACATGTAATAAATGTAAAGTCGAACATTCTTGAATATCTAAGACAGGGATAAATAAAATTCACGACAAAATCTATTTGTCGTGAATTTTATAAGATTGGCTTTTAGTCTTCTTTTCCCAAAACCTTCCAGTACTCCATATTGGTAACCTTTTCCAATAAAATTTTTCTATCCCCTTCCCGAATGTTGTCAGCAGCTACAGGCGGAACCAAGGCAGCACGATTGCCGAATCCACGCCATTTGAGCATATGGCTGGGGACCCCGCGTTCAAGCAAGGCTTTATATACCGCTTTTGCACGGCGCTCAGACAACCGCAAATTATACTGCGCGCTTCCACGGGCATCTGTATATCCCGTGATCAGGAAATGACTATCCGGGTAATTCTTCAGCAAAGCTGCCAGCCTGTCCAGAATCTTATGGGAAACAAGAGTAATCACGTCCTTGTCAAATTCAAAATGAATATTCTCTAACAAATCGCAAAATACCGTATCCACCATGACAGGAACTTTCTCTTTTCTCTCTACAACCCGTTCAACGATTCTTTCCACCTCGACCGGCTTTTCCACCTCTACATACCGAACTACTGGAGGTGTATGCTTGTTCTTTCCGCCAATACGCCAGATAACACTGGCAGAAATCTGCACGAAGTGGGGAAGACTCTTTTGTACGGGTAGAAGATATTCACCTTGCAGACCTAGCCCGAACGAGTTACTTAACCAGGCTTTTACCCCCGCGCCGAAAGACAGGGGGATAAAGGAGTTCTTATCGGATGAGCGCCCGTCAGGGTTCCATGTATCAAAAGACTCCCAACGCGCTTCTCCTGTAGGATCATCCACAAAATTACCGCCATATACGGAAGTAAAATCCTTATGCAGATAATTTACCCCGACTCTAAGATACGGTTCCACCCATTTGGACTTGAACAAGGGGGTAAAACGGAATTGCAAGCCTAATCCCCCCATGTACAGCCAATCATGTTTCCTGCCGCTTCCTGTGGTACGGTTGTTGCTTGTCACTCCGACAGTCCCCTGCAGGTCCAGATAAAACCATCGGTTCAATTCCCGTGCCACGTACAGGTTAGCCCCACCCATCAGATGATTTGCCTTCAGATTATAAAAGTAATTTTCCGGTGTGCTCCGGAAACCGGTTATCGCCACACGGTTCCAGTTTATCAGTGAACCACCGACACCGATCTCCCAGGCTTTTGATGCTTTTTCCTGTTGTCCGTCGTGTATGGTCACTTCTTCCTGAGAAGGTGCGCGACGGGTTGTTTCTGTGTCTTGCCCTCTTGCTACCAAAGAGACTGGCAGCAAGGAGAGGAAGACAAAACCTATCATTTTTTTCTTCATATTCATATTCAATTATCCGATAAATAAATCAATCCATCCAGTCAGCCGGACAATTTTTGACTGCCAAAGGAGTTTTTTGGGACCTGTCTGCAAAATCAACTAAATAATACTGATCGCCCTCTTTGGTCAGGTAGTAAGCGTAACGCCCACGGTACTCGTTAGTATTGTAGAATACTATCTGGCTTCCACTTTTCTGCCTTGAGCGGACATCCACGCCAATCCAGTTGTTGGGATAGGCGCTTGTCAATTGTTATGTCACATCAATGGACCATGGAAGATTTTGAATCTATTTATTCCCGTTTCAAGTCGAGCGGACTGTCAGTTATGGATTTTTGTTCGAATGAATGTATTCGTCCCAAACGTTTCTACGAGTGGCGTTCCAAGCTGTTGCGCAAAGGCGGCTTTATCCCGGTAAAGGTAAACAGTAAGGGCCAGGTCAGTCTTCCCCATAAGGAGAAATCCCTGCTGTCTGCCCCTCCGGTCAGCCCGTCGCCAATTCCCCAGCCGCTATGTGAGATCTCCTATCCCAATGGCGTCACAGTCCGCTTGAACAGCCCTTTGTCACCGGAGGTATTGCAAACCCTGATATTTTTGAATTCAAACCGTTAGCCTATGTTTTCTTTGAATGAATCCAACAGATATTATCTTTACCCGTATCCGACAGACATGCGTAAGAGTTTTTATACGCTTAGCGGCATCGTGACCAACCAGATGGGAAAGAATGTACGGGACGGTGACGCTTTCATTTTTATCAATGCGAATTGTACCTGTATGAAAATCCTCCATATGGAATATGGTGGTCTGGTGATATACCATATGAGGCTGGAACATGGGCACTTCCATCTGCCGGTCATAAATACGGAGGAAGGTCGGATTAAAGCGATTGAAACCTTCTGGAATGACCTTGTGATGATGGTTCAAGGAATGGACGGCAGCAAGGTCAGGCGTTATAAAAGGAGTGGTTTCCATGGGTTGTAGTTGTAACAAATTATAACATATACAATGCCGTATTCCGGCTGTTTTTTAGTATCTTAGCATCATATTTAAACGATTATGCCAACCGATAAGGAATTACTGATAAAGGATCTCATGCACAAATGCGACTGTCTGTATAGAGAAAACAGCCGGTTGAAGGAGATGGTGTCCACGCAGCCCCTTAAAGCTGCGGACAAAGAGGTGTATGAGGCTTTATTGTCTGACAAGGATGCCATAATCGCCCAAAAGGAAGCAAAAATCAACAGTCTGGAGCAACGTGTATCCTATCTTGAACGGCAGTTGTACGGTAAGAAGGCGGAAAAGTTCATAAAGCCTGACGCCCAGGACCGCTGGCTGGATTTTGAAGGCTTTGACATGCTTCCCCAGGAGGCTGAAGCCGCAGAAGAAGCAGAAAAGGAGTTGAAGGCTACCAGAGAAGCGATCATCGCCCGTAAAAAAGCGGGGAAGCAGCATCCTGCGAGAAAATCCCTTCCGGAGAATCTTGAGCGTGAGGTGGTCCATATATATCCCGAAGGGTATAATCCGGAAGAGTGGACGCTCCTTCCCGGAGAGGAAGTGACCGAGATCCTTATGCACGAGCCCGAGAAGTTCTATATCCGCAGGATAGTGCGCCATACAGCCAAACGGAAGGGTACAAACGAGTTCAAGACCGGCCCGCTTCCCGTCATGCCAATAGCAAAGAGCTATGCCTCTGCCTCATTGCTGGCAGACATGATGATAGGGAAATATGTGGATCACATACCGTTCCACAGGCAACTGGAACAGTTCAAACGTGTGGGGGTACATCTCCCCGCGTCAACGGTCAACGACTGGTTCAAGGATGTGGCGGATTTGCTAAGGCCCCTTTACTTCCGATTATGGGAGCTGGTGATGCAGACTGACTACATACAGTCGGATGAAACGACAATCCCCGTGATGAATGACGAGAGACACAAGACGGTCAAAGGTTATATCTGGCTTGTGCGCAGTGTCATGACCGGACGTCAGTTCTTTTACTATGACAAGGGTTCCCGAAGTGGAAAGGTGGTGCTGAAACTCTTCGGCAAGTTCCGGGGAGCCATACAGACGGACGGATACGAAAGGTACGAGATGCTGGACGCCAAGAAAGGTATTATCCTTCTTGGCTGTTGGGCCCATGCACGCAGACATTTTTGGGAGGCAAGAAAGAATGACATGCAGCGTGCCGACTATGCGCTCGCACAGATACAGTTGCTTTATGACGTGGAGCGTAAGGCTGACGATGAACGCCTGACTTACGAACAGAGGGCTGAACTTAGGGCACGTCTTGCATATCCCATACTTGTGCGCTTCGAGAAATGGCTGGTCAATGAATATCCCAAAGTAATGAAAGACAGTCCGATCGGAAAAGCCATAAAATATACATACGGAAGGTTCGACAAACTCTCCAGGTACCATCTGGACGGTCGTTACAGACCGGATAATAACGAGATAGAAAATAAAGTGCGGCCTGTCGCGTGCGGCAGACGTAATTACCTGTTCTGTGGCAATAATGATGCCGCTGAAGATGCGGCGGTGCTCTACTCGTTCTTCGGCTGCTGCAAGGCTGCCGGGGCTGACTTCCGCACGTGGCTGATCTACTTCCTTGAACATATACATGATTATGACGATGACTACTCGATGGATCTGGCCGAATTGTTACCTGACAATCTGTTATCCAAGGGCAAGATATTATCCGTTACGTCACCGGAATCTCCCAAGAAAGACTCCTGATACCTTCGTAAATCTCGCCTAAACACGGGAAAACTACCGTTTTATGCCAATCAAGACGGGAAAATAGGGAATAAAGTGCCGTTTTTATCTTCATTATCCCCGATAAATAGGGAAAATAAGGGAAAGAATACCCTTTTATACCAATTATGGCGGGAAAGTAGGGATAAAAATATCGCTTTATCACATTTGTCACAGGAAAATAAGGGGCAAAGGGGAAAAACTTCCTTTTATCCGCTCCATTAGTAGGGATAATATCAATTACTATAGAACCCGCACATCTTTGGGTTGAATTGATGTAACAATAAATCATAGAACGATAAAATGAATAAACGACATTATGAACATACGTTACCCAATATACGAGGGAGTTACCGGATGAAATGTACTCTTTCCAAAGTTCATAGGCACTTTTACCATTGGTCCCGTTTGTTCCATTGGTTCCGTTTTTGCCATCTTTGCCGAAAGCGGACTTGCCGGTATCCTTACCGTTAATATACCAGTGTCCATTCTCGCCAATGGCCACCTCGGGAGATTTTCCGTCCTGTCCCACAGCCTTCTTACCGGTGTCCGTGCCGTTCACGAACCAGTTGCCGTTACCACCGATGGTGACTGTCGGTGACACTCCGTCCTTGCCGTTCACGCCATCCTGACCTACAGCCTTCTTGCCTGTGTCCACGCCGTCAATGAACCAGTTGCCGTTATTGCCAATGGTGACTGTTGGTGACACGCCATCCTTACCATTCGTTCCATCCTGCCCCACAGCCTTCTTGCCTGTGTCCACACCGTCAATAAACCAGTTGCCGTTATCGCCAATGGTGACTGTCGGTGACACTCCGTCCTTGCCGTTCACGCCATCCTGACCTACAGCCTTCTTGCCTGTGTCCACGCCGTCAATGAACCAGTTGCCGTTATTGCCAATGGTGACTGTTGGTGACACGCCATCCTTACCATTCGTTCCATCCTGCCCCACAGCCTTCTTGCCTGTGTCCACACCGTCAATAAACCAGTTGCCGTTATCGCCAATGGTGACTGTCGGTGACACTCCGTCCTTGCCGTCCGCTCCATCCTGGCCCACAGCCTTCCTGCCGGTATCTACACCGTCAACAAACCAGTTGCCGTTATCACCGATAGTGACCGTCGGGGGCACGGCATCACGACCGTCCTTGCCATCTTTTCCATCCGCTCCATTCTGACCGTCACGACCGCGTGCGCCAATACCAGTATCCTCATTGCCAATAAACCAGTTTCCATTATCTCCCACATGGGGTGTCTGTCCGTCCTCGCCACTGGCACCGGTCAGGAAGCGCCAGAAGTCCTGTATCGTATTATTTTCGGGAGACCACTTTTTATCTGGATCATGCGGATTATCCACACTACCGTCCGCAATCATCTCTTTCCATTGCTCGAAGGCGCTTTGCCCGTCTTGACCGTCCTTGCCATCCTTACCTTTTAAATATTTGAAAAAGTCTGCCACTTCCGTCTGATCCTTCGGCCAGTTTACAGTTCCGTCCGCCACTTTTTCCTTCCAAAACTCATAGGCTGAAAGCCCCGTATCACCTTTGGGACCCTTGGGCATGGTGATATCTACATCCGTACAAGAAGCTATTAACAAAAAAACAACTATCCCATACCACTGCATAATTCTTAATTTACACATTTGAACTTTATTTTTTAGTTAATTTATTTATAAATTAAATTAGTATCCTGTTATGTTCCAATGATGTAGGTATGAACTGCGAATCACACGTCATTTATTGCCCAAATTTTACATTTGTGCAAACAACTGATAAAAAGCTCTTTTTTCATTGCTGACCGTAACATTGATTCGGTCTGATCCCTAAAAACATAATGTTCATTTATAATCAAAACAGACTTGAAATTCATGGGAGCTATTCAGATTCTGAACAGCCTTCCCTCATCTATATAAATACATCAGAATTGGTAAATCCTGAATAAATTAAGGGATCGCGCAACATATATCATTCGATAAATTAGCTTTTTTCATATTATAGTTCATGCTAAAAAACATCAATTTTCGACGCAAAGATAGAACAAGAATACAGATCTGGACAAACAAAGGAAACAAATATGAAACTAAAACACAGATGATATAAAACCAAAAATCATATTGATATTGCAGTCTATTATTCAAGTACGGAATGTTCTGCAAGTAACTTCAGTTACATCATTTCTTTTCCAAAAGCGAGTGCACGTTCTATGCTTCGGAGATAGATTGTAAATTCCGCTTCTCTATCTCCCGTTGGCAAATCCAAACCTGCGTAAGGCCTATATTTGCTAAAATCACCCTCTGTAGAGAATAGGTCTCAATGGACGCAACACATGCCTGATACAATAGACAAAAGCAATCAGAGCAGTGATTCCCCGGCATAACCGATGTATGCAATGGATGCATGTATACACACCGCTCCTCCGATAGTAGTACCGCAGCCGATTCCGAGATTGAAGACCGCAGAATAAATGGTCATCGAAATGGTCGAAGCCTGCGGCAATACGGCCATAATTTTCACCTGAGGCGACAAGTTGAAGAGGGTATAAACTATTCCCCAAAAGAAACACAAGGCAAGTACCGCTCTCATAAAACCGGAAAGCGGATACAATAACAGAAAAGAGGCCGCCATGCCCGAAGAGGCCGTAAACAGGAGCAAACCGGACTTCCGACCGGAATATCGGGAAAACAAAACGCTTCCTACTATACCGGACAGTCCCACAAGCATCAGAACCAACGTAATGAGATTCTCGTCCAGCCGAGCAATCTGCACCAGAAACGGCTCTACGTAACTGTATCCCGTATAATGTACCATAGTTGCCAGCAAGGCGAACAGATAGATACTTATCAACGCCTTGTTGCGGAACAGTACAGGCAACCGGTGCAGCGTCATCGGTCGGGTGTTGGGCGGTTTCGGGAAGACCATGCCCAGAAACAGAGCTACCAGTAACCCTATCGCGGTAATGCTTGCGAAAGTCATCCGCCACGTTATGTACAGACCGACGGCACGACAGCCTCCACCTGCTAAAAAAATATGTACATTCACCGGAACAACAAGAGCACATCGATTCGCTGTGCTTGCTGCTTGAAAACAAGGAACAGCTTCTTTTTACGGCAATGAGGAACCTTCAGGAGTAGCAGAACATAGCCGACATCGTAGGGGAAAGGATTCCGGTTGTCCTGTCCGAGGTCAGGAAACAGTCACAGGGACAGACTATTTCTCTAAAAACGGAAGTCTCCGATCCAGATGGAACGGTTTCCAAAAAACGGAATTTCTGGGATATATTCCGGCGTAAAGAGAAAAAGTCCGCTTACCTGCAACAAAAAGAACAGATAGAACGGAAGCAGGAACAACAGACCGCCTCTTCCCCGGTTGTGACCGCAAGACGCATGCTGCTCACCCTGAACGACCGGGTCATTGAGGAATAGGAAAGGCGGAAAGCATACTTGTCCGTCCAGATGGATAGCCTGTATGGGAACAATGCGGAACTGAACCGGAAAATGAACGCGCTCGTTACCGAGTTCAAAAAGGAAACAAATACACGGTTCACATCTAAATATGAGGCATTCATTCTTGACCGTGACACGTCCTACCGTACCGTGGCCTGTCTTGCACTGGGTGTTTCCCTGCTGACAATCGTGTTCTATGCCATCATACACCGGGACATAAATAGAAAATACCGCTACCAGAAAGAGCTGGAGACGTCCGACAGGAAGAACCGGGAACTCCTCCAGTCCAAGAAGGACATGATGCTCGCCATCGCCCATGACCTGCGTTCCCCGCTGACAACGATAACCGGTTCCGCCGACCTGTTGCCGGGCGAGAAGGACGGGCGGCGTAAGGCGAAGTATGTGGAGAATATCCGTCACACCTCGGAGTACATACTCTCCCTAGTAGATACCCTAATGGACTTCTATTTGTTGGATACGGGACAGGCACAGTCATACGAGCGTATCTTCCACCTGGAATCCCTGTTCAAGGAGACAGTGGACAATTACGCCCCGCTTGCGCAGAGGAAGCGCCTGCTTCTCTCCTCCGGTTTCTCCGGCACGGACGTGGTGGTCTGCGGTGACAAGAGCCATCTCCAGCAGATCGTCAACAACCTGCTCTCGAATGCCTTGAAGTTTACCAAGGAAGGGAGCGTCCGGCTGGAGGCAGAGTACAGGAACGGCGAGCTGCATCTGTGCGTCCGGGATACGGGCACCGGCATGGATGAAAAGGACGCGGAGAGGATATTCACCGCCTTCGAGCGGCTGGAGAATGCCCGTGGCGTATCCGGTTTCGGCCTCGGCCTTGCCATCTGCTCCAGGCAGGTCTCCCGGATGGGCAGCTCCATCCGTGTGGAAAGCCGAAAAGGGCAAGGCAGCGAATTTATCGTCCTGCTTCTCCTTCCGCCGGCCGACGGGAAATCCCCCTTGGATACGGAAAAACTCTCCCAGCACCTTCATATGGAAGGGACACGCGTCCTTGTGCTGGATGACGACCTCCGGCAGCTTGGCATCGTGAAGGAAATGCTGCTCCGCCATGCCATGAACCTGCAAAAGAAGGAAGAATGAAAAAGATACTGATCATAGAGGACGACATTGTTTTCGGCCGCAGCATCGGCAACTGGCTGAAGAAACAGGGAATGGAATGCCGCCACGTGACGGCACTGGCCCCGGCAAAGAAATCCCTCGCCTCGGAGGAGTTCGACCTCGTCCTTGCCGACCTGCGCCTGCCGGACGGGAACAGCACGGAGCTGCTGCGCTGGACGCATGAGAAATGCCTTGCCGTCCCGTTCCTGATCATGACGAACTACGGACAGGTGGAGAACGCTGTGGAAGCCATGCAACTGGACGCCGTGAACTATCTCTGCAAGCCCATACAACCGGGCGAGGACAGCCAGGATGCTGGACATCAGCCGGACCACCCTGTATGAAAAGTTGCGCAAATACGGAATCATATAACCAACGAGAAAACAGGGGAGGGACGTGAAAACAGGCCTCCTGTTTCTGATGATTTTTAGGATACAGAAAGGCTATAATCTTGCTTTTCTCACCCGCAAATCTTATATTTGCACTACGATAATCGTTCTTTGAATGTATGCAAGATAGAACAAACCGTTGAATCTCGCTCGTTTCTAAATCGTTACCTATTAAATGAAAATAATATGGTAACCATCTAAATTTCAATTAGATAACAAATACATTGTGTTTCGCGGTATGTGTGCTAAGATTTTTATGAATTCCGCACACATCGGCAATTTCCTTCAAATAACTGTTCATGCGTTGATTACACAATACAGGTAAAAGTTTTCCGGTACACTCTGCCACATCCTTATATTTATCAAGTATGGAAGCTGCCACTGGTAACACAGGAATGTTACACATGATTTTTGTCTTTTGGCGGTTCTTCCTTATCCAAAGTTCCCCTTTGTTGTCTTTTACCAAGTGTTCGGGTGATAAATCTTTCACATCGCTGAACGCCAAGCCAGTAAAAATGCAAAAGACAAAAACGTCACGTACCTGTTCTACTCGTTTAATTGTAAACTCTTTGGCGAGAATGATTTTAATCTCGTCCATCGTCAGAAATTCAGGATCGGTTTCTTCCAATTTGAAACGGTAGTAAGCAAACGGATCTTTCTTTATCCAGTCGTTTTCCAAAGCAATACGGATAATCTTCTTTAAATTCTTCAATCGGGTAATAGCGGAGTTCTGCGCACAACCTTTTTCAATCTTCAAGAAAGCATCGAACTTAGAAATGAAGTTGGCTTCCAAGTTATTCAGGGCAATATCCGATAACTGATATTCTTTCTTAATGAATTCCTCCAAATATCGGGTAGTGGTTTCATACCGTTGAACGGTTTTACTAACAAAGTCTTTGCCGATCAGCTTACGACTTTGTTCGTTGTGTTCTCTGAATACTTGCAAAAGGGTTTTGCTTTCTTCATCCACACCATAATACAGTTTTCTCACAAGATCAACGGTGATAACCTTGTCGGAAGTTTCCAGTTCCCTATAAATTTGGTGTATGCGTGAGCGTGTGATTTCTAAGTAGTGGTTCAGTTCCACCGACATACGGTCTTTTCCTTTTGAATTCTCTTTTGCTTGATTCCATAGGTTTACGGGACAACTTCTTTTGATAGAAATATCTACCATACAGCCGTTTACAGTGATTCTCATGCACACAGGTGCTTCTCCGTTCTTTAATAACTTGGCTTTTTTGATAAAGAACAAAACAGAAAATGATTTTCGAGCCATTTTTACATCGTTTTTAGAGTTACAAAACTATGTATTCTCTTCCAAAGTACGACCATGCAAAATACTATGAATCAGTGAGAAAGATGCAAATTCGTGGGACTTTTTCGAACTGAATTTTAGTCCCACGATTTATCCACCGATAATATGCTTGAAACGGCTATTTTCTGCTACCTGCCAGAAAAAAGAAATTCCTGATAATATCTGATTATCAGGAATTTGCTTGATTCTTCTTGTTGTTTCAGTGATCCGCCTGGGGCTCGAACCCAGGACCCCAACATTAAAAGTGTTGTGCTCTACCTGCTGAGCTAGCGAATCAGACCTTATTGCTGTTAAGCGGGTGCAAAGATAGCTACTTTTGTTTAAAAAACAAATGGATTAAGGGAAAAAGTTTTGAGAACGACTTCTGCTTTTACTTTTCTTGTTGATTATCAGTCTGTTCAAACTTGTGAATTTTTTCTCTGTTTATGATGAAACGTTGATAGTAGGAGAGCATAAGGGTGGTAAGCGGAAGTGCTATAATCATACCCAGCATACCCATCAATGAACCCCAAATTGATAAAGACAGTAGGATGATGGCAGGGTTTAGGCCCGTAATCTTCCCCATGATACGCGGTACGATGAATCCGTCTTGAATGACTTGTACTATTATGAATACAGCAAGGGCCGATGCAATGATAATCCAGAAGTTTCCTCCCGTATCCGCTGCTTTCAGTATGGCCAGCACGATGGTAGGTATAAAGCCGATAATCTGTAAATAGGGCACTAGGTTTAAAGCACCGATGAACAAGCCGAGCCCAATGGCCAGTGGGAAATCAATAATCAGAAAGCCTATACTGAACAGAATACCGACACACAATGCCACGAATGCTTGTCCGCGGAAGTATCTGTTCATGCCGTCTTTCACATCGTTCATTACATTGATTACGAAGGGCCGGTATTTCTGTGGTACCAGGTGGGGCCACCCTTCGGAAATGCTTTCATAGTCCAGCAATATGAAGATTATATAGAGAAGAATGAGAAAGAAAGTGAAGAAGCTGAACAGTAGATTGACGGATTCTGACAGCAAGGACCAGAGCCGGGGAACGGTTTCCTTGATGGCGTTCAGCATATTCTCTTCCTTGAACAATTGGGTGACAAACTGGGTGTCTATGTTCTCACGAAGGAATTCAGAGAGTGTTTTGGGCACATTGCCGTCGTGGGTTCCGTTGGAAAAGTAGTCTATTACCAAATCTTTCACCCTGACGAATTCGTCCATCATGGGAGGCACAAGCAGATAAAATGCGGTTCCTCCTACAATCAGAATACTGAATAAGGCGCAGAAGATGGATATGACCCGGTTCTTGAGCCTTAATCTGTACTGGAAAAAGGTGACCAGGGGGTATATCAGATAGGCAATGAGCCATGCGATGAAGAATGGCAGCAATACGCCGCTTAGACGCTTGAAGAGCATAAGGATGCCGATAATAATGACACCGAGTATGACACCGCGGATAAAACTGTCGAATGTAATCTTTTTGCGTTCCATAATGCTCTGTTTTTTGTATTCGTTAATGACCGCTTTCTTTTTGGTCGGCTTGGATGGCTTGCTGATAGCACTCCCGGCATAGAGGTTCGTACTCTTCGGTTTCTCCCCAGCAGTACTTGTTTGTCGTTCTTGACGGTACGGTGGGAGAACGAGGCGAGTTGGCCGCATTTCACACAGATGGCATGTACTTTGGAAACTTCGTCTGCAATGGCACACAGTCCCGGCATAGGACCGAATGGAATACCCCGGAAGTCCATGTCCAGTCCGGCAACAATGACGCGTATACCATTGTTGGCAAGCTGGTTGCATACATCAATCAGGCCGCTATCAAAGAACTGGGCTTCGTCAATGCCCACTACATCTATCTCTGAAGTGAACAGCAGAATGCTGGCAGATGAATCGATGGGAGTGGAGGCTATGGAATGACTGTCATGCGATACGACATCGGCTTCGGAATAACGGGTGTCTATGGCAGGCTTGAATATCTCTACGCGTTGTTTGGCAAACTTTGCCCGTTTCAGTCTCCTTATCAGCTCTTCGGTTTTGCCGGAGAACATGGAACCGCAAATGACCTCAATTCTTCCCCTGCGTTTGGTTTCCTGTATATGATCTTCTGAAAATAATACCATGTTTTTGAGTGTTATATTTAAGCGCAAAAGTAACACTTTTGTTTGCTTTCCGATATTTTTTCATTATTTATTTCTACATTTGTAGCGTTAACACGGACTGTGTAAAGGATATGCAAACCTTATTAAACGACATAGAATTAGATATTCAGGAATTGAAATGTTTGATGCAGGCCATTTCAAGTGATGCCAATCCGACATTGAAGATTGTGGCAAAACGGAATATCCAGCAGATGAAGGCACGCTTGGAGGCGTTGCAAGAACTGCTTGAGGAGGCGCCAACGGCTGTTGTGTCGCCCCTGGAGGAACCCCCTGCTGTTACTACTCCTTTGACCGAATCGGTTTCTCCGGTCGAATCGGTTATTCCTGATACAGTGAAGATGGTATGTGAGGAACCGGAAACAGTTCCTATTTTGGCAGAACGCATCAAGCCTGCCAAGGATTTGAAACATGCCATCAGTCTGAACGATTCATTCCGTTTTGTCCGCGAACTGTTCGCAGGCGATGCTGCACGGATGAATGAAGTGGTACGACGTTTGGGTGAGGCTCCTTCTTTGGACAAGGCTATGGATATTTTTGCTTCGGAAGTGCACCCGGATGAAGAAAATGAAGCCGCCGTCGATTTTATGGAACTCCTCAAAAAATATTTCAGCTAAACGACCGATAAGTATGGGAAAACTTTATGTAGTGCCTACCCCGGTAGGAAATTTGGAAGATATGACATTCCGTGCTATCCGGATTCTGAAAGAAGTGGATTTGATACTTGCTGAGGATACACGTACCTCCGGCATATTGCTGAAACACTTCGAAATAAAGAATGCGATGCAATCTCACCATAAATTTAATGAACATAAAACGGTTGAAAGTGTTGTTAATAGAATAAAGGGGGGAGAAACTGTAGCTTTGATTTCGGATGCAGGTACACCGGGTATATCCGACCCGGGCTTTCTGGTGGTCAGAGAGTGTGTGCGCAACGGCATCGAAGTGCAATGCTTGCCGGGAGCGACAGCTTTTGTGCCGGCATTGGTGGCTTCCGGACTGCCGAATGAGAAGTTCTGTTTTGAAGGTTTCCTTCCACAGAAGAAAGGAAGGATGACTCGCCTGAAGGCATTGGCCGGGGAGCGTCGTACCATGGTGTTCTATGAGTCTCCCCACAGATTGGTAAAAGCTTTGACGCAGTTTGCCGAACATTTCGGTGCCGAACGTCAGGCTTCTGTTTCGCGGGAAATCTCAAAGATGCACGAAGAAACGGTGCGTGGAACGCTTACAGAATTGATTGAACATTTCACGGCGAACGAACCGCGCGGTGAAATTGTGATTGTAGTAACAGGAATAGACGATTAAATAACTTCATTAACCAAACGTAAAACGAAAGCGTATGAAAAAGTTAGCAGTTTTAATTGTATGCGCGGCTGTAATGGCTTCGTGTGACAGCTTCTCTGGTGGCAGTAAGAACCAGCTGAAAGCTGAAAATGATTCTTTATTGATGGAACTGACTCAGCGTAATGCTGAATTAGACGAGATGATGGGTACTTTCAATGATATTTCAGAGGGATTCCGCCAGATTAATGCGGCGGAGAGCCGTGTGGATTTGCAACGTGGTGCTGTGGCAGAAGGCTCTTTGAATGCCAAGCAGCAGATTGCGTCGGATATTGAGTTTATCCGTAAGCAGATGGAAGAGAACAAGGAACAGATTGCCAAATTACAGTCCATGCTGAAGAACAGTAAGAATAACTCTGCCCAGTTGAAGAGGGCTGTGGAGTCCCTGACTCAGGAGTTGGTGGCAAAGACCCAGCGTATCGAGGAATTGCAGGCTGAGCTGGCTTCCAAGAATATCCGTATCCAGGAACTGGATGCTGCCGTAACCGGTTTGTCTACTGAGAAAGAAGAATTGACTGCCGAAAATGAGGCGAAGGCTCAAACCGTTGCCGAACAAGATAAGGCACTCAATACGGCTTGGTTTGTATTTGGTACGAAGAAAGAGTTGAAGGACCAGAAGATATTGACAAATACCGGACTTTTCAAAAAAGGCCAGGTGCTGAAAGATTCTGATATCAACAAGGACTACTTTACACAAGTGGATATCCGTACGACAAAAGAGATTAAACTATACTCTAAAGATGCTGATATCTTGACTACTCATCCCGCTGGTTCTTATGCGTTGGAGAAAGATGATAAAGGACAGCTGACTTTGAAGATTACAAATCCGAAAGACTTCTGGAGTGTGTCCAAGTATTTGGTAATCCAAGTAAAATAACACTGTTATAAGATTGATACAGAACGGACGCAGGTTATTGGAATTGATAATCTGCGTCTATTTTTATATATACCTTTCCTTTAAGTTATGGCATCTCAATATAAGAACCTATTTTTTGACCTGGACGATACGCTTTGGGCATTTTCCCTTAATGCACGTGATACATTCGAAGAGATGTATCACAAGTATGATTATGACCGTTTCTTTCGTTCTTTCCAGCATTTCTATACGCTTTATCAGCATCGTAATGTAGAGCTGTGGGAAGAATACGGCAGAGGGCAGGTCAGTAAGGAAGAGTTGAACCGCCAGCGTTTTCTATATCCTCTGGAGGCAGTAGGGGCGGGGGATGCTGCTTTGGCCGAGGCTTTTTCTGATGATTTCTTTTCGGTCATTCCCACAAAAAGTCGGCTGATGCCGCATGCGTATGAGGTACTGGAATATTTGGCGGGGAAATATAACCTCTATATCCTTTCCAACGGCTTCCAAGAACTGCAATGTCATAAGATGCGTTCGGCAGGTATCGACCGCTTTTTTAAGAAGATTGTTCTCTCTGATGACATCGGTATCTTGAAGCCCTGGCCCGAAATCTTTCATTTTGCACTTTCTGCCACACAATCCGAGGTGTGTGATTCTTTGATGATAGGCGATAGTTGGGAGAATGATGTGGCAGGAGCCAAAGGAGTGGGCATGCACCAAGTGTTTTATAATGTAACAGGGAAGGAAGAACTGCCTTTCCAACCGACTTATCATATCAGTAATCTGAAAGAATTGATGCAGATTTTGTGACATTGAAATTTTTAGTTGTACTTTTGTCTGCAGAAACGTATATTATACAGCTATGGACACAATCTTACCTTTCGCTTTACTTTGTTTTACCTCCTTCTTTACGTTGACAAACCCTCTCGGCACCATGCCGGTGTTTTTGACCATGACGCATGGAATGACAGACCGTGAACGGCAGTCGGTAGTATCGCGCGCCACTTTGGTTGCCTTTATAACAATTATGGTTTTTACGTTTGCGGGACAGTTCCTCTTTAAATTCTTCGGTATCTCTACCAATGGCTTCCGTATTGCCGGTGGAGTTATTATCTTTAAGATTGGCTTCGATATGCTGCAAGCCCGTTATACCCCAATGAAGCTGAAAGACGAGGAAATCAAGACTTATGCCGATGATATTTCCATTACTCCTCTTGGAATTCCGATGCTTTGTGGTCCTGGTGCCATAGCCAATGCCATTGTGCTGATGCAGGATGCCCATACCATTCAGATGAAAGGAGTTCTTATAGGAATGATTGCCTTTATTTATCTGATTACCTTTTTCATATTGCGTGCTTCCACGCGGTTGGTCAAAATCCTGGGTGAGACGGGAAACAATGTGATGATGCGCCTGATGGGACTTATCCTGATGGTTATTGCCGTTGAGTGTTTTGTCAGCGGAGTGAAACCGATATTGGTGGATATATTGAAAGAAGGAGGCATACCATCACTGGCACACCTCCTCTAAACACTTTATTTATAAAAACACATTGGGAAAATTCCCAAGTTTCTTTAGGCTACTATTGATTAATAGCCTGGATTTTGTTCTATGTTCGGATTGGCATTGATTTCACCGACGGGAATCAACGGGAGCGCTTTCTTGGAGTCGCGGTTGAATGTACGCGCTTCTTCGCTCAGTACGTCGTGCCATCCTCTGGCATTAACGTCCGTGTAGCGTGTAACAGTTTCACCTCGGCGCATAACATCGAAATAGCGCTGTCCCTCACCTACAAGTTCCTTGCGGCGTTCGATGTAGATGCGGTCTAATGTGATGTTTCCGCTGGTTACTTGCTTGCTTTCATCCGTTGTGCGGTTGGAGATGATATCGTTCAGCAAGTTGGCAGCCTTGTTCTTGTCTCCGGCTTGGAACGCTGCTTCTGCTGCTGACAAGTAAACTTCTGACAAGCGCAGCAATGGGACATTGGAGTAACGTACATCTCCGTTTACAGCAGGCATTTTGTTGATGTAAACTTTACGTTTGTCAAATCCTCCTGCTGCCGCAGCCAATAAAATGTCGTTACGGATGTCTGCCGGGTCGGATGTAAGCATGTCAGAGAAGTCTTTTGTGACAATTACATCTCCATATCCGGGAGAAGCGCCAGCCTTGTCGGCATATAAATAGGCAATACCTTCACGGTCTGTCCAGTCAGTATTGTTGTTGATGGAAATCTCGAACATGATTTCTTTTGAATGATTGGCATCACTTTTGCTCCATGCAGCAACATATTCTGACGGTTCCCAAAGTTTGTAAGACGAGTTTGATATGATGTCTTCTGCTACGGATAAAGCTTTGCTCCATTCGCCTTTTGTCATATATACACGTACCTGCAAGGCTTTGGCAGCCCAAAGGTTGACATAACCCACTTCATTGGTTTTGGGCAGTGCATTTGAGTTGATTGCATCTGTCAAATCTTTTTCAATACTCTCATAACATTGAGCTACCGTGCTGCGGCTTGGCTTTTCTGTCGATTCTAGTGGGGAGGTAGCGATGGGCACACCGAGTGAGCTGCCTTGATCTACCGTATAAGGTTTACCGTAGATACGTGTAAGGTCAAACAGTGCCATGGCGCGCAGAACTTTTGCTTCTGCATCATATTGGTCAATAGTGGCTTTTGCCTCTGCCGCATCGGTCAAGTTGCCACTTTCTGCTGCCTGAATCAGACGGTTGGCGCGTGCAATGACTACATAAGGCATCTGCCATACGGCTGTTGAGGTGGTGAAATTGTCTGCAGTTGTATATTCCATATAGTAGTAGAAGTTTGCTCTTCCACTTCCCCCGTTATATTCATATTGGATATCTTCCCCTCTCATGTCACCGTATACGAACATGAGGCGTCCATAATAATTAATCAGGCTACTGTTACCTTTAACGGCAGCATAAAGTCCCGTCCGCACATTGGCCAAATCATCGCTGTTCTTGATTGCGGTTTCAGCATCTATTCCGTCTGCGGGTGACTGATCCAGCCAACTGTTGAGGCATGATGAAGTGCTGACTGCCATAGCTGCGCAAAGCGTTGCTGTGTATAATGTCTTTAATATTTTCATTTTCGTATCTTTATTAGTTAGAAATTCAATTCTATTCCGAATGTATATGTTCTCAATGCCGGAGTCTCAAATGTGCATAGTCCGTCTACACGCATTTCCGGATCTACAAATAAGTCTTTAGACTTCCATGTAAGCAGGTTGGAACCAGAGAAGTAGATTCTGGCTTTGCTGAGCCCAAGCTTGCTGATATAGTTTTGCGGAATGCTTACACCTAATGTGAGGTTCTTCAGACGTAGATAATCAGTAGGCATCAGCCAGCGTGAAGACAGTGAAGCAGCGCTTCCATATTCAAATTTAGGCAATGTGGCATTCGTGTCGCCCGGGCCTGTCCACATCTTTGAGATGTCATAGTATGTCGGTACGGCACCACCGTATAGATATGAACCGCCATTGGAGTGCTGCCAAGTGGAGTAGTCAAAAGCATCACCACCCAATGAATAAGTGAAAGTGAAGCCCAAGTCGATAAACTTCCATTTGAGGTTGTTGGTAAGACCGCCTTCTATACTAGCCTGATGCTTGCCTACAATAGTTTTGTTGGCTTCAGAGATATTTGTAGTTGTCTTGCGGGCATTCTCTGTTCCGTCATTCAGATAGAACATTTCTTTACCGGTCTCTGCGTCGACTCCGGCGTATTCATAAACATAGTATGAATAGTAAGGTTCGCCTACACGGTGAATCAGCGGTCCTGATACGATTTCATTCTGCTGGCCATCCAATTTGGTCAGTTTGTTGCTGTTGTGTGCCATGTTCAGAGAAGTGGTCCACGTGAAATCCTTGTTTCTGAAATTGGTTGATGTAATGGTCAACTCAAAACCGGAGTTCTTCAGTGAACCGATGTTTTGCGGGGTGGTATACCCATAATTGCCATCATAATATCCGCCGACTTGTGATACGGGGAGGTCATATATAAGGTCGCTGGTTTTACGCTGATAGTAGTCGAATGTTACAGAGATACGGTCGATGAATGAAAGGTCGAGACCGATATTCCATGTTTTGTTCTTTTCCCATTTCAGGTCCGGGTTTGCAATTCCGACGATGGACATTCCTGACTGTCCATTGTATATGATTCCGTATTTATAAAGATTCATATAAGCGTAATAGTCTGATGGTTGCGTTCCGTTTACACCGTATGACACACGGAGCTTTCCATCTGTCAATACATTCTTGACAGGATTCAGGAAACTTTCGTCTATGAATCTCCATGCTCCGGAAACCGACCAGAAACTTCCCCAACGGTTTTCTCTTGCCAGACGTGAACTTCCGTCGGTACGATAGCTGAGACCGAGATAATATCTGTCTGCGTAGTTATAATTGGCACGTCCGAGGAACGAAGTCATGCGATAGCTCTGTCTGTTGGTTTCGGCACTTGTTGAACCGGCATTTGTCAATTCGTACAAATCACCCGGATAGTCTTGGCCTGCCATGTAGTTGAAAGCATATTCCGTATCTTGTGTTTCAAAACCAAGCAGGGCGTCAATATTGTGCAGACCGAAAGAGTTGATGTAAGAGAGCTGGGTTTGTGTATTCAGCTGGTCATTACGATTGACGATACGCTGCATGACACCACCGGGGGCACCATTGTTTGAGTGTCTGTCCCAAAGAACGTCATTGGTTCCTTGTGCGTAATCATAAGCAATCTTTTCACTTAAATTCAACTTGTCCCAAATATTGTAGGTCAACTTGATTGTATTGAATGCCTTCATCAGGGTATAAACGTCAGAGCTGTGTTCTCTTTCATACAAAGGATTGACTCCAAATACGCCGCAACCATTGTTTAATGTGCCGTCTTCATTATAAGGGGTTGATGAGGGGCTTTGGAAGAATGCGTAATTGGCCACAGGTCCATCATAGGAGGTAGCTTCATTAGTTTTGTTTTGTCTTACTTTTGAGAATTGGCTTGTAACCTGAACTTCAAAGTCTCCAAACTTATGAGTGAGGTTTGCATTACCAGTGAAACGTTCCAGACCTTGTTTGTAAATGATACCTTCCTGATTGGTATAAGCAGCTGAGGTGTAGAACTTGGTACGGTCGTTACCGCCAGATACGCTCAACTGGTAGTTCTGATGAGAACCGTTACGGAAAAGCAGGTCTTTCCAATCCGTCCATCCGGTCGAGGGTTTTGAAGCAAAATCCTCGATGTTCTGGTCTGCAAAAGTTGCGGCATCTGCATCGGACATGTTTCCGGTGTATAACCCGTAATTCTTGAGACCGGTCCATAAGAGTTCGCGGCGCGAGTCACCGTCGAGCATAGGACGATAATCTATTGCCATGTTTGAGAAACCCCAGTCGGAACGGAAACTTACATTTGTTTTGCCTTGTTTTCCGCTTTTCGTCGTAATGACCACAACACCGTTAGCAGCACGCGAGCCGTAAAGAGAGGCAGCAGCCGCATCTTTGATAACTGTGATAGACTCGATGTCATTGGTATTGAGTGAAGACAAAATATCAGTTCCTGCATCACTATAAGTGAACTCGGATAAGTCTCCACTTGTGACCGGTGTTCCGTCAATAACATAAAGCGGATTGTTTCCGGCATTGATGGAACCCATACCACGTACACGGATACTGCTTACAGAACCCGGATTACTTGAACTTGAGCCAAAAGTAACACCAGCGACATTACCAGAAAGTTTGTCGGCAACAGAAAGAACAGGTACATCTTCCAAGGTGGAAGTGTTTACAGTAGAAGCAGCTCCAGTAAATGATGCTTTTTTAAATGTACCGTAACCGGTAACCACAACCTCTTCAAGCAGCTCAGAATCGGATTTCAAAATTACCTTTACATGAGGTTTAATCGTTACTTCTTGGGTTTGCATACCAACAAACGAAATCACCAGAGTTTTCGCGGAACTAGAATAAGTATATATTATTGAAAAACAACTGTTTACGTTTTTTTGTAGAACAGAGTTTATTCTATTGTATATTATCTATAAAGGTATATGGCAAAGGGAGGTAAGTATCTCGAAGTACCCATTTCATACCGTTTTGAATAATTAAAAGCTGATAATGAGCGCGTTATTGTAACATTTCATTCTACTCTTTTAATTGGTGGTGTACTAATTAACCCAATAAATGTTTTTTATTCAAGAATAACGATAGATTATATAGAGGAATATATCTTGAAAGATAGATTTTATCCATGAAAGTTCCAAAATATTTTTTGTTGAGAAATATTTGGTTTACATATGTTATTTATAATCGATGAATATATAATACATATGGAAAGATTCAATTATAATTGAAGGATTTTATATCTTTGCGCATAAACTAAATCGTGTTTGAATATGAAAAATTATATCTCCCGCCCTTTATACATAAGGAGAATTGAACCGTTTATTGATAAAAGTATAATAAAAGTAATAACTGGCCAACGTAGGATAGGTAAAAGCTACATTCTTTTGCAGATATCAGATATCATAAAGAAAAACATACCGGAAGCCAATATCATTTTTGTAGATAAAGAGCAACTTGCCTTCACGGAAATTAGGAACTACATGGATCTTTATCAATATGTTTTAAAGAAGGTTACTGGGCATAATCATAACTATCTTGTAGATGAAATCCAAGAGATTGAAGAATTCCAATTGTGTCTGCGGAGTTTATTGAACGAAAATAAATGCGATATCTATTGCACCGGAAGTAATGCTAAAATGCTGTCCAGTGAACTTGCTACTCAATTGGCAGGAAGATATATAGAATTTCCCATTCATTCACTTAGCTACGGGGAATTCTTAACTTTCAATCAATGTCAAGATTCTACCGAAAGTTTAAAACTCTATCTTACATTCGGAGGTATGCCATACATTCATAATCTAACAATGGACAAGAATGTTATATTCGAGTATTTGAGAAATGTTTATTCTACTATCCTACTAAAAGATGTGGTTGCCCGTGAATCAATCCGGAATGTATCTTTTTTGGAGAATCTCGTAGCTTATCTGATAGATAATACCGGCTCTCTTTTCTGCCCAGAATATTAGTAAATATTTAAAGTCGCAACACGTCAACATTCCTACGCAGACAATTCTGAACTATCTAAAGGCACTGTGTAATAGTTTCTTCATTTACAAAATTCAACGAGCAGAAATCCAAGGAATGAAGATCTTTGAAATTGGTGAGAAATATTATTTTGAAGATTTGGGATTACATAATTCCATACAGCATTTTGATTTCCGAAAAGACATCAACAAGTTAATGGAAAATGTTGTATGCATTGATTTGTTGAGATATGGATATGAAGTATATGTCGGAAAGAGTGGAAATAAGGAAATTGATTTCATTGCTTCCAAAGACGACCATAAAGTCTATATCCAAGTAGCGTATATGCTTCCCGATGATGCAACCGTTCAGCGAGAATTCGGCAATCTTTTGGAAATAGCAGACAATTACCCCAAATATGTGGTAACAATGGATGAAATGCAAAGCGGGGGAAATTACAAGGGAATTAAACAGATTTCACTGCGAAACTTTTTGTTGGCAGAGGATAAAGAAAGATTGTAAATCTATAATTTAATTTCCAACATGAGAAGAGTAAATCAATAGGCTTTTCAATTTTTAGACAAGTTCTTTGAAATATGACTACTGAAACGAACTGAATGACAATAAGGCAGATATTAAAAAGCCGCTCATTTCACAATGGGCGGCTTAAAACACTTTATTTATAAAAACACTTTGGACAATCACCCAAAGTTTCATTTGTTGACATATATGCCATTGCGATTTTTAATCCGCCAAATTGGGATTATTAGTAATTTCACGTTCCGGTATATTGAATGTCAATCGTTTATCATCATAACTATAAGTCCTTTCCGGAAGCATTGCATCTTCTGCACAACGGGTTATTGACTTCTTGAAACGTTTCATAGTCATCAGACCACGCCCTTCACCCCACATTTCAAGGCGCCAGTTATAATATACCGCTTCTAACAATTCATCTTGATTCATCGCAGCAATCTTTTCCGCTGCAACAACGTCACGTTCGTCCAACAATGTTTTTAAAGATGTCTTGGCTGCCTGCAAATTATTATCCCGTACATTGGCTTCTGCGTTGATCAAATACATCTCAGCAACCCGCATGTAAACCTCATCGTCATACCACTCACGATTGCCCATACTACGTTTTGCATTATAGAACTTCCACCAGTTTGTCAATTCGTATTGTTCACCAGTTTTCGAATCATACTCGGTAAACCATTTTTTTCGGGTATCCGAAGCAGGTATTGACTCATACAGTGCAGTATCGACCAATTTTTCTCCACCAGCAAAGGCATAACTATAAGTAAACAAATCCATATGTCCCCAAAAAGTCGGAAGTGCAGGAGAATTACTTGTGGTTAGGTCAATTCCCCACATCCATCCAGAAATTCCAACGGAAGCAAATCCTGAATTGATAATTTCAGAACTGTTCATCAGAGTATATTGTTTTGAATCAATAACCTCTTGGGATATTTTAGCTGCATTCTTATAATCTCCCATTGTCAGGTAAACGTATGCCAACATACCTTTTGCTACAGACTGGTCAATTTGATCTTTTGCACCAGAAGGACGTTGGAAACCATCCAATAAAGGTATTGCATCCGTCAAGTCTTTTACAATCAACTCATAAACTTCTTCTACTGATGATTTCTTTGCCGCTTCTGAAGTCAATTGTGTACGATAAATAGGAATGGCCAAGGCTGCCTTATCCTCAGTATAAGGTCTTGCATACAAATTCACCAAATTGAAGTATGAATGAGCTCTCAGAGCCTTGGCTTGTCCGTAATATACTTTATTTTCATCACCTTCGGGAGTAACATCGTCCCCTCCTGCTGCGTCAAGGATTTCATTAGTTGCCTTGATCAGTTTATAGTAATACCGCCAGAACTGGTAGGAGTAGGATGTGGCAGTCGTAGTAGTACAAGTCAACGAGCCTGCGCTTTCAAACCAGCCGTAACCTTGCTGCATGATAACCATATCTCCACTCATCAAGTCCGTAGCAATGTCAACGGCTTTCTGTCCGAAGTCATCATGACCTCCCGTCCCGCCGGAATTCATAGCAAAGGTGGTGGAATATGTACCTAAGGCTTGTCCCATTAAGATGTTGGAGTTCCATTTTGCCACTTCCTGCAAATCTCCAGATGTAATGTAGTCTGAAGGACTCTTTTCTAAGAAAGAATCGGCACAACCACTCAGCAAGAGTGATAATCCTAAAGCCGTTACCGGAAAATATTTTTTCATGTTGAATTTCATAATTCTTATTTTTATTGTTAGAATTGAATTTTAATACCTCCCATAATTGTACTTAATGGAGCATATTGGCTTCTTCCAGATTCACCGGAATCATTTTTATTATCGTCATTGACATTGTCACTATTACCAGAAGATGCCATGGAAACGTAACCCTTGCGTGCTGACCAATACAACAAGTTGTCACCGGAAATATAGAAGCTTAAACCGGAAAGATGTAGCTTCGAAACAATGTTCTTAGGTAATGTATAACCAATTCTTATATTTGCAAGATTCAGGAATGAACGGCTTGTCAAAAAGCGTGTAGAGCTTGCATTGGCATAATTAGTATCGTCAGCACCACCGCCGAAATCATTGGATAAGCTTGGAATATTGGTGACATCTCCTGGTTTCTGCCAACGATTCTCAATATCCTTATGCCAGTTATATGAACCGGATGTACCACTATGCATCATTGCCGCATAGTTATAATCATAGCCATAACCACCAATACCATACGAGAAAGTTGCATTAAAAGTTATACCTTTCGCATACAAATCGAAGCCGAAGCCACCTTGCAGTGCTGGAATACCGGATTTTCCGACAAATTTCTTGGTAGCTGCACTCCAATCACTAGTCTGCTCTACTTCAAGTTTATTGATGGCATTTTTTGATTTATATGTTTCCATATCCGTAATTAATTCTCTCTCTCCATTAGCCTTTACATTGTAGTATTGGTTGTATAATGCATAACCGGTCTGTGGATCAACTCCTGCATATTCACGAAGATAAAAGTCATACAATGAATGTCCTTTTGCCCAACCGTAGTAAGTGCTAATTTCGATGGGTTTCTCATTGCCTGTAGTCTCATCAATAGGCATTTTGGTCATTCTATTTTTATAATAACCTCCATTTACACGAAAATCGAATTTATAGTCTTGCTTATCCAGTAAATGAGCTGTCAGCGAGAATTCCACCCCCTTATTCACTAGCGCACCATCATTTACTGGATATGAAGCGTATCCCAAAGAGGGAGCAACTTGCTTCATAAATAACATGTCTGTTGTTTTTTTATGGAAATATTCCACTTCACCTTCCAATACATCTGCTATATTGAATTCAAGACCAGTGTTGATTGTAGTGCTTCTTTCCCAAGTCAAGTCCGGATTACCTTTAAATTTGAAACTGAAGGTGAATTCATCATTCAAATTATCAATTGTATAAAGATCTTCATAAGGATAATAACCGGCAACGACCGGATTTGTAATGAAGTCCTGATTACCCAATACACCCCAGCTCAATTTATATTTCAGATTCTTCAACCAGCTAATATCTTTCATGAAATCTTCATTGCTGATAGCCCAGGCAGCACCTAAAGAACCGAATACTCCCCATTTATTCCCTTTAGCAAAACGGGAGCTACCATCAGTACGAATCGTTCCATGGAGGAAATATTTGTTATCATAATCATAACGAAGTTGGCCAAAATAACTTTCAATGGAATATCCATAAGTATATGATTCCAGATAATCCATAATAACTCCATTACTCCATTCTGTATTGTCCGGTCTTACGATTTTTGACTTTCCTCCATAGAATACGGATGTCTTAACTGGATGTTGATTCATGAGCAACAAGCATCGAAGTTATGTTTATCAAAACTTTGACTCCAGGAAAGAATCTGGTTAGCCGTGAAATTAAGGAAATTTGTTTGATATTTCACGATCTGTCCCTTGCCGGCACTATCACCATAATAGGGGTTTGTAAGTTCATTCTCCGTTGAACCCAAGTATTGAAGACCGACATTTGCAGTCAATTTGAAGTATTTCAGAAATCTGGCTTCAAAAGAACCATTTCCGTTGAACTGGTGAGAAACAATTTCATCTTTATCTAGCAGCAACGCACCGGCAGGATTAATTCCGGAGCCAAAAGGACGCTGGTAACCTGCATTCATACCATAGTCATATTTGTTTCCACCTATGTTTGTATCTTTAACAATATTTCCATCTGCGTCGTGTTCAAAGACCGGAAACAATGAGGGCATACCATTAATAAACTGAAAACCGTTATTCATGTTACTATCTGATTGTCCCGGTTTATTTGTTTCCATATATGCATATGATAGAGACGTCGTGGCTTTCAGCCATGGAGTAATCTGATTGCTCATGTTATTACGAACATTAAAACGCTGATAATCAGAAGAGATATAATAACCTTCATCTTTCAAATAACTGAAAGCAGTATAATGAGTCATCTTTTCATTACCACCGGAAATCTTCACACTCGCATCCAATTTCTGCCCAGTACGGAATATATAATCTTCCCACTTTTCAGGAGTATATTTGCGTGTAATTCCACTATTGAAATGCCCAGTAGTCGGATCTATCAATTGAGCACCGTCAGTATTCCACATATTATAGATAGGAGCGATACCATATCTTGACTGGAATAGGTTTGTTGATGCCCATGCAGCAGATTGTGAGGCATCCATTCCTCCAGCGTTGGCTGCATAATTCTTCAGGCTCTCCCACGTAAGTTCTGTAAACCGTTCCGGATTATTTATCACATCGTATTGTGGTATCAAACGCATGTTGGCTCCATATTTAACTTCGGCTTCAACGCGAGTTTTACCTACCTCTCCCTTTTTAGTGGTAATCAGAACCACACCATTTGCTGCACGTGAGCCGTAGAGTGCTGTAGCCGTTGCATCCTTTAAAACCGTCATAGAAGCAATATCACTAGGGTCAATACCACTTAAGTCTGCCTCAAATGGAATACCGTCCACTACATATAATGGTGCACGGCTTGAATAAGCAGAACCTAAACCACGAATTCGGATACTTGCATTAGTACCGGGTTGGCCAGAAGTAGACATAACTTGAACACCAGCAACCTCACCATTTAGAGCTTTAGAAAGCTCTGTCGGATTTTTTAATGATATTTTATCGCCTTTAATTTCGGTTGCAGATCCAGTAAATGAACGCTTAGTAGCCCCGCCATAAGCAACTACCATAACTTCATCAAGCAGCTTGCTGTCAGACTTCATTGTGACTTTTACATGAGGTCTAATGACGACTTCTTGAGTCTGCATACCAATATACGAAATCACCAAAGTTTTCGCGGAACTACAATGTGTGTATCTTGTTGGTAATAAAGAAGGTACAATAATTCAAGAAAGTTTCAAAAGGAAGTGTTCCCCTTTGGGAGATACTCTATACATGTTCACTATACATGACAATCTACTTATATGATACTATTTGTAATAGTAATGTGCTGATTTATAATAGTCTGATTCTGTACTAATATGTTATAATCATAACGTTAGGATTTCTTTTTTTTTAAGAATGAATGCTTATGTCAACATCTATCGTTTAGTTGTTTTTTGTCAATTATTTACTTGTATTGTTTGTTACATCCATGAAAACGTAAAGCATTATATAAAATATTATTGAAATTATAAAGGTTACATAGATACCATCTTACCCATTTATCCATTTTATGCATAGAACACTATGCAATTGTCCTTATTTTAAATGGAGATATCCGTTTGTTTATTCCAAATACAAAAGTAATTGAAGTAAAGAACTCTGTAACTGCGAAAAACTACTATTGGAAGTATGTCAAAAATGTAAACCTGCCCTTTTCGGATGGAAAAACGATTGTTCAGTCAAGGTTTAGTTCTTTAATTCCCCAAAGATTTATGTAGTAAACAATGTTTTTGGTTTCTTGTTTGGGATTATATTTTTCTGATGAGGAATACCTATTATGAGAAAATATAGTCTACATGAAATTACGTCGCTTGGGTGGAGATATTTTTATCATAATCAGGAAATGCAGAATATGCTTTTGTGACCCACTCTAGCTCTCATATCGTGCGGGCAATCCAGGTTTGCTGCTTATTGAAGAAAGGATACTCCTATTGTTTCAGTTCTTCTCCATAAAGTTTACGCAGCATGATACGTGCAGGTACACTTTTAATTTCTCCATTGGGCAAGCCTTGTATAATGCATTCATTGCGCAATGCTTTTTCTTCAAGCATACGGCGTTCGGCTAATGCCAAACCGAAATGTAACTTTTCGCTCAGTTCTTTTCTTTCATTCTCTGACATAACTTTGTATTTTATTAAATCGTTCAATATGATGTATATGCATCTCCATCCCCCGTCCGCCTTCAGCAACAATAATACGGGGTGTCTCGCTATTATCTGCCAATAGCCAATAGTCCACACAGGGCATATAAATATTGAAAAAGTTATTGATACCTGCTTGATAACGCCGAATCACAACCTCTTTGGGAATGTCGTGCCCACCATTACGTACACGTTGGGCTACACGCTGAATAGCCAAGTCGGGCGAACTCAACCAGAAATATATTAAATTGACTTTATATCCTTGCTCTTGCGCACGATGGACAAGGCGGGTGTAAGTTCTTGTGGCAAGTGTGGTTTCTATAGAAAAGTTTTGTTGATTTCTCAGCAATTCATTAATCCTTTGTAACATCAACCGTCCGGCTTCAATAGCCATACTTTCGGGATTGAAAGGAGATAATCCACGAGCTATTTCATCTGCATTAACAAACTCCTTGCATTCCAGAACATCCGGTAGCACAGTGTAAGATGCCGTAGTCTTACCAGCACCATTACAACCACTAATGATGTAGAGCTGTTTTTTAGAATCCATATTCATGCATTTATCTAATTGCAAACATACGATATTTTTATAAGATTATGGATAATTGATAGTTATTGTTTTTTAAAAGTTGATTGTTCCGCAGGTATGAGAAGTACAGGACTCTTTTGAGAACTCCACATTTCTCACATATCATCTATCCTTATTTTCTTCTTGATGAAATATCTGTTTACCAAAGTACGTTTTACGAATTGAGGTGGAGCAAAGTACTTGCCTTTCCCACTTGCGCTATATAGATAGCCCTCCCCTCTAGTGATCATTGATGAATACCAAATGGCAGGCAAATATCCTGAGAATAGTGTGGAAACGCTTTTATTGTTCTCCTCTAATAACAGAGGGAATGCTTTATTGCATCCCCTCTCTCAAAAAACACTTTATTTATAGAATAATTCCGGTAGAATTATTTTCCTCCAAGATTCAACTCATCGTTGTAATCAGTTTCATTCAAAGGTACATCCCATGTCCATTTGTTGACACCGGAGGCAGGAATGGTTTTTGCAACGGAAATGTGAGCATTACCACCTTCGGCAAAACTGTGACGGACTATGTCGCGGTTCCATCTCTTGTAGTCGCTCCATGCAAAACCTTCACCCCAGAGTTCCAATTCGCGATAGTCCATAATTTCATTCCAAAGAGCTTCGCCACTCTTGTCGCAAGTGTATTCAGGATTACGTCCGGAAGTGGCATTCAGTTCTACCAGTGCGGCACGAGCAGCAGTCTCGTCATTCAAGAAATAATTAGCCTCTGCCTCTACCAATACCATTTCCGATGAACGGATGAAAGGCAGGTAGCTGACGCCCGGAGTGTCGAATACATAAAACTTCAGTTGTCCCCCCAGATACATATAACCAGCCTGATAAGGAGCTTCCAGGCCACTGACCGCCATCTGGCAATAGGCAGCTGCTTCTTCCCAAAGAGCATCTGCTTTTTTCTCATCATCTCCCATTCCAAGAATGCCGTAGCCTAAATCCATGGCTGAACCGTCATTGAAGTTATAGCCGGGGAATTTGTCTTCGGTTAGGAACAGTGCCTTACGAGCATCGTCGTTGGGAATGCGATTAATCAGTTCACGACCGATAGAGCCTGCACCGGTCTGTTGAGTGCTCGCATAATATCCGTTACATGCATATTGAGTACCATAACTCCAATACCAATTATTCTCTTGTGAGCTACCAAAACTTCCGAAAATCCATTCACTAGTCGGATTACAGAACCCTGCATGATATTCCGCATTGCTCATAAGTGGGTAGTTCTGACGAGCCAGCTTGGCTTCTGTCAATGCTTTGGTATAATCTTGCTTGGTAAGAGCGGCACGGGCGTAGATGGCATGTGCCACATTGATGTTCGGCATCCATACTTGTGAGGCATTACGGTCCATACCGCTTTGCTCAAACAGCATGATGGCTTCATCCAAATCTTTATAAATCTGTGCGTATGTTTCAGCTAATGTGGCATAACCTTGTCCACCGGTAGATTCGTCCAAACGAAGTACTATCCCCTGCGAAGCACCATTGTTGGAATCTTGCCAGCGCCAGCAATAATAGTGTACCAGTTTTTCGAAAGCGTATGCACGAAAAGTCAGTGCAGATGCCTTGACAAAATCCCTTTCCGCTTCCGTACCTTCGGCATTGTCTATATTGGCAAGAATGGTGTTGGCATTACCTGCTATGGTATAATAGTAATACCATGCGTAAGCATCGTAAATGGAGTTGGCACGTGTGTGGAACTCTTGATTGAAGATAGGAGACCAACCGGATGCGTAGAGGTTGTAATTGTAATTTTCACTCGGGTAGCTTTCATACTGAATCATTATGTTGTTCTCACCAGCAAATCCACCTCCAAAATAGGAGTGTTGTGTTGTCATGATTTTGGCGATACCGTTCAATGCCTTCATGGCATTGGCCGTGGTACCTACGGCATCGGTTGCTCCGGTTGAGTCTGTAGGTGCTGTATCCAGATAGTCACCGGCGCAAGAAGACACCAGCATCATACCTGCCAATAGGCTTCCTGCGAACAATTTATTGATAATCTTTTTCATTTCTAATACAAATTATATGGTTATACCTTTAGAATTTCACAGTCAGTCCGAAGTTATAAACACGGGCTGTCACATACGTATCGTCCGAACCTCCGTTGAAGGAATACTGCGGATTCAATCCTTTGCGTGAAGTCAATGTAAAAAGGTTCTCTACACCGGCAGTCAGCGAAAGGCCTTCTATACCTACACTTTTCAGCCAACGCTTGGGCAAGCTGTAGGAGAGGTTCAGGTTCTTGAATACGAAGTAAGAAGAGCTTGTCAGCCAACGGTCGCTGGTGGCATTCAGGTCGGACGATTTGTAAAAGTCGGCGCGCGGAGTTCCGTTCGGATCAATGCGATTGGCAGAAGTTTCTGTCATTCCCGCAGGAACTTCTTTCCAAGAAGTCAGGATGTCCTTGTGGTAAGCGCTGCCGGCAGCACCGGATTCAGACACACCCATCAAGCTGGCATAACTGCCATCGTATGTTTTACCGCCTAAAGAATAAGTAAACAGCATGTTCAAATCCCAGTTTTTCCAAGAAAGAGCTGAGCTGATAGAACCGTAAACCGTAGGAAGTGCACTGCCGGCCCAGTCACGTTTGGCGTATGAAGTCGCGGTAGCATAGTCCGTACCGTTGATGGTAGTCAATGCACCGGCTTCTTGGGCGGCGGCTTTCTTGTCCGGATCCAGTGTATAGAGAGAAGTACCGGTCATCTGGTCCACACCTTCGAAGTGGTAAGTGTACCATTCGTAGATGGAGTGTCCTTCGGAGTAGTTTTGCATACCATGCAAGATGTCCTTTCCATCGGGCAGTTTCACGATTTTATTCTTCAGGAAAGTAGCGTCTGCGCCGATGTTCCATTTCCAGTCATTGTTGTTGATGACATCGGCATTCAAAGAGATTTCCCAGCCACGGTTGGATACGGTACCGATATTCTTGTATTGCGTCAGGTTCATCGGGGCAGTATCGGCAACCCAAGGATAAGAACCGGCAGAAAGCGGTAGGCGTACCTCAAACAGCAGGTCTTTGGAACGTTTGTCGAAATAGCCTATTTGGAAGTTCAGACGGTTGAACAGACGCCCCTCTACGGCAACATCCACCGTCTGTGTAGTTTCCCACTTGATGTCCGGTGCTGAAAGTGATTGTTTTACCAAAGCGGCTTCACCACCGTTCTTGTCAATGGTATAAAGAGCCATGTGACCATAAAGGCTTACGCCCATATTGTTACCGACTTCACCATAGGACGCGCGCAACTTCAAGGCATCCACCCAATCTACATCTTGCAAGAAAGCTTCTTGTTTCATGTTCCAGCTGGCACCAACAGAATAGAAGTTACCCCAGCGATTGTCCTTGTGGAAGCGTGAGGAACCGTCACGACGGAACGAACCTTCTACGAAATAACGGTTGTCATAATTATACTTTACGCGTGCCAGATAAGACTCCGTCTTGTCCTCATCATCACTTCCGGAAAAATAAGAGTTGTTGAGGAAGTTGCCCATCGTAAGGTTTCCGTCTACAGCCATACCGGTGTTCATTCCGGAAGTGTACTTGCGCTCCCAACTATAGTTCTCGTGAGCCACCATAGCTTCCACGTTGTGTACCTGATTAAATTGATAGTTCCAGCTCAGAATTTCCTGCAAGGTTACAGTCTTGTATTGGTAGGCATAACTTGTCAAACGACCGCCATTCGTAGCACCGTCTCCAATTTCGGGATTGTCATATTTCTTGTTGTTCGAAGTGCTGTTGTTCAGGTCACCTTTTACAGTTAATGAAAGTCCATACGGCAACGAGATGGTGGCAAAAGCTTGTCCGCCCAATACGTTGCGCACACTTTCCTGCTTATTATACAACATTTCGTAAGCGATGTTGCGGTTACTCAGATAAGATGAGGTGGTGTCATAAATTTTGTTACCATCGGCATCCAGTTGGTATGTACCGTCGGCATTGTGCATAAACAACGGATAGACCGGAGCCATATAACGAGTAATGTAGAACGGATTGGCGTAATAGTTGCCACTGGCATTACTGTTATAGTCACGCTTGGTCCACGAGCCAGTTAGGTTCACGCCACCCTTGAACCACTTGTTAGGTGTATAAGTAGTGTTGATACGCCCGGAGAAACGTTCGTAACCTGTGGCTTTTACATATCCTTTCTCATTCAAGTAGCCTATGGAAGAATACACGTTGTATTTCTCTCCCGAAGTGGCGGCGGAAAGATTGTATTCCTGACGGTGTCCCGTGCGTTCGATGGCATTCTGCCAGTCCAAGTCGTCATAGCCAGCCAGACGAGTGGCAATCAGTTTTCCGTTATTGTCAAACAACTTATCATCAGCGGCATTGTAGATATTACGACCGATAGATTCACTAACCACGTGTCCCGTGGCATATGCGGCAGCATCGCTTGCCGACATGCCGGCATTGCTCATCATGGCATTCTTCTTGGCCATCCAGGTAGCTTCCATCCAGCGGTCTGCATCCAGACGGTCGTACTCGGGAATACCTCTGTTATACATACCTTGATTCATTTGCAGCGTAATACTCGGTTTATGAGTGTTTCGTCCGCTCTTGGTTGTAATGATGACAACACCGTTGGCAGCACGGTTACCGTATAATGCAGCCGAAGCAGCATCTTTCAAGATGGACATGCTTTCAATATCATTAGAGTTTAGTTCGGCCATGTTTCCATCGAAAGGGACTCCGTCCACTACATACAGAGGATCTGAAGCACCTGAAACCAATGTACCAAAACCACGGATACGGATGCTGGGGGCAGAACCGGGTTCACCATATGTATTGTTCACTTGTACACCCGGTGCGGCACCTTCAAGTGCACCGGTTACGCTGGTTGTGATGCGCTTCTCTATTTTCTTATTGTCAACCACCGAGATAGAACCGGTCAACGATTCTTTTTTAGCAGTACCGTATGCCACTACCACAACCTCATCCAAAGCTTCTGCATTGCTTCTCATTGTCACCTTTACACTCGGCTTAATCGCCACTTCCTGCGTCTGCATACCAATATACGAAATCACCAAAGTTTTCGCGGAACTACAATGTGTATAATATATTGATAATAAAGAATATACAATAAGTCAAAGAATTGGCTAAAACAAGGAATACTCTTTTCAAAGCTGTCCTATATGGGTCTACAATAAACAAAACCTTACTTATGTGATACCATTAATAAATGTAATATTTTGATTAATAGCTGTTTGAGTATCAATTAATGTACTACGGTTGTAAAATTAGTATTCCTCTTTTTAAAAGAATGGGTAATTATGTCAATATCTATTATTTGTTTATTTTTCGTTGAATATTTACTTGTATTACTTATTTCATCCATAAGAATATTGCATTTCATGTAAATACTATTTCAAATTACAGAATAACCATTCCCATTTCAGATAGAGATAAATATTAGTTTATTCCTATTTCAAATATAGGAAATCTGTGTTTGCTGTATAAAAAACTAATGAACTTATGAGATCATTTCTAAAGGAGCTTAATAAATTACTTTATAGTTTCTTGTGTAAAAGTTCAAGGAGAAATTCATTTTATACAAATTATCGTCTCTAATTGGTATTATCGTAATGTGCATTACGATAATAGTGGACTTGATGTAAAATGATAAGGTGTATTATGAAATTCTATAGTCGAAAAAAGAATTGGCAGTTTTAAAGAATATAGCAGAACAGTCTCAAGAAGAATCGTAAATGACGGTTTTAGGCGTATCGATAAGACCTCACTTTTATTGAAGCCAACGGATGGAAGACCGGCATTGTATTTTTTCATTTTATGAATTGGTAAAAATTGAACACAATAATGAACGGATAGATTGGGGAATATTGAAGAAAAAAGGAGAATATTTTCTCACAATCAACAAAGAATGGGAAAACTGCTCTGTTTCTTATAAAGGGCTTTTTTTTTGGAAGATATGTAATCTTGAAATAACACTTCCCCTGAAGTCTTTTGTAGGATTAAGAGAAGAAAAGCCACCCATTTCACAATGAGTGGCTTCTCAAAAACACTTTATTATGAAATTCCGGTATGTTCAACCGGATGAATCATCATAGTTGTCGCATTATTATTGTTGGGGTAATGCAGCTTGATTAGTCTGCACAGATAGCGCTTCTGTGTTATTTTTCCGTATAACATGTCCTTTGAGGTATTAATTCTGGTCGCTCGGAGAAAGCTGAGAATTATTCTCTATTTCAGAGAGAGGTAATTGGTAAAGGAACGGCCTGTCTTCTTGGTTATAACGGAACTTACCGGCAGAGAAGTGATTATTATTTTCTGCGCCCCAAGTTTCATCTGTACGATCTACAGGAATATTCAAACGACGATTATCAATATATTCCAAACCTTCACCCCAGAACTCTACACGTTTCTGATAAATGATTTCCTCTATCAGGTCAGCCTTATTCGTGAAAGTGTAATTATAATCGGGCTGGCGAGTCTTCATAAAGCTATTCAGTTCAGTCACTGCTTCTGCAGAACCCTTGTGAGCCAAAGCTTCCATTTTTATCATGTAAGCTTCTTCTGAACGCAGGTAAATATAATCTCCCAGTTCCCATCCGCTGAACACACCGGCCTTGATGTTATCACGACCTGTACCGATAAATTTTACAGCTTGGTATTCCACGGCAACTGGAGACTGAGTGTCACGAATCAATGTTATACGATTACCGGAAGCATCTGTTACACCTGTAGAACGGTCGCAGCAGAACCATTGCAGACGGATATCAGTATCCGCGATACGGTCTACTAATGGCTTAAAGGCAGCGCGCCATACACCGATGCCGGCATACCCATCACCATAAGTATCCATCTGCGAGAAGAAAGACATATAAGTCGTACTATTGTCTGCTGTAATATCACATCCGAATACTACATCCGGTAAGCTGATATTACTGAATCCCTGGAGTATCTGGTCTTCACTCTGCAATATGGGGAAATTATCAATCACCACTTGCGCATACTTTATCGCCTCATCCCATTCATGGATAACCATATTTGCACGAGCCAAATGCATAGCTACCACGCAGCCATCCATATCAGTGGGTGAGGAAGTACGCGTCATATCCAAATTCTTGAACAAATCGAAAGCAGTAGTAAGGTCACTCTTGATTTGTTCATAGATTTGGGCTACAGTAGCACGTGGCTGGTCACCTTCCGTATCCTCTGTAATAAGCGGTACACACGGAGACTGGGAGAAGTCATATTTCTCTCCACGGCCCCATTTCGTTCCATCCGCACCGGTATAGTAGGAATGCTGATATAAGTAAGTCAGTTGTAAGTAGGCATAGCCACGGAAACCAAGGGCAATGGCACGATATTTCAAATTGGCGGGATCTTCACTGCTGGGGTCAATCAGCTTGAGGATATTGTTGGCATTGGCTATGACGCGATAGTACTCTTTCCAACGGTTGTTGGTCGGAGTATAGTTCTGTTGCCAGTAATCCAGCAAATAATGATACATACTCATGGCGAAACGTCCGGTCATAATCATATCGTTGCCCATCAGCGATGTTAAGTAATCAAAACTCTTTTGACCGAAATAGTTGTGACTCATATTGACGTCAACATACTGTTGCATATCAGTATACATACCTGCCACAGCAGCTGAAAAAGCCTTATCAGGATCTTCCTGAGCCACATTGCCCAGTTGGTCTTCAGTCAAATAAGCGGTAACATCAGCATCTTCAATGCAAGATGTAAGCAGGCCCCCAGCAAGAAGCACCTGCATCATATATTTCATTATCTTCATATACAATTTTATTTTTTAGTTTAGAATGTAAGGTTGATACCTCCGGAAATCACACGCATCGGAGAATAGCCTCCATATTCATCATCAGAACCAGCCATTGCCACACGAGGGTCAAATCCCTGACGTTTGGACCACAAGCCGAGATTATCTGCCGTAGCATAGATACGCAGTTTCTCAACACCCAATTTCTGCGTCAGGTTCTTCGGCAATGTGTAGCCCAAAGTGATGTTACGGATGCTGAAGTAGCTGGCCTTTATCAGATTGAGGTCTGATTGCTGAGTGAAAGAGTTGGAAGCATTGTCAGCATTCCAAATAGGAAGTGAACCTTGACCGGTCTCAGGGTTGAATGTTTTCCACATATCCTTATTATGACCTACGTAGAATGAGGAGCTCATGCCGGACAGATAAGAATAGTCATAAGCATAGCCACCAATTTGGAAAGCCGTTGCTATAGAAAGGTCAATTCCCTTGTAAGAGAAAGTAGTGCTCAAACCACCGTTGAAATCGGGCAGTGCAGATTTTCCAATGAAGTAGCGGGTTGCGTCTGCATAAGTGGTGGTGGTAGTACGGCCTGTCACTTCCCCTTTCTCGTTTGTCTCATCCATGTACCACATGGCATTTCCTTTTTCGTCCATGCCGGCATACATATAAGTATAGTATTCAAAGCGGCTCTTACCTTCGCGCAGGTTGAACGGACCGGAAGTGATACCATTTTCACGGTTTTCTTCGGGCAGTGTCACGATGCGGTTCTTGTAGTGAGATCCCACGAGCGATACCGTCCACTTTAGGTCGGGCTGATTGAAAATATCCACATTCACTTCAAACTCTATACCAGTGTTTTTCATCGCACCCAGGTTTTCCCAATTATACGGACGTCCGGCTGTAGAGTAAGCTACAGGGCGCTTGAAGAGCATATCGTCTGTACGACGATAAAAATATTCGAATGAACCGTATACTCTGTCGAATAGACGGAAATCTACTCCCACGTCAAAAGTCTTCTGCTTTTCCCAAGTCAAGTCCGGATTACCGTAGAATTCCGGTGAATAACCCAACTCTGAACCATTCCAAGTAACTGTGTATTGGTCTTGATAAGGCGTGTACACATAGGCATAGTCATACTCCGAAAGGATGCTTTCATTACCTTGGGTACCATAAGACGCACGCAGTTTCAAGTCGTTCAACCAAGAGTTTGTACCCTCCATGAATGCTTCGTTGGAAATACGCCAAGCGGCACCTACCGACCAGAAATTACCCCAGCGGTCCAAGAAGCGGGAAGTACCGTCGCGACGGAAGGCTGCAGAAAGATAATATTTGTTGCTATAGTCGTAGTCTGCCATACCGAAATACCCCTCGATGTTATGGTTTGCCGTGTAGCTGTTAATGTATTGCATTTGTCCACCGTTGTCCAGTTCCGGATTGTTCGGATTAAAGAAATTGGTCTTCTGTCCTGCTAAATACTGATATTCATACTTATAGTACTCGTGACCTATCTTGGCCGACAAGTGGTGGTTATCGCCAAAAACATTGCTGTAGGCCAGAATCTGGTTGAAGTTGGTAGTCGTAGTGTTGTAGCTTCCTTTTGTACCACGACCACCGAAAGACTGTCCGTCACCGATGAGCGGAGTGTAGAATACTGTCTGGCTACTGTTCGTGAAATCATAACTGTAGTTTGCTGTAAACTTGAAATTCTTCAAGAACGAGATTTCCAGATACGAGCGTGAAGTCAGATTATTGTACACAGTTTCACGAATATCCTCTTTCATATTGGCTATCACATTCTGGTTAGTAGCCGTAGGACGTTTAGATGTACCGTCTGTCTCACCGTTTCCGGCATCATACATAGGACTTCCGTCCTCATAATATTTCATATTACCTTCTGCATCATAGGCATGAACCGGGAAGATGGGAGCCCAAGAACGTGCCACCTCAAAAGGATTGGAGGCAGCTCCGGCATTCTCTTGTACACCATTCTGAGTTGCTTTGGAATAGCCTACATTGGTACCTACCTTCAACCAGGATTTCAACTGAGAGTTAACGTTGGCACGAGCCGTAAAGCGCTCATAAGAAGAACCTAGCACATAAGAGTCATTGTCCAGAAAGCCCATAGATACATAGTAATCTGTGCGGTCATTACCACCCGATGCAGATACATTATACTCTTGACGGAAGGCATTGTCGAACAAGGCATCGGCAAACGAATCATTATAACGCAGACGTGCATTGGGGTTAAGTTTCCCATCTGGGGTTACCAGATACTCTCCCTGCGGGATGATGTAAGCATTGTAATTACCCAGTTCGCCCAGCAAATCCTGGCTGGCTGCCAAGTTAGATTCTTCAATGGAGTTTCCAGCTGCCCAATAGGTGTTACGAAGACCATACCAAGACAAACGGTAGAACTCTCCCGGATCGGTAGCCATGTCATAGTCCTTGTATGCACGCTGTGTCACACCCCAGGTACCGTTAAAGTTGATGGCCACCTTGTCTTTGCGTCCGGTCTTGGTAGTAATCATAACCACACCACCAGCTGCACGGGAACCATACAAAGAGTTGGAAACGGCGTCCTTCGACACGTTTACCGAAGCAATATCCGTAGGGTTGATGTCCGACAACTTGCCGTTGAAGGGTACACCATCTACTACAATTAGCGCATTGTTGCTGGCCGAAATAGAACCGATACCGCGCAATACGATGTTGGCATCCTTTCCCGGCTGACCAGAAGAACTTACAACCTGCAAACCAGCCACAGCTCCTTCGAGTGCATTTGACACTGATGTAGCTTGTGAATTACTGATAATCTCATTCTTTACACTGCTGATAGAACCCACCAAATCTTGTTTACGTTTAGTGCCATAAGCCACTACTGTTACTTCATCAAGTATCTCTGTATCAGGCTTCATTACCACTTTTACGCTCGGTCTGATTACCACTTCTTGAGTCTTCATACCAATGTACGAAATCACCAGAGTTTTCGCGGAACTACAACTCTTTTATTTTATTAATAATCAAGCAATTATGCCATGTAATAGAAATCACTATAGCGAAATTTCCTTTCTCACAAGGTATGTGTATAGGGGTACAATGCATAAAACCTTACTGCTGTGATACTATTTGTTGAATTAATGACTTGGTTATCATATGTATATCATAAAGTTAATACGTTGCTTAAAGATTTTAAATGATTATTTCTCTTATATGAAGAATATCTTTTGTCAACATCTATCATCCTAACTGCTTTCGATGAAGCATTTACTCTACATTGTCATTTTATTAGCGAAAGTACTAAAGTCTATGTAAAAGAATATTTCAATAGCTTCAAAAAACAGTAAACTCAAAACTTTGTGATTAGCCAAATAATCAAGACAACTGTTGTTTCTTCATAAGAGTTTTCATCATTTCTGCTTCCACACTTCCACCCGCTCCTTGTATTCCTTTATTCATCGGTATTACAAGTGCTGTGGAAGCAACTCAAAAGTGTGGAAGCAAAATTTGCTTCCACACCTCCAACCAGCCTTAAATATTGATAACACACCAATGTCAATCTTCTATTAGCACTACACTATACCTGATTGATTCTCAGTAGTTTCTTACTGCAAAATTTTGCAAACCTATTGCAGCGATACTGCAAAGCTGTTGCAGTGGTACTGCAAACTAATATGCAGCGCGGCTGCAAGCAATATGCAGTGATACTGCAAACAATATGCAGTGGTACTGCAAAACGTATGCAGTAAGTTTGCAGCGAGCAAACTGAAACTGAATAGTGAATGAACAGACTTTAAAGGAGAAGTATATGACTAACGATATGAAAGTGTAGTATTGGCTATGCTAAGTTCGTGTTTTTTTAGGCAAAGGCATGAGTGCATGGTTCTTTTCTAAATCATGCACTATAGTCATATCCATTACATTTGTATACACTTGTGTGGTTTTAACACTTTTATGCCCCAATAATTTTTGCACCGTTGTGATGTTTACTCCATTATAAATCAATAGTGTTGCATTAGTATGGCGAGCAGTGTGAAATGAAATTTGATAAACCAGCTAGGCGGGAAATCACAATTAAATCCTTGTTCACATTAGAGTTATCCCTTAAATGAAAGAAGCTTTGTAAGTCATCCCGATATTTGTCCAGAATAACAAGCCCTTTTCCTTCGAATAAGAGATAAAGAGGTAATCTGACTTCTGTACTCGTCTTTATGGATTTATAAATTAGCCAGGTTTCTTGACGAATCTCCACGATGTTATCGGGTGATAAACTGATAAAATCAGAATATCTCATTCCTGCATAGCAACAAAACAAGAATGCATCTAAAGTCTTTTGCAATTTAGTATATCTGCCAGCCAAGCTTAATTTCTCCAACTTCTCCAACTCTTCAGGAGATAAGTGCGTATGCTTGTTTTCTATAGTTTTAATCTTGTACTTTCGAAAAGCGTATTTTTGTATCTCCATATAATCCTTGTTGATGGCGACATTTATATGTCGCTTCAGATGCTTCATATGTTTGGCTATCGTATTTGTGTGATAACCTCTTGATTGCAAGAAATATTCAAAGGAGGATATGAATTCGAATGTTAAATCAGAAAAGGTTACATCCTTTTTGAACTGTTGTAATAATGAAAGAGTGGAGAGATGATTTCGTTTTGTGCTTTCTTTTAGAGTAGAGTTTGCTATCTCTTGCCTAAAAAAAGGAATAAAAGCGGTTTTGTTTTCGCTTGTGCTCAAAACATCCTTTAGTAACTCTAATGAAATACGCCTTCCTTGCTGCCACAATTCCAACTCTTTTTTTTCTATCATAGCCATGAACTCATATATCAATCTATTCAGCGCATCTGCATTAGGATGATTCTTCACAATAAGCTTTTTATTGTCCCACTGTTCTGGCTTTAAATAAACTTTGGTTGAAAAATACTTTTTCTTTCTGTCCAAATAGGCTTCTACTTGTACCAATGCCATTCCTTTTTTATTCAGGCTTCTTTTTCTGTTGTACACTAGATTGTAAATAATCTTACTCATTTTACTTGATTTTAATTAATACCAATAACAAATAAGACGATATTCTGTGCTCGATGGGATTAGAATAAGAATTAATATCTCTAAAAAGTGTCTTTTTGTGTTTAGCTATTAATCGGTATTTAGCCTCCGGGAACTCTCAATTTGTTTCAAAATCAGGTCCGTTCTCTGTTTTAGCGGCTTATTTATTAACCATTTTGTTTTAAAATATGTGTATTTCTTGGAAAAATCATCCTAAAAGAGGGAATCATAGTGATAGTAAACATAAGCCAGTTTAGGTTTTTTAAGTGTGAAAAATCTGTTATTAAGCATAAAGTGGCATGTTTAATTAACAAATTGATAGATTTACAAGGTTTTTTTCAATAAAATAGTTGTTCGTTTCAGTTTTATTAATATATTTGCACTTTGTTAGAGTAAAGAAACAATTAATGTAAAGTTAAACTTTAAGAGAGAATTTATGAAAAGAAAATTAATGCTGTTATTGGCCTGTCTTTTGTCGGAATAGGCCTAGTAACTGCCCAAACCCAGAAGGTTACAGGTGTTGTAATTTCTGAAGAAGACGGGCAGCCAGTTATTGGAGCCTCTGTATTGGTAAAAGGTACACAAATTGGTGCTATTACCGGTGTAGATGGTGATTTTACATTACCAAACGTACCAAGTTCCGCGAAAACTCTGGTAATTTCTTATATTGGTATGCAGACCCAAGAAGTGGCAATAAAACCCAGCTTAAAAGTGGTGATGAAGTCTGATACTGAGATGCTTGATGAGGTAATGGTGGTTGCTTTCGGTACAGCAAAGAAGTCTGCATTTACGGGTTCGGCTAAGGTGGTTGGTACCGAAAAGCTGGAGCAGTCGCAAGTGACGAATGTTACTGATGCCTTGGCAGGTGCTGTGCCGGGTGTGACACTGACTTCCAATGACGGTGCTCCGGGTTCAAAGTCATCCATCAAGATTCGTGGTTTTAGCTCAATCAATGCAAAGAATGACCCTCTGATTATTGTGGACGGCGCTCCTTATAGCGGTGATATTAATAATATCAATCCTAACGACGTTGAGTCAATGACAGTATTGAAGGATGCGGCTTCCAATGCTCTTTACGGTGCTCGTGGTGCTAATGGTGTAATTATCATCACTACCAAAAGGGCCAATATGTCGGGAGAGGCTAAGGTGACTTTTGATGCTAAGTGGGGTGCTAACACTCGAGCGTTGCAGAAATATGAAGTGATTGACAATCCTGGCATGTACTACGAGATGCATTATCGTGCCATGAACAATTATTATAAGTCAACGGGAATGAATGACCAAGCTGCATGGCTTGAGGCAAACAAGAATCTGTTTGGCTCCAACGGTGGATTGGGATACAATGTATATACAGTTCCCGATGGGCAATTCCTCATCGGTCAGAACGGTAAACTTAATCCCAACGCCACATTGGGTAGAGTTGTGAATTATAAAGGACGTGACTATCTGCTGACTCCGGATGATTGGGAAGATGTGGGAATGCGTACCGGTCTGCGTCAGGAATACAACTTCTCGGTGAGCGCAGCCAATGAAAAGTCCTCTTTCTATGTTTCTTTAGGTTATCTTGGAAATGAGGGTATCACTGAAGGCTCTGACCTGAAACGTTTGACAGGCCGTTTGAAAGCCGACTATCAGGCAAAGAAGTGGTTGAAGATTGGTGGTAATATGGGATATGCACGTTTTGATTCCAACTCGTTGAGTAACAATGGTACCAGTTCGTCTACCGGTAATATATGGGCGTTTGTTACCCAAATGGCTCCCATCTATCCCGCCTACGTGCGCAATGCTGACGGCAGCATCATGGTGGATAATAATGGTATTGGAATGATGGACTACGGTAGTGGTATCAATGCAGGTATGCAGCGTCCTTTCATTGCTGATGCCAACCCTATTCTAGACAATAAACTAAATACCAGAAACTCTGAAGGAAATGCCATTAACGGCAACGCCTTTGTAGATATAACTCCTATAGAAGGCCTGAAGGTGACATTCAATGGTGCTTTCAACTTGGATGAGACACGTCATAGTTACGTTTACAATCCTTACTATGGGCAGTTCGACTCCACTGGCGGTACAGTGAGTAAGTATCATACACGTACTTACGATTACAACCTGCAACAACTTGTTTCTTATGCCCGTTCGTTTGGCGACAATAACTTCGATATTCTTTTAGGTCACGAATATTATGATTATCGCTACTATGAACTTGGGGCTAGCAAGTCGCAGATGTTCTCTCAAGGCAATAAGGAATTGGATGGTGCCATTATCGACGGACAAGGTGCTTCTTCCTATAAAGAGCGTCGTAACAATGAAGGTTTCTTCGGCCGTTTGCAATACAATTATGACGAACGCATCTTCGGCTCGGCTTCTTTGCGTCGTGATGCTTCCAGCCGTTTCCATCCGGACCATCGCTGGGGTACATTCTGGTCGGTAGGCGGTGCGTGGCTTATCAACAAAGAAAGCTGGTTTGATGCTTCATGGGTGCAGGAACTGAAGCTGAAGGCTTCTATTGGTTCACAAGGTAATGACAATATCGGTGACTTCCTCTATACGGATAGATTTAACATTATCAACTCTAACAACAGCCTTGGTACTTCATTTAAATCTAAGGGCACTAAAGACATCACTTGGGAAACCAACACTAACTTCAATATCGGTGCAGAGTTCCAGTTGTGGAACCGTGTGACCGGTAGTATCGAGTACTACAGACGTAAGACTTCGGATATGTTGTTCTCATTTACCGTGGCTCCATCATTGGGTTATGCTTCCTATATGGACAACGTTGGTAACATGGTCAATAGTGGTGTGGAAATGGACTTCAATGTGAATATCTTCGATACACGTAACTTTACGTGGGATGTGAATGTGAACATTTCAACCTTGAAGAACCGTATTACGATGCTTGATCCTGATAAGTTGATTACTACTGAGTATACAGCTGATGGAAAAGGATATAAGGGCTATTCTAACGGAAGCTTCTTCATTGGTGAGGATTTGTCTATGTTTACATGGCGCTTGAAGGAGTATGCCGGAGTGAATGAAAAGGGTGAGTCTTTGTTCTATAAGAATGTCAAGGACGAGGCCGGCAATATCACCGGACGTGAAACGACTACGAATCATGCTCAGGCTGACTATTACATCACAGAGGAAAGCTCAATACCTAAGGTGTATGGTGGTTTCGGTACCAAACTGAAAGTATATGGCGTGGACTTCGGCATAAACTTCACTTACCAGATTGGTGGTAAGCAATATGATGGTACGTATGCTTACTTTATGTCGTCACCTTATGGTACGGCTGGTTACAACTACCATAAGGATTTGCTGAACTCATGGACTCCTGAGAACACAAATACTAATATCCCTCGTTTCCAGATGAACGACCAATATTCAGGGGCAATGTCTACGCGCTTCTTGACAAATGCGAGCTTCTTGAATATCCAGAATATTAATGTGGGCTACACGTTACCTTCCAAGTGGACAAGAAAGTTGGCCATCAACTCATTGCGCGTGTATATGTCGGCAGAAAATGTTTTCTATTGGTCTAAACGTAAAGGGTTCGACCCACGTCAGTCATACGACGAGACAACCAATGCTACTTTCTATTCACCGATGCGTACCATCTCCGGTGGTGTGTCATTTGAGTTCTAAACCTAATATATAGATTACAATGATTATGAAGAAGAATATATTCAAACTATTTTCGGTTATGGTCGTATCGGCCACGGTATTGACCGGCTGTATAGAAGAGGTTTTTCCCGAAGATTCTACAGCGACCTCCGATCAGATTGGTGCATCGGCAACAGCGATTGAGGCTTCGCTTAATGGCTTGCCATCGCAAATGGTACAAGGCTATCTAGTGTACGGTAAGCAAACACATGAGACCGACCTTGCTTATCCCTCATTGATGTTGGCCCAGACAGAACTGCTGGGTGATGTCGTGGCTACGGATTACGGATATGACTGGTGGTGGCGCTTCAATGCCAATAATGGTATGAACGACACCGGCTATTATTCATATTTGCCTTACTTCACCCTATATAAGTTCGTTAAATCGGCCAATGACGTGATTGCGGCCGTTGATGTGACTGATCCCACAATTACCGATGAAATGCGTGGGCTTGGAAGTATAGCCCATGCTTTCCGTGCATTGGACTATTATACGCTGATGGTACTTTTCGAACCGGTAGAAAACATCTATACCGATTGTAGCAAGGTACTGGGGCTGACGGTGCCCATCGTGACTGAGGCAACAACTAACGACATTGCGAAGAGCAATCCGCGTGCAACCCACGAAGAATTGGTGAATTTCATTCTTGCCGACCTTGACAAGGCAGAGATAGGTTTGGAGTCTTATACACCTGTCAGTAAGAACTTCCCTGACTTGGCGGTCGTATATGGTCTGAAGGCCAAAGTATATATGTGGGATGGTCAGTTTGCTAAAGCTGCCGAGTATGCCCGCAAGGCTATTGATAAGTCGGGAGCAACACCTATGAGCGAATCACAGTGGCATAATCCCACTACCGGTTTCAATACGGCTACTTCTGCATGGATGTGGTACCTTCACCCCACGGCTTCCAATATGGGTAATCTTGCTAATTTCATTGGTCACATTTCCAATGAAGCGGATTGGGGATATGCTTCTTTGTCTAAGCTCCAGATGGCACGTTCACTTTATGACGCGATTCCTGCTACCGATTTCCGCAAATATTCTTACCTTGACCCGGACAGAAGTACTTACGCTTACCAGTCAGTGAGAGGCAATGCATGGCTGGATGAACAACCGGATTATATGTCATTGAAGTTCCGCCCCGTGGGTGGTGACTATAACACTTATTCTGTGGGTGCGGCTGCAGATATTCCCGTGATGCGTGTGGAAGAGATGTATCTCATAGAGGCTGAAGCAGTAGGTGCCAGCCAGAATGTGGCAGCAGGCGTACAGTTGTTGAATAACTTTATGAAGCAGTACCGCCAGAGCAATTACAATTTCAGTACGGGTGATTTGCGTAATTTCCAACTTGAGGTGTTGAAACAGATGCGTATCGAGTTCTGGGGTGAGGGAATCGCATTCCCCACGGCTAAACGTCTGAAACCGGATGTCATTCAGAATTATGAGGGTACCAACTTTATAGAAGATATCTTCAAGATAAACTGTAAAGGTGTGAAGCCCAACTGGACATTGATGATTCCTAAGACCGAGGTCGATTCAAATACTGCCCTTCAGGGAATGAACAATCCGGACCCGTCCGGTGCTATTGCTAAACGTCCTACTCCGATAGGGGAGTTTGCACCGGGTAACAATTAACCAATGAACTAACTTTTAATAGAATTTGTATATGAATAAGATATTCAATAAATTGTTTTTGGGCTTGGCCGTATGCGGTTTGGCTATGACGGCTTGTTCAGACGGTGTGGAGTGGGAGCCTTCTCCGGTTCCTACCGAGGGTGTACAAGCTTATATTTATGCTGATAACACTGATTTGACTTATTATCCGAATGATGAACAGGTTTTTGTGGTCAAAATCGGCCGTCAGAAAACAGATGCGGCTGCATCTATTCACTTGACTACAGATGCGGAGAGCGTAACAGTGCCGACAACGGTTGATTTTGCTGCCGGTGAAGCACTCAAAGAAGTAAAGATTGCGTTTGACATAGCTGTGGGTACTACTGCATCTTATACTATTGCCATTCCTGAAGAAGATTCCTATGTTTATGGTTCACCCAAGGTGACGGTCAATATAAAGCGTGACTATACTTGGCTCAATATAGGTACAGGCTACTATGCATCTCAATTATTTGGCGAGGGTTGGGATCAACCTGTGCTGAAGGCTAAAGAGGCTAATATCTATAAACTGGAAGATTGCATTACGAAAGGATATCCCATCATGTTTACGCTAAGCGATGACAATCAAGAACTGATAGGTTGGGATCCTCAACCTACTGGTTATGACAAGACGGACTATGGTATGCTATACTTTGCAGCAGCAGGTATGGAGCGTAAAGGAAACGTGTTGTCTTTCCGATGCAGGGCTTGGTAGTACTTGACAGTGGTAAATGGGGAGTACTGTATCAGGGATTCACGGAAACGTTGGAGATGCCGGAAGGGTTCTGATTATTCTGGCAATTAGATAACATGTAATTTGAAATGGCATGTAAGATGAAGTTCGACTTCATTTTACATGCCATTTTTCTATTGTGTCTGTTTTTATTTTATTCCCCTTTTTAAGGCGCTTCCGCCAAAATTATTTATATTTGCTGCCCGAACCAACAATACGTATATATAATAAGGTATAGAAACTATGAAAGAATTTGTAATCTCCGAAGCGCAGGCAGAAACAGCGGTATTGGTAGGTCTTGTCACGAAGACTCAGGATGAGCGTAAGACCAATGAATACCTGGACGAGCTTGCATTCTTGGCTGAGACAGCCGGGGCGGAAGTAGTGAAGCGGTTTACCCAGAAGCTGGATGCAGCGCATTCCGTGACTTATGTCGGCAAGGGCAAGCTGGAAGAAATTAAAGAGTATATCCGGAATGAAGAAGAAGCCGAACGCGAAATCGGCATGGTGATTTTTGATGATGAACTCTCCGCCAAGCAGATACGCAATATAGAAGCTGAACTCAAAATCAAGATACTGGACCGTACGTCCCTGATTCTCGATATCTTTGCCATGCGTGCCCAGACTGCCAATGCAAAAACGCAGGTGGAGCTGGCGCAATACAAGTATATGCTTCCTCGTCTGCAACGTTTGTGGACCCACTTGGAACGCCAGGGTGGTGGCTCCGGTGCCGGTGGAGGTAAAGGTTCCGTGGGACTTCGCGGTCCGGGTGAAACGCAGCTGGAAATGGACCGCCGTATCATCTTGAACCGTATGTCATTGTTGAAGGAGCGCTTGGCTGAGATTGACAAGCAGAAGTCTACCCAGCGGAAGAACCGCGGACGCTTGATTCGTGTGGCATTGGTGGGATATACCAATGTAGGAAAATCCACATTGATGACTTTGCTTTCGAAAAGTGAAGTCTTTGCAGAGAATAAGCTGTTTGCCACGTTGGATACTACGGTGCGTAAGGTGATTATTGAGAACCTGCCGTTCCTGCTATCCGATACGGTGGGCTTTATCCGTAAATTGCCGACGGATTTGGTAGACTCCTTCAAGTCTACTCTGGATGAGGTACGCGAGGCGGACTTGCTGTTGCATATCGTAGACATCTCTCATCCGGATTTTGAAGAACAGATAGAAGTTGTGAACAAGACGTTGGCAGATATCGGTGCCGCCGGTAAGCCCATGATTCTTGTATTCAATAAGATAGACGCTTATACTTATATAGAGAAAGCGGCTGACGACCTTACCCCCAGAACCAAGGAAAACTTGACACTCGAAGAACTGATGAAGACGTGGATGGCTAAGATGGAGGATAACTGCCTCTTTATTTCTGCCCGCGAAAAAATCAATATGGAGGAACTGAAGAGTGTAGTTTATCAGCGTGTGAAGGAATTGCACGTGCAGAAGTACCCCTATAATGACTTTCTTTATCAGACCTACGAAGAAGAAGTTTAATTTTAGTTATGAGTTATAAGTTATGAGTTATTTGCTGGCAGCGGTTTGAATCGGTAGTGCCGGCAAAGGCAATAACTTATAACTCATAACTCATAACTCGTTATAAGGATGAATTACAGAAGACTGACCGAAGATGAAATTCTCCGGTTGAAGAGCCAGTCATGTCTGGCTGATGATTGGGGGAAAGTAACCGTTGCAGAAGAGTTCTCAACGGAATTTGTGCATCATACCCGTTTTTCGGGTGAGGTGTGTTTGGGAGTGTTCCATTCAGAATTTATGTTGCCGGGAGGAATCAGGAAGCATTCCGGTTTGCGGCATGTGACGCTGCATAATGTAACGGTGGGAGATAACTGTTGCATTGAGAATATCCAGAACTACATTGCCAATTATGAAATAGGGCATGACACCTTCATTGAGAATGTGGATATTATTCTGGTAGACGGTGTGTCGAAGTTCGGTAACGGGGTAGAAGTGTCTGTCCTGAATGAGACGGGAGGCCGTGAGGTGCTGATTAATGATAAACTCTCCGCACACCAAGCCTATATTCTGGCGCTTTACCGCCATCGCCCGGAGCTGATTGCACGGATGAAGGAAATCACGGATTTTTATTCCAACAAACATGCTTCTGCTGTAGGAAGCATCGGGAACCATGTAATGATATTGAACACCGGTTCCATAAAGAATGTGCGCATCGGTGATTATTGCCGCATCTGTGGTACATGCCGTCTGTATAACGGAAGCATCAACAGCAACGAGGTGGCGCCGGTACACATCGGGCATGGGGTGATTTGTGATGATTTCATCATCTCTACCGGGTCTCATGTAGATGACGGAGCTATGCTGAGCCGCTGCTTCGTGGGGCAGGCATGCAAGTTGGGACACAACTACTCTGCTTCGGATTCTTTGTTTTTCAGCAACTGCCAGGGAGAGAACGGGGAGGCGTGCGCTATTTTTGCCGGACCTTATACGGTGACACACCATAAATCCACGTTGCTGATTGCCGGTATGTTTTCCTTTATGAATGCCGGTTCGGGGTCCAATCAGAGCAACCATATGTATAAGTTAGGGCCTATCCATCAAGGCACTTTGGAGCGTGGTGCCAAGACGACTTCCGATTCGTACATCTTGTGGCCTGCAAGGGTGGGAGCGTTTTCCTTGGTAATGGGGCGCCATGTCAACCATTCTGATACTTCGAACCTGCCGTTCTCTTACTTGATAGAGCAGAATAATACCACCTACCTTGTACCCGGTGTCAACCTGCGTAGTGTGGGTACCATCCGTGATGCCCAGAAGTGGCCGAAACGTGACGGGCGTACCGACCCGAACAAACTGGATTACATCAACTATAATCTTCTCAGCCCCTACACGGTGCAGAAAATGTTCAAGGGACGGGAAACGTTGCAGAATCTGCGTCATGCCAGTGGCGAGCTTTCGGATATCTATTCTTTCCATAGTGCGAAGATACGTAACTCGGCTTTGGTGAAAGGTATCCGCTTCTATGAAATAGCCATTCATAAGTTCCTCGGAAACTCTGTCATCAAGCGCTTGGAAGGCATTGACTTCCGGAGCAATGAAGAAATACGTGCCCGTTTGAAGCCCGATACTGCCATTGGCAGCGGCGAATGGGTGGATATTTCCGGATTGATAGCCCCAAAGAGTGAGATAGATGCGCTGATAGACGGTATTGAGTCCGGCAAAGTCAATCGCTTGAAGTCTATCAATGCCGAGTTTGAGAAGATGCACAGCAACTACTATACCTACGAATGGACCTGGGCGTATGAGAAGTTGGAAGAGTTCTATGGTATCAAGCCGGAAGGTATGACGGCAGAAGACGTCATACATATTGTCGAAAAATGGAAAGAAGCAGTAGTTGGCCTCGACCGCATGGTGTATGAGGATGCTAAGAAAGAATTTTCACTGGCTTCCATGACGGGCTTTGGAGCTGATGGCTCACGCTTGGAAAAGGAACTCGATTTTGAGCAGGTACGCGGCGACTTTGAAAGCAATCCGTTTGTAATGGCTGTGCTGAAACACATTGAGGTGAAGACGGCGCTGGGCGATGAACTGATAGGGCGGATGCAGCGGGTGTCAGAAAATTAATTATGATTTGTTGCGTTTTTACTCTAATTAAAGAATTATTTCAATAATAGTTTTTACCTTTGCTCGGTAAAGGCGGTTTTGTGCTGCCTTTGCTACCCGAATCACTTTTAAACATTAAATATACGAGTAATTATGGCAACAACACCTCCGTTCAAGTATCAGCCCATGTTCGAGAAGGGAAAAGATACTACTGAGTATTATCTGCTTACAAAAGATTACGTGTCAGTAAGCGAGTTTGAAGGAAAACCTATCCTGAAGATTGAAAAAGAAGGTTTGACGGCAATGGCCAATGCGGCTTTCCGTGATGTGTCGTTCATGTTGCGTCGTTCGCACAACGAGCAGGTTGCTAAGATTCTGAGTGACCCCGAAGCAAGCGATAACGATAAATACGTGGCACTCACCTTCCTGCGCAATGCAGAGGTAGCATCCAAGGGGGTACTTCCTTTCTGCCAGGATACGGGTACGGCAATCATCCACGGCGAAAAGGGACAACAAGTATGGACCGGCTACTGTGATGAAGAAGCTCTCTCACTGGGTGTTTACAAGACTTATACCGAAGAGAACCTGCGCTATTCGCAGAATGCTCCCCTCACCATGTACGATGAGGTGAATACGAAGTGCAACCTTCCCGCACAGATTGACATCGAAGCTACGGAAGGTATGGAGTACGAGTTCCTCTGCGTAACCAAGGGTGGTGGCTCTGCCAACAAGACTTATCTCTACCAGGAGACAAAGGCTATCCTCAACCCCGAAACATTGGTTCCCTTCCTTATCTCAAAAATCAAGACTTTGGGTACGGCAGCTTGTCCTCCCTATCACATCGCATTCGTTATCGGCGGTACCTCTGCCGAAAAGAACTTGCTGACTGTGAAACTGGCTTCCACCCACTTCTACGATAACCTACCCACTACCGGCAATGAGTTCGGCCGCGCTTTCCGCGATGTGGAACTGGAGAAGCTGGTACTGGAAGAAGCTCATAAGATTGGCCTCGGTGCCCAGTTCGGCGGCAAGTATCTGGCTCACGACATCCGCATCATCCGCCTGCCGCGTCACGGCGCTTCCTGCCCCGTGGGTCTGGGCGTTTCCTGCTCTGCCGACCGTAACATCAAGTGTAAAATCAATAAAGAAGGTATCTGGATTGAAAAGCTCGACAGCAATCCGGGTGAACTGATTCCCGAAGAACTCCGTAAAGCCGGTGAAGGCGACGTGGTGAAGATTGACTTGAACCAGCCGATGGCCGATATTCTGAAGGAACTGACCAAGTATCCGGTTTCCACCCGTTTGTCTCTGAATGGAACCATTATCGTAGGCCGTGACATCGCACACGCCAAGCTGAAAGAACGTCTGGACCGTGGCGAAGACCTGCCGCAGTACATCAAAGACCATCCCATCTACTACGCCGGTCCTGCCAAGACTCCTCAAGGCATGGCTTGCGGCTCCATGGGCCCGACTACTGCCGGACGTATGGACCCGTATGTAGACCTCTTCCAAAGCCACGGCGGCAGCATGATTATGCTTGCCAAAGGTAACCGCAGCCAGCAAGTGACAGATGCCTGCCAAAAGTATGGCGGTTTCTACTTGGGCTCTATCGGTGGTCCTGCCGCTATCTTGGCACAGAACAACATCAAGAGCATTGAGTGCGTGGAATATCCCGAACTCGGTATGGAAGCTATCTGGAAGATTGAGGTGGAGAACTTCCCTGCATTCATCTTGGTGGACGATAAGGGCAACGACTTCTTCAAGCAACTGAAGCCCTGGAATTGCAGCAAGTAAAACAGAAGCCTTTTAGAAAGGCATAATATAAGGAAAGCCGTAACGGAGAAAATCTTGTTACGGCTTTTTTGTTTTGTAGAGGAAAACAAAGTGTTTCGCGGCATAGAACACTCTGTTTCATCAAGCAAAACAAACTGTTCCTTTATGTTGAAACAAATTGTTTCTTCCTATTGAAACAAACTGTTCTTTCATGTTGGAACAAAGTGTTCTTCCCTATTGGAACACTCTGTTCTGCCTTGATAAAACAGATTGTTCTCTATAGGAGAATAAAACTGAAACTCGTTTGTTGTCGTATTTTTGTTACATTCTCCTTTTCATTTCTCAGTTAACTTCTTTATCTTTAGCCCTCCAAACAACCAATTTAATAAAACATGGAACTGACTCTTACACGACAAACTCCGGCACAACACATCGTATGGCTGGATGTGGTACGCCTTGTTGCAATGTTTACAGTAGTTTGCTGCCATTGCACAGACCCTTTTAACTTCTATCCGGGCACATCGCCCGACATTGTTGACATCAAGTTCTGGGGAGCTGTCTACGGTGCGGCGCTCCGTCCTTGCGTACCGCTTTTTGTAATGATTACCGGTGCATTGCTGTTGCCGGTACGGGGTGACGCCTCGGCATTCTACAAGAAACGTATCCCCCGCGTATTCTTTCCTTTCCTCATCTGGTCTGTGATTTACAATCTGTTCCCCTGGATAACGGGACTGCTGGGAGTGGAGCCGAAAGTGATTCTGGATTTCTTCCCTTATTCGGGTGAGGAAGTGATGCGCCAGTCTCTGGCAGTGAGCCTGGGATATATTGTAGAAATGCCTTTTAATTTCTCTCTATTGGATGTACACATGTGGTATATCTATCTGCTGATAGGGCTTTATCTCTATCTTCCGATATTCTCGGCATGGGTGGAGAAGGCCTCGGAACGTGCCAAACTATGGTTTCTTGCAGCATGGGGAGTGACACTGCTGCTGCCTTATTATACCGAGTTTGCCGCTCCGTACCTTTGGGGGACTTGCTCGTGGAACTCGTTCGGTATGCTGTATTACTTTGCCGGTTTTAACGGCTACCTATTGTTGGGCCATTATCTGAGGAACCATAACTGGACGGGCCGGCAACTCTGTGGCATCGGCATTCCCATGTTTGCCATTGGCTATGCCGTAACATTCCTTGGTTTCCGTCGTATGACCTCCTTGCCGGATTTTACGGATGAGATGCTCGAACTCTTCTTCACCTACTGTTCGCTGAATGTAGTAATGATGACCATCCCCGTGTTTATGCTTTGCAAGCGGGCCAATTTCCGTTCGGAGCGCATCAAGAAAGCATTGGCAAACTTGACGCTCTGTGGTTTTGGAGTCTATATGATACACTATTTCTTTACCGGACCGAGCGTAGTCCTGATGCGTGCTATCCATGTTCCTATCTATCTTCAGATACCTTGTGCCGCAGTCGTCGCTTTCTGTACTTCCTGGTTTCTGGTGGCAATGGCATACCGTTGTTTCGGGAAACGGACCAAGTGGGTGCTGGGGTAGTTTGGATGAAAGATTGTTTATCTTTAAAGGAGGAGATTTAGGGCTTATTATCTCCTCCAGATTCTCCACATATAGTAAGCGCAGTGCGTGAATGCGAAAACAAACGAGATAATCAGCAGCACTTTGCTTTCTCCCCATCCCACAGTCTGTTGGTGCCACAGTCCGGTGATGACACAAAGAACGGCAAGGATAAGTCCAATCATGTTCAAGGTCACCTGCCCGTGGCGGGTGTCGCCTCCATGCTCCAGCTTACTGTGCTTCATGCCGTAGCCCACGTAGATGTCCAGACCGATGAGCATCCACAGCACCAGGCGTATCCATGTATCGGCAGGAAGGAACAACATCATGCAAAGGCAAGTAAGAATACCCAGTATGGGGATAAGTGGAACAAGTGGGGTTTTAAAGGAACGGGGCACGTCAGGCATGGTTCTGCGTACTACCAGTACAGCGGCACAGACCAGCGTGAAGGCCATCAGCGTGCCGATGCTTGTCATCTCTCCGGCCAGCCGTGCGGGTACAAAAGCTGCCAGCAGGCCCACAAGTACCATGAAGAGCAGGTTGCTGCGTGCCGGAGTACGGAACTTTTCGTTGATATGCGAGAAGAAAGGAGGCAGCAGCCCGTCATGGCTCATGCTTAGGAATACGCGGCTCTGTCCCAGCAGTGTCACCATGATGACGGAGCAATATCCGAACAGAATGGACAGCACGATGGCACGGTTCAGCCAGGGATAGTCCGGCTGGATGATACCTGCAGCATCAGCCTGCCCCATGTGCTCTATGGCTATGGCAACGGGAGCAATGCCTTGCTGTCCGCTGAAGGCGGTGTAGTGTGCCACTCCCGTCATGACGTGGGCAAAAACCATATAGAGCACGGTGCATACCAGCAGGGAGACCAGAATGCCGATAGGCATGTTCCGCTTCGGGTTCTTCGTCTCTTGGGCGGCTGTGCTCACGGCGTCGAACCCGAGGAAGGCGAAGAATACGATGGCCGCCCCTCGCAGGATGCCGGAGAAGCCATATTCGCCCAGCACGCCCGTATTGGCAGGGATGTAAGGTGTATAGTTGTCGGTATTGATGTATTTCCAGCCGAGTATGACAAAAATCAGTATGACGGAAACCTTCAGGAATACAATGAAGCCGTTGAAGATGGAGCTGCCTTCCGTACCCCGTATCAGGAAGAGGCTCATCAGCACGACGATAAGGAAGGCGGGGATATTTACGACTCCACCATCCCAGGGACAGGCGGTGAGGGCTTGCGGTAGATGTATGTCCAGTCCCTCGAGAAAGACGACCAGATAGCGGCTCCAGCTGATGCTTACCGTGGTTGCGGCTACGGTGTATTCCAGTACCAGGTCCCACCCGATAATCCAGGCGATGAGTTCGCCCATCGTGGCATACGAGTAGGTGTATGCGCTGCCGGCTACGGGTATCATGGATGCAAATTCCGCATAACATAGTCCGGCGAAGCAGCATCCCAGTGCGGCAATGGCAAAGGACAGTGTGATGGCCGGTCCCGTATAGCCTGCCGCCACCGTTCCGGTGATGGAGAATAGACCCGCTCCGATGATGACTCCCACGCCCAGGGCAACAAGGCTCCACGGACCAAGTACACGTTTCAATGTTTTCTTTCCGGAGGCATTAGCCTCCGCTTGCAGTGCCTCGAATGGCTTTCTGATGAATAATCCCATTATGCTTCAATTCTGATAAACCGGGCGCAAAGGTACGGATTATATTGCTTATTCCATATAGCGTGCTACTTTTCCACTGATTTGCAGTAGGGAGATTTCACATAATTTGGTATCATATTCCGCGGAGAGAATGCGTTCTTCTGCATCCAGCAGACTTTTTTGGGCTTCGCGCATCTCAATTCCCGAGAGGTTCCCCAGCATATATCGTTCCATGGCAATCTCGTGGTTCTCTTTGGCGGCGACAAGGTTCTGTCGTTCCAGGTTCAGCATTTGCAGGTTGTTCTGGTAGGCCTGCCACAGGTTGCTGAGGTCGGCGCGCAGGGCCTGCTCCAGTTGCTCGCGTTCCAGACGCGCGTTCTGCACGGCAATGCGGGCATTCTTGCGTTCGCGGCGCCGGTTGCCGTCGAACAGATTGAAGCCGACCGTGACGCCGAAGTTCAGACCGAGGTTGCTGCGGCGGCTGTTGGCAGAGATGTCATACTTGTTGAGGGTGTAGCCGTATCCGCCGTTCATCTTCACGTATGGGTAGTCGCGCGAGCAGACTTTCTTGTAGTCCAGACGGGCCAGGGTATTGTTCTGTTCGGCACGTAGCAGTGAGGCGTTGATGGTGAGGGTGGCGTTCCACAGCTCCTCGAAGTTCAGGGAGGCGGTCACGTTGATGAGGCTGTCTTGTATGATAAACGGCTGGTCTACATCTTTGTTTGCCATGAGTTCGTTCAGCTGGATACGTGAGGTGTGCAGCAGTTCCTGCTGTTTCATGTATTGGGCACTGTCGGCATTGAAGTCCACTTTGGCCTGCTGGTAGTCCAGGCGCGAGAAGTTACCGATGTGGTAACGCTCTTCCACAATGCGCAGGCGCTCTTTGGATAGCGATACGGCATAACGGAAGTTCTTCAAGCGGATTTTCTGCTGCACATAGTTATAGTATTCGGCGGCTATGTTGGCTATCAGGTCCTCGATGGCGATGCGCGTATTGGTCTCGCCTTGGCGTTCCAGCTCCTTGAGCCGTTGGTAGTTGGCGGTAATGTTGAAACCGTCGAAGATGGTCCAGTTCAGGTTGATGCCTGCATCGAGAGTTTGGTCAAACACTCCGTTGTCCTTGGTTGTCTCTCCGGTGGCTCGGGCTTTGGTCTCGGTATTGTCTATGGTTCCCTTGTAGCCGGCGGAGAGGTCCAGTGTGGGCAGGTAGCCCGCATTGCCCAGTGTGGCGTTGTTCTTGCTGACCTGCTCTTCATTGCGGACAATGCGCAGGGAGTAGTTGTTCAGCAATCCTTGCTCCAGGCAGGACTTCAAGGTGTAGGTAGGCGCAGGCTGTGCATAAAGGCCCAGCGCTGTGCAGGCAGTGGCTATGAAAATTAAAACAATGCGTTTCATTCGGTCTTCAGTTTACTTCGGTTCGTTGATACATAACTATATATGGCAGGCACGATGTACATCGTCAGCAGTGTGGAGATGAGCATGCCGCCTACAACGGCAGTACCCATGGCGATGCGCTGGTTGCAGCCTTCGCCGGTGGCGTAGGCAAGCGGTATCAATCCCAGGATGGTGGAGGCACTCGTCATCAGGATGGGGCGCAGACGTTGCAGGGAGGCGTCCTTGATGGCTCGCATCTTGTCTTCACCCGCTTCCTGCTTCTGATTGGCAAATTCCACAATCAGGATACCGTTCTTTGCCACCAGACCAATCAGCATGATGATGCCAATCTGGCTGAATATATTCATCGTGATGTCTCCGAAATACATGAATACCAGCGCGCCGGCAATGGCGAGAGGCACCGTCAGCATGATAATCAGCGGGTCTTTGAAGCTCTCGAACTGGGCGGCCAGAATCAGGTAAATCAGCACGATGGCAAGGATGAAGGCGAACATCAGACTGGAGGAGCTTTCGCGATACTCCTTGGAGTCTCCGGTCAGTGCGGTACGGAAGGTCTCGTCCAGCGTCTCCTTGGCAATCTTGTCCATTTCATCCAGACCTTGTCCGATGGTCTTGCCGTCCGCCAGTCCTGCGGAGATGGTGGCGGAAACGAAACGGTTGTAACGGTACAGTTTCGGAGGTGCGATGCCGCCGGTAAGCTCAATCAGGTTGTCCAGCTGTACCATGTTCCCGTTGTCGCTTCGGATATAGATACCTTTCAGGTCGGCGGGCTTGTTGCGTTGCTGGCGGTTGATTTCGCCCAATATCTCGTATTGCTTTCCGTTCATGTAGAAGTAGCCCATACGCTGTCCGCTCAAGCCGTATTGCAGAGTTTGGGCAATGTTCTTGGTGCTTACGCCCATGATACTCGCCTTGTCACGGTTGATGTTGATGCGCGCTTCAGGCTTGCTGAACTTCAGGTTTACGTCTGCCATCTGGAATACCGGATTTTCGTAGACCTTCGTCATGAACTTGGGGAGCACCTCCTGCAATTTCTCGATATTGGTTGCCTGCAATACATACTGCACGGGCATACCGCCGCGCCGTCCTCCGAATGAGGAGGACTGCTGTACGAAAGAGCGTGCCATGGTCTTTTTCTGCACTGCCTTCGACAACTTTTCGGCAACCTCCATCTGGGTATAGTCACGGTCTTTCATGTCTTTCAGTGTGATACGTACGTTACCGCTACCACTGGATACACGCGCTGTTACCGCTTCTGCATCCGGGATAATGGAGTCCACCAGATGATTGATGTCTTCGGTATAGTCGCGGATATATTCGTAAGTCACTCCTTCGGCACCCATTGTATTGATACTGATTTGCGAACGGTCCTCCAATGGCGCCATTTCAGCCGGGATAGTATTCCAAAGGACTCCGATAAGCAGGATGGTGACGATGGTGAAGGGCAGGGCAATCCAGCGCCGTTTCAGGAAGGCGGCCAGTGACTGGCTGTATACCCGGTTCATCCCTTCGAAGAAAGGTTCGGTCTTGCGATAGAACCAGCTCTGCTGTTCCCTTTTGATTAAAAGTTTGGTGGCAAGCATCGGCGTAAAAGTCAATGCGGCGAAGGAGGAGATAATCACCGAACCGGAGACCACGATACTGAATTCGCGGAACAGTCGTCCTGTCGTACCGTCCATGAATACAATAGGGAAGAATACCGCCACCAGCGTAATGGTAGTGGAGATGACGGCAAAGAAAATCTCCTTGGCTCCTTCTATGCCGGCTTCTTTCGGTGGCATCCCTTTCTCGATGCGGACATAAATGTTCTCCGTCATCACGATGGCGTCGTCCACCACCAAGCCCACGGCAAGCACCACGGCAAGCATGGAGAGCACATTGATGGAGAAACCGGCCAGATACATGACGAAGAAAGCTCCAATCAGCGAAACGGGGATTACAATACATGGCACAAGCGTCACACGCCAATCGCGCAAGAAGAGGAAAATGATGATGATAACCAGTACAAAGGCCTCATACACCGTCTGCTTCACCTCGTCGATAGAAGCGCGGATAAACTTGGTATTGTCAAAACCGTAGTTGTAATGAACATCTTCGGGAAGGTCTTTCTTCATCTTCTCCATGCGGTCATATACGGCGTTGGCTATTTCAATGTGGTTGGCACCCGGCTGCGGAATTACTACGACACCTACCATGGGCACACCGTTCATCTTCATATAACTTTTGATGTCGGCTGGTCCCAGTTCGGCACGTCCAATGTCGCTGAAGCGGACAATACGGTTACCGTCTTCCTTCAGGATAAGATTGTTGAACTCTTCGGCTGTATGCATCAGACCCAACGTACGGATGGTGAGCTCGGTAGTGTTTCCTTCGATACTTCCGGAAGGGAGCTCTACGTTTTCGTTGTCCACCGCATTCTTTACATCCAGAGGAGTGATTCCATAGCCGGACATCTTGATGGGGTCCAGCCAAAGCCGCATGGAATAGCGCTTTTCTCCCCAGATGCTTACACTACTTACATCTGAAATAGTCTGAAGCTGCTCCTTGACAGTCAGGTCGGCTATTTCACTGAGCTCCAGTAGGGAACGTTTGTCGCTTTGGAGGGCAACCATCAGGATAGGGGTGGCGTCCGCATCGGCTTTTGATACGGTAGGCGGGTCACAGTCACGAGGCAGATAGCGTTGTGCACGCGACACTTTATCACGTACGTCGTTGGCGGCGGTTTCCAGGTCAACGGAAAGCTCAAACTCTACTGTAATGCGTGATGAGCCTTGCTGGCTGACACTGGAGAGGGAGCGTATGCCGGGAATACCGTTGATGTTCTGCTCCAGAGGCTCCGTTATCTGGTTCTCGATGACATCGGCGTTGGCACCCGGATAGGAGCAGGATACTGATATGATAGGATTGTCTACAGACGGGTATTCGCGTACACCCAGATAATTGTAGCCGATGAAGCCAAACAGCAGGATTATCAGGGTAAGTACTGTCGAGAGTACCGGTCGCCGTATACTTAATTCGGATATATTCATTCTTTACAATTGATAATTAACGGTTGATAATTGACAGTTGTCAATTGATATTGTCCAGTGTTACCGGTAGTCCGGTACGGAGTTGCAGGGTTCCCGAGGTGATGATGGTATCTCCTGCCTGCAAGCCTTGCAATACTTGTACTTCCGCTTCCGTACGGATTCCCGTAGTAATCTCTACCGGCTGGGCTTTTCCCGACTTATAGAGGAATATCTTGTCTTTTCCCATTTCCGGTACAATGGCTTCGGACGGTACGGCAAGGGCGTCCTGAATCTCATCCTTGTTCAGCTTGATGCTGGCATAGCGGCCCGGAAGCACAGCTCCGTTGGTATTGGGATAAAGTGCACGGATTGTCAGGGTATGGGTAGTAGGGTCTATCTTTGATTCGCGTGCATAAACCGTGGCGTGGAAGGTATTTAGCTTTCCTTCGAGAGTGAAGTCCAGTCCGGCGCCGGTCTTTACGTCATTGGCATACCGCTCGGGTACGGCAAATTCCACCTTCAACGGCGAAATCTTGGTGAGTTTGGCTACAATGGTTGTAGGGGAAGCGTAAGTACCCACACTGACTTGGCGCAGACCGATGACACCGTCGAAAGGAGCACGCAGCTCAGTTTGTGCGATGTTCGATTCTATCAGGTCAATGTCGGCATTCAGGGTGGCCAGCTCGGTCTTTACTTGTTCGTAGGCTTCTTTACTGACCGCATCCCTTTCCAGCAGGGCGTTCTGGCGAAACACGCGGTCTTCTGCCAACTTTAATTGGGAGACGAGGCGTTGCAATTGTGCTTGCAGCGGCCGGTCATTAACTTTGGCAAGTAATTGTCCTTTCTTGACGAAGCTGCCTTCTTCAAAATTTATCTCTATGATTTTGCCGGATGTCTCGAAAGAAAGGTCCACTTCCTCATCCGGCAGCAGGCTGCCGCTGATTTGTATTTCATCCTTCAGCAGTTGCGGTTTGATTATTTTTGCGTTTACGTTTAGAATTTTCTTACCGCTACGTTGACCGGTCATCACCTTGTCTGCAGCGGCTAATTCTTCATTCTCTTTAGGTAATTGGGAGTAGATTCCTCCTCCAATCAGTCCGGCACCAATCACGATAATGATGCCCCATTTAACTCTCTTATTCATGTTGTAGTATTAGTAGTAATAAAATCAGCCTTAGATTAGACTACGGGAAAAGAGAATAGTTTAAAAGATAAAGAGTTAAAAAGTGTAAGAATATGGATTGGAAAGGTGATAAAATGACAAATCAGTAAGCAGCCCGGTATTTTCCCTCCTCCTTGTCCTCCAGCATGTTCAGATAAGAAGCGTAACGGGATTCGCTGATATAGTGCTTCTCGACAGCCTCGCGTACAGCGCATCCGGGTTCGTGGCGGTGGGTACAGTTGCCGTAACGGCAGTCGGCAGATACCTTGAATATTTCCGGGAAGTAGTGGCCTATCTCTTCTTCTTCCATATCGAATGTTCCGAAACCTTTGATGCCCGGAGTGTCAATGATATATCCGTTGCCCGGAACCGGGAACATTTCTGAGAAGGTAGTGGTGTGCATACCTTTATTATGATAGGTGGATATCTCTCCGGTTTTAATCTCTATATCGGGCAGTATTGCCTTGATGAGTGTCGATTTCCCTACTCCGGAATGTCCGGAAAAGAGGGTTATGCATCCTTTGAGTTCTTTCTCGATAGTGTCGATGCCTTCCCCTTTTCTGGCAGAAACCTTGAAACAAGGATAGCCGATGGTGGTGTAAAGGTTGATGAGACTGTCCAGATAGTGCAGTTCCTCTTCATTGTAGGCATCCACTTTGTTGAATATAATCTTGACGGGAACACGGTATGCCTCGGCAGAGGCGAGAAAACGGTCTATAAAGGTAGTGGAGGTCTCGGGATAGTTCACCGTCACTATGAGCATGCACTGGTCGAGGTTGGCAGCAAGAATGTGCGATTGCTTGGAAAGGTTGGAGGCGCGGCGGATGATGTAATTCTTCCGGTCCTCTATCTCGCTGATAAAGGCCGTACCTTCTTGGTTCAGTATGATGTTCACATAATCGCCTACAGCCACGGGATTAGTGCTTCGTATGCCTTTCAGCCGGAAGTTCCCTTTGATTTTACATTCAATCTCCCTTCCGTCGTCAGTCCGTACCAAGTACCAACTTCCGGTGTTTTTTATAACGAGTCCCCTCAAAATAATTGAAAGTTGAAAGTTGAAAGTTGAAAATGGAAGGTTGAAAGGCTTCTATACTTGGTATATCGGTTTATTTTCAACTTTCCATTTTCCGTTTTCAACTTAATTAAACGGTCATGATTTCTTTATCCTTTGCAGCCAGCATGTCATCAATCTGCTTGATGAACTTGTCGTGAATCTTCTGCAGCTTTTCTTCACCGCCTTTCTGGGCGTCTTCGGCCAGTCCGTCCTTTACGGATTTCTTCAAGGCGTCGATGGCATCACGGCGTGCATTACGTACACTTACCTTGGCAGTTTCTCCTTCTCCCTTACACTGTTTGGCAAGTTGTTTACGGCGTTCTTCCGTCAGTGGCGGGATGCCGATACGGATAATCTCACCATTGTTTTCGGGCATGATGCCGAGACTGGAGTCAATGATGGCCTTTTCAATGACGCGGAACATGCTCTTATCCCATGGCTTGATGGCAATGCTGCGTGCGTCCGGAGTGGTTACGGCTGCCACATTGTTGATAGGAACCATACTTCCATAAGAATCCACACGGATACCGTCCAGCAAACGGATATCGGCTTTTCCGGCGCGGATATGAGCCAGTGCCTCGTCCAGATACATGATGGCCATGTCCATACTTTCTTGCGCTTCGTCTAAGATGTCTTTTACGTCTCTCATATTATTTTCGTTTTGAAATAGCTTTGATTTGAAACTTTGCAAATATAATTATTAAATTGAAAATTGAGAATTAAGAATTAAATAACATTCATTTTTTATTCTCCATTTTCCATTCAATTGTGCACCAGTGTACCGATTTCTTCTCCTTGCATCACTTTTTTCAGATTACCCACTGTGTCCATGTCAAAAACGATGATGGGCAGGTTATTCTCTTTGCACATGCAGGTGGCAGTGAGGTCCATCACTTTTAAACCGCGCTTCAGCACTTCGTCGTAGGTGATGTCGTGGAACTTCGTGGCTGTCGGGTCCTTCTCCGGGTCGGCGGTGTAGATGCCGTCCACACGGGTACCTTTCAGCATGACATCCGCCTCAATCTCGATGCCGCGCAGACTGGAACCGGTATCGGTAGTGAAGAACGGATTGCCTGTACCGGCGGACATGATGACTACTTCGCCTGCTTCCATACATTCGATGGCACGCCATTTATTGTAGAATTCACCGATGGGTTCCATACGTACGGCAGTCAGCACGCGGGCCTTCACGCCGGCAGCTACCAGAGCCGAACTGAGTGCAAGGCTGTTGATGACGGTTGCCAGCATTCCCATCTGGTCGCCTTTCACACGGTCGAACCCTTTGTTGGCACCGCTCAATCCGCGGAAAATGTTTCCACCGCCTATCACGATGCCTATTTGTACTCCCAATTCGTGGATTTCTTTGATTTGAGCTGCGTACTCGGCAAGGCGTTTCTCGTCGATGCCGTATTGCTTTTCACCCATCAGGCTCTCGCCGCTGAGTTTCAATAAGATTCTTTTATAGGTTGCCATAATATATAGTTTTGTTACATTGCTTTGCAGCAAAGATAAAGAATTAAACTGAAAAGTGCAGCAGAATGTGGTAGGATAGTTGCCTAACGCACAGTCTTTAGGAACTCGTCCATGCTGTGATATAACGGAACGCCATAGCGGTTGCAAGTAATCCGCACATTGTCGTAGCGGTAGAAACCGGGTTCACAGATAACGTGCAGTTTACCCGAACGCATGTGCAGTCCCATCTCCAGCAGGGTGATGGGGGACTTGCTGCTTGCCAGGATATTCATGATTATCAGGTCGGCTTTTTCCAGATGTTCCAGTTCCCAGTTCACTTGATGTTCAAAGTCGGACATTTCGCCGCTGAGTCCCTTGTCCCTTCGGGGATTGTATAGGATGTATTTACCTTGGGGGCGTGCGCGGAACCAGTCGCAGGTTGCCTTTTGCCAGTCTATGCTTTTGCCCATGTCGATGGTGCCTGCCAGGAAAATTCTGGTGTATTCGGCTTCGTTCACTTCGGCTTTGCCTTCATCCGGGTGGAGTACTATAACCTCGGACTGAGCCTGCAGCCCGATAGGAAACAACAGCAGTAAAAGCAGGTAGAGAGACTTTTCTTCATGGTTGATGATGGTTTTATAGGATTAGTTTCTTTTTTTGCTTCTTATCGGGAGTTGGGAACAGTTTCCTGAAGCGGACCAGTTGGCTTGTAATATTGCCTCCTGCGATGACGAACGTTACGGCTACGATAATCATCACCAGTCCGAAGCTTTCTCTGACTGTCAGGCTTTCTCCAAAGACGGCTATTCCGAAGAAGATGGCTGTCACGGGCTCCAATGCGCCGAGAATGGCGGTCGGGGTGGAGCCGATATATTGGATGGCACCGGTAGTGCAGAGGAAGGATATGGCGGTGGGGAAGACAGCCAATGCAAGCAGATTGGCCCACAGATACCACTGGTCCGGTCCGGTGTTCAGTACGCCGGAATAGAGCAGGCGTGCCACAAAAAGCGATAGGCCGAAGAGAAGGACATAGAAGGTGACTTTAAGCGTAGCCACATTTTTCAACGATGTCTGGTTGATGCCCACGATGTATATGGCATAGGAAAGGGAAGACGCGAAAACCAGCAGTGTCCCTATCAGGCTCAGTGTGCTGCCGTCCTCGCTCTTGTAGAGCAGTCCGATACCTCCCAGTGCAAGCAGCATGCAGACGATGGTTTGCAGTGCCAGCTTCTCTTTGAAAACCATGGCCATAATAAGCGCCACCATGATGGGATAGACGAACAGCAGTGTAGACGCTATGCCGGCGGCCATGTAGTTATAGCTCAGGAAAAGCGTCAGTGAGGAGAGGGCCACGAGCAATCCCATGATGATGAGCGGAAATGTTTCTTTCCGCTGTATCTTGAATGACCGCCCTCTCGCCTTTATCATAATGCCCAGCAACGGGATGGCGAAGAGGTATCTGAAAAAAAGTACCGAGTCCGGGTCCATGCCGGCCTTGTACAACGGGAGGGCAAACAGTGGATTCATGCCGTAGGAGGCTGCGGCGATGGAACCTAAAATATATCCTTTGGCTTTTGCGTTCATATCTTTATCTGTAAATTAGCGCGCAAAGGTAGATATTTACTTTGATTTCCTCCTTCTTTTCTGTATGAAAACCGTATGAATTCTACACTTATGCCTTCAGTGTGTAGTCGCCGGCTTCTTTCGTCACTACTTTCTGCAGTTCTTCGAGCGTCTTTTCACCGTCCGAAAACTCTACGGTGGCTACCGGAGGGTTCAGGGTTACGGTGGCGTGTATGCCTTCCATACTGTTCAATGCTTTCTCTACATGCATGCGGCAATGGTTGCACATCATGCCTTCTACTTTGAATTCTTTCTTCATGATTGTTTCTGTTGGCGGTTCAACTTCTTTGTTTTCTTCTCCTTCATGTATTCTTTTCCGTTTCAGCAGCAGGCTGTTGCTCACCACACTGACACTGCTGAATGCCATGGCCGCACCGGCTATCATCGGGTTCAGCAGGAAGCCGTTGATGGGATAGAGTATTCCGGCCGCAATGGGTACACCTATTATATTATATATAAATGCCCAGAAGAGATTCTGCCGGATGGTCCGGACGGTGAGACGCGACAGACAGAGAGCTTCCGGTATCTTAGCCAGGTCGGAAGAGATGATGGTCATTTTGGCTACATCCATGGCGATGTCGCTGCCTCCACCCATGGCGATGCTTAAGTCGGCTTGGGCAAGGGCGGCGCTGTCGTTGATGCCGTCGCCCACCATGGCAACCTTCCGGCCTTCTGCCTGCAACCGGCTGACGAAGGCAGCCTTGTCCTGCGGCAATACACTGGCCTGGTAGTGGGCGATGCCTGCTTTGCGGGCAATCTCACGGGCGGTGGCCTCATTGTCTCCGGTCAGCATGTGGACTTCGATGCCGGCGGCGCGCAGCTCGCTGACAGCGCGGATGGAAGTTTCTTTTATCCGGTCTGTAATTCCGGCTATTGCCAGCACGTTTTCTTCATCGGCAAACCAGATGACGGTCTGTGCTTCCGATGTCAGTCGGGTTGCCTCTTCCTGCAGGGAGGGGGGGATGGCGATATGGTTTTCTTCCAGCAGTTTCCGGTTCCCGGCGAGGTAGGTCCGGCCTTGTGCCCGTCCTTTCACGCCTTTTCCGGTGATGCTTTCAAAGTCTTGAATGTCTATGGAGGCCGACTCCTTGAGGTGGTTCACCACGGCTTCTGCCAACGGATGTTCCGAGAGCTTCTCCAGACTATAGAAAATGTCCGACAGCGCATTGCCTGCAGTGGCGCCAGTACCGGGCGTCATTGCCTGCGTATTCCATATCAGTTTGCTGACTACCGGTTTTCCTTCGGTCACCGTTCCGGTCTTGTCGAGTACGACGGTGTCTATCTTCTTGGCAATCTCCAGGCTTTCGGCATCTTTTATCAGAATGCCCCTTTCGGCGCCCTTGCCGATGCCTACCATGATGGCGGTAGGAGTAGCCAGTCCCAGTGCACACGGGCAGGCGATGATGACCACCGTGACAAATGCCAGCAATCCGTGGGTGAATCCGCCGGTTCCGTCCAGTAGCATCCATGCGATGAAGGCAAGCACTGCGATGCCTATAATGGTAGGCACGAATATCCCGGCTATCTTGTCCACCAGCTGCTGCACCGGTGCCTTGCTTCCTTGCGCGTCCTGCACCATGTGTATAATCTTCGCCAGCAGTGTATCCGTGCCGATTTTCTCTGCCCGGAAGCGGAAACTTCCCTTCTGGTTGATGGTACCTGCAAAGACCTTGGCGTCTTTGTGCTTGGATACTGCTACCGGTTCGCCGCTCAGCATACTTTCGTCTACGTAGGAGCTACCTTCCGTCACGATGCCATCCACGGCAATCCGTTCTCCGGGCTTCACCAGGACGATGTCTCCGGGGCGAATCTGCTCGATAGGGATAACGCGCTCAAAGGAAGAGTGAGGGACAGCGTGTCCTTCATCCACAATGATGGTCACAGTCTTGGGTTGGAGCCCCATCAGTTTCTTGATGGCGGTTGAGGTGTTTCCTTTCGCTTTTTCTTCCAGCAGGCGGCCCAGCAGGATAAAGGCTATGATGACACTTGCCGCCTCAAAATATACATGCGGATGGATGCCTCTGGATAGCCAGAAGTCCGGAAATAGCATGTTGAACAGGCTGAACAGATAGGCGGTCCCCGTACTGATGGCTACCAGTGTGTCCATATTGGCGCTGCCATGCTGCAATTGTTTCCAGGCGCTGGTGAAGAATCCCCGCCCCAGCCAGAATACGACGGGAGTGGACAACGCCCACATGATGAGATTGGCATGGGGCATATCCATGAAGAACATGCCTATGATGACAACGGGCATAGACAAGATGATGGCCCAGGTTGTGCGGAATTTCAATGCGCTGAATTTCTTGTTGTGGGCCTCTTCCGCCTCTTCGAGCGTGTTGCCGTCCTGGTTTATCAACAAGTCATATCCGGCCGCCTGCACAGCCTGCTGCAAAGCCTCGGAAGAACAGCTTGTAGGGTCATATTCCACGGTTGCCGTTGCCGAAGCGTAGTTTACGACCGCTTTCTTGACACCTGACTGATGGTTCAGCGTCTTTTCTACCCGTGCGGAGCATGAGGCGCAACTCATTCCCAATACGGGAAATGTCTCTTGAACTATATTCTTTTCTGCCATAACAATTTTGTATAAGTCATTACTCTTGCTATGAGTGACTTGGTTCCAAATGCAAATACCGTCAGTCTTATTCCGAGATACCGTTGGTTTCACTACTTGAAACCGTCGGTTTCTCGCATTGAAACCGATGGTGCCAAAAGTTGAAACTTGTTTGGCACCGTATACTGGCTACCTGACGCCTTGTTCTGGAGGGTGGAATCCATATTTTATATCAGTCATAGCGATACAAAGATAATGCTTTTTCCCTTGAAATTGTTCATAGCCTACCCCTCACGCCAAGCAGGTTCCTTCTTGCTGGGAAATGCCCGTCGGATGACTTCCCGGCTCAAGCCTGTCTGCACCACTCCCCGCATCAGCAGGTAAGTGAGGAAAGCAAGCCATAGGGCATGGTTTGCCAGGACGGGACGCAGTCCATAATATAGGATAAAGAAGCTGACGGCTGCCGCTGCCATGGAGAGGAGCATTCCTCGCGTGGCGGTGGCGCCGATAAAGATGCCGTCCCAGATGAAGGCGGCTATCCCGACGGCGGGCACGGCAAGCGCCCAATAAAAATAGGTGTCGGCAACAGCTATCACTTCTTTGTCATCCGTCAATAGTCCGAGGAAGGCATTGCCTCCCAGCGCATAAACCAATGTAAAGAGAACCGCTATCACCGCTCCCCATCCGAAGAGGTGCCGGACGGTGTCTGTAAAGGCTTCCCGGTTGCGTGCGCCTATGTATCTGCCGCTTAAGGCTTCGCCAGCGTAGGCAAAGCCGTCCATTACATACGAGAATAAGGTGAAGAGCTGCATCAGCAGCGTGTTGACCGCCAGAATAATCTCTCCCTGCGAAGCTCCCGCCGAAGTGAAGAACAACGTGACTGCCACCAGGCAAAGAGTACGCAGAAAAATATCCCTATTCACTTGGAAGAACCGGAACATCGCCCCTTTCTCCCAGATACCTGCCCCTTCTCCCCCTTTAATTTTTAATTTATAATTTTTAATTTCCCAGAATCTTTTCAGCCTGCCGTAGTTGTGCATCCAAAGGACAATGCCCATCAGGAAGCCAGCATACTGGGCAATCAACGTCCCCAAAGCTACTCCTTCTACTTTCATCCCACACAGATAAACCAGTCCGAGGCTGGCAATGATATTGACCACATTCTGTGTGATGGCTATATACATGGGGATACGCGAATTCTGCATGCCGATGAACCATCCCGTCAGTCCGTATAGCCCCAGCATGGCAGGTGCCCCCCAAATGCAGATATGGAAATAGCACGTTGCCATTTCTTTGACTTCATCCGTAGGATGGATGAGAAGGAAGGCTCCCTGCCTGATAGGCGTTTGCAGCAGGATGAGGCAGAACGCGACTGCCAGGCCTATGCTCACGGAACGCAACAGCAGGCGGACCACCTCCGGTAAATCCCGCTTGCCGAATGCTTGCGAGGTCATTCCGCTGGTACCCATCCTCAGAAAACCGAATATCCAGTAGATAATGTTGAACAGCATGCCACCTACGGCAATGGCGCCTATGTAGGCGGGCGAACCCAGATGGCCGACGATGGCTACATCAATCAGGCCGAGCAGCGGCACGGTGATGTTCGATACGATGGAAGGTAAGGCTATTTGCAGTATTTGTCTGTCTCTGGGCTTCATTTATATTATTTAATTCATTAAGGTCGGCAAAGTTAACTATTTTTCTACTTTCAACTATTGATGGTTACCGTAAAAATGCGTAGTTTTGTAGGTAGATTTCTATGAGACTGATTGGGCTGTTAAACTATATATATACACTAAAAATGAAAACCTTAACGTTGCTTTTCTCCTTGTTCTTGATGTGTCCGCTGTCTGTCTGGGGACAGTCGGCAGATGAGTTGCTTTCGAAAGTGTCCGATGCACTTTCCGAGGGTAAAGATGACTATGCGGTGAGTTTGTTTCGCCAGGCGGCAAATGCCGGTGAGGATAGGACGGAAATGTTCTACTGGACCAATGTGGACAAGAGCAGTGAGGTGGCTCCTCGTCTTGCGGATGTGCTGGCTGTGCACTACAAGGAAATGCGGAATTACGATAAAGCCTACCTCTTCTATAAGGAGTTCTTGCAGCGTCATCCCGAAGACGTACCTGCACTTGTCTCTTGTGCTGAAATGGAGATGATGCGGGGAAAGGAGAAAGATGCCTTAAAAACCTATGAAAAGGTATTGATGCTGGATGCCGACAATCTCCAAGCCAATATCTTCTTGGGGAATTATTATTATCTCCAAGCCGAGAAGGATAAGAAGAAGCTCGAAGAAGACTATAAAAAGATAACTTCCCCCACAAGGATGCAGTATGCACGCTATCGCAACGGATTGTCAGACGTGTTCACCAATAGCTACGGCAAGGCTAAGGCATACCTGCAACGCGTGCTTCAGGTATTCCCCTCCATGGAAGCAGGCAATACGCTGGAAAAGATAAAGAAGATGGAGCTGGAGCTGAAATAGCTGTCCGCATTCCGACTAATAGGAAGGGGCTGTTTGTCTCTTATTTCTCTCCGGTCTCTTTTAATCTCTTCAGATATTCCGAAGGTATGTAGCCGAATTCTTCCTTGAAGCATTGCCGGAAGTAGAACAGATTGTTTATACCTACCTTGAATGCTATTTCCGAAATGTTGTATTTGCCTTCCAGCAGGTATTGCTCGGCGTGTTTCATCCTTATCTTGCGGACATATTCGTTGGTGGAAAGTCCGGTAAGCGCTTTCATCTTGCGGTAGAGGGTGGAATTGCTCATGCACATTTTATCCGAAAGATAGCTGATGTCTATTTTGTCTGAAGAAAGCCGTTCCTCTATCAGCTGGTTTATCTTGTGGATAAACTCGTTGTCCAGCTTGTTGAGCGATTCTGTAATGACAGCCGCTTTATTGCTTATGGCGGCATTGGCGCTGAAATGGTTTGCCAGGTTGCGCCGCGACTGGAGCAGGTTTTCTATACGGCTATGCAGCAGGCTGGCGCTGAACGGTTTGGTGAGGTAGGAGTCGGCACCTACCTGGTAGCCTTCCTCTTTGTCGCGCAGCGAGTCTTTGGCTGTCAGCAGTATAATGGGTATGTGGCTGGTGCGCACGTCTTTTTTCAGCTCACGGCACATCTCGTTTCCGTCCATTACCGGCATCATAATGTCACTGACGATGATGTCAGGTATTTCTTTCAGGGCGCTTTCCTTGCCCAGCTTTCCGTTGGCGGCAGTCTTTACTTCAAAGTGGTCGGAGAAGGATTCGGCTATATAGTCGCAGATGTCCGGATTGTCTTCCACTACCAGCAATATGGGTTTGTCGCTGGATGAAACTTGATTTACTTGTGCCTCTTCTATATGCTGGACGTTGCTTTCCTTTTCCTGCGAATCGGCATGCAGTGCCTGCGGGTAACTGTTGTCGGTAAGCAGGCTGACGTAGAAGGTACTACCTTGATTGGGAGCACTCTCTACGCGGATTTCCCCTTCGTGTAGGGCTACGAGGTTTTTCACCAGAGAAAGTCCGATACCGGTACCCGAAGCCTGGTGTTTGCCGCCTTCCTGGTAATAACGGTCGAATATGTGGGGTAGTGCCTCCGGCTTGATACCGTATCCCGTGTCGCTGACCCGGATTTCCGTATAGTTCACTTCGGCACGTTCCACCTGTCGGATACCGATGCTGATGCTACCCTTTTCCGTGTACTTTAGGGCATTGGATATCAGATTGTCCAGGATGGTCTGGATAATTTCCTTGTCGAAGTATATAGGTATATGCTCTTTCTCCACCACCAGCCGGATATCGACGGCTGGCTTCCGGTTCAGTTCCTTGTACTTCAGGCCTATCTCGCGGATAAGGGGTACGAGGTTGTCCCGGCTCACGCAGAGTTTCTTGTTCTGGGTCTCGGTCTTTCTGAACTCCAATATCTGGTTGATGAGGTTCAGTAGCCGGATGGCACTTTGGTGAATGACGGATATCTTCTGTGCGTCTTTGGTGGATAGTGTATCACTTTTCTGTATGTCTTCCAGCGGACCCAGTATCAGCGTAAGCGGGGTGCGCAGTTCATGGGTGATGTTGGTGTAGAAGCGCAGGCGTTCGTTGTTCAGTTCCTGCTCGTGTTCGTGGCTCTGCTTCTCCAGTTGGTACAGTGCTTCAGCATCCAGTCTTTTCTTGTAGGCATAGAGTATAGAGAAAAGGATGATAAGGGACAGCAGGATATAGAATGACTTTGCCCACCAAGTAAGCCAAAGGGGTGGGGCGATGCGGATGTTCAATGAGGTGGTTGCGTCCGACCATGCTTGGTTGCGCATGCGCGTTTTCACTTGGAACTGGTATTTCCCGGGAGGAAGATTACGAAAGGTGACATTATTGGGGTCTGTAAGCGTATACCAGGAGTTCTCGAGTCCTTTCAGCATATAGGCATATTCCACTTGGTTGACCAGGGCATAGTTCTGGATGTTGAACCGGATACTGAAACTATTCTGTGTATATTTCAGTTGCACGTTCTTCTGTCCGTTTAAGGCAATGGTGCTCTGTCCGTTTTCCGGTTTGTTCAGCGGGTCGGTAATTTCAATGTTGGTGATGAATGCGGGTGGTGATTTGCGTTCCTGCAATACAACTTCCGGGTTGAAGTAGCACAGACCGTTTATAGAGCCGAAGTAAAAGTTACCGTCTTGTCCGTAGGCTACACTGCCCCGACTGAAGCTTCCCATGGGGAGGTTGTCGTGATAGTCGTAGTTATAGAAAATGTCTTTACTGTCCACAAGACAGCTGATACCTTTGTTGGTGCTCACCCAAATATTTCCTGCCTTGTCCTCACCGATGGCTTGTATGTGGGTGTTAGCCAGTCCGCTTTCACGTTGGTATACTTTGTAGTTTCTGTCTGTCAGGGAGGGGAAGCATACCAAACCTTCACCCGTGGCCACCCACAACCGCTTTCTGCTGTCTTCGTAGAGAGCATTGATGGTATTGGAGGGGAATTTGGCCAGGACGTTGAAGAGCTGGATGCTTTGGAGTTGAGGGTCATAGAGGCCCAGGCCTCCTCCGAAGAATCCTACCCATATTTGGTCTTCGGAATCCTTCAGCACACAGCGGGCCAGATTGTTCTCCAGATTGTAGTGTGCCTTGATTGTCTTGCTGTCACAATCTATAAGATAGACGCCTTCGCTGGTTCCGACCCAAATGTTTCCCTGCTTGTCTTCATGAAAGGAACGTACGTCAGTGCGTGACTTGTCTTCGGAGAAAATCTGCCGGAAGCTTTGGCTCTTGGGGTTGTAGTAGGCTATTCCTCCATAAAAAAGTCCGAACCATAATCCTCCCTTCGAGTCGCACAAGGCTGCCTGCACCGTATTGCTTCTGAATTTCTTGTTGTCAGCATTGTATATGGCTATTCGTCTTCCCTTGTTGAATACGTTGATTCCTCCTCCATCGGTTCCTATCCAGAGGTTACCGGCTTTGTCCATACAGACACCGGAGGCTATTTTACTGTTCAGGCTGTTGTTGGTGGATGGAAAAGGAGAATATTTATAAGTGCTGAAGAGTGACGGCTCGCGTTTTATGAAGTTGATGCCGCCTCCCCAGGAACCTGCCCATACATTACCGAAGGAATCTTGGAGCAGGCAACGGATACTGGAGTTGGACAAGCCGTATTCATCGTCTCCCTCCCGGATAGAAAGCGCATGAATCTGGTCCGACGAACGGAAAAGCTGTTGGGACAAATCCACTACGGCAATGCCGCCGAATTCCATGGCTATCCAAAGTCTGTTGTCATCCAGTTGGTGTATATCATATACACGGTGCGATATGCAGTTGGTTTTGTCGTCGAAGGGGATGAAACTTTCCGCTTCCGGGTTAAACAGTACCACTCCTCTATCGGTTCCTATCCATATGTTTCCGCTTTTGTCTTTGTAGACACATGTCACTTCGTTGCCGGGCAGGCTGTTGGGGGATTGCGGCTCGTGTGTGAAGTTCTTGACTGTCTTGTCTTTTATGGAAAGTATACTGAATCCCCGGTCCACATGCCCGATATAGAGTAGTCCGTTACCACCGTCTATGGCAGACCAGATATGGTTGCTTGCAAAACCTGGTACGGTTTCGGTATTGTAATGGGTGAATTGCCCGGTTTGCTTGTCAAAATAGTCCACGCCTTTCCAATAGGTGCAAATCCATAGGTTACCGTCGGAGGCGGCAATGATTTTGGTAATGTCGTCCGTAACCAGGCTTTCAGGGTTGTTTTCGTTGTGTCTGTAAGTGATGAATGAATCGTTGGCATAATTGTATGCATTGATTCCGGCACGCTGGGTTCCTATCCATAAGATGGAGTCGATGGGATCGTCCAGCAGACAGTTCAGTTCGTTGCCGGTGATGCTTTGCTTGCCGGTTGTTTCTTCTTTATAATAGGTAAGGAAGCGTATTCCGTCGAATTTATTTAAACCCTCTTCTGTGGCAAACCATAGAGAGCCCCGTTTGTCTTGGGCTATGCTTACCACATGGTTGTTGGACAGCCCTTCACGGATACTTAGATGTTTTATGGTATATGGCTGCGCGGATAGCAGGAATGGCAGGCATAGGAAAATGGAAAGTAGAATCTTCTTCATAACGGGTCGTTTTTCATTGCATGAGTCAAAAGTACAAATAAAATCTTTAGATGATGTGCACAAATCGTGCATTGACAGATTTATATGCCTTCTCTGCAAGATTTATACAGCTGTTGAATCGAAAATTGGCATATGTTTGCATTGCCGATTATTATAAATCGGAACAAAATGTACTTTTTTGTTTAACTTTAATAATAATATTTATGAAGAAGCATTTCTTTAACGCCACTTTCTGGGCGTTATTATCGCTGGCTTTATGGACTACTGGATGTAGTGACGATGACGGATACTCTGATGTAGACGGGCAGATTCCGACAATGACATTGGTGACGGATCATATTGAATCCGGTGCCGGCCATCGTTTTACCATTGAAGGTTCGTTGGCTGACCAGGATGGAATTGTATCCGTCAATCTGCAATGTGCCGATCTTTATCTGAACAAGACCATTGATTTGGTCGAAATCTATGGAGCTCCCCAAACGGAGTATGAGTTGAGCTATTCTTATGACCTCAAGCGTGATGAAATCGGTGAACGCTTCACCGTGAAAGTGACCGTAACAGATGCGGGCGGGCGTGAAGTGTCGCAGGATGTGTTGATAACGATGGATGGGGACTTTGAGAATCCTACATTTACAATTGCCCCTGGTAAGGAGGTTACCGTACTGATAAAGGATGAAACAAAGTTCAACCTGAATTTCACGGTGAAAGATGACCGCATACTGGATTATGTACTCATTGAGATTCCTGGGGTAGAAGGTTTTGAAAGCCGCCGTATAGAGGCTGGCGGGCAATCTACTTTGAGCTTTACGGAGAAGATTATTCTGCCTAATGAGGTGAAAAGTTACGATGTGACTTTGACGGCTGTGGATGCCAGAGGCAATCAGACAGTGACCAATAGTACCATCAGTGTATCTGAAATGCCTGACTTCCCCAAAATGTATCTGGCCGATGTGGCAACCGTAGAGGAATTGAACAGTGATATTTTCGGTGTACCGATGGTGATTAACCATACGGGCGAGTACCAATATCGTGCACGTTATTATAATAAAGCTGCCGGTACGGAAATTTTCTTCTTACCGCAAAAGACAGACTTTACTCCTATCTGTTTTGGCCTTGATCCGGAGGATAATACAAAACTGACGGATGACCCGGAAACGGCTAAACCTATTGTCTTGGATGAGGCTGGTGTTTATTATGAAATAGACATCAATGTGAAAGAGTCTACTTATAGTATGCGCACGTACTCGGTGACAGAGGCTACAAATCCGATGAAATATGAATATGGAAAGCCTTGTTTTGACCGTTGGGAGAATGGGGAATCGTTCATTGATTTCTATATCGGTTGGGGAGGTTCTCCTCAGGATGCGGGAAATCAGTTGTTTGCCCAGGATAAAAATAATCCTCATCTTTTCTATTATCCGGAAAATGGAACTTGGACGCTGGAAGCCGGTGAAGAAATGAACTTCATCATATCCAATTATCATCCCGACGGATGGTGGGATCATGTGGAATGGCGGTGTGACGACTCTCAGAATGTAGAGAAGTTTGGTTACTTCAGTAAGAAAGGGGATGTGAATCCTAATTGGGAAGGCACCAATCAGCGTTGGGAAGACGGCTCGATGGTAGGTGACAACTGGATGAAGCCTACGGTTACGGTGACCGGCAACTACCGCTTTGAGTTTGACGCGCATTTGGGTCGCGGCAAGATTGTGCCTGCTAATTAAAAAGTAACATTAGATTTAAGATATGAAAAAGCAAATTCTATTATTATGTCTTGCGCTGATAAGCCTTTGCGGTTATGCGCAGCAGATAACGGTTAAGGGTGTGGTGACTTCGGCCACCGACAGCCGTTGATTGGAACTACAGTTCAAGTGAAAGGTACCGGTACGGGTACAATTACCGGTATCGACGGTGATTATACATTACCCAATGTAGACAAGAATGCAGTGTTGGTATTCTCTTCTATTGGTTTTGAGTCTCAGGAAATAGCTGTAGGTGGACGTACTACGATTAACGTGGTACTGAAGGAGGCTGCGGAATTACTGGATGAAGTGGTGGTTATCGGTTATGGTGCTGTGAAAAAGAGCGATTTGACCAGTTCTATTGCTACAGTAAAAGGCGATGAAATCACTGAAACCGTGACCGGTAATGCTATGGATGCTTTGCAGGGTAAGGTAAATGGTGTACAAGTCACCAGTGGTGGTGGCCCTGGAGCTACTCCGAAGGTGCTGATTCGTGGTGTAACTACCGTAAACGGTACGAATCCGTTGTATGTAGTGGATGGTATGCCGGTAGGTGACAATATCAACTTTCTGAATAGTAACGATATTGCTTCCATGGAAGTATTGAAAGATGCTTCGGCTGCCGCTATCTATGGTACACGTGCATCAAACGGTGTCATCCTGATTACTACAAAGAAAGGTAAGACTGGTAAAGCCCGCATCAATTGGAATTCTTCTGTTGGTTTCCAGACCGTGGCCAAACCTAATATTGCCGGTGCGGCTGAATATAAAGAAGTGTTCAATACTCGTTATACGAATGATGGCCTTTCTTCTATCTGGAACGATACGGGTGCTACGACCAATCCCGGTGGTACAGACTGGTGGGATACTGTAGTTAATAAAACAGCTTTGGTGCAGAACCATTCACTTAGTGTTGCCGGTGGCTCAGAACAGTTTGTTTATAACTTTAGCGTGGGCTATTATCGTAACAACTCACAGTTTGATGTAGGTTATTGGGATAAGATAAATATCCGTCTGAATACTGAATATACATTTAATAAGTATGTAAAATTGGGAGTTGATATTGCTCCACGTGTCGAATCATGGGATGATACCCCAAACCAGTTCTCGGCAGCCATGGCTATGGACCCGACAACTCCGGTATTCCGTCCGCAGGACCAATGGGAGGATAATGAGTACAACAACTATCAACGCTCTTACAACAACCAGGAGTGGAATCCCGCCGGTTCAATTGCCCGTAGCAATGCTCATTCTCGCGAGTTGGGTGCCATTCTGAATACCTATCTGCAGGTAAACCCGATAGAAAAGCTGACGTTGCGCACCCAGTTCGGTGCCAATGCACACTATCGCCGTTCTGATTCATTCGTTCCGAAGTTCAATATGGATCCGTTGGAGAAACAAGACTTGAACGAAATCACCCGCCGCAATCAGGAGTGGTTTGACTGGAACTGGACGAATACAGCCACTTACATGGACACTTTCGCTGAAAAGCACAACTTGAATGTAATGGCTGGCTTTACTGCCGAACGTTTTGCATGGTACAATACTCAGGCACGGCGTGATAATGTTCCCAATAATCTGGACCAGATGCAGGAAGTGAATGCCGGACAGCAGGGTACGGACGAGGCCAACGGTGAAACCACTTACAATACACTGGTTTCTTTCCTGGGCCGTGTCATGTACAACTACGATAACCGTTACTACATTTCGGCATCTCTCCGTGCCGACGGTTCCTCCCGTTTCCCGAAGGGCAGCAAGTATGCCCTCTTCCCGTCTGTTTCCGCTTCCTGGCGTGTCATCAGTGAGGCATTTATGCAGGACCAGGACATCTTCAGTGACCTGAAGTTTCGTGGAGGCTGGGGCCGTGTAGGTAATCAGAATATCAACAATAATGCTACCCTTACTTTGTTGAGCGAAACCCAATACTATTATGGCAATACGTTGGCAAATGGTTACTTCGTGTCTACAGTAGGTAACAACCAGTTGAAGTGGGAGACTGTGGAAGATTGGAACGTAGGCGTGGATATGTCATTCCTTGATTCACGTTTGGGTGTAACATTCGAATATTTCCAGAAAAAGTCCATTGACATGCTCTACCAGAAACAGAACATCCTCTCTTTGGGATATGATAACTGGAACAGCCAGATTTGGATGAACATCGGTAGTATGCAGGCCCGCGGTTGGGAAGTGGGACTTACCTGGCGCGATGAAATCGGCAAGGATTTCTCTTACGATCTTGGTCTGAACCTTTCTGCCGTGCGCAACAAGGCCATCAAGTTCTCGGGCGACGGTCCTATCAATGTCGGTGGATTCAATAGCGACCAGATTATCCGTAACGAAGATGGTGGTTTTATCTCCCGTTTCTACGGTTACGTGGCCGATGGCTTGTTCCAGAATTGGGAAGAGGTGTATGCGCACACTGACGAACACGGAACACTGATTCAGCCCAATGCAAAACCGGGAGACATCCGCTTCAAGGACCGGGACCATAACGGAGTGCTCGATGCCAATGACAAAGATTATATCGGTAATCCTTATCCTGATTTAATGATGGGTCTGAATATTGGTATGCGTTATAAGAACATTGATTTTGCAGCCAATTTCTATGGTACGTTCGGTAATGATATTTACAATGTCACCAAAGGACGGTACTCCGGTTCAGGCGGACAGAATGTTTGGGCAGGTACACTGGAGAAAGCATGGCATGGAGAGGGTACCGGCAATGATATTCCCCGTTTGTCGAGCAATGACTTGAACCTGAACTATAACCGTGTTTCCAGTTTCTATGTGGAAGATGGTTCCTACTTGCGTTGCAAGCTGTTACAGATAGGCTATACGCTTCCTAAGAAATGGGTTGGAGGTGCTGACTTGCGTCTTTCCTTCTCTGCACAGAATCCGTTTACCATTACCGGTTATTCGGGAATGGACCCCGAACGCCCGATGGTTGACGGTACTACCGACAGCTCTGGCAGTGCCATCAATACCGGTATTGACAACGTGGCTTATCCTAATCCGAGAACATTCTTGTTTGGCATTGACTTCAAATTTTAATTCTTGATTATCCATGAAACGAATATTTACAATAGTAGTTCTGATTGCTTCGCTGGTGTTTACCTCTTGCGAGGACTTCCTGACCGAAGACGTACGCGGGCAATTGAACGTGGACACTTATTATAAGTCCATAGAAGAGTGTGAATCCGCAGTCACGAGCTGTTATCAGGCCATGACATATGGAGGATGGTGGCAAATCAACACCGTGTGGTTACTTTCCGAAATGTGTGGAGATGATGCCTGGATGGGGAATACCTCTCAGTCTCAGAGTGATTATATCTCATTGGCACATTATCAGGGAAACGGTGCCAGCAATGGTCCTATCTCCAATTTTTGGCAGTACCGTTACAAAGGTATTTTACGTTGTAACATAGCCATAGATCGCATTGCGGCTCTCGAAACCCAAGAGACAGAAACCAGAGACCGTCTGGTGGCAGAAGCCCGTTTCCTGCGTGGCTACTATTACTTCGAACTGGTGAGAAATTTTGGCGGGGTGCCCTTGATGACCAGTTTCCAAATGCCGGAAGAAGTGGAGGGAACAGAACGTGCTACGGCAGAAGCCGTGTACAAATTCATAGAGGATGACCTGATGGCAGCTGCCGAAATACTGCCGCAACGCAGTACTGCGCAAGTAGGGCATGCTACCCGTGGCGCCGCTTTAGGATTATTGGGTAAAGTGTACCTCTATCAGGAGAAATGGCAGGCTGCCCATGATGTGTTGAAGACTGTGATAGATGAAGGCGAATACCAATTGCTTCCCGATTTCGGGCAGGTATGGAATGTCGACTATGACAACAGTGCGGAGAGCCTTCTGGAAATCCAGTATGAATATCATCCCACTTTGGGCTTAGGAGGGGCGCTTGCTACGGTAACCGGTGCCCGTAATGGTCCTGGTGATGGTTGGAGCTGGTGTCAGCCTACGGCAAATTTGGAGCAAGCTTATATTGAGGCCGGTGATACGGAACGTTTGAAATGGACAATAATCAAGTCGGGCTGTACAGAAATTGCCGGCGAAGACCAATTCGAAGATTTCATTGACGCAAGCAAAGCGTTGAATAAGTATCAGGAATATCTTGATAAATATGGTTGGGACCCCAATTGCTATATTATCAATCCCGCTGACCATAAGTCTGCGCGTATCATCCGCAAGTATTTCCTGCCGATGAAATATCGTGCTCAAGGCGATGCAACGGCTTACGCCACGGACAAGAGTCCTTTGAATCACCGTATTCTGCGTTATGCCGATGTCCTTTTAATGTATGCTGAGGCTTGCAATGAACTGGGTGATGACGCTTCTGCCCGTGATGCTCTCAATCAGGTGCGCAGACGTGCCAAGTTGGATGACGTTACGGCAAGTGGAAAGGCATTGCAAAGTGCCATTCGCCTGGAGCGCCGTTTGGAATTGGCTTTCGAGCAGAACCGTCTGTATGATATCCGCCGCTGGACTGATACAAATGGTAAAAAGGTGATTAGCAATATCCTGGGACCGAACGGTTCCTTTGTGAAGTGGAACACTGAAGAGGCTACCCGTGACGCTCTTGAGTGGGAAAATCAAGGTGAAGCAAGTGACAAAGGCATCACTTTCAATGAAAACCGCGACATGGTGTTCCCCATTCCTTTGTACGAAATCACGATGTCCAACGGTTCCATTACCCAGAACCCGGGTTGGAATTAAACACATTCTGATGAAAGCAGATTGTTGCAGGAACTGATTATTCAATAGGTCTTTATATTCTGTCGCGGATAGTTTGCAATGGATTATCCGCGGCAGTTTTTTAATCCAAAATAATATCATGAATTTGAGACACATTTTTATTCTTCCGGCACTGCTTGCTGCAATGGCTTGCAGCGATGATTCTCCCGTTACACCGGATACTCCCGACACTCCTGAGGGTCCGGACATTACGAACAGCGTAGAGAAACTGGTGAGCATCGATGCCGGACAGACTTTCCAGACAATAGCCGGCTTCGGCGCTTCGGACTGTTGGACGCCAGCCTTTGTGGGCAACTCATGGACTTCGCACCGTGCGGGGATTACGGAACTGCTTTTTTCCTCAGAGATTGTGGGCGGCAAGCCGAAAGGAATCGGCCTTTCCCAATGGCGGGTGAATCTTGGTGGCGGCAGTGCCGCGCAAGGTGAAGCCTGCGGCATCGAGGACAAATCCCGTCGTGCGGAATCCTATCTTACCGATGACTTGACGTACGACTGGACCCGTTGCGAGGGACAACGTTACTTCATGGACCGTGCCAAGGAGCTGGGATGTAACAATTTCGTTCTTTTCAGCAATACACCTCCCGTGCAGTACACCTATAATGGAAAAGGATTTTCCGCCAGAGGGGGACTTTCTAATCTGAAACCGGAACATTATGGTGACTTTGCAGGATATATGGCCGATGTAGCGGCCCGTTATACCGCTGAAGGCTATCACATAAGCCATATCTCGCCCGTCAACGAGCCGCAGTACAACTGGGACAGCGGACAGGAGGGCAGTGGCTGGACCAATGACGAAGTGGCTGCACTGGCACGCGAGTTGGATATGTCGTTGGATGACCGGGGGCTTTCCACAGACATTCTCTTGGGCGAATCCGGTGATTGGGAGTATCTGTATAAAGTGAAAGGCGATGCCAACCGCAGTAATGTATTCTCAGCTTTCTTTACACCCGGCTCTTCCGCCTACGTGGGTGACTTGGCACACGTGAAGAATCTCATTTGCGGACACAGCTATTGGACTGACGGCACATGGGACGGTATGCGCAACGTGCGCAAGCAAGTGGCCCAGGCTGCCGGTCAGTATAATCTGGATGTTTGGCAGAGTGAATGGAGTATGCTGGGCGATAATTACAGCAGTTCCGAATTCGTGGGCTACGAGCAGGCTTCTGAGATGGATATCGCTTTCTACATGTCGAAGGTCATCCACAATGACCTCACTGTGGCTGGGGTGTCTTCCTGGAGTTACTGGACATCGATGGATGTTTCCCGTTGGGGGCATAAGAACCGTTTTCTCTTGATTTCGCTGGTACCTGCCGGTGGCGAGTATGGTGATATAGAGCAGGAGGGAAGCTATCAGGCTACTGCCACTCTTTGGGTACTGGGCAATTACAGCCGCTTTATCCGTCCGGGATACCGCCGTATTGCCCTCGACTTGAACGAATCGCGTACTTTTTTCGGTTCCGCCTGGCTTTCTCCCGAGGGGGATAAGGTAGTGGCCGTCTATACAAACATGTCTGATAAGGCGGTTCGCTTAGGTGAAACGCATGTGGGATGGAGCAATGAAGCGAAGTCAATAGCTACTTATACAACTACCGGTAGCAAGAATCTGGTGGAAGGAACGGTGGCGGCAGGCAAGCAGGTGATTCTGGAAGCCAAGAGTGTGACAACCGTGGTGTATAGCCTGAAGTAAGGAATTAGTTTAACTTCAAAGAAAATCTATATGAAAATGTATTTTAAGAATAACAGGACTGCTCTTGTCTTCTTGCTGGCAATGCTGGCCGTTGCTCCGATAAAGGCGCAGGTGGCATTTGGCGATGCCGCAAAATTCAATGACGGATGGCTGTTCCGGCTGACGGACGACTCGGCTATTGTCCGGACTGACTATGACGACAGCGAATGGCGGAAGCTTTCTTTGCCACACGATTGGTCCATAGAGGGGCAATTGTCGCCCACACTGGCCAGTTGCACCGGGTACCTGCCGGGTGGGATAGGCTGGTATCGCAAACACTTCAGGGTTGAAGACAACGCAACACGTCATTATATCTATTTCGAAGGGGTATATAACCGGAGCGAGGTTTACCTGAACGGGCATCTGCTTGGCAGGCGCCCCAACGGCTATGTATCGTTTCTTTACGACATGACCCCTTACCTGAAGGAAGGCGACAATGTGCTGGCTGTCCGTGTAGACCATAGCCGTTATGCCGATTCGCGTTGGTATACGGGGTCGGGCATCTATCGCGATGTATGGCTGGTGGCTGCTCCCGATACACATATTGCGCAATGGGGTGTGGGCTGGCATGCCGCTTCGCTGACAGACAAGCAAGCCGTCGTTGCGGTCGATGTGTAGAGGTGGAGAAGCACAAGGCAACTTCCGACAAACTGGAACTGAAGGCTTCACTGTACGATACTGCCGGAAAGCAGGTGGCACAACGCCGTGTGCGTGTTGCCGATGGAAAAGAGGGCATTGCCAAGCAAAGTCTTGACTTGAAAGTGTCCAAACCCCATCGTTGGAATCTGGATAATCCGTATCTGTATACATTGAAAACCGAATTGCTTGCCAATGGCAAACGCATTGACGGCAGTGAGACCAAAGTGGGACTGCGTACGCTGGAATTTGATGCCAACAAAGGTTTTGCCCTCAACGGCAACTGGATGAAGGTAAAAGGTGTATGCCTGCATCATGATGCAGGAGTGCTGGGTGCAGTAGTGCCGCCGGAGGTATGGGAACGCCGCCTGAATAACTTGAAAGGGATTGGCGTAAATGCCATCCGCATGAGCCATAACCCACAAGCCCCCGTTCTTTATGAACTGTGTGACCGCCTGGGATTTCTTGTAATGGATGAAGTCTCTGACGAATGGGAGTTTCCGAAACGCAAATGGGTACAAGGCTGGAATGTGGGTACTCCGAGTTATGACGGTACTTTCGACTTCTTCGAGGAGTGGATAGAACGGGACGTAACCGATATGGTACGTCGTGACCGCAATCATACCTGTATTTTCTTGTGGAGTATCGGCAATGAAGTGGATTATCCGAACGACCCTTATTCGCATCCCGTTCTTGATGGAGCTAAAATCAACCAGCCTATGTTCGGGGGCTATAAGCCGGATGCTCCCGATGCCATGCGCATCGGAACCATAGCAAAGCGTCTGGCTGCCTGTGTACGTGCCGTGGACACTTCCCGTCCCGTGACCGGAGCTTTGGCGGGTGTCGTGATGTCGAACGAGACGGAGTATCCCGATGCTGTGGATGTGGTGGGGTATAACTATACGGAAAACCGCTACGACCAAGACCATGCCACTTATCCGGACCGCATTATCTATGGAAGCGAGACGGGTTCGGGGCTTGATACCTGGTATGCCGTCCGCGACAAGGATTTCATCTTCGGGCAGTTCATCTGGACCGGTACGGATTATCTGGGTGAATCGGGCAGATGGCCGTCCCGCGGTTTGTACACGGGTTTGCTCGATTTCGGAAGTTTCCCCAAGCCACGCGGACATTTCCGGGCTTCGTTGTGGTGCGAGAATCCGGTCACGTATGCAGGAACATATCCGGTATATGTCCATCCCAAGCATCCCGAGCATGTATTCCTTTCGCCTGATGCATGGGACATCTGGAACTATGACGAGGGGCAGAACATACGTGTGGTGTGTTATACCAATGCTCCGCAGGCGCGTTTGCTGCTCAACGGCAGGGTGGTAGGCGAGATGAAACCTTATGATGAAAAGACCGGCATCATCTACTGGGATATTCCTTTCCGGGCTGGTGAGCTTCGTGCTGAGGGCTGCGATAAGGAAGGAAATGCCTTGTCGAGCTATTCCATCCGGACATCCGGACGTCCTTATGCCATCCGTGCCACGGCGGATCGCACTATTTTGTCCGGCGACCGCGCCACTGCGCACATAACCGTAGAGGTGGTTGACGAAGAAGGTACTGTTGTGAAACTTGGCGACAATGAAATTACGTGTACAGTTGAAGGAGCGGCGCGTCTGCTTGGGCTCGAAGGCTCTGACAACAGTGACATGAGTGATTATACCGATAACCGTCACCGCGTATACCACGGGCGTTTGCTGGCCTATATACAGACTACCGGAGGAGAGGGACCGGTTAAAGTAAAGTTTGCTTCCCCCCTTCTGAAAGGAACTGAAGTAAAGTTTGAAGTAGGGCAGTAGTACACTACTATGGACTTATGTTTGTGCCATCGTATTGGCACAGTCGTGCCAGTACGATGGCAAGGCTGTGCCAGTATGGTGGCACAACTTTGCCAATGCGATGGCACGGGTTGTGCATTTCTTACAGAATGTATTGCACTTCCTTGAACAGATATTCCCGTTCACTTCCTCCTTCATCCTCCAGCACGAACCGTCCGTCTTGCTCTACACGCAGCAACCGGGCAAGGAACTTGCCGTTGGCATCTTCATAAGGGTGCAATCCCCGGCGACGGAAAAGGGAGCGGGCATACCGTGTGGATATCTCGTCGGAGTAGACGGCGAAGTCCTCCATTTGGAGGCTGTTGTAGTAGATTTGTACACGTCTTAGGATATGGGCAAGGATTTCATAACGGTCGTGCTCCTTTCCGGTGATTTGTTTCAGTGAGACGGGGTTGGGAGCATCACTGTTGAAGACTTCCTGGTTGATGTTGATACCGATTCCGGCAATGCTGCGCCTGATATGATGTCCGGAAAGGTCGTTCTCTATCAGTATGCCGCAGATTTTCTTGTCTTTCCAATAAATGTCGTTCGGCCATTTGATGGTGATTTCATCAGACCATCTGCTCAGCTCTTCCTTAATGGCGAGGGAAACGATTTGTGAAAGGATGAACTGCCGGCGGGCTTCCAGAAAAGAAGGGTAGAGTACAAAGCTGAAAAGCAGGTTCTTGCCTTCTTCAGCTTCCCAGGTATTGCCGCGCTGGCCTTTACCGGCAGTTTGGAACTCGGCAGTCACGGTTGTTAGTTCGGCAACGGATTCTTGCAACTGGTTGCAAAGCTGGCTGAGGTATTGGTTGGTCGATGCCGTCTCGTCCAATGCCACCAGTGGGAACGGGAATGTGTCAGGGCAGGGCTTCATATTCGGTACGCATTTTTTTGTTGTGAACTTCTTCAATACTTCTTCCACGGAGTGGTCTATCAGTTGCTTCAACAGTTTGTCGTCGACGTCACCGTCAAGGAACACCTGGTTCCAGTACTTTTTGTTGAAGTGATAGGCACCTTCGATGGCAACATAGTGCTCCCGCAGTTCGAGTGCATATTCGGGGTCGCATTTCAGACAAATCTTGTTGGCGCTTTCCAGGTCGATAAGTGCAAACATTTTATTCATGACTTTCATCACGAGCGAGTATTCGTCAAACGGAAAGCATTCCGTGACGGCTTTTTTGCTGAGGCAATATTCGCGGGCGGTTTCGATGTCCATGATGGTATTTACGGTTTTACGGTTTACAATTTACGATTGAAATAACTCTTGCTTGTCAATTTTCAACTCTCAGAACATCGGCGGATAGAAGGCTTCTTTGAGATGCTCTATCTTGAATGCACCCGGTTCGCCTACAGCCGTTATGATGTCGAAGCGGACGGGTGCATCCAAGCAGAAGTGCTTGATATAGGCATCGGCCGCTACGACAATACGTCGTATTTTCTGCCAGTTCACGGCATCCTGCGGCTCAATGTAATCCGTATTGCTACGGTTTTTCACTTCCACAATAATCAGTTCCTTATCTTTGTCGGCTACAATATCCAGCTCAAGGTGATTCTTTCGCCAGTTACGGTCACGTATGGTGTAACCGTTCTGTTCCAAGTATTTGGCAGCGGCGTCTTCACCGGCTTTTCCAAGAATATTGTGTACACTCATTATTCTGCGTGTCTGGCAGGCATCAGCATACCGTCGTGTCCAGGACGGAAGATAGCGGGCAACTTATAAGTTTTACCATCCAATGTATTGACCACTGCACTGCGCGTTTGGGGGGCTGGATTTGTACCGGTAATCAGTTCAATGGCCTTGGCATACAGAGGTTCTTCATTGTTTCCATAATCTTTATGAATATAGAATACACCTTGTTCGTTATAAGGATTGGTTTCATCCATCAATATATCGGGTTCAAATCCTTTTTCATACTCCCCGAATCCTTTGGCGTTATAGCTTTGGAAGGTGATAGGAACAACACGATATGTGTTATTCCGGACAGTGTACTCCTCATATTCCATACCTACGTTCTTACCAGTGGTCTTTTCACCTATAAGTATTACGTCCAAATCTATTCCTTCTAAGGAATTAATGACGAGTTCACTGGCAGAGGCCGTTCCATTTCCGACAAGGCAGTAGACGCGGGGAAGGTTGAGGCTTCCGGCTGATAAGGAAGTACCCAAGTTGGGATAACTGGAGTATGCAAATAATTCATCTTCCCGTTTGTTATTGAGTTTTGCCATTCTTTCATCATTGTATCGTAAACTGCTGAATACTTTACCTTGAGAGGCAGTACCGGCAATACAAGTTGCTATCAGATTAGCCGACATGGTATGCCCACCACCATTGTACCGCAAGTCCAGAATCAAATCTGTGACGTTCTTGTTTTTAAAATCTTTGAAAACATTGAATAATTCTTGGTCAAAGCCTGCCTCGAACCCAGAATAAACGAGGTAACCGATTCTATGTCCTTCTATATCTTCCTTGACATTACTGAAGATGACGGGGTTGTTGTATGTGGCTTTGGAAGTTATGGTGTATTCCTTTTGCCCGGTAATGGTGCCTCCTTCTACGACATCTTCTGTCAAAGTATAGTTGATAGTTGCATCTGGTGACAATATGTCGTAATAGAAGTTATTAATATTGTTATTATTTATCTTCTTTCCATTTATCAGGCTTATCATTGCTCCTCGTTTGAGTCCAGCTTCGGAGGCCGGTGAATCGGGATATACACCTTGGAGGCAGAAATAAATGGTATTTTCTGCTTGTGTGCCAATGCTTATGGGGGTTATACCGGTGATACCGAAACTATATGCCAGTTCCTTGTTTACAATTTTGGTGGTACGGGTTGAACTAATATTGGGCAATAGCTGGATATAAGAGAAAAGATTATAATATGTCTTGCCGTCGCTACCGACATATGTTTTTTTATCCAATGTATTGGTAGTCATACTTCCCAATGCATCATAGAAGAAGTCTTCATAGCCTTTGTTATGGTCAAGATTCAACGTTTTGTATTCATCGTTCCAGAGATACATTTCCCTCAGATATTCATCAACTTTTGCGTTAATCTCCATATCTTCAGTGGTTTGGGGAACACTGGTCCCCTTTTGTGTAACTTCAAAACTTGCAGGAGAATAGCCGTCTATATTAATGGAAATTCTGGCTGTCCGGTCGGTGGTGGAACTTGTACTTACAGATAATTTCAAGGTGCTTTGTCCTTTTGTACCCGAGGTCGTATTCAGTTTGCACCAATCCGCTCCTGAGGTGACGGAAGCTACCCATTTGGCTGCAGCATTGAAGCTTACAGACAACTCATTATCCTGGCTGATCTCCAGGGATTTTCCCTCTGTCCAACTCTGATTGGTTATGCCGGTATTAAGTTTATTATCGTCATCGTCACTACATGAGATAAAACTTATACTGAACAATGTGAGTAGAAAGAAACTAAGATAATTTACATGTTTCATACCTTTTAAATTTAGAACTCTCCAAAAATACGTTTTTAATTACTAAATTAAAATGTTTTTAAGAAATACTTTAAGTTTACCGGTCAAAAAAATATTTCAGTGCTATTTAAGTGTTTCCGATATAAAAATTACGTAGGTTCGTTTTGTTTTTACAGAAGTAAAAGTAATTTTGCAGGAAATATGAGAAAGAGAGATAAAACGTGTGCGAAAGCAACGCCCGAAGAACCGAAACGCGAGCAGCGCATGGTATGCCTGATGAGCGAGGAAGAGCAGCGGATTGTGGACCGTTATCTGGAGAAATACAAGATAACGAACAAGTCGCGTTGGCTGCGGGAGACTATTCTCATGTTTATCCATAAGAATATGGAAGAGGATTATCCTACTTTGTTCGGTGAGCACGACATGAGGAGGTGAAAATTAAAAATTAAAGGGGGTGGCGTTGGACGATAGCTATTATATGAAGCAGGCGCTTTTGGAAGCCCATAAGGCCGGTGAACGGGGAGAAGTTCCCGTAGGTGCAGTTGTGGTGTGCAAGGACCGTATCATAGCTCGTGCCCATAATTTGACGGAGACTTTGACGGATGTCACCGCCCATGCCGAGATGCAAGCCATTACCGCTGCCGCTGCAACTCTTGGCGGCAAATATCTGAATGAATGTACTCTCTATGTCACAGTGGAACCCTGCGTGATGTGTGCTGGTGCCATTGCCTGGGCGCAGATGGGACGTCTGGTGTTTGGTGCTGAAGATGAGAAAAGAGGGTATCAGCGCTATGCCTCGCAGGCATTGCATCCCAAAACACAAGTAGTAAAAGGAATTCTGGCAGATGAATGTGCCGCCCTGATGAAAGAGTTCTTTGCCGCCAAGCGCAAATAATCTCTAATCCTTTATCCCTAATCTCTACTCTTTGATTTCTTCAAAATCCACATACTCTCCCTCGTCTTTGGAGAACAGTTTCTTGTGGCGGGGGCGTATTTCACCTTCTTCAGTTTGTGCCTCCTCAGACGATTGTCTATTATCATTGTAGGAATACCCTCCCGGCTGGTAATTACCATTTCCTTTTTGGTAGGGACCGGAGTTGGAGGAAGTACGGCGTCCGCCCAATCCGAATATGTTCCGGATGACAGTACCGATAATGCTGAGGCCAATGAGCAGAATGGCAATTATGATGATGAATAAAAATCCTAAAATATGAAACATGGGCTAATGTCTTTTTATGTGTTCGTTTTCTGCGAACTTCAATACAACAACCGTGCCAAAGATTTGTTTATTTACTTTTCCTTGTAATAAGCGAAAGCAGTATATACCAGACGATGATTGCAGAAAAGCTGCAGATTCCCAAGAAGATGAGGAACGGAATGCAGACAAGCAGGAAAATGAAGCTTGTTTTATTGTCTTTCCATGACAGATTCTTGAATTTGAGTGAGAACATTGGAATCTCCGATACAAGCAGCCATGAGAAAAGGCAGACCAGCAGCAACAGATAAACCGGATGGAAATTGCTGCTCACCAGCCAGTCGTGAGCGCCCGTCACCAATGAAGCCCAGAACAAGGCGTTTGCCGGGACGGGAAGTCCTACGAAAGAGCTCGTCTGGCGGGTATCGTTGTTGAACTTGGCAAGCCGCAGTGCAGAGAATACGGACAAAAGAAATGCGAGATAGGGGAAAACGCCGGCCAAGCTTTCCATTGCGCCCGAATAGTCCATTTCCTTGAACAAGGAAAATACAATCAGGGAAGGGGCCACTCCGAAACTGACATCATCTGCCAGAGAATCCAAATCCTTGCCGATAATGGAGTGTGCGTCCAGTGCACGTGCCATCATGCCATCGAAGAAATCGAATACGGCACTGAAGATAATGAAAGCGAGTGCCCATTCATATCTGGCTTCGAATGCCATGACACAAGCAATACACCCGGAGAATAGGTTCAGGCAGGTCAGAGTATTTGGAATATGGCGGGTAATGCAGTTTGCCATTGTTGTTCTTTTATTATTTAAGTTTGGCTATCACAGTCTGATTGCCGGTAGTCAGTTGTCCTAGTTTAACGAATACTTCGGTGCCCAACGGTAGAAAGACATCCACGCGGGAGCCGAATTTGATGAAACCCATATGTTCGTCAATATAGCATTCCTCGCCCGGTTCGGCATAGGTCACGATGCGGCGCGCCATGGCTCCGGCTATCTGTCGTGCCATAATCTCCACGCCTTCCGGAGTTTCTATTACTACGGTGGAACGCTCGTTGTCGGTGCTGGCTTTGGGCAGCCACGCTTTCATGAACTTTCCGTTTTGGTGCCATACCTTCTTTACCGTGCCGTCTACCGGATACCAGTTGGCGTGTACATTGACCAGACTCATGAATATAGATACCATGATACGGCGGTCGTGGAAGTATTCGTTTTCCTCCACTTCTTCCACCACTACGATTTTACCGTCGGCAGGAGCTACCACGACTTTCTCCGTTTCTTGTCCGAACAAACGGATGGGGCAGCGGAAGAAGTTCACGAGTATGCCATATACTATGAGGCTGATGACCGCTACTACGTAAAAAGGAACTTTGCATTCCAATCCGAAGTAAAGGGCAGTGTTGACAGCCAGAATCAGAACCAGGCTGCCTGCCAATGTATGTGTTCCTTCACGGTGTATGCGTATCTTTTTTAATCTTTTTAATCGACCCATGTATATCGTATTTGCTAATTTAGATAGAAATTATCTGCAAAAATAGGCTTATTTTGAAAATCTAACAAGGATTTGGAGAGAGAAATGTGCATGTTGATAACTTTTTGGGAAATATTTTTGTTAGCTGTGATAGAGGTTGTAATTTTAGGCTCTCAATAGAAAGGATATATATGCAAGATTTTGTTCATTTACATGTCCATACCCAATACTCTCTTCTGGATGGTCAGGCAAGTGTCAGCAGGCTGGTTGACAAGGCCATGAAGGATGGTATGAAAGGCATTGCCGTGACCGACCATGGAAATATGTTCGGTATCAAGGAGTTCACCAACTATGTCAACAAGAAGAACAGCGGGCCAAAGGGGGAGATAAAGGACCTCAAGAAAAGGATTGCCGGTATTGAAAGCGGTGAGATAGAGTGTGAAGACAAGGAAGCGGAGATTGCCGATTGTCGTGCCAAGATGGCAGAAGCGGAAAGCAAGCTGTTCAAGCCGATTGTAGGCTGTGAAATGTATGTGGCCCGCCGAACCATGGATAAGAAGGAGGGGAAGCCGGACCAGAGTGGCTATCACCTGATTGTGCTGGCAAAGAATGAGAAGGGGTATCACAATCTGATAAAACTTGTATCGCATGCCTGGACAAGGGGATACTATATGCGTCCGCGTACAGACCGCAGTGAACTGGAAAAGTACCATGAGGGGCTGATTGTCTGCTCGGCTTGTATCGGTGGCGAGGTTCCTAAGAAGATTATCAATGACCAGCTGGAAGAGGCAGAAGAAGCTGTACGCTGGTATAAGAATCTGTTTGGCGATGATTACTATCTGGAGCTTCAGCGCCATAAAGCCACTGTTCCCCGTGCCAACCACGAAGCCTATCCGCTTCAGCAGAAGGCGAATGCCAAGTTGCTGGAGCTTGCCCGGAAATATGACATTAAGGTTATCTGCTCTAATGACGTCCACTTTGTGGATGAAGAGAATGCGGAAGCGCACGACCGCCTGATTTGTCTGAGCACGGGTAAAGATCTGGATGACCCTACCCGAATGCTTTATACCAAGCAGGAATGGATGAAGACAAAGGCTGAGATGAACGCCTTGTTTGAGGATGTTCCCGAAGCCTTGTCCAATACCTTGGAGATTTTGGACAAGGTGGAATATTATTCCATCGACCACGCTCCTATTATGCCTACGTTTGCTATTCCGGAAGATTTCGGAACGGAAGAGGGCTATCGGCAGAAATATACCGAAAAGGACTTATTTGATGAGTTTACCCAGGATGAAAACGGCAAGGTGGTGCTGGATGAGGATGCCGCCAATGCCAAGATAAAGCGTCTGGGGGGCTACGACAAGCTGTACCGTATCAAGCTGGAAGCCGACTATCTGGCAAAGTTGGCATTCGACGGTGCTAAAAAGCTGTACGGTGATCCCTTGTCCGACGAGGTGAAGGAGCGTCTGGTCTTTGAGCTGTACATCATGAAGACGATGGGTTTCCCGGGATACTTCTTGATTGTGCAGGACTTTATCAATGCCGCCCGCACACAGCTGGGCGTTTCGGTAGGACCGGGACGTGGTTCGGCTGCCGGCTCGGCGGTGGCCTATTGCCTGGGCATCACGAAAATAGACCCGATTCAATACGACCTTCTGTTCGAGCGTTTCTTGAATCCCGACCGTATCTCTTTGCCTGATATCGATGTGGACTTCGATGATGACGGGCGTGGAGAAGTGCTCCGCTGGGTGACGGAGAAGTACGGGCAAGAGAAGGTGGCGCACATCATTACATACGGCACGATGGCGACCAAGATGGCTATCAAGGACGTGGCGCGCGTACAGAAACTGCCTTTGAGCGAATCGGATCGTCTGTGCAAGCTCGTGCCGGATAAGATTCCCGACAAAAAACTCAACCTGCCGAATGCTATCGCGTACGTACCCGAATTGCAGGCTGCGGAGGCTTCGCCCGATCCGCTGGTGCGCGATACGATGAAATATGCCAAGATGCTGGAAGGTAATGTACGCGGTACGGGTGTGCATGCCTGCGGTACTATTATTTGCCGTGACGACATCACGGATTGGGTACCCGTCAGCACGGCGGATGATAAGGAGACGGGCGAGAAGATGCTCGTAACCCAATACGAAGGTTCCGTCATCGAAGATACGGGACTTATCAAGATGGACTTCCTCGGACTGAAAACCTTGTCCATCATTAAGGAAGCCGTTGCCAATGTACGTCTGCACCGCGGCTTGGAACTCGACATCGACAAGATATCCATTTCCGACCCTGCTACCTATAAACTCTATTGCGACGGCCGCACCATCGGTACGTTCCAGTTTGAATCGGCCGGTATGCAGAAATATCTGCGTGAGTTGCAACCGAGCACTTTCGAGGACTTGATTGCCATGAACGCCCTCTACCGTCCGGGACCTATGGATTATATCCCCGACTTCATCGACCGTAAGTGGGGACGCAAGCCCATCGAGTATGACATCCCCATCATGGAGAAGTATCTGAAGGATACCTACGGCATTACGGTCTACCAGGAGCAGGTCATGCTTCTGTCGCGTTTGCTGGCGGACTTCACCCGTGGTGAGTCCGATGCCTTGCGTAAGGCGATGGGTAAGAAACTGCGTGACAAGCTGGACCACATGAAGCCGAAATTCATTTCGGGTGGACAAAAGAACGGCCACGACCCGAAAGTGCTTGAGAAAATCTGGGCCGACTGGGAAAAGTTTGCATCCTATGCCTTCAACAAGTCACATGCCACTTGCTATTCGTGGGTGGCCTATCAGACGGCTTTCCTCAAGGCCAACTATCCGGCCGAATACATGGCGGCGGTCATGAGCCGAAGTTTGGCGAATATTACCGATATAACCAAACTGATGGACGAATGCAAGGCAATGGGCATCAATACATTGGGGCCGGATGTGAATGAAAGTAACCTGAAGTTCACCGTGAACAAGGAAGGCAATATCCGTTTTGGTCTTGGCGCGGTGAAAGGGGTAGGCGAGGGTGCTGTGCAGAGCATCATGGAGGAACGCGAGAAGAATGGTCCTTTCAAGGGTATATTTGATTTTGTGCAGCGTGTCAATCTGACAGCCTGCAACAAGAAGAATCTGGAATGTCTTGCTTTGGCGGGCGGGTTCGACAGCTTCCCGGAGCTGAAGCGAGAGCAGTATTTTGCCGTAAATTCCAAGAACGAGGTCTTCCTCGAAACCTTGGTGCGGTATGGTAACCGTTACCAGGCCGACCAGGCTGCGGCTGCAAACTCCTTGTTCGGCGGTGAGAATGTGGTGGATATCGCCACTCCGGAAATACCGGTAGCGGAACGTTGGAGCGACCTCGACCGTTTGAACCGGGAGCGCGATTTGGTAGGTATCTATCTGTCCGCACACCCGTTGGATGAGTATTCCGTAGTTCTGGAGCATGTTTGCAACACTCACATGGCAGAGCTGGAAGATAAGACGGCACTTGTGGGACGCGAAATAACAATGGGTGGCATCGTGACCGCCGTGCGTCGCGGTATCAGCAAAAATGGAAATCCTTACGGCATAGCCAAGATTGAAGACTATTCCGGTTCGGCAGAGCTTCCTTTCTTCGGAAATGATTGGGTGACCTATCAGGGGTATCTGGGTGAACGTACCTTCTTGTTCATCAAAGCCCGTTGCCAGCCCAAGCAATGGCGGCAGGATGAGTTGGAGCTGAAGATAACCTCCATGGAACTGTTGCCTGACGTCAAGGAGAAACTGATTGAGAAGATAACCATTCTCATTCCGCTGAGTGTGCTGAACAAGGCTTTGATAACTGAACTGGCGGAACTGACCAAGGAACGTCCGGGCAGTACGGAGCTTTATTTCAAAGTCAGAGATGAGGATAGCAAGATGACGGTCGATTTGATTTCCCGTCCCGTGAAGCTTTCCGTGGGGCGTGAACTGATTACTTATTTAAAAGAGCGTTCGGATCTTGAGTTCAGGATTAATTAGTTATCTTTGTTGGAAAACGAAGATAGGCTGCATCTCAGCATAAAAAATGAACTAGTTCATTTTGTTTTGCATTCGGTTTGCACTATCTTTGCTTCGAAAGCGAAGGTTGATAAAACGCAATTGACAGTAAATTAATAATTATAGTTGACATTTAATATTAAAAGAAATGGCTTTAGAAATTACAGACAGCAATTTTCAAGAAATCCTGGCAGAGGGAAAGCCGGTCGTTATGGATTTCTGGGCACCTTGGTGCGGCCCTTGTAAGATGGTGGGACCAATCATCGATGAATTGGCTACTGAATATGAAGGAAAGGTAATCATTGGCAAATGTGACGTGGATGAGAACGGCGACGTGGCTGCCGAATATGGTATACGCAACATCCCTACAGTCTTGTTCTTCAAGAATGGAGAGCTGGTGGACAAGCAGGTAGGTTCTGCTCCGAAATCTGCTTACGTGGCCAAGATAGAAGCGATATTATAAGGTACTATTTGACGATTTACTATTTACGATTTACCCTTTCGGCATCATAGCGCAGCCAAATAGTAAATCGTAAATCGTCAAATAGTCAATAACATTAACCCTTTAAGCAATAGTAAGTATGGGAATGGAAGACGATTTTTTGCAGAATGATGTCGATGATGAAAAGACCATCGAGTACATCAAGAATTATTTGCCGCAGGAGTTGAAAGAGAAGTTCTCTGACGACGAGTTCTATTATTTTCTCGATTTGATTGACGAGTACTATTCCGAGAGCGGCATCCTTGATGCGCAGCCGGATGCGGATGGGTACATCGAGATTGATTTGGGGAAAATCGTGGACTATATTGTCAAGGAAGCCCATAAGGATGAGATGGGTGACTATGATCCGGAAGAAATCCTTTTCATCGTACAAGGTGAGATGGAATATACGGAATCTTTGGACGAAGAATAGTCTGTATCAAAAGTATAGGAAAATCGCGGATGGGCATGGCTTCATCCGCGATTTTTTGTTTTTATGTGACCGGTGGCGTATTCAGAAAAAAGAAAAGATGGACGTGCCGATGAGAATGACACCCAATACACCGTAGAACAGGCGGGCTTGTCGCCGCCCTACATTTTGTACGATAAACTGGGTGTTTCGGGCAGTAAAGAACCGTTCCAGTCCAATATGGCTGCCAGCAAGGCGATGATGCCTGCGACGGCAAAAAAAATCCCTTGAACGATGTATTGGCTCATGGAGAACTAAAAATTATAAATTAAAAATTAAAAAGAGGGGGGAGGGGTTATTCAAAGTCTTCCAGGGTGACTTTCCGCTCTCCGTTCTCTATTTCCTCAATGGTCACTTTGATGGTATTACCCGGCAGAAGCTCCTCTACCAGCTCCGGCCATTCTATGAAGCAGAGGGCGCCGCTGTAGAAGTAATCTTCGTACCCCATGTCATACACTTCTTCCAGCTTCTTGATGCGGTAGAAGTCGAAATGGTAAATCAGTTCGCCGGCAGTGTCGGAACGGTATTCGTTGACAATGGCGAAGGTAGGGGAGGTGATGACGTCGGAAACGCCCAATTCCTCGCAAACGGCTTTGATGAAAGTCGTCTTGCCCGCCCCCATTTTTCCATAGAGGGCGAAGACGGTATTGTCACCCATTTCAGCGATGAACTGGCGGGCGGCTTCGTGAATCTGGTCTAATGACTGAATTTTGATTTCCATTGTGTCTTTTGATTTAGCGTTGCAAATATAGCCAAAAACTTTTTCCCGTCTTGCAAATGGCATAGATAATGATGGAAAAGAATATGATGGATGCACCCGAGGGGACATTCAAGTAGAAAGAAATCATCAGCCCGCCCAGGCAACTGAGGTAACCGATGCCGATGGAAAGCCAGATGATGCGGTGGAACCGGTGCGAGAACAAGTTGGCGGTCATCTGCGGAACGGTGAGCAGTGAAATAACCAGCACGATGCCCACCATGCGCAGGCATGCCACGATGGTCAGCGCAATGAACATCATCAGTACATATTCGAATACCTGCACCGGAATACCTTGCGAGCGAGCAAACTCCCGGTCGAAAGCCACGTAGATGATGGGATGGAGATACAGCGCGAAAAACAGTATCAGCAGGACGGCGAGCCCTCCCAATAGAGCGATGTCGCTCCAGGTAATCGTGAGAATGTTGCCGAAGAGATAGGCGGACAAGTCGGGGGCGAATCCCGGCGAGAGGAAAGTGAACATGATGCCCAGTGCCATGCCCAATGTCCAGAATACGGCAATGGCAGAGTCTTCCCGCATATCCTTCCGTTTGCTGAGCCACTCTACACCGAAAGCGGACAAGACTGCAAACAAGGCTGCCGACAGAATGGGGGAAATGCCGGTATACAATCCCAGACCGATACCGCCAAAAGATGCATGCGTCAATCCGCCGCTGATGAACACTAGTCTCCGGGTAACGATGTACGTGCCTATCAGCCCGCAAGCAATGCTTGCCAGCAGACTGCCGATGAGGGCATGTTGGAAAAAAGTGTATTGCAGTAGCTCCATTTATTCAATTAAAAATTAAGAATTAAAAATTAAAAGTTGGATGTGGAGTGTTAGGAATGGGGGGTGAGACGGCGTTCGCCGATGATGAGGAATACTTCATCCTTGATGTTGTCCGGCAAGGCTATGCCACGCAGTTGCAGGCTGCGCACCCATCCGGCTACGTCCGTGTCTTGCATGGTGTAGAACACGTCGCGGAACTCGTCTTCCTGCTCGGGAGTATAGGCATCGGGAGCGGTGCCGATGTATTTGTCCAGTTCTTCGTCATCGTAATATTCTATTTGCTTGCTGACGGCTGCCAGCAGGCTGTCACGTTCGCAGGTTTCGTGCTGTCCGCAGCACTCGGCATTCACTTCCTGCACTTCGGGCAGGGCGTCCAGTTCGCCGCGGTCTATCTTCTGCTGCAGTTTCCGGTTGCGTATAATTCCGGCTGTGGCTGCCACGAGGGCAAGGGCAATCAGGCTAATAATCAATATCCACATGGGCTTCCTTTTCTTGAAAAACATGTTCCATTAATAGAACGGACAAAGATACATATTGTTTTTTGTACGACAAAATAATGATTCAGATTGCAGGTAGTCAGATTACTTCTACCCGACGCAGGCATTACTTGCTTGGAACGTACTGTAAAACTACTTTGGATACATCCTAATCTTAGAATGTATCCTTTATTCCTAAGAATAAAGGTTATATTCTTAAGAATAAAGGCTGTATTTCTAAGAATAAAAGCTTTATTCTAGGATTGCATTGCATCTTGGCGGACTTTAAATCCCGCCTTTTGCAAGTCTTCCCAGTAAGCAGGGTAAGATTTGGTAACGACCTGTGGTTCATTTATCCGTATTTGGGGCAGTACAAGGCAGGCGGGGGCAAATGCCATGGCCATACGGTGGTCTTCGTAGGTGGCGATGACGGGGTCAGCGTCTGCCGGGCAGCGTTCGCCATCCCACAACAAGATGCTGTCTTGCTCGGAGCGCACGACGTAACCCAGTTTACGCAGTTCCGTAATGAGGGCGGTGATACGGTCGGTCTCCTTTATTTTAAGGCTTTGCAGTCCGGTGAAGCGGAAAGGGATGTCCATCAGGCAGCAGGTGACGACAAAGGTCTGCGCCAGGTCCGGGATGTCCACCATGTCTTCGTCGAGACGGGTGGCGGGAGTACCCTTACGGGTCAGTTTTACTCCCCGGTCTGTATATTCGGTATGGACGCCGAGGCGGGCAAAGACTTCCGCGCCGCGGCTGTCGCCTTGATAGCTGTGGGCGAAGAGACCGAGCAGTTCGATTTCTGCCGTGTGCGCTTCTTCCTTCGTGCTGTCTTCACTTTCTTTTGCGCTACTTCTGTCTCCCCCTTTTATTTTTTCATTTTTAATTCCTTCTATTGCCATCATCTGATACCAGTAAGAGGCGGCGCTCCAATCGCTTTCTACGGTGAAAGGGGTATCCGTGTATCCGCCGGGGCTGACGGTGATGCAATCTTCGGAGACCCAGTCGGCTTGGGCGCCGAAGTCGCGCATCAGTTGCAGGGTCAGGTTGATGTAGGGGCGGGAGATGATGTCACCCGTCAAGTGCAGGCGCAGGCCTTTGGGAAGGACGGTACCAATCATCAGCAGGGCGGATATGTATTGTGAGCTGACATTGCCGGCGAGGGATATTTCGCTGCCGGTCAGTTCTGTTCCGGTGATGCGCAAGGGAGGGAACCCTTCGTTTCCGACGTATTCTATGCGGGCACCGAGTTCGCGCAAGGCGTCTACCAGTATGCGGATGGGGCGTTGCTGCATGCGTTGTGTACCGGTGATGATGCGGGTGCCCGGAGTTACGCTGAGGTAGGCGGTGAGGAAACGCATGGCGGTGCCGGCGGCAAGGATATCTATATGTCCGGGATTTCCGTCGAGGGCACGGGTCATCACTATGGTGTCGTCACAATCGCTCAGATTGCAGGGCAGGATATTGCCGTGGGCAAGGGAGTGGAGGATGAGGGCGCGGTTGCTGATGCTTTTGGATGCCGGGAGTTGTATGGCGGCATGCAGGGCGATAGGGGCAGAAATGGTATATCGCATGGTCGTATTTGTTAAGTTACGGTGGTAAGGAGTTTTTTTATTGTCACTGCAAAAGTAGGATAAATCTTTGGGAAATGGAAAAAAGGAAACTTGTTTCTGTGGTTTCAATCTTTCGTTTATCTTTGCGGAGGTAAGTCCTGCTATCGGGACGGATAGATATAATTAAGCATCATTCTTATGGAAATAGATTTAACCACCCCCGCCTTGCTGTTTTCGGCCATATCGCTGATTATGCTGGCCTATACCAACCGTTTCTTGTCCTATGCCCAACTGGTGCGCACCTTGAAGGAACAGTACATGGAGAACCCGTCTTCGGTGAAGGCGGCGCAGATTGCCAACCTGAGGAAGCGGCTCTACCTGACGCGTGCCATGCAGGTGGCGGGCATCGGCAGCCTGCTGCTGTGCGTGGTCAGCATGTTCTTTGTCTATATCCGTCTCCATCTGCTTTCGGCCTATATTTTCGGTTTGGCGCTGATATTGCTGATTGTTTCGCTGGCCATATCGGTGTACGAAATATATATATCGGTGAAGTCTTTGGAGATACATCTCAACGATATGCACGAGTAGAGGCTCTACGGGATGATGTTCCGTACGGGGAGTTCCAGTTCTCCCCAGTCAATCATGGCATTGAATAGTCTGACGGTAGAGAATGAAGGCAAGTCTTCCGGTCTGATATCTTTTTCCTGCAAGATTCCTTCTTCCAGCAAGGCTGCCCGTTTGGTCCCTTTCAGCAGGGGATGTGCCGGCGTGTACCAGTGGGTACCGTCGGAAAGGGCGATGTTGGCGATGGAGGTGTCTGTCAGCAGGCCTTGTTTCACAATCAGAATGTCGTCGCATGCGCCGCGCAGGGCAAAGAGGCAGTTCAGCGGTTCGCGTCCGGCGCTTTTGTAGGTGTAGTCGATGGTATCGGCCTGCATCAGTGCCAGCGAATGCACGTGCCGCACGGCGTAGGGGGAGTAGCTGAGGTCTTCAATACCTTTTTCACCATACACTACGCGTGCCTTGACGATGCCCGCCCCGGTGATGCCTGCTCCACAGCCGGGAGACGACAGATAATCGGACAGTTGCAGCGGTGTGCTTTCCGGCCAGAAGTGGGCGCGGGTATCGTTCAGCCTCCGGTTGTGGCGGGAAAGGTTGCAGACCCTTCCGTGGTCGATGCGTATGGTTTCAATAAATAGGCACATATATTTTCTGTATTACTTCGTTGTATTCGCTTTCCCACCGGCTTTTGGCGGTGATGCCGCCTCCTGCCTTGAAGTGGAGCTGGCCGTTTTCCTGCTCGATGAAGCGTATCATGACAGCGCTGTCCAGCTGTCCGTCGGCATAATGCCCCATGATGCCGGTGTAGAAGCCCCGGCGGTAGTCTTCGGCCTGGGCGATGATTTCTACGGTTTGGGGCTTGGGGGCGCCGGTGATGGAGCCGGCAGGAAGCAGGCGGAAGATGATGTCGCCCAGGTGTGCGGTGTAGTCTTCGGGCAGGGTGCCGCATATCTCGGAGCTGGTCTGGAGGATGGGGCCCTTATTGGTTTGCAGGCGGTCTATATAGCGGTAGGAGGTCACTTCGACGTGTTCCGAAACCATGCTGAGGTCGTTGCGTATCAGGTCGACGATGGTGGCGTGCTCGGCTGCCTCTTTGGTGTCCTGCATCAAGAGCTGTTCCGCATCGGGCAGGGTAGCGTCGATGGTGCCTTTCATGGGGAAGGACTTTATCTTGCCCTTCTCTATGCGGACAAAGATTTCGGGGGAGAAGCAGACGAACCGGTCTTTCAGCCACAGCTTGTACAAGGCTTCGGAGTGGAGGAATATTTCTTCCAGTGTCAGATTGGTGGTGACGGGTACCCGGCAAGTGAGGTTCGTCAGGTAGCTGTTGCCTGCCAGCAGGTTTTGCTTCACGAGGTCGAACGAATGTCTGTATGCGGCGGGGGAAGGGGGAGTGATGTCCCACTGGATAGGGCCGGCGCATCGGGCGGCTGTGCTTCTGGCAAGGGCTGTTGCAGCCGTCTCCGTGTTGCCTGCCTTCGGGAATTGGAAAAGGCAGGTGGCGGGGTCTATCCGGTCGAGGGGCTCAATGTGCGACTGCTCTTGCGCGTAGTCTACGATGAAGAGGAAGGGCACATTGGCTCCGGCCAGTGCGTTCATGCGGGCGATGGTTTCTGTCCGGCTGTACGTCTTCATGCGTCAATAGACTGCGGAGGCTATCACCTGGATTATCAGAATGAGGAACACCATGGCAATGGGATATACCGTGGCATAGGCCACGCTCGGTATGTTGCTGTCCGTCATGGAGTCGGCGGCGGCAAGGCCGGGCGTACTGGTCATGCCGCCGGTGATGGTGCCCAGCAGGTCGAGAATGTTTATCTTGAACACGAACAGGCCTACGCATACTGCCACCAGCATGGGCACCAGCGTGATGGCGGCGCCTACGCCGAACAAGAGCCAGCCGCTTTCCTGGAACGTGGCCATCAGATTCCGTCCTGCCGATGTCCCTACTTCGGCAAGGAAGAGCAGCAGTCCCAGCTGGCGCAGCAGTTGGTTGGCAGGGCCGGACATGGACCACAGAATGGGGCCGGTCTTTCCGATGGCGCTTAGGAACAAGGCGACCATCAGGATGCCTCCCGTCAGTCCCGGAGAGAACGACAGACTGTCCGAGAAGGAGATGTTGAGCTTGCCGAAGAGCACGCCCAGCACGATGCCCAGGGCGATGGGGAAGAAGTCGGTGTCGGACAGTTGCTTGGTGTCGTTGCCCAGCAGGCGTGCCACGCCTTTGATACCGTCTTTCTCGCCCACCACCATCAGCTTGTCGCCGAACTTCAGCGCCAGGTCGGGCGAGGGGGAGAGGTCGATGCCGCTTCGGCGGATGCGGGTGACGGTGCAGCCGAAGTTCTTCATCAGGTTAAGGTCGCCCAGCTGCTTGTTTATCATATCCTTCTTGGTGAGCAGCAGGGATTCAATCTCCTGCATGTCTACGAGTGGCAGTTCGCCTTCTTCGCGTTCGCCCACGAGGACGGCGAGCTGGTTTAAGGCCTCTTTGCTACCCACGGCTTGTATGTAGTCTCCCTCGTGCAGGATGGTCTGGGCGGTGGGGATGGCTATCTGCTCGTTGTGCTTGTGGCGTGAGATGACGGCTCCGGTCATGGCGCGCGCATTGATTTGCATCAGGCTCCGGTCGAAGACGGCGGGGTTGGTCACGCGGAACAGGCAGGTTGTCAGTTCCGGGAACTGGCTGCGGCGTTCCTTCTCCAACCGGCGCGCCTCCTTGTCGAGGTCGATGCGCATGATACGGGGCAGCAGCTTGACGAAGAGAATCACGCCGATAACGCCGAAAGGATAGGCAATACCGTAAGCGATGGATGCCAGTGGGGAATGGGTGCTGTCAATGGCTACGGCAAGTCCCGGTGTACTGGTCAGGGCGCCGGCTATGAGGCCCACCACGCTGGGGGTGTCTATGTCGAAGGCGTACTTCAATCCTACGGCTGTGAGGGCGGCGGAGCAGATGATGAGCAGGGTGATGATGATAAGCGTCTTGCCCTTGCTCCGGAAGGAGTCGAAAAATCCGGGACCGGCCTGGATGCCGATGGTGAAGATGAAGAGCACCAGTCCGAAGTTTCCTAATTCTTTGGGGATGATGACACCGAAGTGTCCGAACAGCAGGGCAATGAAGATGACGGCGGAGACGTCGAGCGAAAGCCCTTTAATCTTGATTCTTCCCAACATGAAGCCTAAAGCCACAATGAGAAAGAGCGCGAAATAGGAGGAGTTTAACAAGTCAGCAAACATAATCAGTTAAAGAGTTAGGAATTTATGTCACAAAGATAGTGCAAAAAAGTGAGATAGAAAAAGTCTTGCTTCCTTGTGGCATATAAAAAAGATGATGTGCCATCAACCGTTTTGACACATCATCTTAATATATATATCGGCCTATATGACCGGTATTCCTGCGTGGGGCAAGGCGGTACTTATTTTTCGAGTTCCTTCAGCAGTTCCTCTACGGCAGCTTTCAGCTGTGTGTCTTCTCCCTTCACGATGGTCTCGGGTGAATTGGCTACTTTGATGTCCGGCTCCAGCTGCGAGTTCTCCAGATAGCTGCCGTCCGACAGGCGGTAGCCCACGACGGGGATGCCGAATACCAATGACGGGTCTTGCAGGCGTTCCCACGACACGCTGGTCATGGTTCCCGGCACGGGCATGCCTACCAGCTTGCCCAGTCCGCGGTGGCTGTAAACCCACGGCGTGCCGTGCGCATTGGAGTAGTTGGCCTCGCACATCACCATGATGGAGGGTTTGTTCCAGCGGCGGCTGGGCATGTCGCACGTCTCGCGACCGCGCACCACTTGGGTGAAGTATTTTTGTCCACTGAAAAGTATTTCTATATCCTCGTGCAAGCGTCCACCGCCATTGAAACGGGTGTCGATGACGATGCCTTCGCGGTTGTTGTATTTTCCCAGGATGTCCGAGTAGACGGAACGGAAACTGTCGTCTCCCATAGACTCGATGTGCACGTAACCCAATCGGCCACCCGACCATCGGTCAACGTCTGCCGCACGCTGTTTCACCCAGCGGCTGTAGAGTAAATCGCTGAACGCACCGTTCGTAATGGGGATAATGACCTCTTCCCAGTGCTCCTTGGTCTGCGGGTCGAAGAGAGAAACAAGTGTTTTTTCTTCCGTGCCTTGTTGTTGAGCAGCGTGTAATAGTCCGCATCGGGGGTGATTTCCACGCCGTCTATCTTTTCGATGACTGTGCCGGCTTTCACCCGGGTGTTGGCTGTGTCGAAGGGGCCTTTCTCCACTACTTCGGCAATGAGCATGCCCTTGCCCGTGTAGTTCCAGTCGAAGAACAGTCCCAGGCTGGCAGTAGGTTCGGATTGCCCTTTGGGATAGAAACGGCCGCCGGTGTGAGATACGTTCAGCTCGCCCAGCCATTCGCTCAGCAGTTCGGCAAAGTCATAATTGTTGTCGATATGGGGCAGGAAGCGGCGATAGGCGGCGGTCATCTTGTCCCAGTCCACTCCGTGCATATTGGTATTGTAGAATCGCTTCTGCTGTTGGCGGTACACGTGGTCGAACATGTATTCGCGCTCCGCAGCCAGGTCCATCTTGGCATCTACCTGGAAGGTGATGGGGGTCAGCGCGTCGGATGAAGTGTCCATTTTCTGCATCTTGCGGCTGCCCAGCAGGAAGAGGCTCTTGCCGTCCTTGTCCAGCTGCATGTCCGCCCATCCGGCATCCATCTTGTGTAGCAGGCGGGTCTCTTTCTTGCGCAGATTCATCTTCCAGAGGTCGTAGCCGCCTTCGAAGGCTGCCAGGTAGTAGAGTGTCTCGCCATCCTTGGAGATGATGGTGCTGCCCATGTCGGAAGAATTCGGGGTGAGGCGCACCACACGGTCTTCGATGCCTCGCAGCTCGACGACGATGTCTTTCGGCTGGTCATCTTTTTCGTCAGCATTGCTGTCTTTCTTTGTCGTCTTTCTTCTTTTTATCCTTGTTTTTGTCTTGGGGGTGTCTTTTCCGGCAGACTTTTTCTGTTCCTTCTCCAGCTCCTTGCGCAGTTCGTAGTCTTCCTTGCTCAGGCAGTATTTGTCGTAGGCGTCTTGGTTGAGGAAGACGAGCATGGCGTCGTTCAGCGAGCCCCATGAGGCGTGGGCACGCATGCCGTAGCGTTCGGTGGTGAAGAGGATGGCGTTGCCGTCCAGCGCAAAGCGGGGATAGCCGCTCATGTAGCCGCTATTGGTGAGGTTGATGATGTCTTTGCCTCCCTCTGCGCTGACCAGGCCGATGTCGGAGTAGGGGTCGTGCTTGTTGCCGGTGAACTCAAGTGTAAACCATTTACCGTCCGGCGACCATGCGTAGTCAAATCCTCCGCCGGTGCTGTACCAGGTGGAGCCGTCCGTAATCTGGCGCACCTTCTTCGTCTCCAGATTGAGCACCATCAGCCGGATGCGGTCTTCGATAAAGGCGAGTTCCTTGCCGTCGGGCGAGAATTGCGGATAGGCACGTTCCACGGTGGTGGAGGGCAGCAGCACTTCTTCTTCAATCAGCGTGGCGTTCGGGAAGTTAGGGTCTTCCTTGCGGGCTATCTTGGCAAGGTAGAGCTGCCAGTTGCCACCTCGCTCGCTGGCGTAGGCCAGGGTGCGGTTGTCCGGCGCAAAAGGAGAGGCCCGCTTCGCGTGCCGGTGTGTGCGTCACCTGCTTGGTAGTGGCATAGTCTGCCGAAGTGACAAAGACTTCTCCGCGCAGCGTGAAGGCAATCTGTTTTCCGTCCGGGGACACAACGGCAGAAGTGGCTCCGTCGGAAGACTGCAGGTTGGCGAATTGCGGCTGGTCATCGCGCACAATCTCTATAGCGACTTTCTTCGGGGTGGCATCCGGCTGCTGGGTATAGATTTCGCCGTCGTAACTGTAGCACAACGTCCCGCCGTCACTCATGGAGAGGAAGCGCACGGGATGTGTCTTGAAGCTGGTGATGGGCTTCACCTCTCGGGGCTGTGCCAGCGGGAAGGCATACACGTTGAATGAGCCGCCGTTTCTCTCACTCAGAAAGTAAACCGTTCTTCCATCGGGTGACAACACCGGGTTGCGGTCTTCGCCCGCGCGGTCGGTGAGGTTGGTATGGATACCCGTCTTTGCATCATACAGCCAGATGTCGCGGGTGATGGAGGAGGTGTGGTGCTTTCTCCATTCATCTTCAAATCCCTTGCGGTCTTGGTAGAGGAACTGCTGGCCCGCCTTGTCGAAGCAGACCGCTTCGGCAGGGGTACTCAGCACTTGCTCCGTACGCCCTCCCGTTGCAGGTACTTTGTAAAGCTCGGTCATGGCCGAAGTGGGGAAAAGAGCGCTGCTTGCCGGGTCCTGGATGGATGCGGAAAACAAGATATACTTTCCGTCCGGAGTGAATGTGGAGGGGATCTCACCGGTGGAGTGGGTAGTGAGCCGTTGGGCGGTTCCGCCGTCTGCCGGCATCACGAATACGTCGAAGTTGCCGTATCTGTCGCTGGCAAAGGCAATCTGTTTGCCGTCCGGTGACCATATGGGGGTACATTCGTAGCTCTCTTGGGTAGTAAGCTGTGTGGCGGTTCCACCTTTGGCGGGCACCTTGTAGATGTCTCCTTTGTAGCAGAATGCGATTTCCGTACCGTCGGGAGAGATTTGCACATCGCGCATCCAGAGCGGCGTGGCGGCATGTCCGGCAATGGCAGTAAGGCCTAGTGCAAGGATTGCAAGGGTTTTCTTCATAAGTGTGTGGGTTGATGTTAATATAGAATGTTTATAAACGTCATGATGCTGTCCACAAGGCAAGGAGCGAGGTACGTCATTTCATACCTCGTGCCTTGTATATCTGTTCTTTGGCATTGTTGATGCTTTGGAACTTCTCTTCTGCGGCTTTCTTGATGTCTTCGCCCAGCGTTGCCACCCGGTCGGGATGGTGTTTCAAGGCTAGGCGGCGGTAAGCGGCACGCACTTCGTCATTGGTGGCAGTGGGTTCAATTTCAAGTACTTTGTAGGCCTCGTTCAGTGAGCTACCGCCTAGGTTAAGCATGGATTCCACTTCCTTGACGGATAGTCCCATGTACATGGCCACTTCTTTCAAGGCTTCTATCTCCTCGTTGCAGACGTGTCCGTCGCTTTTGGCAATTTCTACCAAGAATACCAGCAGTTGCAAGCGTTCCTCGTATGTCAGGTTGGCGGCAATCTGCGTTCCACAGTCACGGATGGTGTTTTTAAATGCCAGTGGGTTTTGTCTGTCCATCTGCTTGCGCTGTTCGAAGAGGTTGAGCAGTATCCGTTCTCCCTCGCCCACGGCAGCCTCACCGAATGTGCTTCTCAGAAAGCGGCGGACGAATTCCATTTCACTATGCATGATGCGCCCGTCTGCACGGATAATGTACGAAGCCATCACGAGCATGGAGAAGAGGAAACTGTTCCGTTGCCCGGTATAGGTAGTGCCGTGCGTTGGTTCTTCTCCATAATAACTGCCTGCGTCACTTGAATCGGTGTCGAACAGTGAACCGAATACAAAACCTGCCAAGGCTCCCAGCGGTCCTCCGGCCATGAAGCCGATGATGCCGCCTATCCATTTAGCTGCTCCCATAATTTTTCTTGTTTAAAGTGCAAAAATAGAGATTTCTTACGAGAATTCCAGTAATTTGATGAGCTATTCCCGCTGAAGCGAATAGGCACCGTCTTCTTTTTGTACATATTCAGCATATTTATGGCAGCAAGTCTGTCATTAAGAAATACTATAAAAATTAAGGAGTTAAGTCTTAGACTTAACTCCTTAATGCTCAACAGTCGGGATGACAAGATTCGAACTTGCGACCACACGCCCCCCCAGACGCGTACTCTACCGGGCTGAGCTACATCCCGAATTGCGGGTGCAAATGTACGGCTTTATTTTAAAATAGCAAATATTTATAGTGCTTTTTTTTTATTGAATGAACCTATATTTTGCAGTTTCAAGGCTTTCGGTCAACGTGTCCTGCTCTCTTTTTACTTGTATGCCTGCTTCGCAAGGCAATGGCTTTGAGCGGGCAGGCATACTTTGAATGAAGTTATTGCAGGTTTAGGCTGTTTCTTACGGAAGTGACAGCCGGACTTTCGGGCGTTACGGATTTCCGGGTACAATAATCGAATTCCGCAGACTTCTCGCCGCTAAATGATTTCCACTTCAGTTTCAATTTAACGGTCTTGCCTTCTGTATCAGGCAGGGCATCCAACTTGAAAGCAACCAGTCCGTCCGCATACCTGCCGTAAATGTCGCCCTTGGCATTGTGGCGGAATTCTACTTCATACGGGTTTTCCGGATTCTCGCTCAGCAGCAGATTGACAAAGTGCTTTGTTTGATAGTCTCCTTGCTGAGTTCTAAAGCGAAGGGTCAGATAACCGTCTTCTGCAATGGTCACCCAATCGTTTACTATTTCCACCGGGTCGGTGCCGTATACGGCATCGTTCTCTTCACCCAAATCCGGGGCGATGGGTTTGGTAAGGATACTGTCTATCCAGTTTATATGTACAGCTTGGGTGTAGATATCGCTGGGCTCGTCCACTTCCTTGTAGTTTACCAAAGCGCGGACTTCCTTCTCGCCGTAGGGAGATTTCGTCATGTTGGTAGGCAGCAGAGTGGTCTTGTCATCCAATTGCAGAAAGACTGTCTGGTCTGCATCGGTCTTTACCGTTACCAGGGCATTGGGGAATCTCATGGCATAATTATCATCGTCGTCCAGGCACGATTGGAGGCTTAAGGAGCTGATGGTTGCAATAGCGATTAAAATTTTCTTGTTAAAGATTGACTTCATTTTCATAGTGTACTCTTTTAAATTAAACATTTGGAATAGGTCTTGCTTTTATAGAAATAGCATATTTGCGGAAACCCTGCATGCAGCATTGTTAATTAATGATAAGAGCCGGAGTAAGCTGGTGCGGAATATTATTCCCCGATACATGAAAGATATTTGTATATCAGGTGGAATATGATTACCTTTGCTGTATGAGATGCACATCTCGCGTGTGTTGAGATGTATGTCTCGAACTGCATGAGATGTGCATCTCGTGCATGTTGGGGAATAGCTGTCCGGCCGTATGGAAACTGGCTTTCTGTTTAGGGGAAGTAACCTTCGGGTGGGGTGTCAGCAGTCTGGTTGCAGTAAGAAACATTATGTTCATTGTGAAAAGAGTATGAGTATAGTCTATTTGGTTCGAAAGAAGGTTTTCCGCACGGCGGAAGGGGTGAAGCAACTCTATTATGCTGTGCAGCGTGTGTTACAGCGGCGTGGAGGTGTGACGGCAGAGCTGCTGGCGCAGCGTATGGCATCCAGAAAAGGGATGAGTTCGGGAGACGTGCAGAGTGTATTGATAGATTTGCCGAAGTTTATAGAGGAAGCGCTGATGGAGGGAGAGTCGGTGACCATTAAGGGGCTGGGTTCCTTCCATGTGGCGGTGACGAGTGACGGGTTTGAGCATCCCGACGATGTGATGCCGGGCAAGGTACGCTTATCCCGTGTCTATTTTCGTCCGGATAAGTCGCTGGTGGCGAGGCTGAACAGCGGGATGGATTTCTACCGTTATCCGCTTAGCCGATATTTCCCTCACGATATGTTGCGGCCGGAAACGCTGCGAAAGGAGCGGGCCGAGGGAAAGACGGGAATTCCGGATGAAGACCCGGTTGGGATGGAAAATGATACGGAGGACTTTTCGGGGGAGGAGTGAGCGATGAATGTGGAAGAATTCAGAGAATACTGTCTCTCCTTGCCGGGAGTGAGCGAGAAGATGCCTTTTCCTAATGTGGCCGACAGATACAGCCGCGATGTGCTTTGCTTTTATGTGGGCGACAAGTGGTTCTGCTTTGTCAATATCGAAGTGTTCGACTTCTGCTGCATCAAGTGCCGCCCGGAGGAATCAACGGAGCTGCGGGCAAGGTACGAGGGGGTGAAGCCGGGGTGGCACATGAACAAGAAGTATTGGAACAGTGTGTATTTTAATCAGGATGTACCGGACAGCATTATCCGAGAACTGGTGGCACGCTCCTATCGGCTGGTTGTGGAGAGCCTGCCGAAGAGGGAGCGGGAGCGTTATACCCCCATGCACTCCCTATAAAAGTCGAACATTTCGAAGATAGTCTCCTTGTCTGCCGTCTGGTTGAGACAGATGTCACCCACTTCTTTCAATAGGGTGAAGTTGATGACTCCGGCGGTATTCTTCTTGTCATGCTTCATCAGTTCGTACAGCTGGTGGTACTGTTTGCAGTTGAAGGTGAAGCTGCCATAATTCTCTTTGACGAATTGGATGGTCTGGCGCATCTTGTCCTTCGGGAATCCGGTCTTTATATAAGAAAGGTAGAGTTCGCAGACCAGCCCCCATGCCACTGCATAGCCGTGCAGCACCGGACGCCTTTCGGCAAGGGCGAGGCTTTCGAAGGCGTGTCCTACGGTGTGCCCCAGGTTCAAGGCTTTGCGGATGCCATGTTCCTGCGGGTCTTCTTCTACGATGTGTTCCTTTACCTGCACGGAACGTCCTACCATGGACTTCAGTAAGGCATAATCTATCTTTTCCGTATCGAATGACAGCAGTTCTGCCAGATGTTCCGGGGTACTGATGAGGCCGTGCTTCAGCATCTCCGCATAGCCGGAGAAGAAGTTATGGGCATCGAGGCTGCGCAGGAACTCGGTTTCCAGCAGCACGCAGGCGGCAGGAGCAAAGACGCCGATTTCATTCTTCAGACCGTTGAAGTTGATGCCCGTCTTGCCTCCCACGGAAGCGTCGACCATGGCGAGCAGCGTAGTGGGAACGTTGATGTAGGCGATGCCCCGCTTGAAGGTGGAAGCGGCAAAACCGCCAAGGTCGGTCACCATGCCACCGCCCAGATTGATGAGCAGGGAGTGGCGGCTGGCCCCTTTCTCGCTCAGGGCTTGCCATACGGCAGCCAGCGTTTCCATATTCTTGTGCACATCTTCTGCCCCGATAATAATCTCTTCCGCTTCTTCCAGGGCGGGGATACCGTCCAGATGCGGGCGGCAGAGGCGGTGGGTATGCTCGTCGGTAAGGATGAAAAGCTTGTCATGGGGACACTTCGCTATGGCATGCGTCAGGCTGTTTGCCAGTCCTTCGCAAAGGATTACTTCTTGTTTACTCATCTTGTTAATTACAAATTACGAATTACCAATTACTGATGTTACGGATTATGAAGGAAAGGGAGCCTTCTTCATTATATTGTGGCACAAAGATAGCTCTTTTGGCAATAAAACGTTATCTTTGTCCCGTGAAATTCTATGGGTGGCAAGGTGTTTCCGTCATCTGCCTCCCGCTATTTGTAATTAGTAATTTGTAATTGATTGATAGAAATGAGAGCATTACTTCCCGTTTATTGCCGTCCGTTGGGTTATTTCATCATAGCTCTGGCGTTGTTCCTTCCTTTCATATTCCTATTGTGGGGAAAAGTGACAGATGCCAACTTGCTGTTTTACAAGGAATGCTCCAAACTCCTGATGATGATGGGGGCACTGATGATAATCTTTGCCTTGACGAAGAACGAGAATAAGGAGATAGAGCAGGTGCGCAACAAGGCCACGCGCAATGCCATCTTTCTGACCGTTCTTTTTATCTTCGGCGGTATGCTCTACCGGGTGGCGCAGGGTGACCTCCTTTCGGTCGATTCTTCTTCTTTTCTCATATTTCTTATATTGAATGTGCTTTGCTTGGAATTTGGTATAAAGAAAGCGACAGTTGATAGATTATTTAAGCGGAATGGTCGATAAATAAAGCAAATCGTCATGTGGGGCATTAAACCTTTTGCCCGGAAGTCTGTCAAATGAAACAGTGAATAAAAGGCATTGTTCATTTAGAATAGACAAAGAATAGACACATGAAGAAAATTATCACGGGGATGGCGTTGCTGTTGGTAACAACGCTGTCTGCATTTTCACAGACCAAAAACATTACGGTATCGGGCCGTGTCGTGGAGGACACCAAGGAGCCTGCGATACAAGCTACCGTGCAGTTGCTTTTGTTGCCAGACAGTGTTCAGGCATCGGGTACGGCCACTACGGCACAAGGTTATTTCACTCTTCCCAAAGTCAGTGCGGGTAAATACGTGCTGAAGGTTTCCTACATCGGATTCAAGAGCCAGTACATCCCTTTACACCTTTATGCTACGACAACTGCCAAGAACGTGGGTACACTGACATTGGAAACGGATGCGGTGATGCTGGCCGAGGCTGTGGTTACGGCAGAAGCGCCGCAAGTGCAGGTGGTGGAAGATACACTGGTATATACCTCATCTGCCTATCGTACCCCCGAGGGAGCCATGCTCGAGGAGTTGGTGAAGAAGCTGCCCGGTGCGGAGATTGACGACGAGGGTAATGTGAAAATCAACGGTAAGGACTTGTCGAAGATTATGGTCGACGGCAAGGAGTTCTTCGGTGGAGACGTAAAGACCGGTTTGAAGAACCTGCCGGTAGATATGATAGAGAAGCTGAAAACCTACGATAAGAAGTCCGATTTGGCACGTATCACCGGTATTGACGACGGTGAGGAGGAGACGGTGCTCGACCTGACCGTAAAGAAAGGCATGAACCAGGGTTGGTTCGGTAATGCCGACGTGGCCGGAGGGACGGAAGACCGCTATATGGGCCGCTTTATGCTGAACCGCTTCGTGGACAAAACCCAGGTGTCGGTAGTGGGTTCTGCCAATAACGTGAACGACCAGGGCTTTTCGGGCGGTGGCGGTCCTCCGCGCTGGCGCAGGAACAACGGACTTACTGCAACGAAAATGCTGGGTGTGAATTTCGCTACCCAAACCGATAAGCTGGAACTGGGCGGTAGTGCACGCTACAACTATCAGGATGGGGATATTGCAAGTATCGGTTCTACCGAGGACTTTCTGCCGGACGGCAACTCTTACTCCAACTCGAACAGCAGGCAACGTAACAAAGCCAAGAATTTCAATGCCGATTTCCGTATGGAGTGGAAGCCGGACTCGATGACGAATATCATTTTCCGTCCCAACTTCTCGTACGGCAAAACGGACAATCTCTCCAATTCTGAGAGCGGTACGTTCAGTTCCGACCCTTACAGTCTGGTGAGTGACCCCAATAACTGGCTGAATCTGGAGAAGATTTTTAATCCGGACGATGACCCGTTGAGGAGTATCCGTATAAATGCTATCAACAGCGGTTCGCTGAGCGACAACAAGAGTGTGTCTACGGATGCAACCTTGCAGTTGAACAGAAAGCTGAATGACAAAGGACGCAATGTCACGTTCCGTGGAAGATTCGGTTATACCAATAATGACAACAACCAGTATACGGAGTCGGAAACACATTACTTCCAGTTACTGAATGCTTTGGGAGGAGACTCCATCTTGGTTCGTAACCAGTACATCACTACTCCTACCAAGAACTACAATTACAGTGCACAGCTGACTTACAGCGAACCGATAGCCCGCGCCACTTTCTTGCAATTCAGCTATCAGTTCCAGTACAAGTATAGCGAGAGCGACAAGACGACGTATGATTTGCAGGGCTTTCCGGATTGGGGATTGTCAACCCAGCTTCCCACGGGATATGAAGAGCATGCGGTGGATAGTCTGGGTAAGTATGCGGAATACCGCTACTACAACCACGATGCATCCGTGTCTTTGCGCTTTATCCGCGAGAAGTATCAGTTGAGCGCAGGTATGTCGTTCCAGCCGCAGCATTCTGTATTGTCCTATAAGCGCGGCGACTATATGATTGATACCACCCGCAATGTGTTCAACTTCGCTCCGAACCTGGACTTGCGCATCCGTTTCTCCAAGGTGAGCCAGCTGCGTATGACATACCGCGGGCGTAGCAGCCAACCTAGTATGGAGAATCTGTTGCCGATTGTGGACAACTCCAATCCGCAGAATGTACGTATCGGTAATCCGGGCTTGAAGCCTTCCTTCACGCACAACATGCGATTCTTCTATAATACGTATAATGCCGAAAAGCAGCGCGGTATTATGTCGCACGTCAACTTCTCGGCAACGCAGAATAGCATCAGCAATAGCCGTGTGTACAATTCGGAGACTGGTGGATGGACTACAACTCCGAAGAATATCAACGGTAATTGGAATGCGTTCGGCATGTTTGGCTTCAATACGGCACTGCCCAATAAGAAGTATACCATCAACTCCTTCTCCAATGCCAACTATCAGAACAATGTGGCTTATCTGACGTCCGGTAAGGGAGCAGATGCCGTGGAACGGAAGAATACAACCACCAACCTGACGCTGGGCGAACGTCTGAATGCCGCCTATCGTAATGACTGGTTTGAATTCGGCTTGAACGGAAGCATCTCCTATTCAATAGAGAAGGATAAACTGACGCCTGACAATAATCAGGAGCCCTATACCTTCTCCTACGGTGCCAATACGCAGATTTCCATGCCGTGGAACATGACGCTCTCTACCAACATTGCCAACCAGAGCCGTCGAGGATATACGGACAGCAGTATGAACCGTAACGAGCTTATCTGGAATGCACAGTTGTCGCAGACTTTCCTGAAAGGGAATGCCACCGTCAGCTTCGAGATGTACGACATTCTGAAGAAGCAGAGTAACATCAGCCGTTCGCTGACTGCAAGCGGCCGCTCGGTGTACGAATATAACGGCGTGAACAGCTATTGCATGCTTCACTTCATCTATCGTCTGAATATTTTCGGCAGCAAGGCCGCCCGCGATAAGATGCAGGGCAGACGCGGCTTCGGCGGTCCGGGCTTCGGTCCGGGGCATGGCCCTGGCGGTTTCGGAGGACGCAGGCCGTTCTAAAGCGGAGGGGATCACCCCCCTAATCAGCTTGTCATTCTGATACACTCTCAATTCTGTGGCAGGTTTCTTTTTGATTATTTTTCAGACGCTGATGACGCAGATAAGAATATTAAAAATCTGCGTCATCTGCGTCATCCGCGTCAAAGCGATAGCAAGTATAAGTTTTCAGACAAGTTGGGGGAAGAGGGACTTTTATGTTAATCTCTGTAATCTTCGGTGAAAGTTTCTGTGTTTTTCCTACATTTGTTTCACACTTAATTGTCTGTGAACATGCTTGATTGGAACTTCATTGCCAGCCAGATTGCTACGATAGCCTTCGACATTGTTTATTTCGGTGCCATCATCGGAACGATTGTCGTCATTATCCTCGACAACCGCAATCCGGTGAAAACCATGGCATGGATACTGATACTGATGTTCCTTCCCATCGTGGGGCTGGTGTTTTACTTCTTCTTCGGGCGTAGTCAGCGCCGTGTGCGCATGATAGGGAAGAAGAGTTACAGCCGCTTGTTGAAGAAACCTATGGCGGAATATCTGGCGCAGGACTCATGTGCGCTTCCCATCAATTACAGTCGTCTCATATCCTTGTTCCGTAATACCAACCAGGCTTTCCCCTTCGATGGAAACCGGGTGGAAGCCTATACCCTGGGGCTCTCCATGCTGCAATCCCTGCTACGCGAACTGGGGAAAGCAACGAAGCATATCCACATGGAATTCTATATCTTTGAGGACGATGCCATTGGGCGCTTGGTGCGTGATGTCCTGATGGAAAAGGCGCGTGCCGGGGTAGAGGTACGTGTGATTTATGATGATGTGGGTTGCTGGCATGTTCCCAACCGTTTTTTTGAAGAGATGCGCGAGGCCGGTATTGAGGTACGCAGTTTTCTGAAGGTACGCTTTCCGCTTTTCACCAGTAAGGTGAACTATCGTAATCATCGGAAAATAGTTGTCATTGACGGGCATATCGGCTTTGTGGGGGGGATGAATCTTGCCGAACGCTATATGCGCGGATTCTCATGGGGCATCTGGCGGGACACACATCTGCTGCTGGAGGGCAAGGCTGTTCACGGATTGCAGACCGCCTTCCTACTCGATTGGTACTTTGTGGACCGTACACTGATTACGTCTACCCGCTATTTCCCGAAAATAGAAAACTGCGGTACTTCCTTGGCGCAGATTGTAACGAGTGAGCCCGTAGGCCCATGGAAAGACATTATGCAGGGACTCGTCATATCCATTTCCAGCGCAAAGAAATATTTCTATATCCAAACTCCCTACTTCCTGCCCACCGAAGCCGTACTTGTTGCCATGCAGACAGCCGCCTTGTCAGGTGTCGATGTGCGTCTGATGTTGCCCATGCGTGCTGATAACCGCTTGACGCATCTGGGTTCCTGCTCTTATCTGGCAGATGTGCTCTATTCGGGAGTCAAGGTCTATTTCTATAAGAAAGGCTTCTTGCACTCCAAACTGATGGTTTCGGATGATGAGTTGTCCACGGTAGGCTCTACGAATGTGGATTTCCGCAGTTTTGAACATAACTTTGAGGTGAATGCCTTCATCTATGACACAGAAACAGCGCTTCAGATGCGCGAAATCTTCCTTCAAGACCAGCGCGACTGCGTACAAGTATTCCTGAAGAACTGGGTGAAGCGCCCCTGGTATCGTAAGGCTGCAGAGAGTGTGGTGCGGCTGATGGCGCCGCTGTTATAATGAAGAATGATGAATGAAGAATTTCTTGAAGTGTATTCATATCGTACCATTCTTCATTCATCATTTAAATATCGTGAAGTTCACGCTCCCGTATACCCTTCTCTCCACAAAGTGCGGATGTTCCTCGAAACTGTTTTTCTTCCCGTGTTCCAAGACGAAGAGTCCGTCTTCTTTCAGCAAGTTGTTCTCGAAGATGAGATCGGGCAAGGTTTCCAGCCCGGCAAGCTCGTAGGGAGGGTCAGCAAAGATAAAGTCGAACTGCTCGCGTCCGCTTTTGAGGTATTTGAATACGTCACCGCGTATGGGTAGGCACTTGTCCGTCTTTAATTCCTGCATAATTTTGCAGATGAAGGCATAGTGGTCGCGGTCTTTTTCCACGCTGATTACTTGGTCGCAGCCTCTGGACACAAGCTCGATGCTGATGCTGCCCGTACCGGCAAATAGGTCGAGGGCACGGATGCCGTCCTCAAAGTCCATGTAGTTGGAGAGCACATTGAACAGATTCTCTTTGGCAAAGTCTGTGGTGGGGCGTGCCTTGAAGGAGTGGGGCACGTCGAAACGTCTTCTTTTGTATATTCCGCTGATTACTCGCATAGGGTTATGGCTTGCAGGTCAAGATTAGTGGCGGGATTCATGATGAATACCTGCCGGATGAATTTTCGCAGTTCGGGCAGTAGCAGTTCTTTGTCGTTTAGGTCACCGGTCAGGTGCAGCTCATCGCGTTCCTGCTCGAAGCCGAGTTGTTTCCATATATATAATAGGTAGTAGACACGGTCGGGTGTGCTTCTGCATTCAAAGGAATTGGCAAGAAGGAGGCGTCCGCGCTCGTAGCCGTATACGTCTACGGCATCTTTTCGCAAGTGTGCATACATCTTCCGGTTGTTGCCCAAGCGGCTCTTTGAGGAGAAGAACTCAATGAAGGGGCTGGCTTGGGAATAGAACTTGACATCGGGATACTGTTCGCGAAGGAAGGAGCAGGCACTCTTATCCATGCCGAACAGTACGACAGTGCTGTTCTTATGCAGTATGTTGTATTGTACGGTTTCGTTTTCCCGTTTAGGATGGTTGTGATAGAAAATGATTTCCGTTTGTTCGTCCTCGAAGAACTCCAGGGGAATGAACGTGAAGCGTTTGTCTGCCATGAGCACATTGACACGGCGGAAGGGGCGTTCCAGCCATGCCAGTTCGCGGAAGGTCTGTTTCAGATTGGCAGTGAGGGAGAAGGACTCATCCACTTCGCGGTCGTAGTAAGAAAACTCACCGTCGCCCAGAGGGTTGAACACAGAAAAAGAAAATCCATCCGTACTGAGACGGATGGATAATGTATACTGTTCCGATTTATTAAAATCAGTCGTTTCTATCATACGTTTGTCGGGGTGAGATTATTCCCAGTTACCGGCGTTGTTGTTAGCTGTTTCCAAGCTACCAATCATCAGACCGCAGTACTTGCCAAGTTTGGTTTGTACGTCCTTGATGTTGGCAATTTCTTGTGCATCCAGACCGTTCAAATAAACTTCGTACGGAGTCTTCACTTCGAGCAGACAGAAAGGAGCGCCGGATTTGGCTGTATCGTTCTTGATGGCCATTTCGAACTGTGCACCGTTTCCGAAGGGAACATATCTCATAGAATCGGGGTTGAAGCCTTTCGGGAAGATAGTATCCAATACGGCTACCCACATAGTGTCACGCTTGAAGTTTTCCAATCCCCATTTCTTGACGTCAGCATAGTTACCTGTCTTCTTTGCCTTATTGATGATGTTGATGGCTTTCTTTTCAGTCAGACCGTCTTCCAGCTGCTTATCGTTCAGTTCTCCTTGCTTGAAGATGAACGGAAGTTTCTGGTTTTTAACAAAGTCAATCAGAGAGTCGAAGCTTGCAGTATATTGCTGGTCATGTAAAGTACGATATTCCAATTGTGCTTTACGGATGTCAATCAGACGTGCAATGACGGCTGCGTCTCTGTGCTTCTTTGCTTTTTCAAAGTTGATAGGACCCATAATGCTGGTGTAACAAATATAAATTAGCACCAAAGCACATAAGCCTAAAATGACATTAAATACTGTTTTCATGATAAATATGTTTTTTAGTTGTTATATTCGCACCGCAAAAATAAGAAATTAATTTAAAAACGATAGTTCCCTTTACTTTTTTCTGTTACAAAAATGATAAATAACTATTTAGAAAGGCAAATTAAGGAAAATTTTCCTTACCAACCAACTCCTGAGCAAGAAATTGCTGTAAAATCTTTATCGGAGTTCCTTCTGTCACCCCGTAGCGAGGTGGTTTTTATGCTTCGTGGTTATGCGGGGACGGGTAAAACATCGTTGGTCGGTGCCTTGGTGCGGACGTTGGATAAGTTGCAACAAAAGTCGGTATTGCTGGCACCGACCGGACGGGCGGCAAAAGTTTTCTCGGCGTATGCGGGGCATCCGGCGTTTACAATTCATAAAAAAATTTATAGACAGCAATCTTTCTCCAATGAGCTGAGCAATTTTTCTGTGAACGATAATTTGACAACTCACACTTTATATATAGTGGATGAGGCCTCGATGATTTCCAATGAGGGACTGTCCGGTTCCATGTTCGGCACGGGCAGATTGCTGGACGACCTGGTGCAGTTTGTCTATTCCGGCCAGGGATGCCGCCTGCTGCTGATGGGCGATACGGCACAGCTGCCGCCGGTGGGGGAGGAGCAGAGCCCTGCCCTCTTTGCCGATGCCTTGAAAGGCTATGGGCTGGAAGTGGTGGAGGTGGACTTGACGCAGGTGGTGCGCCAGGAGCAGCAGTCGGGCATTTTGTGGAATGCCACCCGTCTGAGGCAGTTGATAGCGGAAGACGATTGCTACAGCCTGCCGAAGATAAAGGTTTCGGGGTTTGCCGACATTAAAGTTCTGCCCGGAAATGAGCTGATAGAAACGCTGAGCTCTTGCTACGACCATGACGGGCTGGATGAAACTATCGTGGTGTGCCGCTCCAACAAGAGGGCGAACATCTACAACAAAGGCATCCGTGCGCAGATTCTCTGGCGTGAGGATGAATTAAACACCGGTGATTTGTTGATGGTGGCGAAAAATAACTACTTCTGGACGGAAAAGGAGAAAGAGATGGATTTCATTGCCAACGGTGAGACTGCCGTGGTGCGCCGCGTGCGCCGTACGCGAGAGCTGTATGGCTTCCGCTTTGCAGACGTGACGCTGGTCTTTCCCGACTATAACGACTTTGAACTGGAAGTGAACATGCTGCTCGATACGCTGCATACCGACTCGCCTGCGCTGCCCAAGGCAGAAAACGACCGGCTTTTCTACTCCGTCCTCGAAGATTATGCCGACATCACCGTGAAGCGCGAGCGGATGAAGAAGATGAAGGCAGACCCGTACTACAACGCCTTGCAAGTGAAGTATGCCTATGCCGTGACTTGCCACAAGGCGCAGGGCGGGCAATGGAAGAATGTCTTTCTGGACCAGGGGTATATGACGGATGAATATCTGACACCCGATTATTTTCGTTGGCTTTACACCGCCTTTACCCGTGCCACGGGAACGCTCTACTTGGTGAACTATCCGGAAGAACAAATAGTTTGAAAAAGAGAGGGGTACCGATGCAGTATTCTGGCATTTTTTGTATTTTTGTAGATAGAACAACTATAACTGAACAAGTATGAAGAAGCTATACTCTCTCTTTGCTTTGATAGCACTGCTGTTTACCGCTTCCGGTTGCGAGGACGATTACCGAAGCATGGTACTTTTCGAAGGTGTGGAGCCTATCTACCAGATTGGGACATGTGACAATCTGGTGTCCAATCTTTCTTATTATCTTTCTGAAACAAACGAAGATACAGTGCTGGGCATTGACGGCGGCGACGGTTCCTATAATGTGATTAACGAGCACGAGTCGGTGGCTTCCGTGACTTTTACCGATGATGTCAACGGGTATCAGCGTATCAAGATTCATCCGCTGGCAGAGGGGGAGACGATTGTGAAGGTGATGGATGGTTCCGGTGAGGAAACACAACTGCGCATCACGGTGAAAGGTCGTAGGCAATATACGTTGACGAAAATGGGCTTCGAGTATGGTATCAGTAGTGGTGCACCGACGGAACTGCTGGGTGATGTTTCTAAGGCACTTGCCGAGCGTCCTTGGGTGAAGGATGGCGGGTATTATGTGCTGGTGCCCGAAGATTTCTCCAATAGTATGTGGAAAGGTGTATTGGAAATCTATCCGACGGGAAAAGAGGAGGAACCGCTAATGGGGATATACGAGACAGTTCCAGTGGAAGATGAGAACGGAGATACATATGCATTGTGGCAGTTTACTTATAATGGAGAGAAGAGGCTCTTTACGCGGACGGTCTCGGGAAATGGTAAATGTGTACTTGCGGAAAATGTAACTCCTTTCTGTCCTTCCGGTTTGCTGCCCGAAGGTGCACTGGTGGTTTATCGCGAAATGTTTATACTTCGGATGGAATAAGGTTTTAGTGGAAATCTTGTCAAGAGCAGATTTACGAAAGATTAACAGACGGGAGGCTTAGGCTTCCCGTTTTTGTTTCTGTTGCGCATCATCTGTCTGTTCTGTATGCATCATTCGTTTGCTTCGAATGCATTGTCTGTTTGTTCTGGACTAATCATCCGTTCCCTCCACTTCACTGTCCCAAACCTTAGGGCTTTTCACGGAAACCCCAGGGCTTTGGAGGGTAAATGCCAGCCATTTCACTTGCTAAGGTGTGGCATTTAGGATGGTAAGGTGTGGAGTTTGGGGAGCCGGCATGTGGCATTTCAAATGGAATGCCGTGGAGGATAAAAAGAAAAGGAGAAGCAATGCTCCTCCTTTCCCGGTAGTTTAATTTTGAAATATCTAAAAAATGACATTACAAATATACAACATCACAGAGGCGATGTCAAGTGTTTCGCCAATTATTTTCGATTATAATCCTGCCAATTCCAAAACTTTGTCAATGGCAGCGTTCAGTCCGTCAGCATTCTTGCCGCCGGCAGTTGCAAAGTGGGGCTGGCCACCGCCACCGCCTTGGATAAGCTTGGCGGCCTCTTTCACCAGGTTTCCGGCTTTCAGTCCGCCTGCCACGAGGTTGTCGCTCAGCATGACGGTCAGCATAGGCTTGCCTTCGGCTTCAGTTCCTGCCACGAAGAACAGGTTTTCCGTAATCTGGCCACGCAACTGGAAGGCGATGTTCTTCACTGTTTCTGCCGGCAGGGGAGCACAGAACTTGATGACTTTAACGCCATTGACTTCCTGCACGTTCTTCAGCAGTCTTTCTTTCAGCTGTGCTTCTTTCTCTTTCATGAAGTCCTCTACCTGCTTCTTCAGTCCGGCGTTTTCGTCAATATACTTACGGATGGTTCCGGCAAGGTCGGGTGCGTTGTTGAAGAGCGCCTTCAAGTCGTGCAGCGTGTCCTCGATGGTGTTCATCAGTTCCTCCACGCGTGCACCCGTGTAGGCTTCGATACGGCGCACACCGGCAGCCACGGAGCTTTCGGAGATAATCTTCACCATACCGATGTTTCCGGTTGCAGCCACGTGCGTACCACCACAGAATTCTACGGAAGAACCGAACTGGATAACGCGTACATGGTCGCCGTACTTCTCGCCGAACAGAGCGATGGCGCCCAGTTCTTTGGCTTCTTCGATAGGAATGTTGCGGTATTCCTTCAAAGGTATGTTGGCGCGAATCTTTGCATTAACGATGTGTTCCACCTTGCGGATTTCCTCGTCCGTCACCTTTTGGAAGTGTGAGAAGTCGAAACGCAGGGAGTCCGGTGTAACCAAAGAGCCCTTCTGCTCTACATGTTCGCCCAACACTTCGCGCAGTGCAGCATCCAGCAAGTGGGTGGCAGAGTGGTTGGCGGCACAAGCGGCACGCTTGTCGGTATCCACGCATGCCATCATCGGAGCTTCCAAATGTTGGGGCAGCTTCTTGGTGATGTGGATGGGCAAGTTGTTTTCCTTCTTGGTGTCTACCACTTCGATGGTTTCAAACTCGTTCACCAATACACCGGTGTCACCTACCTGACCGCCGCTTTCGGCATAGAACGGAGTCTTGTCCAGTACAATCTGATACAAGGTTTGGTTCTTCTGCTTCACTTGGCGGTAGCGCAGAATGGATGTTTCGTATTCCGTATAGTCATATCCTACGAATTCGGTAGTACCCTCCTTTAGCGTAATCCAGTCACCGGTCTCTATGGCGGCGGCATTGCGGGCACGCTGTTTCTGCTGCTGCATTTCGGCGTCAAACTCCTTGATGTCGGCAGTCATGCCGTTTTCGCGGAGAATCAGTTCCGTCAAGTCGAGCGGGAAACCGAAGGTATCATATAAGGTAAAGGCATCCTTTCCGCTGATTTCGTTCTTGCCGGCGGCTTTGGCGTCTGCCATGGTCTTTTCCAGCAGGCGGATACCTGTCTCCAAAGTGCGGAGGAAGGAGTCTTCTTCTTCCTTGATAACTTTGGCAATCAGTTCCTTCTGTGCATCCAGTTCGGGATAAGCGGCGCCCATGTTCTCGATGAGTACGGGGAGGAGCTTGTACATGAATGCCTGCTTCTGTCCGAGGAACGTGTAACCGTAGCGCACGGCACGGCGGAGGATACGACGGATGACGTAACCTGCCTTGGCATTGCTCGGAAGCTGTCCGTCGGTGATGGAGAAGGCGATGGTGCGGATGTGGTCGGCAATTACACGCATGGCGATGTCCGACTTCTCATCTTCGCCATACTTCTTGCCTGCCATGTCTCCGATGGCTTTCAGTATCGGTTGGAATACGTCGGTGTCGTAGTTGGAGGTCTTTCCTTGCAGTGTGCGCACCAGTCGCTCGAAGCCCATGCCGGTGTCGATAACCTTGGCGGGAAGTCCTTCCAGGCTGCCGTCCGCCTTGCGGTTGAACTGCATGAACACGAGGTTCCAGATTTCAATCACCTGCGGGTGGTCTTTGTTCACCAGCTGGCTGCCGGGTACTTTGGCCTTCTCTTCTTCCGAACGGGAGTCCACATGGATTTCCGAACACGGACCGCACGGTCCCGTATCACCCATTTCCCAGAAGTTATCGTGTTTGTTGCCATTCAGAATGTGGTCTTTCGGCAAGAACTGCTCCCAGTAAGAAGCGGCTTCGTTGTCGCGTTCCAGTCCTTCTTCGGCGCTACCTTCGAATACGGTGGCGTAGAGGTCTTTGGGGTCGAGTTTCAATACATCCACCAGATACTCCCATGCCCAGGAGATGGCTTCCTTCTTGAAGTAGTCGCCAAACGACCAGTTGCCCAGCATCTCGAACATGGTGTGGTGGTAGGTATCGTGACCCACTTCCTCCAGGTCGTTGTGCTTTCCGCTTACGCGAAGGCATTTCTGCGAGTCAGCAACTCTTTTGTATTTCGCCGGGTGGTTGCCCAAAATGATATCTTTAAACTGGTTCATTCCCGCATTGGTGAACATCAACGTGGGGTCATCCTTAATCACCATCGGGGCCGAAGGCACTATCTGGTGACCTTTACTTTCGAAGAAACTCTTGAAAGAGTCTCTGATTTCGTTTGCAGTCAACATACTCTCTATTGATTTATCTGATTCTAATTTGATTTACCTTCTCTTGTCGTTTTTTGCCCGTTTCTTACTACTAACTACTTGCTACTTAGTCTTAATATTCTTGAAAAAACTGTGCAAAGATAGCTTGTTTTTATTACTTTTGTCGCATTGACAAGCGAAATATTTCCTAAGATGCGCAAAGTTTACTACATTTATAATCCCCAGACGCAGACGTACGACCGTATTTATCCTACCGTGAGGCAGCGGGCGCTGAGCATTCTCCGCCGTTTGTTCATCGGTATGGGGCTGGGTGCGGGCAGTTTCATCGTATTGCTGCTTATCTTCGGCTCTCCGTCGGAGAAGGAGTTGCGAAAGGAGAACAGCAAACTGCAGGCGCAGTACAACGTCCTCTCCCGCCGGCTGGACGAGGCTATGGGAGTGCTGCAAGACATACAGCAGCGTGACGACAATCTGTACCGGGTGATTTTCATGGCCGACCCTATTCCTTCTGCCATCCGTCAGGCTGGATATGGCGGCACCAACCGCTATGAGCATCTGATGGATATGGCAAACTCCGACCTGGTTATCAATACCACGCAGAAAATGGACATGATTAGCAAGCAGCTCTATATCCAGTCCCGCTCCTTTGACGATGTGGTGGAGATGTGCAAGAATCATGATGAAATGCTGCGCTGCATTCCTGCCATACAGCCGGTTTCCAATAAAGACCTCCGTAAGACCGCTTCGGGTTACGGTACGCGTATCGACCCCATTTATGGTACCAGCAAGTTCCATGAGGGTATGGACTTTTCGGCTCCCCAGGGCACGGATGTCTATGCCACGGGAGATGGCACCGTGGTGCAGATGGGCTGGCAATCGGGCTATGGCAACAGAATTGTGATAGACCACGGCTTCGGTTATCAGACGGTGTATGCACACTTGCGCGATTTCCGGACGAAGTTGGGCAAGAAAGTGGTACGTGGTGAGGTCATTGGCGGGGTAGGCAGTACGGGCAAGAGTACTGGTCCGCACTTGCACTACGAAGTACACGTTAAGGGAAAAGTTGTGAATCCCGTCAACTACTACTTCATGGATCTCAGTGCCGAGGATTATGACCGCATGATACAGATTGCGGCGAACCATGGTAAGGTGCTTGATTGACGGATGATTTATAGAGAAAGGATTACATCATGCTGAATACAGATAAGAATTTAAAGTTATATTACTCCATCAGCGAGGTGGCTGCCATGTTCGATGTCAACGAATCACTGCTCCGTTTCTGGGAAAAGGAGTTTCCGCAACTCAATCCGAAGAAGGGGGGGCGGGGAATACGCCAGTACCGTAAGGAGGACATTGAGACAGTGAAACTTATCTATCATCTGGTGAAGGAGCGCGGAATGACCTTGCCCGGCGCCCGCCAACGGATGAAAGACAATAAAGAAGCTACGATACGCAACTTTGAAATCGTAGATCGCCTGAGAGCTATCCGCGAAGAACTGGTAGGCATGAAACTGGCATTGGATGAGTTTACTTACGAGGATGTGGAGAGCTTGAAGGAAAATATTCAAGGACTGAAGTAGAATAAATACCACTCCGTTTATTCCTCTACTCTCGTCACTTGTTTTATATTCTGTATCTGCTTCAGGTTATTGCAGATAGTGCGCACGTCGTCCACATCGTGTACATAGAGTTGTATCTTTCCTTCGAAGATACCGTCGTTGGTTTCGATGGTCAGTTTACGGATATTCACGTTGAGCTGGCGGGAGATGACTTGAGTTACTTCGTTCAGCAATCCCATGCTGTCTATACCTTTTATATATATGGTGACGAGGAACGACAAATCCTTGTGAGTGTCCCACTCGGTGGCGATGATACGGTTTCCGTAGCTACTCTTAAGGCGGGTGGCAACGGGGCATTGGCGCTTGTGGATGACAACACGGTTTTGCTCGTCGATGTATCCCAGTACGTCGTCACCCGGAATGGGATGGCAACAGTCGGCCATAATATAGTTCTTTGAGATGGTCTCTTCCGTCAGCTTCAGAATCTGCTTAGTGTTGATTTTCTCTTGCGGTGTTTTCTCTTCCGGTTGTTCTTTGGCATCCTTGTTGTCCTTGTTACCGAAGGAGAAGGTCAGGAACTTCTTCCAGTTGCTGTTCTGCTTTTCCTTGAACACGTTCTTGTCGGCATCGCCCAGCACAACCCGTTTGTTGCCGATGGCAACGAGCAGCTCGTCGCGGGTGTGGAAGCCGTGCAGCCTGGTCAGCTTGTCCAGAGCAGCATCATCCATACGTATATCCTCGTTTTTGAAGAATTCGTTCAGTATGGTTTCACCTTCTTTCTGATAGGCTTTCGCCTCTTTGCGCAGGATGGCGGCAATCTTGGCGCGGGCGCGGGCGGTGGTGGCATACACTTCCCACTCCGGCTGCACGCGTTGCGATTTGGAGGTCAATATCTCTACCTGGTCACCGCTTTGCAGTTTGTGGCTTAGGGGAACCAGTTTGTGGTTTACCTTGGCGCCGATGCAGTGGCTGCCGATGTCGGTATGCAAGGAGAAGGCAAAGTCCAGTGCCGTAGAGTTCTGCGGCATGGTCTTGAGGTCGCCTTTCGGGGTGAAGACGAAAATTTCCGATGCAAACAAGTTCAGTTTGATGGTATCGAGAAAATCGATGGCGTCCGGTTGTGGGTCGTCCAGAATTTCCTTGATGGTACGCAACCATTTCTCCAGTTCGCCTTCATCTTCGCTGCCTCCGCCTTCTTTGTATTTCCAGTGGGCGGCAAAGCCTTGTTCGGCAACGTCATTCATGCGTTCACTGCGGATTTGTACTTCAATCCATTGCCCGTTGTTACCCATAAGGGTGACGTGCAGGGCTTGGTAGCCGTTGGCTTTGGGATGGCTCACCCAGTCGCGCAGGCGGTCGGGGTGGGGCTTGTATATCTTGGATATGGAGACGTAAATGTCGAAGCAGTCGTTTAGCTCTTCCTCTATATTGCGGGGCTCGAAGATGATGCGGACAGCAAGCAAATCATAGATTTCCTCGAAGGGGACATGCTTGGTCTGCATTTTGTTCCAGATGGAGTAGATGGACTTTACACGGGCAAGGATACGGTATTTCAGTCCCATTTTGTCCAGTTGCGCCCGTATCGGAGCGGTGAACTCATTGAATACCTTGTCGCGTTCCACGGCGGTGGCTTCCAGTTTCTCTTCTATCTCGTGGTACTCTTCCGGATGTTCGTACTTGAAGCTCAGGTTTTCCAGTTCTGTCTTGATTTTGTACAAGCCGAGGCGGTTGGCGAGCGGGGCATAAATATAGAGTGTTTCGCCTGCAATCTTGAACTGCTTGTTGGGCAGCATGGAGCCGAGTGTACGCATGTTATGCAGACGGTCGGCTATCTTGATGAGGATAACCCGGATATCGTCGGACATGGTGAGCAGCAGCTTCTTGAAGTTCTCTGCCTGCGCCGAGGCACGGTCGCCGAAGATACCGCCGGAAATCTTTGTCAGCCCGTCTACAATCTGGGCGATTTTGGGACCGAAGATGTTTTCAATATCCTCTACGGTGTAGTCGGTGTCCTCCACCACATCATGCAGCAATGCCGAGCATATGGAAGTAGACCCCAGTCCTATCTCATTACAGACAATCTTTGCCACAGCAATGGGGTGCATGATGTAGGGCTCGCCGGAACGACGCTTAATGCCCTTATGCGCCTGGTTGGCAAAGTTGAATGCTTTGGTTATTATTTCGACGCGCTTGCGGTGCTTGGTGGCCAAATAGTCGTTCAACAGTTCTTGGAATGCCTGTTCGATCATTTCCTCTTCGGCTTTTTCCTTTTCCTTCTGACTTATATTTTCTTCCATATACTGCTTTCTCCTTTCTTCACTTCACTTTTTGCAAAAATAAGCAATTTTCAACACCGGGCAAGCGTTTATGTCTTTATTTATAAATCTTCAAGCGCTTTCCTGCGGAGATTCTGGTACTGCGCAATCCATTCCAACTTTTTAACTGATTGACAGTGACGCCGTATTTCCGTGCAATGCTGCCGAGATTCTCGCCACTGCGTATCTTGTGGTAGGTGACATTCCCCGTAGCGGTACTGCCTTTGCTGCTACGTGCCGTCGAGCGTGTATTGGAAACGGCCACGACTCTGCGGTTCTTGAACAGCTCGTTACTGCGGTGGGCATAGATGGTGTCTTGCTTGTCAATGAAGGCACTGATGTAGTTGATGGGGAGGCGTAGCGTCTGCGGCTTGCTCTCTCCGGGGATGATGCTTTCTTGAATTGGGGATTTAGGCTCTTTATCTGGTCCAGGCTGATGCCGCATAGGTCGGAAATCTGCTCGAAATGAAGGTTACGGCTTACTTGCACCGTATCGGTTGCTTCCGGAATGTCGGTTTCCATGGGGCAGATGTTGTGCTTGCAGTAGTAGGTCATTACGTAGTTGGCGGCAATGAAGGCGGGCACGTAGCCGCGTGTCTCTTTGGGCAGATAGTTGTAGATTTCCCAATAATCGGTTTTCCCTCCCGAGCGGCGGATGGCTTTGTTGATGGTGCCCGGACCGCAGTTGTAGGCGGCAATCACCAGGTTCCAGTCTTTGTAAATGTCATACATGTCCTTCAGGTAGCGTGCTGCCGCCCAGGTCGCCTTTATCGGGTCACGGCGTTCGTCTACGAGGCTGTTGTTTTCCAGTCCGTATATCTTTCCGGTGGCGAGCATAAACTGCCATAGTCCGCAGGCTCCCGCGCGGGATACGGCAGAAGGGTTGAGAGCGGATTCTATGATGGGCAGGTATTTCAGCTCGAGCGGCAGGCCGTAGGCATCCAGCGCTTCTTCGAAGATGGGCATATAGAAGTTGCAGGCGCTCAGCATGAAGGCAACCTGGTTGCGCAGACGTCCGGCATACATGTCGATGAACTTGCGCACAATCTCGTTGTATGGCATTTCCATGACGGTCGGCATGCGCGACAACCGGTCTATGTATACAGAGTCACTGAACATCGGGTTTACGGTAGAGGTGCTGCAGTCTTTTCCCAAGTCTATGTAATTCTTGGCTTTCCAGTCATTGAGCAGGCTGTCCAGCGGATAGGTCATGCTTTTGGGCAGCTCGATGGATTCCTGGCGTTCCGTGCCGTTTTCGCGGATAAGCACTTCCACGCTTTCTTGCGCATGCATGGCCGGAGCGGTGAAGAGGGCGCAAAACAGAAGCGAGGAACCGAGAATAATTCTTTTCATATATATGGCCTTGTGTGTCATTAGGTAATAATTTATGCTTTAATTTTCGTTTTTAGAATCGGAAACTGCATTGCACGCCGACGTTCTTATTAGAGGAACCAGTCATCTGGCTGTTGATTATGGCAGGTTCCACTTTCATGCTGAGGTCGGGGGTGATGTCAAAGTTGGACAGCTCTGCGTCTACGTATGCGTCGACAACGGACAGCAGGTATACACCGATAAAGGCGAAGATGCTCAAGTCGCGGTATCGTCGGAAGGTATCCTTACGCTTCCGTAGTGTCTCCGTCAGCTGGCTTTCGGTATAGTTATAGTTGGGAGGCAGCAGGTCGGTAATGGTACTGGAGTTGAAATTACCATTTACGGCATCCTTGTAGGCGGCCGAATAGTCCTTATACATCTTGCTGTTCCACGTAAGGGCATAGGCACAACCGGCAAATCCTCCATAGAAGATGGGCAGTTTCCAATACTTGCGGTTGTAAATTTGTCCACCGCCGGGAATGACGAGGGCAAGCCAGGTGGCTTTTGTGGGATTAGGTACCCACCTTTTGGGGTCGATGGCCTTTTGCAGACTGTCTGTAGGCACGGGCTGTTCCTTCAGGTCGGGGCTGGCAGTCATTTCCAGCATCTTCCGCTTGTTTTCGGCTGCAAGACTGTCGGCAACAGTGAGGCTGTCCCGGTTCACCACGGTGTTGAGTGTATCGGTCTGATGCCGCTGCGCACGCTTGGAAGCGGCACGTGGACGGTCCTGACCATACATAGCAATCCCTGCCATCTGTAAAAAACAGAGCAGCAGGGCAATGGCTAACTGATATATTCTTCCTTTTTTCCTCATTTATTTCTTCAGCGTATCAAGAATGCCGATGATACGTTCCAATTCTTCTTCGTTATTGAACGGGATACTGATTTTACCTTTTCCTTTCTCCGAGCAGGTTAGCTGCACCTTGGTACTGAAAAAGCCCGAGAGCTGTTGTTTCAGCATATTGAATTCTTCGGGCAGTTTGGCGCGCTTGGGGGCAATCTTACGACCACCGCTCTTCACGCTTTCGCCTTCACTCAGTGACTTTACGATTTCTTCCACTTTGCGTACGGAATACCCGTGCTCCAGGATTTCTTCGAAAATCTTCACTTGCAGTTTGGGATCGCCAAGCGTTACCAACGCGCGGGCATGTCCCATGTCTATCTGCTTGTTCTGCAGTCCCATCTGGACGGGGGCGGGCAGTTTGAGCAGGCGCAGGTAGTTGGCAATGGTGGTACGCTTCTTACCTACGCGTTCGCTGAGGCGTTCCTGCGTCAGTCCGTATTGTTCCAACAGATGCTGGTAAGCGAGGGCTATTTCTACGGAGTTCAAGTCTTCGCGCTGTATGTTTTCGATGAGCGCCATTTCCATGACGTTCTCGTCATCTGCAGTGCGGATATAGGCAGGGATGCTTGTCAGTCCGGCAAGCTGCGAAGCACGGAAACGACGCTCGCCGGCGATAATCTGGTATTCGTCGTCGCTAAGCTTGCGCAGGGTGATGGGCTGTATGATGCCGATTTCGGAGATGGAATCGGCTAACTCCTGCAACGCAACCGGGTCGAATTCATGACGGGGCTGGTTGGGATTGACCGTAATCTTCGACAGCTCTATCTCATTGATAGAGGAGGAGCCTTCGGTCTTTACTTCATCCATGGAGAAGAGGGCGTCTAGCCCGCGTCCTAATGCATTTCTTTGTGCCATCTGTTTATTTACTATTTGACGATTTACAATTTAACCATACGGGATGATTTGTTTGTGCATTGTAAATATGGTATTTATCACTAATCATTAATCACTAACCACTATAATCACTTCTTTTCGTTTCTGCTTATCAATTCCTTGGCAAGTGCCATGTGGTTTTTGGCTCCGGTTGAGTCTGCGTCATAGAGAATGGTGGGCAGGCCGTAGCTGGGAGCTTCGCTCAGTTTCACATTGCGCTGGATGACGGTGTTGAATACCAATTCCTGGAAGTGGCGTTTCACTTCATCGTAAATCTGGTTGGCCTGGCGCAGACGCGAGTCGTACATCGTCAGCAGGAAGCCTTCGATTTCGAGGGCAGGGTTCAGCTTGGACTTGATGATTTTAATGGTATTCAGCAATTTGCTGATGCCTTCCAGTGCAAAATATTCCGCTTGTACGGGGATGATTACCGAATCGGCGGCAGTCAGTGCGTTGACCGTAATCAGACCCAAAGACGGGGAACAGTCTATCAAGATATAATCAAACTCATTCTTCAGCGGAGCGAGTACTTCTTTCAGTATCTTTTCGCGGTTTTTCAGATTGAGCATCTCTATTTCGGCACCTACCAGATTGATGTGGGAGGAGATTACCTTCAGTGTGTCTATCTCCGTGTCATGAAGGGCCTCGCGTACGTCTGCACGGTCAATAATGCACTCGTAGATAGTACATTCCGACTGCTTGATGTCCACACCCAATCCTGAGGAGGCATTGGCCTGCGGGTCGGCATCTACAACGAGCACTTTCTTTTCAAGCGTGGCGAGTGAGGCTGCGAGGTTGATTGTCGTCGTAGTCTTGCCTACACCACCCTTTTGGTTAGCCATAGCAATTATTTTTCCCATAATCTCAATATTTATTGGCAGCGAAATAAGTGATAATTCCGGATAGCGCCTACAAATTTGGAGAAAGATTGCAAAAACGGTTGATAAGTCGGCTGTTTTGTTAATAACTCACAGACGTTTACCGCTGTTTTTCTTCTTGTAAATTGCGCGTAAAGCGTTCTTTCTCTGTTTAGTGGGCAAATATACGTATTTATCTTGAAATGAAGCTGATTTTTTGTCTCGCTTGCAGAAGATTAAGATTTGTAAACCAATGGAAGACATTGGCTTGGACTATTCTCTCTACTTGCATGAGATGTACATCTCGTGTTGTTTGAAACGTGCATCTCATGTTGCTCGAGATGTGCATCTCATGCAGATGGACTACCGTGTGGAAGATGGTCGGGGGATAAGTTGTTCCCGGGCGGAAGGAGAGGGGCTGGTGTCAGACCAAGGCTTTGACGAACTCCCAGCAGAAGTACGCACACATCACACATTTCACTACTGTGCCCAGCAAGAATCCAAGCAGCGAGCCCAGCCCCGATTTCAAGGCCTGGTCTGTCTTGCTGCCTCCCATCAGTTCGCCGGCAAAGGCTCCGAGAAAGGGGCCGAGGATGATGCCCCAAGGCATGAAGAACAACCCTACGATGGTGCCTATGAGGCAGCCGCGCGTTCCCCACCGACTGCCTCCGCTGTATTTGCTGCCCAGCATCGGGACGAAATAATCCAGTATCTGTACAAGGACGACTGCTGCCAGCCATAAAAGTAACTGCGTGGTGGAAAACTGCGCCTTGTCCGTGAAATGTAGAAGCAACAAGCCTGCATAGGCTACGGGCGGTCCCGGAATCATAGGCAGGATGCAGCCTGCCAATCCGACAATCAGGCAGAGGATGCCCAAGATGATGAGAAGAATGTCCATAGGTGTATCGTTTCTGTTGGTGAAGATGACAGCGGTTGTTCCCTGCTACTCGAATCGGTTGTATATGACAATGGGGCGGGAGCGGCGTGTGCTCATCGGCGGGAACCATATATCGTCGGCTGTGAGGCCGCATTGCTTGATGGCTTCGGCGCAGTATTCCAGTCGTCCGAAGTCGGCATCGACATTGTTTGTACCGAATGTGAATTTGATTCCGTGCTTTGGCGCGACGGATAATCTCGAAACTGGGAATCCGGTAGCGTGCATTGATTTCCAGAGCGATTCCATGTTGTTGCAATACATCCAATACGCGTTCAATGCGTCCGTCCGTCCAGTACTTGTCGTAATCATGCGCCATAGTATCGGGCAAGAAGGTAGGGTTGGCATAAATGTCGGCAGGCTCGTTGGTCAGAATCAGGACTGTTTGGTCGACAAGGTGGTCCATATACTGTTCAAGCGTAATGTCATCAAAGAGTGCTTCTTCGGCCCGGTAGATGCGCGAATTACGTCCCTTGTGGTCTATGATGGTCATGGCGTCGGTAAACAGGTAATCGAAAATCCCCAAGGCTTCCTGCGAGAAAGTTGCCGTCCATTTGCGTCCCTCACCTTGTACACCGCACAGGAATGGCATCCCTTTTACTTCATTAAAATAGTCGTACACTTCTTTGTCATCGGCCAGCATACGTCCTACGCCTCCTTCTCCGGCATTGGGGGCGACACCATAGTTGATACCGTAATTCATGGACATGGCGTGTGCCATTTCCTTCGTCAGCCCTCCTTTCAAGTGAACGTGATAGTCTATAACTGGGAAATCGTGCTGCTGTAGCCTGATTATCTCATCCGTGCGCTCGTCTACCGGAGCAAGCGTGTCGGCTTCGTTGCGTGCCTCCTTGGCAAGCCGTTCGATGGCGAGATTCCGGAATGACACTTCGCCGTGTATGCCTTGCAGGGCAATGGAACCTTGACTCAGCAGTTGCCGGGCGTGCTCCTCTGTGCGATATGGGTGTCCGGGTTCGGTATAACAAACAACTTCGGTTCCGTTAATGCAGACAATGATGTTTTGTCCGCGTACGGTTATCTCGAAGTCAAACCATTCTCCATCTTTTGCGAGTGAGCGATAGAGGTTGCGCACCGAGGCGAGTGAGCCGCTCTTGCGTGTGCCGTCGATGTCTCCGTTACGGAATATCACTTCATAACCGGACTCGCCGTCCGTATGAAAGAGGAGGCCTGCTTCGGAGCCGGGTTGTGTGAGGGCTTCTCCGGTGAGTCGGAAATTTTGGTATTCTTTGTCGTTGAAGAACTTCCGGCCTTCTGCAATGACCGGGTCTGCCGTGTGAAGCGTAGATGTCCCGTCATTCCATTGGTCAAGTGGCTCGGGAGAACTGCTCCTGCCACAGCTTGTCAGGGTTGTTAGAAACAGAATAATTGCGGCAGCTGCCGTCTCGATGCGTGCAGCAATGGTAGAATGGCAAGAAGTGTTCATTATAGCATGGATTTTATGAATGATTATATTCCAATTATTGTCGGTACAAAGTTAGCCTTTTCTGAAAATATCTTTGAATACAAAAGAATTATTATCTTTGTAGTATTCTGTTTAAAGCCTTTTTTTAGCTACTTTTGCACGATAATAAAAAAGAAAGTTATGGAAAATCAGAGACCTTTGATATTGATTTCCAATGATGACGGCATCATTGCGAAAGGTATTAGCGAGTTAATCAAATTCCTCCGTCCGCTGGGCGAGATTGTGGTAATGGCGCCGGATGCACCTCGCTCTGGAAGTGCGTGTGCGCTGACTGTAACGGAACCTATCCACTACCAGTTGGTTCGTAAGGATGTTGGGCTGACGGTATACAAGTGTTCCGGTACGCCGACCGATTGTGTGAAGCTGGCTTTTCATACGGTGCTCGACCGCAAGCCCGACTTGGTGGTAGGCGGCATCAACCACGGCGACAATTCTTCTGTAAACCTGCATTATTCCGGTACGATGGGCGTTGTGATAGAGGGATGCCTGAAAGGAGTGCCTTCCATCGGATTCTCCCTTTGCAACCATGAGCCGAACGCTGATTTTGAGCCTGCAGGTCCTTACATCCGCGAGATAGCCCGGCTGGTATTGGAGAAAGGACTCCCTCCGTTGACATGCCTCAATGTCAACTTCCCCGATACCAAAGAATTGAAGGGTGTGAAGATTTGCGAACAAACCAAGGGGCAATGGACCAATGAATGGGAAAACTTTGCCCATAGAGGAGATGCCCATTACTACTGGCTGACCGGCGAGTTTGAGAACAACGATGCCGAAAATGAGAAGAATGACCATTGGGCGCTTGATAACGGTTATGTGGCAATCACCCCGACCACGGTGGATGCAACGGCATACGGCTTGATTGATGAACTGAAAGCATGGTTCTGAATTAATTGACAATTATCAATTGATATGAAGTATTACTTGATTGTCGGTGAAGCTTCCGGCGACCTGCATGCCTCCCATCTGATGGCTGCATTGAAGGAGGAGGACTCGCAAGCGGAGTTCCGTTTCTTCGGAGGCGACCTCATGGCTGCAGTGGGCGGTGTGATGGTGAAGCATTACAAAGAGTTGGCGTATATGGGGTTCATTCCCGTATTGCTGCATCTGCGCACCATCTTTGCCAATATGAAGCGCTGCAAGGAGGATATTGTTGCGTGGCAGCCGGATGTGCTGATTTTGGTGGACTATCCGGGCTTTAATCTGGATATAGCCAAGTTTGTCCATGCCAACACAAGGATTCCTGTCTTTTATTATATTTCTCCCAAGATTTGGGCATGGAAGGAATACCGCATCAAGAATATTAAACGGGATGTGGATGAGCTGTTCTCCATCCTACCGTTCGAGGTGGAGTTTTTTGAAGGGAAGCACGGGTATCCGATACATTATGTCGGCAATCCGACAGTGGATGAAGTGACGGCTTTTCTTGCTTCCAGCTCAGAGACATTCGACGACTTTGTCCGGGCAAACGGACTTTCGGCCAAACCCGTTATTGCTCTGCTGGCTG